>Ga0182741_1000855_pt1 | contig 42871 bp, 48 predicted proteins | sample eDN5th37CBELigOP_FD_128874 | JGI IMG/M metagenome (GOLD analysis project Ga0182741, IMG submission 128874) | Enriched Organic Plus compost microbial communities from Emeryville, California, USA - eDNA 5th pass 37_C BE-Lig OP (version 2) (version 2) ... | reverse complement strand
CGGATCGCCTCGCGCTGCAGGGAGCGGATGGCGATGGAGAACGGCAACGCCTGGGCGCTGCCGGAGATGTTGATGTGCGTGCGCGCGGCGCCGGGATGCAGCAGCAGATAGGCCAGCGCGGTCATGCCGCCCATCGAGTTGCCGATGATGCAGGCCAGCCGTTCGACGCCCAGCGCGCGCACGACTTCGTGCGCGGCGCGGGCGCCGTCCTCGACCGAGAGCTCGGGGAAATCCAGCCGATAGGGTTCGCCGCTGGCGGGGTTGATCGACGCCGGGCCGGTCGAACCCTTGCAGCTTCCCAGCGAGTTCACGCAGATGACGAACCAGCGGTCGGTATCGATCGGTTTGCCCGGACCGACCATCGGCTCCCACCAGCCATCCTCGACGTTGCCTTCGTTGCGCGCGGCGTGCGCGTCCGGGGACAGGCCGGTGACGATCAGGACGGCATTGTCGCGGGCGGCATCGAGCCGGCCCCAGGTTTCATAAGCGATGCGCGCGCCGGAGAGCGCGCCGCCGCGTTTCATCGGAAAGGGCGAGGGCAGCGGGTGGAAACGCGTGCCGGGCGGGATGAATTCGGTCATTCCGCAAGTTTAGCCTGCGACCACCGGCAAGCGCCGGCGCCGCTCATTCCACCACGCGCTGGATCCGCAGCGAATAGGCCTGAGCCGAGCCCACTTCAGCCGGCACCACCACCGCTTCAAGATCGCCGGCCTTGGCCATCACGTCGCCGGCGCGGGAAACGCGCGCGCCCAGTTCGACCTTCGGTACCTGCGACAGTTTGAGGGTCGGCATGGGACTGTCGCCGTCGCCCAGTTCAAGCCGGATCGGGAAGGACGACGCGGGTACGCGCTTGGCGGCCACCGGCATCGGCGGTCCGCCGGCCTGGCGGGCGAACACGAACAGGGTTTCGCCGCCGGTCAGGCGCGCCTTGAGTTCCGGCGCGATGTCCACGCTGACCGTCAGCAAGGTCTTTCCGCTGGCGGCGGCGGGCGTGGAGGCGGCCGGCTCGGGCAGCGGTTCCATGCCGGCTTCGGCGCGGGCCTGGTTGATCTGCGTGCGCAGGGTGGCCGCGGTGCCGCCGTCGACCTGCGCCAGCAACGGTTCCCAGGTGCGCGCCGCTTCCGCCGGCTGGCCCTGCTGGCGCTGGGAAACACCCAGGAACCAGCGCGCGCGCTGGTGCTGCGGTTCGATGGCGAGGGCGCGTTGCAGCAGGGCCACGGCCTGCGCGTCGAGTTGCTTGTCCGGCGACGCGTACAGCCGCGCCTGCGCGTTCTCGACCAGCAGGTTGGCATCGTCCGGCGCGAGTTTCAGCGCGGTCTCGAACGCGGTACGCGCTTCGGCGTAGCGCTCCAGGCTCAGGTAGGAGCGCCCGAGCAGGCGCCAGCCTTCCGGCTCGTTGGGATTGCGCTGGAGTTCGGCTTCCAGTTGCTTGACCGCTTCGTCCAGGCTGGCGGGCGCGGCCGTCTGCATCGCCGGCGGCATGTCGATGGCGGCCGGGGTGCCGAGCAGGCGGTACAGCGCCAGGGTGCCGATGCCCAGCATGGTCAGGGCACCGATGAACAACCGGCGCGAGCCGTGCCACAGGGGCCACAGCACGCCCACCAGGACGAGCACGGTCAACAGCGCCGCGATGGCGGAAAAGACGGTCATCACCACTCCTGGTCGTCGTCGGCTTCGGCGACGTCGCGGCCGCCGCTCCGACGCCGGACGATGCGCAGGACGATCACGCCGCCGGCCAGCACCAGCACGGCCGGGCCGAACCACAGCAGCCACGTGCCGGGCGACATTTCCGGCTTGTAGAGGACGAACTCGCCGTAACGATCCACCAGGAACCGCTTGATCTCGGCATCCGTCCTGCCCTGGCGCATCAGGTCGAGCACTTCGCGGCGCAGGTCGTGGGCGATCTGGGCGTTGGAATCGGCCAGCGACTGGTTCTGGCACATCACGCAGCGCAGTTCGGCGGTCAGCCGGTGGAAGCGGGTTTCCTCGGCGTTGTCGCGGAACTGCAGCGGCGTCGGATCGCTGGCCTGGGCGAACGCGGGGCCGGCGACGCCGAGCAGCAGCGCCAGCACGAACAGGCGCAGGTGGCGGGACAGCGCGTTCATCGCTGCGCTTCCGCCTTTTCCAACGCGGGCAGCAGTTCGTTGGCGATGATTTCGTCGGTCACCGCGCCCACGTGCTTCCAGCGCACGATGCCCTTGGCGTCGACCAGGAAGGTCTCCGGCGCACCGTAGATGCCCCAGTCAATCGCGGCCCGGCCTTCCTCGTCGGCGATCACCAGCATGTAGGGATTGCCGAACTGTTCCAGCCAGCGCAGCGCTTCGCCGCGCTCGTCCTTGAGGTTGTAGCCGATGAAGCGCACGCGCTTGGTCAGCGCGAACTTGGTCAGCACCGGGTGCTCGACCCGGCACTCGGGGCACCAGCTGCCCCATACGTTCATCACGTAGGGCGCGCCGGCCAGATCGGCGTTGTCGATCCGGACCGCGGGATCGTGCAGCAGCGGCAGGTCGAAGGCCGGCGCCGGCTTGCCGATCAGCGGCGAGGGCAGGGCTTCGCGATCCGCGCGCCCGGATTGCTTTACGCCGTACGCCAGCAGGCCCATCAGACCGACGAAGAACAGGCCGATGATGACCGCGGCGAACACCAGCGCGCCGCGCGATTTCTGCTGGCCGGGTGGGTCGGAAGGGGTATTCATGCCGGTTGTGCCTCGGGTTTGGTGGCTTCCGGTTTGCGGCGGAAGCGGCGGTCGGTGGCGGTGACGAATGCGCCCAGCGCCATCAGCAGGGCACCCAGCCAGATCCAGCGGACGAACGGCTTGATGTGCACGCGCACCGCCCAGGCGCCGTTGCCCAGCGGTTCGCCCAGCGCCACGTAGACGTCGCCGAACAGGCTCGGACGGATGCCAGCCTCGGTCATCACCTGGCCACCGCTGGCATAGGCGCGCTTTTCCGGATTCAGCCGCACCAGCGGCTTGTCGCCGCGCAGCACCTGCACGTGGCCCAGGTCTGAGAGATAGTTCGGGCCGCGGGTTTCCTCCACGCCCTCGAAACGGAATCCGTAGCCGCCCAGTTCGACGGTCTGGCCCGGCTTCATCGCCAGCTCGCGCTGCACGTTCTGCGCTTCAACCAGCAGGGCGCCGATCAGGAATACGGCGATGCCGAAGTGCGCCAGCACCATGCCCAGCATTTCCGGCGTGAATTTGCCGTTCGCACGCAGCCGCGTCCAGACGAAGCGCAGCGTGCCCAGCGCCACCCACGCGCCCGCGGCGACGCCGGCGGCGGTCTTCAGCGGTCCCTGCGGTGCCAAGAAGTACGCCATGCCGCCCAGCACCAGCGCGGCTACCAGCCACGGCGCCAGCATCGCCAGCGGCTTGCGCGGCTGGTCCTTCTGCCATTTGGTCAACGGACCGAACGGCAGCAACAGCACCAGCGGCGTCATCAGCACCAGGAACAACAGGCCGAAGTAGGGCGGGCCGACCGAAATCTTGCCCAGTTCGAGCGCGTCGGCCAGCAACGGGTACAGCGTGCCCAGCAGGACCATGCCGCAGGCGGCGGTCAGCAGCACGTTGTTGGCCAGCAAGAGGGTCTCGCGCGAACTGGCGACGAACGCGCCACCGGCGGCGCGCGGCGCGCGCAATACGTAGAGCAGCAGCGATCCCCCGACCACCGCGCCGAGGAAGATCAGGATGAACAGACCGCGTGACGGATCCGCGGCGAAGGCATGCACGCTGGTCAGCACGCCGGAACGCACCAGGAAGGTGCCCAGCAGCGACAGCGAGAAGGTGGCGATTGCCAGCAGCAGCGTCCAGCCGCCGAAGCTGCCGCGTTTTTCGGTGACCGCCTGCGAATGCAGCAGCGCTGCGCCGGCCAGCCACGGCATGAAGCTGGCGTTCTCGACCGGATCCCAGAACCACCAGCCACCCCAGCCGAGTTCGTAATAGGCCCACCAACTGCCCAGCGCGATGCCCAGGGTCAGGAACGCCCACGCCACGTTGGTCCACGGACGCGTCCAGCGCAGCCAGCGCGCGTCGATCCGGCCATCGAGCAGCGCGGCGATGGCGAACGCGAACGGCACCACGAATCCGACGTAGCCGGTATAGAGCATCGGCGGATGGATGATCAGGCCCGGATCCTGCAGCAGTGGATTCAGATCACGGCCTTCCAGCGGCGCAGGCAGCAGCCGCGCGAACGGATTGGAGGTGAAGATCAGGAAGGCGAGGAAGCCGATGCTGACCACGCCCATGACGCCCAGCACCCGCGCGACCACCGTTTCCGGCAGATGGCGCGAGAACTCGGCGACCGCGGCGGTCCAGATGCCCAGCACCAGCACCCACAGCAGCAGCGAGCCTTCGTGCGCGCCCCACACCGCCGAGTAGCGGTACATCATCGGCAGCAGCGAATTGGAGTTCTCCGCCACGTACTTGACCGAGAAATCCTGGGTGACGAAAGCCACCGTAAGGACGACGAAGGCCGCCAGCAGCAGGAACAACTGGCCGTAGGCGGCCGGGCGCGCCACGGCCATCCAGGCCGCCTTGCCGCGATGCGCGCCGGCCAGCGGCAGGATCGCCTGCAACAGGGCCACCAGCAGCGCCAGGATCAGGGTGATTTGACCGAGTTCGGGCAGCATGGCTCAGCGGCGTCCGGAAAGAGAAAGGGAGATGCCCGCAGCCACGGCTGCAACGCGATGACGGAAACGCCCGCGCGAAGGCGCGGCCCGGCCAGGCGCGCGTCCGCTCAATTCGTCGACCCCGCCGCGGGGACGGCCGGCACGTCGTGCTTCTGGTGCGCCTTGCCCATCTTGTCGGCCACTTCCTTGGGCATGTAGGTCTCGTCGTGCTTGGCCAGCACGTCCTCGGCCACGAACACGCCGTCCTTCATCGAGCCGGTCGCGACCACCGCCTGGCCCTCGCGGAACAGGTCCGGGAGGATGCGGTCGTAGACCACCGGCAACTGCGCGTCGCCGTCGGTGACGCGGAAATGCGCCTGCAGGGATCCGGCTTCACGCCGGAACGACCCCTTCTCGACCATGCCGCCCAGCCGGAAGCGCGCGTGCTCGCCGGCTTCGCCGCGCAGCACTTCGGCGGGGGTGTAGAGGTAGGCGACGTTGCGTTGCAGGGCCATCGCGATCAGCGAGGCGGCGACGCCGGCGGCGAGCACCAGCAGCAGCACCCAGATCAGGCGACGGCGGCGGACGGGATTCATCGGTTCAACTCCATCGGCGAGGGCGCGGCGGCGCGGGCTTCGCGCGCGGCGCGCAGGCGGGCCGCACGCAGTTCGCGGCGAATCTGGATGCGCGGGGCGATGAAATCCCAAAGCAGCACCACGGCGAACACGGCATAGGCGCCGACGACATAGGACAGGTAGTTCATGGTTTGTTTCCGGCCAGTCGGGCGACCCAGTCCTTGCCCGCCTCGCGGCGGAGATTGTCCGCGCGGGCCCGGGCCAGCAGCGAGCCGGCGAACCAGAATTTGGTGGCCACCACCATCAGCCACAGCGGCAGCATCATGCTCGGATCCATCCGCGAGCCGCCCATCAGGCTGATGGTCTGGCCCTGGTGCAGCGAGTTCCACCACACCACCGAGTAACGGATGATCGGCAGCAGCGCCACGCCGACGATCGACAGCAGCCCGGCGGCGCGCGCGGCGGCGCGGCGGTCGTCGATGGCGTTGTACAGGCCCATCACGCCCAGGTACAGGAACAGCAGGATCAGCTCGGTGGTCAGCCGCGGATCCCAGTCCCACCAGGTGCCCCACATCGGCTTGCCCCAGATGGAGCCGGTCGCCAGGGTGATGACCGTGAAGCCGGCACCGATCGGCGCGCAGGCCATGGCCAGGATCTCGCACAGCTTGATCCGCCAGATCAGCGCGACGGCGGCATAGAACGCCATCAGGCCGAACACGAACAGGCTCATCCAGGCGGCGGGCACGTGGATGTAGAGGATGCGGAAGCTGTCGCTCTGCTGGTAATCGGCCGGCACCACGAACAGCGCCTGCCAGATGCCGAAACCGAACAGCACGATCGCCGCCAGGTAGCACCAGGGCGTCCAGCGGGCGGCGAAGCGATCGAAATAGGGCGGCGAACCGAGTTGGTGGAACCAGCGGACGAGGGGATTCATGGACGGTGTTTCATCGCTCGCGGTCGATGGAGCGTACCTCCCTGGCACGCTCCGCAGCTCTGTTCTGTGAAATCACCCCATTTTCCCAGACTTGGGGCCGCCGCGCCAACCGCGCGGGGCCCCGCGGGCCCGGACCCCGGTCAGGGCTTGAGCGTCAGGGTGCCCTTCATCAGCGCCGAATGGCCGGGGAAGCTGCAGAAGAACGAAAACGGGCCGGTTCCGGCGAGCTTGGCGACCGGGATCTGGACCGAGGTGCTTTCGCCGCCGCCGATCACCTTGCTGTGGGCGATGACGCGGGTATCGCCGGCCTTGATGTAATCGGCGGCCAGGCCGGCCTTGATGCCGTCGGCGTCGATGCCGGCGATGTCGGCGGTCCTGGCGACCACCACGTTGTGGCCCATGACGTTCCGGGCCAGCTTGCCGGTGTGCTTGAGGTTGATGGTGAAGGTGGTGCAGCTCTTGCTGACGTCGATGTTGGACAGGTTGTATTTCATCGCGTCGTTGCCTTCCAGGTCGACCGAACAGGTGGCGGCGCGGGCGGCCAGCGGCGAGGCGGACAGGGCAAGCACGGCAAGCAGGGCGAGGCGGTTCATCGGGGGATTCCTCCGGTACGTGGGATCGGGTTTTGTGGTGGATCAGGGGCCCTGCGCGGCGAGCCAGGCCGACAGGGCGGAGATGGTGTCGTCGTCCAATCGCTGGCCGACGCCGGTCATCACGAAATCATTGGTGGAATGATGAAGCTGACCGGTGCGGAATGCGTTAAGACGCATCTGCAGGTAGATCGCGTTCTGGCCGCGCAGCGCCGGGTAGGCCGCCCAGGGCGTGCGGCCATCGCGGTCCGCCTGCGACGCGAGCGGATGGCCGGCGGCGTCGGCGCCATGGCAGCCCTGGCAGGGGGGCAGTCCCTTGCCGGGCTCGCCTTCCATGAACAGTAGCCGACCCCGTTCCAGCAGGGCCGTATCCAGCGCCTGTGCTTCCTCCTGCGCGGGCGCGCGGCCGGCGGGCAGGCTGGCGTAGTAGAGCGCGAGGTCGCGCATGTCCTGATCGCTCAGGCTGGCGGCCAGCGGCGTCATCGCCGATTCGGGCATCGCGCCGCTCCGGTATTCCACCAGTTCCCAGTACAGGTATTCCGCGCGCTGTCCGGCGAGATTGGGGAAATTCGGGGCAATCGCGATGCCGGCGGCACCGTGGCAGGCGGCGCACAGTTCGGACTTGGCCTTGCCGGCGGCGGGATCGCCCGCCAGCGGCTTGATCCGGCGCAGATCCCGGTAGCCCTGCGCGGGCGAGCCCGATGCGGCGGATTCTCCATCCGCTCCCGGCGCGGTCGCGGCCTCCTGCGGGGCGGCGGGATCCTGCGTGGCGAGGGACTCATCCGCACCGGCCAGGCGTACGCCCAGCGCCATCGCGATGGCGAACGCGAGCATGCCCAAGGTCTTCACAGCCGCACCTCCAGGCTCACTCCGACCAGGTTGACCCGGTAGTCGCCGGGCCCGCCGTCGGTGTAGACGCGATGATCGAACACGCGGGTCTCGTCGAAGCCCAGGTAGTGCCAGTCGGACAGGCGGCCGCGTTCGTAGGTATCGAACACCCGCATGCGCGTGCGCGGGCTGAGCGGAAAGCTCACGCCGACCGACAGTGAATTGACCCGGTAGATCATCGGCGGATAGCGGCCGTCGGCGGAGGCCGCCAGCGCCGGATTGGCCAGTGCGCCGGGCGAAGCGAACCGGTAGCGGGTGGTGCCGCGCGAGTCGGTCCAGTTCCAGGCCACGTCCAGTTGCGCGCGGCCGATGGCCTGGTTGAGGTTGATGCCGGCGTATCGGTTGCGCTGGACGTCGTCGAGCCACCAGCGGTTGGCCTGCGGATAGGTCGAGCCGCCCAGCGCGGGATCCGGCGTGGGGGTGCCGTCGTTGACGTTGGCGATGCCGAGATCGGAGTGGTCGTAGCCCAGCCAGGCGCTGGCGACGGTGGTGGTCGCGGGCTGCCACTCCCACTGCAGGCTGGCGCCGCGGGTGTCGTAGTCCTGCCGGCCCAGTTCGGCGTCGTAGTCGTTGCGCTCGCCGCGCACCGAGGCGTAGAGCGTCATCTCGCGCGGCAGGATGAAGGTCGCCATCAGATCCAGCTTGTGCTGGGTCCGGCTGGCGAGATCGTACTTGCGCAGCGCCGAGACCGTGTGCGCGGGCACGCCGCCGGCCGGCTCGGCGAAACCGGGCAGGTCGGTGGAGAAGGTGAATTCGTAGGGATCGTAGAAGTAGCGGCTGCCGCTGCGATCCAGGTAGGTGTAGTTGGCGCGCAGGGTCAGCCAGTCGCGGGTGCGGTGGTTCCAGGACAGGCGCAGGCTGTCGTCGCGGGTGGTGGCGACTTCGCGATGCGCGCGCTCGATGGCCGTGTGCGTGTAGGTCGCGCCCAGCGTGTGGCGCGCGTTCGGGCGCCAGTCCAGGCCCATCGAGACCTCCCGGGTTTCCTTGTCCAGCGGCAGGTTGCGCACGCGGGTGATCACCGACGGCGCGAGCAGCGGATCCCACACGCCGGCTTCGCCCGGCACCACGCTGCCCTGCGAGCCGTTCTCCGCCACGTAGCCCCATTGGCCGGTCAGCGGGTTGTAGGCCTGGTAAGTGCCGTCGTAGTCCTCGCGGTGGTACTTGGCCTGGCCACGCAACGTCAGCGTGCTGCGCGGCTGGAAGACCGCGCGCACGTCCAGGCGCTGGGTGTCAATGCCGAGGTCCGCGGTCCGGCGCGACAGCGCGTCCGGGGTGTTCCAGTCGGCGCAGTCGAACAGGAAGCCCGGCCCGATCGGCAGGCCGAACTGGCCCTGGCAGTTCATCGGTGCCAGCAGGCGCTCGTTCTGGCGCATCGTGCCCAGTGACGTGTTGAAGGTCAGCTCGCCGTTCCAGGGCAGTTTGCGGGTGAATACCGCGCGCAACTGGTGATAGTCGTTGTCCGGCTCGTAGGCGAACTCGCCGCTCGTGCGCGGCGGCGGGGTCACGCCGGGCACCACCGAATACAGGCCGAACGGCACCTGGTAGTCGTAGCCGTTGAAGCGATTGCGGAAGAACGAACCGGTATAGCTCACGTCCATCCGCCACAGGTTGCCGGTGAAGCGCACGCCGCCGTTGACGTTGACGGTGCTGTCGTCGATGGGGCGCGGGATCTCGTAGATGCCGCCGTTGGCCGGGAACGGGTAATTAAAGAAGAACGGCCCGCCGAACGGGCGCGCGCCCTCGCGCTGCTCGTGGCTGGCGTTGAAATAGGCGGCCCAGCGCGGATTGAGGAAGTAGTTGATGCCCACGCCCTGCTTGTCGCGGACCACGCGCAGGAAACGTTCCGGTTGCGCACCGGCGACCGCCGCCACCTGCGCCGGCGTGCTGGCTGCCGGGGCAAGGCCGCCGGCCAGGGTGAGATGCCGGCTGCCGACTCCGTTCCAGATCGATCGCGCGTTGCCGCTGGTCACGTTGGGCTGGCTGCGCACGAAGGCCTGTACGCGGAACTTGCCGGCGCGGCCGAACACGGCGCGATAGAACTGGTTGTGCCCGTTGATGCGGCTGGCGCGGAAATCCAAGTAGCTGCCATCGCTGGCACGCTGCAGGCGGAAGCGCGCATCCACCACCACGCCGTCGTCGAAATCGTTGAAGCGGCGCCACTGGGTCGCGCGCTCGTCGCCGGAGACATGCAGGTAACCCAGGCCGACGCTGCCTTCGTAGGCCCATTCACCGTGCGGTTTCAGTTCCGGCCAGGCGGGCGCGCAGGGATACAGGAAGCCGGTCGGCGTGCGCCGCGAGCCTGCGCGCAGCCAGCTCATGCCATCCTCGTCGCAGCCGATGCCACGCATGCCGGTCGTATCCAGTGCATTGCCGAAATGCAGATCCGTGCCCACGCCGCTGTCCTGGGCCCGGGCGACGCCGGCCAGGGACAACGCCAGCGCCAGCATGGCCAGCCGGGGCGGGGCGGACGTGCGGAAGGTCGAGACGATCATGTTCCCTCCGCTACTTGTGGAGACGGGGACCGGACGGATGGTTGGAACCGTGGATCTGCGCGTGGCAGGTCAGGCAGCCGCGCCCCATCAGGCGCTCGTCGGGCGCGGGGCCGGTGCCCAGCGAGGCGCTGGTCAACAGATCGTTGGGATGGCGCGTGTGCGAGTGGCACTGCTGGCACAGCATCGGCACCGGCGCCACCAGCAGCGCGTGCTGGTTGGAACCATGCGGGGTGTGGCAGTTCAGGCAGCTTTCGCGCACCGGCGCGTGCTCGAACAGGAACGGCCCGCGTTTTTCCGCGTGGCACTGGTAACAGGTTTCGTTGACCGTGTCGGTCTTGAGCAACGAGGCGTTGAGGGTGCCATGCGGATTGTGGCAGTCGGCACAGGTCATCTCGCCTTCCGGCAAGGGCATGTGCGAGCGGCGGTTGAATTGCTGGCGCACGTCCTTGTGGCAGGTCGCGCAGGTTTCGCTGACCGACTGGCGCGCGGTCAGGCCTTCGGCCGACAGCCGCGCCATCGGGTTGTGGCAATCGCTGCACGACAGGTCGTTGCGCTGGTGCACGGAACCCAGCCAACTGTCGCGCGGGCCGCCGGCATGGCAACCCAGGCAACTGCCGGTCTGCGCCGACACCGGCGTGCCGCCGTCGTGGGTGAAGGCGATGATGCTGCCCTTGGCGGTCGGGTTCTGCGCGTGCGCCGAGCCGGGCCCGTGGCAGGCCTCGCAGGTCGGCGTGTCCGGATTGGCCTGCCGCGCGACTTCCATGCCCAGGGCGTGGACGCTGTGGGCGAAGTTGTTCTGTTCCTTGCCGTGGCAGGCGGTGCAGGTCGCTTCGCCGATCGGCCTGGCGGTCGGTTGCAGCGGATTGGCGGGTACGGTCGCGAACGCGAAACCGGGCGCGTCGGCGAAGCCGTGGGCGGTGCCGTCCTGGCTGCCGAAATGGGTGCCGGGCAGTTTCGAGGGATCAAAACCGGCGGGAGCACTCTGCGCCATCACCGGGGCAAGCCAACTGGCGCCGAGCATGGCGGCCGCGGCCAGGACGAACATCAGACCCAACAGTGCACGTCGCATCCTTCACTCCCTTGCGCCTGGCTGGCCAAGGCTGGCTCGCCGCAGGGCTTGTAACGTTCATTACGATAAACGCTGAATGAATGTTATTGTGAGATCAAGCTGCGGTGCAGCATGAATCGCGCGCGCGCGACGGCCGCGACCGGTGTTGCGCAAGGGCGGCATTTCGATCGGGACGCCGGACTTCAGACGCGCGGGCGGGGCAGGACGCCTTCCAGGAAAATCGAAACCGCTTCGCGGGCTTCCACTTTCACCCGCGGCTTGTCGGCCACGCCGATGCGGCCGTTGACCGAGCGCAGGATCACGCCGCCGAACACCATCATGTAGAAGCGATCGGCCACGATCGCGGGGTGATCGAGGATCAGCCGGCCGCTGAGTTTTTCGCGTTCGAAGTACTGGGTGAGCAGGCGTTCGGCCGGGGTGACGCCGTGCTCCATGAACCAGTCGCGCAGTTCGGGAAAGCACAGGCCCTCGCCGATCACGATGCGATGGGTGACGATCCGGCCGGGAGACAGGATTTCCTCGACCATGCGCTCGGCGGCCAGCGGCAGCGCCTGCTCGGGCGGCAGGTCGGAGCGGTACAGCATTTCCAGGCCTTCGCCGAACGCGGCGATGCTGCGCTTCATGATCGCCAGCGCCAGGCCGTGCTTGTCGCCGAAGGCGTTGTAGAGCGTGGACAGCGATCCGCCCGAACGCGCGACCACGTCGTTCAGGCGCGCATTGCGGTAGCCCTTTTCCAGGAACACCGCGGTCGCCGCTTCGATGAACTTCTCGATCCGCTGCTCCACCCGGCCGGACACGTCGGTACGGGGACGGGAAGCCCCTTTCTCGGGCGGATGGCGCGGCGGGTCGGGGAAATCCGTCATGGGCGGTTATGGCATCAATTGAGGGCGATGCGGATTGCGGCGGCGGCGGTCAGCGGCGCCAGCACCAGCGCCAGCACCAGTCCCGCGCCGAGCAGCAGCAGGGCACCGCTGCCGTCCAGGCCCTGCGCGCTCGCGGCGACGCTGCCCGCACCGAACACCAGGATGGGCACGTACAGCGGCAGTGCCAGCAGGGCCACCAGGATGCCGGAGCGTCGCATGCCGACCGTCAACGCCGCGACCACCGCGCCGAGCAGGCTCAGCAGCGGCGTGCCCAGCGCCAGCGAGGCCAACAGCGCCGGCAACTGCGCGCGCGGCAGGTGCAGCAGTTCGCCCAGCAGCGGAGTGACCAGGATCAGCGGCAGCGCGGTGGTCGCCCAGTGGGTCAGCACGCGCACCGCGACCAGCCACGCCAGCGGCACCGGCGCCAGGATCCATTGCTCCAGCGAACCGTCCTCGGCATCGCCGCGGAACAGGGTGTCCAGCGACAGCAGGCCGGCCAGCAGCACGGCCACCCAGATCACCGCCGAGGCGACCTTGCCCAGCGCGTCCGGTTCGCCGCCCAGGCCCAGCGCGAACACCACCACCACCAGCAGGGCGAACAGCGCCGGTTGCAGCGCATCGCCGCGGCGGCGCCACATCAGCCGCAGATCGCGCGTGATCAGCGCGGCCGCCGAGGCGAACAGGCCGGGCGCGCTCATGCCTCGCCCCCCAGCATCAGCGTGCGGGTCTGCACCGGCGGAGCGGCGTAGGCGCCGTGGGTGGTCACCAGCGCGGCGCCGCCCGCGCGCAGGTGGGCGGAGATCATCCGGTTGACCAGGTTGATGCCTTCCAGATCCAGATTGGCGTAGGGCTCGTCCAGCAGCCACAGCGGCGCCGGCGACAGCCACAGCCGGGCGAGCGAAAGCCGTTTCTTCTGGCCGGCCGACAGTTGCCGCGCCAGTGCGTCCTCGTAGCCGGCCAGGCCGACCATCGCGAGCGCGTTGCCCGGCATCTGCCGCGCACGGCGGCCGTGCAGGCCGCACAGGAAGTTGAGGTTCTCCAGGGTGTCCAGATCCGCCTTCAGCGCCGGCAGATGGCCCAGGTAGGCGATGGCGCGCGAGCGCTGGGCGGCGTTGGCGGCGCGGCCGTCGAGGATGATCTCGCCGCGATCGGCGCGCAGCAGGCCGGCGAGCACGCGCAGCAGGGTGGTCTTGCCCGCGCCGTTGCCGCCCTGCACGAGCAGCGCCTCGCCGGCATCCACCGCGAATTCCAGCGGTCCGAACACCGGTTCGTCGTTGCGTGAGAAGGCCAGGCCACGGGCGGCCAGCAGCGGCGGGTGGTTCGGAACGGAATCGATCATCAGGCGGAGCCTTGGGAGGCGGGTCTCGGCGGCAATCAGCCGGCTATTGTATGCGGGCTCCGCGCGGCCCCGGCGCTCAGCCGGCCCAGTCGACCGCGGCCAGCCCGGAATGCTCCGTGTCGCTGGCCGGCGCGGGCCACATCAGCCGCAGCCGCACCGGTTGGCCCTGCCGCCAGTGCAGGATGCCGCCCTGCAAGAACGCGCGCGCCAGCGCGTCGGCCTCGCCGGGCGCCATGTCCAGCACCAGCCAGCCCGGTTCGATCCAGCCGCCATCGCCGTCGCTGGCGCGGGCCGGAACATGGGTCCGCCCAGCGTCCCGCAGCCGGGCTTGCAGACGCAGATCGGCCTGGCGGTTCTGCTCTTCCGTCCGGCGCGCGAGCGGCGGGTTCCAGGCCGTGATCCACAGATAGCTGGGCGCGGGCAACCGGCGTTCCAGCGCCTGCGCGGGTTCGCCGACGCGCAGCGGAAATACGCCGTCGCCCGCCAGCACCTCGTAGCATGCGCCGCACCAGGCCCGCGCCAGCCGGTGCTTTTCCGGATCGGGAACGCGGTATCCGTTCATGGCCCCATCATCGCCGGACACCGTCATTGCGTACACTCCGCAGTCCCTCCGTAAGACCGGACCGGCGGATGCCTCTCGAAACCAAGCTGCCCAAGGTGGGCACCACCATCTTCACCGTGATGTCGCAACTGGCCGCCGAGCACGGCGCGGTCAACCTGGGGCAGGGCTTCCCCGATTTCGCGGTGCCGCAACGGCTGGTCGACGAGCTGGACCGCGCCATGCGCGAGGGCCACAACCAGTACGCGCCGATGACCGGCGTGGCGCCGCTGCGCCAGGCCATTGCCGGCAAGGTGCTGCGCTGTTACGGCCGCGAGGTCGATCCGGACACCGAGATCACCGTCACCAGCGGCGCCACCGAGGCGTTGTTCAATGCCATCCACGCGGTGGTGCGCCCGGGCGAGGAAGTGATCGTGCTGGATCCGGCCTACGACAGCTACGAGCCGGCCATCGAACTGGCCGGTGCGCGTGCGGTGCACGTCGCGCTGGATCCGCGCACCTTCGCGGTGGACTGGGCACGGGTCCGCGCCGCGATCACGCCGCGCACCCGCCTGCTGATCATCAACAGCCCGCACAATCCTTCCGGCGCGATGCTGGAGGAAGCGGACCTGCGCGCGCTGGCCGATCTGCTGCGCGACACCGGCATCTTCCTGATCTCGGACGAGGTCTACGAGCACATCGTGTTCGACGGCCGCCGCCACGAATCGGTACTGCGCCACCCGGAACTGGCCGAACGCGCCTTCGTGGTGTCCAGCTTCGGCAAGACCTATCACTGCACCGGCTGGAAGATCGGCTATGCGATCGCGCCGCCGGCACTGAGCGCCGAGTTCCGCAAGGTCCACCAGTACAACGTGTTCTGCACCTTCGCGCCGGCCCAGCACGCGTTCGCGGCGATGATCCGCGACGAGCCCGGGCACTACGAACAATTGGGCGCCTTCTACCAGGAAAAGCGCGACCGCTTCCGCGCGCAGTTGCTGGAGACCCGTTTGAAGCCGCTGCCGGTGCCGGGCGGCTACTTCCAACTGGTCGACTACTCGGCGGTAAGCGATTTGCCGGATACCGAATTCGTGCGCTGGCTGACCATCGAACACGGCGTCACCGCCATTCCGCTGTCGCCGTTCTACCAGAACGCGCCGGCCGGGCAGCGCCTGGCGCGGTTGTGCTTCGCCAAGAACGAGGCCACGCTGGACGCGGCCATCGAACGCCTGAAAAAGCTGTAGTTCCCCCTTGCCAAGACGGATCCCGATCGACATGCAGGACCTGCGCCTTTCCCTCGTCCAGGGCATCACCCGCTGGCACGATCCCGCCGGCAACCGCGCCTATTACGGCGATCTGATCGCGCCGCTGGCGGGAACCACCGACCTGGTGATCCTGCCGGAAACCTTCACCAGCGGCTTCAGCAACGACGCCATCGAGCGGGCCGAAGGCATGGACGGCGAGACCGTGGCCTGGATGCGCGAGCAGGCGCGCAAGCTCGACGCGGCGGTGACCGGCAGCGTCCAGCTGCGCACCGGCGAAGGCGTGTTCAATCGCCTGCTGTGGGCGACGCCGGAGGGCGCGCTGCATACCTACGACAAGCGCCACCTGTTCCGCTACGCCAACGAACACAAGCGCTACGCCGCCGGCCGCGATCGCCTGACGGTGGAGTGGAAGGGCTGGCGGATCAATCCGCAGGTCTGCTACGACCTCCGCTTCCCGGTGTTCTGCCGCAACCGCTACGACGTCGAGCGTCCCGGGCAACTGGACTTCGATCTGCAGATTTTCGTCGCCAACTGGCCGGCCGCGCGCGCGTACGCCTGGCGCACCCTGCTGCGCGCGCGTGCCATCGAAAACCTGTGCTACGTCGCCGCGGTCAACCGCGCCGGCACCGACGGCAACAATCTCGACTATTCCGGAGACAGCGCGGTGATCGATTTCCTCGGCCAGCCGCAGGTCGAACTGGGCGAAGGCGAGGGCGTCACCACGACGACCCTCTCGGCGGAAGCGCTGGCGGCCCATCGCGAGCGCTTCCCGGCGATGCTCGATGCGGATCGCTTCGAGCTTGCCTGAAGCGCCCGCGCGCATCTGGACGGTGGGTCATTCCAGCCGCGACTGGGACACCTTCGCGGCGCTCCTGGCCGGCACCGGCATCGAAGTGGTGGCCGATGTCCGCCGTTACGCCGCCTCGCAGCGGTATCCGCAGTTCGCCGGTGCCGCGCTGATGCGCGGCCTGTCCGTGCTGGACATCGACTACCGGCCGATGCCGTCGCTGGGCGGGCGGCGCGAGCCGCGGCCGGATTCGATCAACACCGCCTGGCGCCAGCCCGGTTTCCGAGGCTACGCCGATTACATGCGGACGCAGGCGTTCATCGACGCGCGCGCCGCGCTGGCCGAGATCGCCGCGCGCCGCCCGACCGCGTTCCTGTGCGCGGAAGCGGACTGGCGCAATTGCCACCGCGGCTTGATCGCCGATGCGTTCACCGCCGACGGCTGGGAGGTCCTGCATCTGCTCGACGGCGGACGCCAGGAGCGCCATCCGCTGACCGCCGCCGCGCGCCTCGTGGACGGACGGCTGGACTATTCCCTCCCGGCCGATCCGCAGGGCCGGCTGTTCTGAACCGAGTGCGTCGTCGCGGCAGCGACGGCGGGCATGACCGGGCGAGGTGCGTTCGCCGCCAGATGTGTTGCGCCGAACCACGGTCGAGCCGTGGACGCCCGCCGGTGCACGGTACGGTCGCGCGACGCTGTCGCGGATGACGCGGGAACGTGGACTCAGGACGCCTGGCGCGCCGGCAGGATCTGGCAGACCGCCTGGCACAGCGCCAGCACTTTCCCGTCGGGGCCGCGGGCTTCGCCGGCCAGGTGCAACTGGCCGCGCGTCCGCTCGACCAGGCGCGCCGTGCAGACGATATGGTCCAGTTCCGGCGTCACCGGGCGCAGGTACTGGGTGTTGAGCGAAGTGGTCGCGCTGGGTGGCGCGATCAGGTACGAGAACGGACCCAGCGTGTTGTCCAGCGCGGCGACGATGAAGCCGCCCTGCATGTGACCGATCGGGTTCCGATAGCGTGCCAGCACCGGGAAGCGCATGCGCAGCGCCTGGCCTTCGACGTACTCCACCACCTCGCCCTGCATGTCGATCAGGCAGGGCGGCGGAATCTGCAGGGGCGCGCCTTCCGGCAGGCGCGCCCGCAGCAGGGCGTTGATGTCGACGCCGTTCACGGCGTGAAGCTCAGTTCGAACGCCACCCGGAACGGTGCGCGCGGCGGCGGTTCGAGGAAGCGGCCGTTGAGTTCCTTCTCCACGCAGATCGCCAGCGCCGTGTCGCCCTGGCGCCAGGTGCGCGCGATCCGGCCGCGCGCATCGAGTTCGGCCACGATGACGAAGGCGGACGTGTCGTGGCCGGGATTGGCGCAGTTGGCGACGCTGGTCTCCAGTTGCCGCGACTGCGCCTGCAGGAACGACGCGCGCGCGGCCGCATCCAGCGAGGCCTCGTCGCGATCCGCCTGTGCCTTGGCTTCCGCGAAGCCCTGCGGCGCCTGGGCGACGGCGGCCAGCGGCAACAGCGCGAGGCCCAGCAGCGTGGCGGCGCGGATCACGGCCGTGCCTCCGGCGGGGCGATCCGCAGCAGCTTGCCGTCGTTCTCGTCGGTCAGCACGTAGACATTGCCGTCCGCGCCGACCCGCACGTCGCGCACGCGCTCGCCGATTTCGTTGAGCAGGCGTTCCTCCGACACGATCTCGTTGCCCTTCAGGCCCAGCCGGATCAGGTTGCGTTCGGCCAGCGAACCCAGGAACAGGCTGTCGTTCCAGGCCGAACCGGCGTGTCCGGTGTAGAACGCCATGCCGCTCAGGCCCGGCGATTTCTCCCACACGTGGTAGGGCGCTTCCAGGCCCGCCTTCTCGCGGCCCTGCGCTTCCGGGATGGGCAGCCCGGAATAGTTGATGCCGTGGGTGATGATCGGCCAGCCGTAGTTGCGGCCGGGTTGCGGCAGGTTGATTTCGTCGCCGCCGCGCGGACCGTGTTCGGATTCCCACAGCGTGCCGGTGCGCGGATCGAAGGCCAGGCCCTGCATGTTGCGGTGGCCGTAGCTCCAGATTTCTGGGCGCGCGCCGGCCTGGCCGACGAAGGGATTGTCCTGCGGCACGCTGCCGTCCAGGTTCAACCGCACCAGCTTGCCCTGCAGCTTGTCCAGTTCCTGCGAGGTGGGGCGGTGGTTGCGCTCGCCCTGGCTGATGAATACGTGGCCCTGGCCGTCGAAGGCCAGCCGCGAGCCGAAATGGTTGGGGCCTTCCAGCTTCGGCTCCTGCCGGTAGATGACGTTCACTTCGGTCAGCGCGTCCGCGCCCAGCGTGGCGCTGGCCACGGCGGTGCCGGCGGTGCCGTTTTCGCCCGGCTCGGCGTAGCTCAGGTAGATGCGACGGCTGCTGGCGAAATCCGGTGCGAGCGCGACGTCGAGCAGCCCGCCCTGTCCTTCGGCGAATACCTGCGGCACGCCCGCCAGCGGCGCGGACACGGCGCCGTCGGCGCCGATCCGCCGCAACTGGCCGGAGCGTTCCGTGACCAGGAAGCCGCCTTCCGGCAGCAGCGCCAGTCCCCACGGATGATCCAGTCCCTGCGCGAGCTGGGTGACCTGGATGCTGCCCAGCGCGCTGGACAGGGCGCGCGCCGCCGGTGCTTGCGCGGGTGCGGGCGTGGCGGCGGGCGAGGGAGCGTCGCCGTCGCGCACCTGGCAGGCGGACAGGGCGGTGGCGGCGAGCAGGGCGAGGGCGAGCGTGGAGCGAAGGGGCATCAGGAGTCTCCCGTGGGGTTATCGGTAGCCGGCGGCTTGCAGTTCGAACAATTCGGCATAGCGACCGCCTTCGGCCATGAGCTGGGCGTGGGTGCCGCTGGCTTCGAGGCGGCCGTCGGCGAGCACGAGGATGCGATCGGCCATGCGCACGCTGGAGAAGCGGTGCGAGATCAACACGGCGGTGCGTCCGCTGGACAGTTCCTTGAAGCGCTGGAACACCTCGAACTCGGCGCGGGCGTCCAGCGCGGCGGTGGGTTCGTCCAGGATCATGACCTGCGCGTCGCGCATGTAGGCGCGGGCGATGGCGATCTTCTGCCACTGTCCGCCGGACAGATCCACGCCGGTCTTGAAGCGGCGGCCGATCAACTGGTCGTACTGGTTGGGCAACGCCGCGATCACCTCGTCGGCCATCGAACGGCGTGCCGACTCGCGGATGCGCGCGGCATCGTCCATCGCGTCCACCTGCCCCACGCCGATGTTCTCGCCCGCGGTCAGGTGGTAGCGCACGAAATCCTGGAAGATGACGCCGATGCTGGCGCGCAGATCGTCGATGTCGTACTCGCGCAGATCGCGCCCGTCCAGCAGGATGCGGCCTTCATCCGGGTCGTACAGCCGCGCCAGCAGCTTGACCAGGGTGGTCTTGCCCGCGCCGTTCTCGCCGACCAGGGCCAGCACTTCGCCCGCCTGCAACTGGAAATCCAGGCCGCGCACCGCCCAGCGTTCGGCGCCGGGATAGCGGAAGCCGACGTTCTCGAAGCGGAAGCCTTCGCGGATCGGGCGCGGCACCGGCGCGGCGCCGGGGGGCGAGACGATTTCCGGCTGGATTTCGAAGAAGGAAAACAGATCGTCCAGGTACAGCGCCTGCCCGGCGACCTGCGAGAACCCGATCAGCAGGCCCTCCAGCAATTGCCGCAGGCGCAGGAAACTGCCGGCCAGGAAGGTCAGATCGCCGATGCTGAAATCGCCGCGCACGGTGCGCCAGGCGATGTAGGCGTAGGCGACGTAGTAGCCCAGCGTGCCCAACCCCGCGAGCAGCGTGCCCCAAAGCGCGCGGCGCCGCGCCAGCGCACGGTTGGCGCGGTAGAAGCCTTCGGCCAGTTGCCGGTAACGATCGATCAGGAAGCGATGGAGGTTGAAGATCTTCACCTCCTTGGCCGTTTCCACGCTGGCGCCGGTCTGGCGGATGTATTCCAGCTGGCGGCGCTCCGGCGTCCACTGGAAGTTGAGCGAATAGCCCAGCGCGTTGAAATGCGCTTCGCCGACGAACGCCGGCACCAGCGCGACCACCAGCAGCAGGATCAGCCACGGCGCATACACCAGCAGGCCGGCGGCGAAACTGATCACGGTGATCGCGTCCTGCGCCTGGCCGAACAACTGGCTCATCAGGTTCATCCGCCCCATCGTCTGGCGGCGCGCCCGATCCAGCTTGTCCTGCAGATCCGGATCCTCGAAGTCCTCCAGGTCCAGCCGCGCGGCGTGCTCCATCAGGCGGATGCTGGTGGCGTTGGTGAACAGTTCCGACAGCAGCGAATCGGCATAGCTGACGAAGCGGCCCAGCAGGTCGGACAGGATCGCCAGGCCGAACTCCAGCGCCAGCAGGCCGAGCAGCGCATCGAGTTGGCCGCTGCGCCAGAGTTCCGCCCATCCGGCTTGCGGCAGGCCGAGACCGACCAGGCGGATGGCCTCGTCGATGATCAGCTTGCCCACGTACAGGGTGGCGACCGGCAGCAGCGCGCGGATCACCCGCAGGCCGAGACTGGCGAGGGTCAGGCCGGGGCTGGTCGCCCAGATCTGCTTCAGGAAAGGCGGCAGGTTGCGCATCGCATTGAAGCGTTCGCGCAGGCTGGGGCCGGACTTGTCACCGCGCCGGGGCTTGGTGCCGGCGGTGGGGGGAACGGGGACGGAAGCCATGCCGCATTGTGCCCACTTTGTCCTGGGGGTGGGAATTCATGCGGAGGCGCGATGCGGCGCCCGCGTTCCGGCGGACGCCTGGCAGCGGGCGGATCACGGCGGACGGGTGCGGTGGGTCGCCACCGCTCCCGTCGTCCCTGCTCAGATGCCCGGCAGCGGCGAGCGCAGCCCCACGCCCATGCGGTTCCAGGCGTTGATGATCGCGATGACGAAGGTCAGTTCGGCGATCTGGGTTTCGTCGAAGTGCGGCAGCAGGCCGGCGTACACCTCATCGGGCGCGTGCGTTTCGCCGACGCGGGTCAGGGCTTCGGTCCAGGCCAGCGCGGCGCGTTCGCGCGCGTCGTAGAACGGGCTTTCATGCCACGCGGCGAGGGTATCGAGCTTGCGCGGCTCGACACCCGCTTCGCGCAGGGCCTTGCCGTGCATGTCCAGGCAGAACGTGCAGCCGTTCATCTGCGACGCACGCTGTTTGACCAGATCCAGCAGGACGGCGTCCAGCGAACCGCGATGGAGGCCGTGGCTGACTTTCAACAGGCCCTTGTAGGCCTCGCTGGCGAGGGAGGTGTAATCGACGCGGGGGAGGGACATCGGGATTTCCGGGATGCGCGGACGGAATGTCGCGCTTCACCCCAGGGACGGCGGCGTGTCCGCGGGCGTGACACGTTCGAGCGGCGGCAGCTTGTCCGGATTCATCACCGTCAGCAACTCGGTGATGCGGTCGCCATCGCTGATCGCCACCATCGCCGAGACCAGCCGGCCGTCGCGGTAACGCAGCACCGCCGGTTCGCCATTGACGCGGCCCATGCGCCACTCCGTTTCCGGTTGCGGGTGCCGGTACGCGGCCCAGAACAGCCGCGCGATGCGCTCGCTGCCCAGCAGGGGCCGGATCGCGGCGGTGGCCTTGCCGCCGCCGTCGGAGACCAACCGCGCGTCCTCATGCAGCAACGCGGCGATGGCTTCGCGGTTGCCGACGCGGGCGGCATGCATGAACCGCTCCAGCAGCCGGCGATGGCGTTCCGGCGCGACCTGGAACCGCGGCCGGTCGGCCTGCAGGCGCGCGCGGGCGCGATGCACCATCTGCCGGCAGTTGGCTTCGCTGTGGCCGATCAACTCGCCAATCCGGGCGTAGTCGTAGTCGAAGGCTTCCTTGAGCAGGAAGGCCGCGCGTTCCTCCGGCCCCAGCCGCTCCAGCACCGCCAGGAACGCCAGCGAGACCTGTTCGGCCAGTTCGGCACCCTGCTCGGGGCCGGGGCCCTCGTCGATTTCGGCCGGCTCCGGCAGCCAGGGACCGGGATAACGTTCGCGCTGCGCGCGGGCCGCACGCAGGCGGTCGATGCCCAACCGGCTGGCCGCGGTGACCAGCCAGGCTTCCGGATCCCGGATCGCGGCGGTATCGGCCTGGCGCCAGCGCAGCCAGGTGTCCTGGACCACGTCCTCGGCGTCGCTGCGGCTGCCCAGCAGGCGGTACGCCAGGGAAAACAGGCGGGAACGGTGGGTCTGGAAGACGGTTTCGGCGTTCATGCAGGCCAGGACGGGGCAGGGCGGCGCGGCGTGACAGCCAGCCGGGACGCCACTTTGGCCTAAAATGGCAGGCTCCGCCCGCTACCCACCGGCAGCCCCGGCTCCCAGCTCCATGACCTCGATCAAGCAAGAAGACCTCATCCAGTCCATCGCCGACGCGCTGCAGTACATCAGCTACTACCACCCGGTCGATTACATCAAGAGCCTCGCCGCCGCCTACGAGCGCGAGGAATCGCCGGCGGCGCGCGACGCCATCGCCCAGATCCTGATCAACTCGCGCATGTGCGCCGAAGGCCATCGCCCGATCTGCCAGGACACCGGCATCGTCACCGTGTTCCTGGAAATCGGGATGAACGTGCGCTGGGACGACGCCACGATGGGCGTGGAGGACATGGTCCACGAGGGCGTGCGCCGCGCTTACAACCATCCGGACAACAAGTTGCGCGCCTCGGTGCTGGCGGATCCGGCCGGCAAGCGCACCAACACGAAGGACAACACGCCGGGCGTGGTCAACGTCAAGGTCGTGCCGGGCGATACCGTCGAGGTGATCGTCGCGGCCAAGGGCGGTGGCTCGGAGGCGAAGTCGAAGTTCGCCATGCTCAATCCGTCCGACTCCATCGTCGACTGGGTGCTCAGGACGGTGCCGACCATGGGCGCCGGCTGGTGTCCGCCCGGCATGCTCGGCATCGGCATCGGCGGCACCGCGGAGAAGGCGATGCTGCTGGCCAAGGAAGCGCTGATGGAGCCGATCGACATCACCGAACTGCAGGCTCGCGGCGCCTCCAACCGCGCCGAGGAACTGCGCCTGGAACTGTACGAGAAGGTCAACGCGCTGGGCATCGGCGCGCAGGGCCTGGGCGGCCTGACCACGGTGCTCGACATCAAGATCAAGGACTACCCGACCCATGCCGCCAACCTGCCGGTGGCGATGATTCCCAATTGCGCGGCGACCCGCCATGCGCATTTCACCCTCGACGGCAGCGGCCCGGTGATGCTGGATCCGCCGTCGCTGGAAGACTGGCCGGAGCTGACCTACGACGCCTCCAAGGGCCGCCGGGTCGACCTGGACACGATCACCCGCGAGGACGTCGCCAGCTGGAAGCCCGGCGAAGTGCTGCTGCTCAACGGCAAACTGCTGACCGGCCGCGATGCCGCGCACAAGCGCATGGTCGACATGCTCAACAAGGGCGAACCGCTGCCGGTGGATCTGAAGGGGCGTTTCATCTATTACGTCGGCCCGGTCGATCCGGTGCGCGATGAAGTCGTGGGCCCGGCCGGCCCGACCACCGCCACCCGCATGGACAAGTTCACCGAGCAGGTGCTGGCGCAGACCGGCCTGCTGGGCATGGTCGGCAAGGCCGAGCGTGGCCCGGCCGCGATCGAGGCGATCAAGAAGCACCGGTCGGCCTACCTGATGGCGGTCGGCGGCGCGGCCTATCTGGTGTCCAAGGCGATCAAGGCCGCGCGCGTGGTCGGCTTCGCCGATCTGGGCATGGAAGCGATCTACGAGTTCGAAGTCCAGGACATGCCGGTCACGGTCGCCGTCGATTCGCAGGGCACTTCGGTGCATACCACCGGCCCGAAGGAATGGCAGGCGCGCATTGGCAAGATTCCGGTGGTGGTGGCCTGAGCGCGCGCGTCCCCCGGAGGGCGGGAATGCGCGACGCGGCTTTCTTGGATGCATGCAACCCGGAGTCCGCTCATGCGGACTCCGGCCTGACCCAGCACGGGGAACCGATGACCATGACGACGCTGTACTACTCCCCCAGCACGGCCAGCCTGGTGGTGCACTGGCTGCTGATCGAACTGGACATCCCCCACCGGCTGCACGAACTTGATTTCGACAAGCGCGATCAGAAATCGCCGGAATACCTGAAGGTCAATCCCGCCGGCGTGGTGCCCGCGCTGGACCTGGAGGGGCAGGTGATCACCGAGTCGGCGGCCATCCTGCTGCACCTGGCCGACCTGCATCCGCAGGCGAACCTCGCACCGCCGGTGGGCTCGCCGGAGCGGGCGCGCTATTACCAGTGGATGCTGTTCATGGCCAACACGCTGCTGCCCGCCTACCGCGCCTGGTTCTATTCGGATGAAATCGCCGGCGCGGACAACGCGGAGGCGGTCCGCGCGCATGCGCGCCAGCGCATCGAGGGTGCCTGGCAGCGTGTGGCCGATCACCTGGAGGCGCACGGGCCGTGGATGATCGGCGAGCAGCTCACCGTGGTCGATTTCATGGCCACCATGTTGATGCGCTGGTCGCGCAACATGCCGAAGCCGTCCGACACCTGGCCGGTGCTGAAGGGCCACGCCGGGCGCATGAAGGCCCGTCCCGCGTTCAAGGAAGTCTATGCCCGCGAAGGGCTGACCGACTGGACCTGAGCAGCGCGTCGGGCGACGCGCGCCGGCAGGCCGGCGCGCCGCTCAGTCGACGTATTCGTCGAACCTGCGTCCGCCCTGGAACGGCATCAGGTGCTGGCGCAGGATGCCGCGCGGCACCGTTTCCAGCTTCATCACGCCGTATTCCTCCGGCCACTCGTCCTGGCGCGGCGGCAGCCTGAAGGTACCCATCACCATGTCCACCAGCGGCAGGTGGATGGCGTAGTTCACATCCAGATAATCCTTGTGGCGCGCATGGTGCCAGTGGTGATAGCGGGGCAGCACCAGCAGGTATTCGAGCCAGCCGAAGCGGATGCCCAGGTTGGCGTGCGCCAGCACCGCCTGCAGGCCGACCAGGATCACGTAGGCGTTCACCGCCGGCGCCGAAAAGCCCAGGATCAGCAGCGGCAGCAGTACCGCGCTGCGGGTCATGACGATCTCGACGAAATGGATGCGCGAGCCGGCCAGCCAGTCCATCTCCCGGCTCGAATGGTGCACGGCATGGAAACGCCAGAGCCACGGCACGTTGTGGTAGGCGCGGTGCAGCAGCGCCTGCGCCAGATCGGCCACGAACACCGCGATCAGGAACTGTGCCCATACCGGCAGCGACTGGATCGCGTCCTTCAGCGCCGGGAACGCGGCCAGGCCCGCGATCGTCGAGGTCGACGCGGTGACCAGGATCAGGATGAACTGCACCAGCACGTGGCTCATGAAGAAATAGGCCACGTCCGTGCGCCAGCCAGGACGCAGCGGTGAAATCCGGCGCTTGCCCAGGTAGCGTTCCAGCGGGACGAACACCAGCGCCGAGAAGAACAGCGAGATGACGAACCAGTCCAGGCCCAGCGAGTAGGGCGTCTTGCCGATGGCGTCGAACTGCACGTTGGTGCCGCCCAGCAGCACCGCCAGGGTCGCGCTGCCCACGCCGGCCAGGGCGACGCGCTTGTTGCGATCGCGCAGGATGGCCAGCGTGCCGAGCACGAACGCCGCGCTCAACCCCACCAGCAGCAGGTGACGGGCGAACTGTTCGCTGTAGACCGCCCGGAACTCCTTGCTGGTCAGCCATTCGGGATAGTGGAAGCACAGCACCGCCATCAGGCTCAGCAGGCCGAGCAGGGCGGAGGCGTAGGCGAAGAACGAGCGGTGCGGGCGGGCCATGCGAATCCTTTTGCGGTCGTCAGGCGGGGACGTCCGCCCTCCGGATCTACGTCAGACGATGCGGTTTCCGGCCGCGTCCACCACCGGCTCGCCGTCTTCCTTGCTGAAGGCGCCCCGCTGCGGCTGCGGCAGGATGTCGAGCACGGTCTCGGACGGACGGCACAGCTTCACCGCGTCCGGGGTCACCACGATCGGGCGGTTGATCAGCACCGGATGCGCGAGCATCGCTTCGATCAGGGTCGCATCGTCCACTTCCGGGCGATCCAGTCCCAGTTCGGCATGGATGGCTTCCTTCGCGCGCACGATCTCGCGCACCGGCACGCCCATGCGGGCGATCAAGGCGGTCAGCGTGTCGCGGTCCGGCGGTGTCTTCAGGTATTCGATCACCCGCGGCTCGATGCCGGCGTTGCGGATCAGGCCCAGCACGTTGCGCGAAGTGCCGCAGGCGGGGTTGTGGTAAATCGTCACGTCGCTCATCAGTACCATTCCAGCAGGGAGATGCCCAGGCCGATGTAGGTGGCCTTGTGGTTGTAGTCGATCAGGCTTTCCCCGTAACCGTGGAAGGCCTGGATGTGGCCGCGGAAGCTGCGGTGGATCGGGAAGCCCCAGTCCAACTGCACCGCGCCGTGCGACTTGTCGCCGGTGCGCAGCGAATGGCGGGCGAGGACGGTGAATTCGTGGCCGCCCTTGCTGTAGGTGAGCATGGCATCGCCGCGTCCGATGTAATCCTCGATGTCCGGATTGTCGTCGTCGTTGCCGTCCGGCACGCGCCACCACGGACGCACCACCAGCGCCCAGTTCTCGCGATCCAGGCCGACGGTGAAGATCACCCGGTTCCAGCTGCGCGAAAGCGGATCGCTGCGGCCATTGGACTGATGGTTGATGCCGATGCCGGCCATGCGGCCCTTCCAGCCGCCCAGGCTGTAATTGTTGCGGAACACCAGCATCACTTCCGGCTCGTAATTGGTCTCGCGGAAGGGACGCGATTCCTCGCCGTTGTAGACCTGCCAGCGCGAACTCTGGGTATAGGCGCCCCACAGATCGCCGTTGTCGCCGAACAGGTTCTCCGCGAACTTGGTCTTGAAGCTCAGCTGGAACTTGGCCTCGGTGTTGTCCAGCGGCTGCGCCTCGGTGACCGTGTTGCGCGGATTGGGGGAGTGCGGCATCTCGTTCTTGTCGCTGGTCCAGAACACCGGCATCAGGTAGAGCGGCTTGTAGCCGCGCAACTGGAACACGCCCAGTTTGGAATCCTTGGCCAGTTCCCAGCGGCTGTCCAGCAGGGAACCCTTGCCGGCATTGGCCAGCGCTTCCCGCAACATGGGGTCGTCGGTGCGGAACCAGGCGCCGAGCCAGCGGTGTTCGTCGGATTCGGCGTCCTGCGTGGCGGACTGCTGCGCCTTCGCCGCCTGCTGCTGGTCGAGGCTGGTGCGCGCGGCGTTGGCTTCGGCGTCGGCGGCGCGGGTGTCGGAAGGGCTCCGCCCGAACACGGCGTCGTAGCAGGCCAGCCGCGAGGCATCGGTTTCGATCGCGCGGCACGCTTCCGGGGTCACCAGGTCCGGTTGTGGTTCCTGGGCGAAGGCGGCCGGACCGGCCAGGGTGGCGGCGATCAGGGACGGCAGCAGGTGCCGGGTGGGTCGTCGTGTCATCAGTTGCAACCGGGAAGGGGGGAAAAGATGGCCGGGGCGATTGTGCCCGACCTCGGGGTGAGGAGACCGGCAGCCGGACTCAGAGCACCCATGCGAACAGGAAGAGGCCGAGCATCGCGAAGGCCAGGCCCAGCTTCAGTACCACGCCGAGCACGATGCCCAGCCAGGTGCCCAGGCCCACCTTGGTGGCCTGGCCGATCTCGCGGCTGTGCCACAGTTCGCCGAGCAGGGCACCCGCGAATGGTCCAGCGAACAGACCAATGAAACCGAAGAACAACCCGACGAAAGTACCGGCCGCCGCGCCCAGCAACGCCTTGCCGCTGGCACCCACCCGCTTGGCGCCGACCAGGGTGGCGAAGAAATCCACCGCGACCGACAACACCGTCAGCAGGCCCAGCAGGACCAGGGGAATCCAACCGATCTGCTGGAAATCCCCTGCCCAGGCAGCCAGCAGCATGCCCGCGAATACCAGGGGCAGACCGGGCAGTGCCGGCAGGATGACCCCGGCCAACCCGACCAGGATGAGCAGTACCGCCAGCACGTAGTACAGGGTGGTCGGGTCCAAGCGAAATTCTCCTTGTCGAATCAACGGGTTGGGCGCCTTTCAGGGCACCCGAGGACGGTTTGCATTTTCACAAATTGCGGGTTAGTGTGCGCTCGCTGTGTTTGCCAAGGTCACCGTGAATCGTGGCCTAGATGCGGTAGATCCATGATCCGCTACATCGTTGTACCTCGCTTCCTCCTTGCAACCAGCCGCCGAGAGGCGTTTCCACCACCCAGAGTTCCAAGGAGCAAGTAGATGTCCGACCGTGAAACCGGAACCGTGAAATGGTTCAACGATGCCAAGGGCTTCGGCTTTATCAGCCGTGAGAACGGTGAAGACGTGTTTGTGCATTTCCGTGCCATCCAGACGCAGGGCTTCAAGAGCCTGAAGGAAGGCCAGAAGGTCAGCTTCACCGTCGTGCAGGGCCAGAAGGGCCTGCAGGCGGACGCCGTGCAGCCGCTGTAAGGTTTCGCCAGATTCGCGCCGGTTGTCACGACCGGACACGAAGAAAAAGCCCGACTCCGGTCGGGCTTTTTCTTTGCGCGGCGGAAATGCATCCGCCGCAAGGATGGCATTGCGGCGCGATTACCGCAGGACCACGCGACCGTTCTGCACGCGCACGTAGGTGTTCTCGCGGATGCCGCCGAGATCGTGCTGGTTGATCGTCAGCCGGCGGCCGTCGTCCATGCGCACGGTGATGTTGTAGGTGTCGCCGGTGGTGCGGTTCTGGATGGCGTTGCCCGCCATCGCACCCGCCGCCGCGCCGGCCACCGTGGCGATGTTCTTGTTGCCCTTGCTGCCGCCGGTGTGCTCCGAAATCTGGCGGCCGGCGACCGCGCCGACGATGCCGCCGAGGACCGCGCCGGTCGCACCGGGTGCGGAGCGGCCGGAAGCCACGACGTCGATGCGCTCGACGATGCCGCAATCGGCGCAGTAGTTGTTCGAGGGAGCCGGGCGGTAACCGCCGCTGTTGTATCCGCCGCCGCCATAGCCGGGCGAACTGGTGGCGCAGCCTGCCAGCGCCAGCGAGGCAACGGCACCGATGGCAAACATACGAAGATTCATGGGTCCTCCTGGTTCACGTGGTCCGGTCTTGGACATATCGGTCAGAACCGGTGGCGCGATGATGCGGCCGGTCGCACGCATCCTCGCGCCACCCGCGTGAACCCCGCGACAACTACGCCCCTCGGCCGTCATCGCGGCACGGCGGCGTCAGCCACAATTCAGCCGCGGAAATCCTGATGGCAGGCCTTGCAGCTTTCCTTGACCTGATCGGCGAGCGCCTTGGCCGCGGCGCAGCTGGTCGGCGGATTGGCCAGGCTGGCGTCGAGCTTGGCGCGGAACTCGCTGGCGTAGGTCACGAACCGCGAGTCTTCGGCCAGGCCCGGCAGCGCCAGTTCCAGATCGTTGGCCATCGTGCGCAGTGCACGCACGTGCGGCACCGTGTCCGTGGCCGCGCAACGGTTCTGCGCCACCTTGTCACCCAGCAGGCCGGCATGCTTCTGCATGACGTGCATGACGCTGTCGGGGAACGGATCCTGCCGCGACTGCAGGGCACGCATCACCATGACGGTGGCGACCGCGCCGATCACCAGGCCGATCAGGAACAGGAACAGATAGCGGGAAGCGTTGGACGACTTGGCGGTCGGCTGGCTGGCCATGCGGCGGGCTCCTTTGGAAAAGTCCGTACCAGTCTACGACGCGCGTCACACCCTGCGCCATGACTACAATTGCGGGATGAAGAAAACCCTCAAGGACCGCTTTGCCGGCATCGACCGGCTGTACGGACAGGGCGCGGTGAACCGCTACGCCGGGCGGCGGGTGGCCATCGTCGGCCTGGGCGGTGTCGGCTCCTGGGTGGTGGAAGCGCTGGCGCGGTCCGGTGTCGGCCACCTGACCCTGATCGACGCCGACGACATCTGCGTATCCAACACCAATCGCCAGTTGCCCGCGCTGGAGGGACAGTACGGGCGCAACAAGGCCGAAGCGATGGCGGAGCGTTGCCGCGCGATCAATCCGGACATCGACGTCGAGGTGGTCCCGGCGTTCCTCACCGGAAGCAATCTGGAAACCCTGCTGGACCGCGGATTCGATCTGGTGCTGGATGCCTGCGACAGTTTCCGCACCAAGGTCGAGATGATCGCCTGGTGCCGGCGCCGCAAGCTGCCGATCATCGTGTCCGGTTCGGCGGGCGGGCGCACCGATCCCACCCAGATCCGGTTGCGCGACCTGTCCCGCACCGAGCACGACGCGCTGCTCGCGCTGGTCCGCAAGAAGCTGCGCGGTGAATTCAATTTTCCGAAGAATCCGGATCGCTACTTCGGCGTCACCGCGGTGTATTCGCTGGAGAACGTCAAGTATCCGCAGGCCGATGGCAGTGTCTGCGGCCTGCGCCCGCAACTGGGCGCGGACGCCGCCCTGAAGCTGGATTGCGGCGTCGGCCTGGGTGCCGCGACCCACATCACCGGCGCGTTCGCCTTCGCGATGGTCGGCAAGGCGCTCGAACTGCTGCTCAAGGAAAAGAAACCAGCCGCCTGACGCGTCAGGCGGGCAGTGCGAACAGGCGTGCGGCGTTCGTGCGGGTGGCAGCGGCGATTGCGTCTTCGCTTTCTCCGCGCAGTTGCGCGATGGTCCGGCAGATGATGGACACCCGCGCCGGTTCGTTGCGCTGGCCGCGGATACCCGCATCCGGTTGATCCGGTGCGTCGGTTTCCAGCAGCAGATGGTCCAGCGGCATCGTCGCGGCCAGGCCACGCAATCGCCGGGCGCGCTCGTAGGTCACCGGACCTCCCAGGCCAATCAGGAAGCCGTGGTTCCACAATTGGCGCGCCTGTTCCGGGCTGCCGGAAAAACTGTGCACCACGCCGCGCAGTCCGCCGACGCGGCGGATCGCGGCGATGACCGGGTCCACCGCGCGCCGCGCATGGACGATCACCGGCAGATCGAACTCGCGTGCCAGCCGCAGTTGTGCTTCGAAGTAGTGCTGCTGGGTAGCGGCGTCCAGTCCTTCGACGAAGTAATCCAGGCCGCATTCCCCGACCGCCACCGGACGTTCGCGTTCCAGCCATTCGCGCAGTTGCGACAGATGCGCTTCGCGGTGCTGCGCGAGATACATCGGATGCAGCCCATAGGCCGGATGCAGGTCCGGTTGGCCCCGGCACATCGCACGCAGGGCAGGCCAGCCGGCGGCTTCGACCGCGGGAATGATCTGGTGGAGGACGCCGGCGTCACGCGCGCGGCGGATCACCGCGTCGCGATCGGCATCGAACTCCCCGGCGTCGAGATGGCAATGGCTGTCGACCAGTTGCACGTCAGCGCGACGACCGGCCGGGTTCCAGCGGCGGCGCGGTTTCCTTGCGGCGCTTCCAGTTCGCCAGCAACAGCGTGCCCAGGCCGAACACCAATTCGTCCAGGAACGGAATCGGGTCGATGCCGGGCGGTAACAGGATGCTCAGGGCGAACAGCGCTGCGGTGATTTTGAACAGGGTCGGATAACGCAGTTTCCGTGCCCATTCCAGTAAGGGCGACAGGAGGACATTGGCCACGGCACGGGTCTCCGCAGGGACGTTGGGCGACACGCTAGCACGTCGCGCGATACCGCGCCGCCGTTCACGAAAAGGACGATTTCGTCTGCATGAAACGGGGCTTGGTTCAGGTTCGTAGTGGTGGAATGATGCCGCAATGTGACTCGGGCGAGGCCCGCAAATGGAGGCTGCGATGAAGAACAACACCACCCTGATTCTGGTCGCTGCCGGCGCGCTGCTGGTGGGCGGCGTGGCGACCGCCGCTTTCATGAAAGGCGGGGACAAGGCCGTGGGCGTACCGGCGGCGGAAACGGCGCCGCTGACGGATCCGGCCCTGGCCACGGACGACGCCGCGGCGACCGACGCGGTGATTCCGGCGGACACGCTGCAGTACGCGGACGTGCTCAACGTCAAGCCGGTGACCACCAGCGAGAAGCTGTACGCGACCGTGATCGGCACCGAGCCGGTGCGCGAAACCACCACCACCAGCACGCCGCATGAAGTGTGCGAGGACGTGGTCGTGCAGGAACGCCTGCCGGAGCGCGACGGCAATACCGGCGGCACCGTGGCCGGCGCGGTCATCGGCGGCCTGCTCGGCAACCAGGTCGGCAAGGGCAGTGGACGCAAGGCAGCCACCGTGGCCGGCGCCGTCGCCGGCGGCGTCATCGGCAACCAGGTCGACAAGCGCCATGTCGGCGGCCGGGTGGTCGAGCGCACCGAACGCCAGTGCCATACCGAGACCGCCAGCTCGCAGTCCTCGCGGGTGACCGGTTACAACGTCACCTACCGCAACCCGGACGGCACCACCGGCACCATGCGGATGGACAGCAAGCCGGGCAGCCGCATCGCGATGGGTACCGGCGAGAAGGTCGTGGGCTATGACGTGACCTACCGCCTGGATGGCCAGGAAAGCACGGTCCGCATGGACCAGAAACCGGACAGCGATCGCCTGCCGGTGATCGACGGCAAGGTGGTCACCCAGACCGCCTCGGCGGCGAGCCCGGGCAAGGGCTGAGCCCGGCGCCCGACGTTTCCACGCAACACCCCCGAAAGGCCGGCGAAATGCCGGCCTTTCCTTTACGACCTGAAGGCTTACCGGCCGGTCGAGGCAGCCCATACAATGCGGGATTGTCCGAACCGGCACGAATCCCGCATGGCCCTGAATCCGTACGATCTGTTTGATGTCCGTTCCCTGCTGTCCGAAGAAGAGCGCGCGGTGCAGGACACCGTGGCCCGCTTCACCGACGAGCGCGTGCGTCCCATCATCGGCGAGGCATTCGACCAGGGCCGGTTCCCGAAGGAACTCGTGGCCGAAATCGCCGAACTCGGCCTGCTGGGTTCCTCGTTGCCCGAGAAGTACGGCTGCGCCGGCCTGAACGGCGTCAGCTACGGCCTGATCTGCCAGGAACTGGAGCGCGGCGACAGCGGCATCCGCAGTTTCGTCAGCGTGCAGTCCTCGCTGTGCATGTATCCGATCTACGCCTACGGCAGCGAGGAACAGCGCCAGCGCTGGCTGCCGGACATGGCCGCCGGCAAGGTGATCGGCTGCTTCGGCCTGACCGAGCCGCATGGCGGTTCGGATCCGGCCAACATGAAGACGAACGCCCGCCGCGATGGCGATGACTGGGTGATCAACGGCTCCAAGATGTGGATCACCAACGGCAACCTGGCCGACATCGCGATCGTCTGGGCGCAGACCGACGAGGGCATCCAGGGCTTCGTGCTGGAGAAGGGCATGCCGGGCTTCAACGCCCAGGAAATCAAGCACAAGATGAGCCTGCGCGCTTCGGTGACCAGCGCGTTGTTCTTCGACAACGTGCGCGTGCCCGACGCCAACCGCCTGCCCAACGTGAAGGGACTGAAGGGGCCGCTGGGCTGCCTGACCCAGGCCCGCTACGGCATCACCTGGGGGCCGATCGGCGCGGCCATCGCCTGCCTGGACGAGGCGCTGAACTATTCCAAGGAACGGATCCTGTTCAACCGCCCCGTGGCGGCCACCCAGAGCGCGCAGATCAAGCTGGCCGACATGGCCCGCCGGATCACCCTGGCGCAGCTGCTGTCGCTGCAGCTCGGCCGGCTCAAGGATGCCGGCACGCTGCAACCGCAGCAGGTCTCGCTGGCCAAGTGGAACAACTGCCGCATGGCCATCGACATCGCCCGCGAATGCCGTGATCTGCTGGGCGGCGCCGGCATCACCACCGAGCACGCCGCGATCCGGCATGCCCTGAACCTGGAATCGGTCATCACCTACGAAGGCACCGAGACCGTGCACCAACTGGTCATCGGCCGCGAACTGACCGGAATCAGCGCGTTCTGACCGAATCGTGGTTCAACCCGTCGCCGGTGCGGCCGCCGCACCGGGGCAGGCGGAGGCGCGGACGCGCCATTCTCCCTTCCGTCGTGGCAAAGGTGCACGCCCATGAGCATCTTCGATCTGCAACTGGAAACCGAGCGCCTGTGGCTGCGGCCGCCGCGCCGCGAGGACTACGAGCCGTGGTCGGCATTCGTCGCCGACGAGGAAGCCACTCGTTACATCGGCGGCGTGCAGCAGCGTTCCCCGGCGTACCGCAGCCTGGCGGCGATGGTCGGCTGCTGGCAGATGGACGGCTTCGCCATGTTCTCGGTGATCGAGAAGGCGAGTGGGCGCTGGGTGGGCCGGGTCGGTCCGTGGTGCCCGGTCGACTGGCCCGGTACCGAGATTGGCTGGAGCATCGCGCGCGAGGCGTGGGGGCGCGGCTACGCGCCGGAGGCGGCGCGCGCGGCGACGGACTGGGCGTTCGCGGAGCTCGGTTGGCGCGACATCATCCACACGATTGATCCGGACAACCGCAATTCCAAGGCGGTCGCCGCCAAGCTCGGCTCGCGCTTCCTGCGCATGGGTGAGTTGCCGGCGCCGCACGAGGGCAAGCCGGTCGAGATCTGGGGGCAGTCACGCGAACAATGGTTCGCACAACGAGGCAACATCGCATGAGCCGGGGCATCGACGAACTGAAACTGGAAACCGAACGCCTGATCCTGCGTCCGCCGCGTCGCGAGGATTTCGACGGCTTCGCCGAACTGCAGGCCGACGCCGAGGCGGCCCGCTTCATCGGCGGCGCGGTCACCCGCCCGGAAGCCTGGCGCCGGTTCCTCTGGCAGCCGGGTTCCTGGTGGCTCGACGGCTTCGGCATGTTCGCGGTGATCGAACGCGCCAGCGGCGAGTGGCTGGGCCAGTTGGGGCCGTGGAAGCCGGAGGCCTGGCCGGGCAATGAAGTGGGTTGGGCGTTCCGCCGCGTCGCGCAGGGCAAGGGCTATGCGCTGGAGGCGGCGCGGCCGGCCATCGACTGGGCGTTCGCGCATCTGGGCTGGACCGACATCATCCATTGCATCGATGCGGAAAACCTGCCGTCGCAGAAACTGGCCGCGCGCCTCGGATCGCGCAAGCTGCGCCGGACCCGGCTGCCGTCTCCGTTCGACGGCATCGAACTGGATGTGTGGGGCCAGAGCCGCGACGAGTGGCGGTCGGGACGCGGCGGGTGAGTGCGCCCACGGCCATCGAAGCACGCCTGATGGCCACGCTGGCGGGCCTGATGCCGATCGCGCGCGCGGGATTCCGGGATCCGTGGTGGATCATCGGCAGCGCGGCAATGCGGTTGGCCGGTGTCGGCGCGCCGGAACCGAACGACATCGATCTGCTGTGCAGCGGGCGGGACGCCGATGCGTTGGCCGAGGCCTGGGCGGCGCACCGCGACATTGATTTCCGTCCCGCCGACGGGGACCGTTTCCGATCCCGCTTCGCGCGCTTCCCGCACTTGCCGATGCCGCTGGAAGCAATGGGCGCTCTGGAGGTCCGCGTGGCGGGCGCGTGGCAACCCGTGCAGGTGACGGCGGAGTTGCAGGTGGAAGTGAACGGTCACGCCGTCACCGTGCCGACGCTGCGCGAACAGCAGCGCATCCTGCTCCTGTTCGGCAGAGAAAAGGATCTGGCCAAGGCCGCACGCATCGCCGAATTCATGGCCGCCCGGGAGGCGCATGTCCACTGAAATCCTCACCGTCCACGGCTATTCCGTGTCCGGCAATTGCCACAAGGTGCGCCTTCTGCTGGAGCAACTGGGGCGGCGTTATCGCTGGATCGAGGTGGACAGCCCGAACGGCGCCACCCGGACGCCGGAATACCTGGCGAAGAATCCCAACGGCAAGGTGCCGATGCTGGAGCGCGTCGATGGCCGGGTGCTGACCGAGTCCAACGCCATCCTGTGCTGGCTCGCCGAAGGCAGCGGTTACCTGCCGGCCGATGCCTGGCAGCGTGCGCAGGCGATGAGCTGGCTGTTCTTCGAACAGTACAGCCATGAACCCCATGTCGCGGTGGCGCGCTTCATCCGCGGCTGGACTCCGCCCGACTCGCCGCGTCGCGACGATCTGCCGCGCCTGATCGAACGCGGCGAACAGGCGCTGGCAGTGATGGAGCGCCACCTGCGGGACGCCGACTGGTTCACCGGCGACGATTACGGCATCGCGGACATCGCCCTGTTCGCCTACACGCATTGCGCCGCCGACGGCGGTTTCGATCTGTCGAAGTTTCCCCGCATCACCGCCTGGCTGGCGCGCGTCAGCGCCACGCCGGGCTTCGTTCCCATGCCTGCGGTCGCCGACGACGTCGCCGAGCGTCTGGCGAATTCCTGAATCCAGCCACGAGTGCCATGACCGTCCAGACCATTCCCGCCCGCATGAAGGGCCTCAACCGCGCCGAAATCTGCGATCAGAATTTCATCGAATTCGTGAAGCTCTGGGATGGCCGCGTCGCCGCCGGCAGCGGCCATGCGATCCTGCCCGGGAGCGCACTGGACCGGCAGGGCTTCGCCGAACTGCTGGAATCGCAGCTGATTTCGCGCCACCTGGATCTGATGGCGCGGGTGCTGCGCGTGCAGAACAAGGTCTTCTACACCATCGGCAGCTCCGGCCACGAAGGCAATGCGATGGTGGCGCGGCTGACCCGCCATACCGATCCCGCGTTCCTGCATTACCGCAGCGGCGGATTCATGGCCGAGCGCTTCCGCAAGCTGCCCGGCATGGATCCGGTGATGGACTCGGCGCTGTCGTTCGCCGCAAGCGCCGAGGATCCGGCGTCTGGCGGGCGCCACAAGGTGTGGGGCAGCAAGCCGTTGTGGGTGCTGCCGCAGACTTCGACGATCGCCTCGCACCTGCCGAAGGCGCTGGGCACGGCGATCGCGATCGAGCAGGCGCGCCGGATCGGCCACGCCTCGCCGATTCCGGAAGACAGCATCGCCATCTGTTCGTTCGGCGACGCCTCGAGCAACCATGCCACCGCGCAGACCGCGTTCAATGCCGCCGCCTGGACCGCCTACCAGAAGCTGCCGGCGCCGGTGCTGTTCGTATGCGAGGACAACGGCATCGGCATCTCGGTGAAGACGCCGGACGGCTGGATCGGGCGCAACTTCCGCGATCGCGCGGACCTGGACTATTTCCATGCCGACGGCCTGGACCTGGCCACCGGTTACGGCCAGGTGCAGGCGGCGGTCGAGCACTGCCGCAACACCCGCCGCCCGACCTTCCTGCACCTGCGCACCACGCGCATCATGGGACACGCGGGTACCGACTTCGAAATCGAATGGCGCCCGATCGAGGAACTGGTCGCGGTGGAGGCCACCGATCCGCTGCTGCGGTCGGCGGCGATCGCGCTGGAGTCCGGCCTGATGAGCCGCGACGAGCTGCTCGCGTTCTACGAGAACATTCGCCAGCGCTGCTTCGCCGCCGCCGAGGAGGCCGATCGCCGGCCCAAGATCACCACGCTGGAGGAAGTGATCGCGCCGCTGGCGCCGTACACGCCGGACGCCGTGGCCGCCGAAGCCGCGCGCACCGCGCCGCATGACAAGCGGGTGGCCGCGTTCGGCAGCGAGGAAAAACTGCCGGAGAAGCTGCCGCCGCGCCACCTGGCCATCCAGATCAACAACGCGCTGCACGATCTGTTCTGCAAGTATCCCGAGACCCTGCTGTTCGGCGAGGACGTGGCCCAGAAGGGCGGCGTGTATACCGTCACCAAGGGGCTGCACAAGGCATTCAAGGGCAGCCGCGTGTTCAACACGCTGCTCGACGAGACCATGATCCTCGGCCTGGCCCAGGGCTACGCCAACCTGGGCATGCTGCCGCTGCCGGAAATCCAGTACCTGGCCTATTTCCACAACGCCTGCGACCAGATTCGCGGCGAGGCCGCCAGCCTGCAGTTCTTCAGCAACAACCAGTACCGCAATCCGATGGTGGTGCGCATCGCCGGCCTGGGTTACCAGCGCGGCTTCGGTGGCCACTTCCACAACGACAATTCGATCACCGCGCTGCGCGACATTCCGGGCCTGGTCGTGGGGTGTCCCTCGCGTGGCGACGATGCGGCGATGATGCTGCGCACGCTCGCGGCGCTGGCGAAAGTCGACGGGCGCGTCACCGCGTTCCTGGAACCGATCGCGCTCTACATGACCAAGGATCTGTACGAGCCGGGCGACGGGCAATGGCTGTTCCCGTATCCGGCGCAGGATCAGGCCATGCCGCTGGGCGAGGGCCGCGTGTACGACGCCGACGCCGACGATCTGGTCATCTTCACCTACGGCAACGGCGTACCGATGAGCCTGCGCGCCGCGCGCGCCATCGAGGCCAGGCACGGCTGGAAGGTGCGGGTGGTGGATCTGCGCTGGCTGGTGCCGCTCAACGAGGCTTTCATCGTCGAACAGGCCGCGACCGCCAAGCGCATCCTGATCGTCGACGAAGGCCGTCATTCGGCCGGCGTGGGCGAGGGCATCATCACCGCGATTGCCGAAGGCGGTTACCGCGCACGTCCGTTCCAGCGCGTGGTCGGCGCGGACACCTACACGCCGCTGGCCGGCGCCGCGTTCCTGGTGCTGCCGGGCGACGAGGACATCGTGGCGGCGGCGGATCGCCTGGCCTGAGCGGAGCCCGGTTTCGCGGCGGGGCGTCGCTCCGTCGCGGGGCTGCTATGCTCGTCCCCCCGTTCGTCGCCGCAGGAGATTCCCATGCCAGCCCCCATCGTGGCCGTCATCATCGGCAGCCTGCGCAGGGATTCCTTCAACCGCCGGCTGGCGGGCGCGGTGGGGCGTCTTGCCGGTGAGCGTTTTGCGTTCCGGATCCTGGAGATCGGCGACCTGCCGCTCTACAACCAGGACGACGACGCGGACTTCCCGGCGACGGGACTGCGCTTCAAGCAGGGCATCGAGCAGGCCGACGCGCTGTTGTTCGTCACCCCGGAATACAACCGGTCCATGCCCGGCGTGCTGAAGAACGCGATCGATGTGGCGAGCCGGCCCGCCGGCAGCACGACGTTCTCAGGCAAGCGTGCGGCGGTCATCGGCACCTCGCCGGGCATGCACGGGACCGTGTCCGCGCAGCAGCACCTGCGCAACGTGCTCGCTGCCGTGGACGTGGCGGTACTGCCGCAGCCGGAGATCGCCATCCAGTTCAAGGACGGGCTGTTCGATGCCGAAGGCAACGTGATCGACGAACGCGCGCGCAAGCGCCTGCTTTCGTTCCTCGACCGTTTCGAAGCCTGGCTGCGCTGAGTGCTCAGGCGCGACGCGGCCACCACTGCGCCAGGCCCTGCCGCAGGCGCGCCGGCAGCGGTGCGTCCACAGGCGCTTCGTCCACGAGTTGCGCGGCCAGCATGCGCCGGAACGGCAGCATGTGCTGGCCGGCGCGGAGAATCGTTTGCCGCAGCCGACGCACCGGTGCACGGTCGTCGGTGAACACGCGCACCACGGCGCCGGTGGCGAGGTAGAGCGGCAGGGTACCGGCGCGATGGCGGCGCTGATAGCGCGCGAGCAGGGCATCGCCGCCCGGATCCTGGCCTTGCGCCCGCGCGATGCGGGCCAGATCGGCCAGGCGTTCCACGCTGGCCAGTCCCAGGTTGAATCCATGCGCGGTCACCGGATGCATGCCCACCGCGGCGTCGCCGGCGAGGGCGAAACGCTGACCGACGAACCGGCGTGCATAGACACCGATCAATGGATAGACGTGGCGACTGCTGTCCAGCGTCATTTCGCCCAGGCGATCGCCGTAGCGTTCGCGCATCCGGGCAGCGAAGGCCCCGGCCGGCAGATCCTGCAGGTAGCGTGCCTCCGCGTGGGGCACGGTCAATACCGCCGAGGACACGTGCTCGCGCAGCGGCAGCATCGCCAGGGTCTGGCCGTGGCCGAACCATTCCCACGCAACGCCGTGGTGGGGCCGTTCGTGGCGCATCCGGCACACCAGCATGCTCTTGCCGAAATCGTACTGACTCGCTCCGATGCCAAGCGCGCGGCGGGTTTCGGAGAAGCGGCTGTCCGCGGCGATCAGCAGCGAGGCCTGCAATTGCCGACCATCCCGCAGCGTCACTTCGGCCTGTCCCGGCGTGGTCCGCACAGAGTCGACCTGCGCCTCCGGATACCAGTCCAGCGTGGGGAGGTCGCGGGCGGCGCGCCAGGCCGCTTCGCGGATGCGATGGTTGGGTACCAGATGACCAAGCTGTTCCTTCCCGACCAGATCGCTTTCGACGGTCATCCAGTGCGGCGATTCGCCGTCCATGATCCGCGCGGCGCGCAGCGGTGCGATGTCGTCCCGCGGAATGTGTTCCCACACGCCGAGTTCGCGCAGCAGGCGGATCGAAGCGTGGGTGAGCGCGATTTCGCGGCCGTCGAAGGCGGGTTCGGCAATCGCGGCTTCCGTTTGCCGTTCGATCAGGGCGACCTTCAATGATTGCCCGCACAGCGCGCGCGCCAGGCACAGGCCGGCAGGGCCGGCGCCGATGAGAATCACGTCGTGACGCATGCAACGTCCTTGCGGAAGGGAGCTGTCCGCAGTGTAGGCATCCGCCGGCGTGCGTAATTGACCTGGATCAAGCGGGCGCGGATGCCATCAGTCCGGCAGGGGAATTTCCTTCAGTGCGATGCCGTTCGCGCTCAATGCGGCGGGCTCCCGTTCCAGTGGCAGGACCGCGAGGGACAGCGCCGGCGTGCCGGCCTGCGCGCAGATGACTTCGCCGATGTCGCGGTTGCCGTCACTGACCGTGCTGCCCGGTTCCGGCGGCGCGTCGCTTTCGAACAACGCCAGCGCACGCTTGGCCTTGCCGAGGAAATGGGTGCGGGCGACGATTTCCTGGCCCGGGTAGCAGCCCTTCCGGACGCTGAAGGCATGCAGCCGATCCAGCGACAACTGCTGCGGCGTCCATTGCTCGCGCTGGCTTTCCGGCAGGCGGGGAATGCCCTGATGCAGATCGTGCCTGCGCCAGTCGGCGGCGTCGGCGACATCGTTCGCCGGGGAGTCGCCGATGCGCCAGTGACGGGCGCCACCGGCGCCGCTCCGATCCAGTTCCAGTCCGCTGCCGGATTCGCCGAGCAGGTCGCCGGCCGCGCGGGCCGGGGCCGCCATCACGCCCCACACCGGCAGATCCGGCCGCACGGCGATCTTCAACTTTCGTCTGAAGACATACCGTTGCAGGGCGGTCGCGAGCACATCGGCCGGATAGTCCGGCACCACCATCAACAGTTCCTGTTCGCCGCGGCGGGCGAGCGCGAACAGCGCGATCACGCGCCCCTTGGGCGTCAACCAAGCGCTCCACTGCCACCGGCCGACCGCCAGCGAGGCGACTTCACTGCTGAACTGGGCATGGGCGAAAGCCACGGCATCCGGGCCTTCCAGGCTCAGGACGGCATGGTCGGGCAGCGGCGCCGCAGGTGTTTCCGGAAGGGGCAGGTTGTCAGCCAAGGGGGTGGGGATTAAAATTTTGTGCATTGCGAGACCCCTATGATAGGCGAAACAGTTCCCAGCCCTGACGCCGACGCCGGAACACTGCCGTCCGAAAACGCGCCTGCCGCCAACCCCGGCGAGCGTGCACGACCGGCGCCAGCGCAGAAGGAAATAGGGGGCCGTGACGGTCCGGAACCGACGCGCTATGGGGATTGGGAAAAAAACGGGCGCTGCATCGATTTCTGATCCGCAGCATTGAGCCAACGCGGTCGAGTTGACCGCCCAGCCGAGAAAGAGTCAGCGAATGGCGACACACCAACGTCCGCTTTCCCCCCACCTGCAGGTTTACCGCTGGCAGATCCAGATGGTGACCTCCGTCCTGCACCGGGGCACCGGCATCTTCCTGGCGCTGGGCGCGCTGGTCATCGCCGCCGGCCTGATGGCCCTGATGCTCGGGCCGGAGTCCTGGAACTGCTTCACCGACATCGCCGGTGCCTGGTACGGCCAGGTCTTCCTGTTCGCCTGGACCTGGGCGTTCGCCTACCACCTGTGCAACGGCATCCGCCACGTGGTGCAGGATTTCGCCATCGGCTACAGCATCCCCGCCTTCATCCGCAGCAGCTGGCTGTCGGTGCTGGGCAGCCTGGTGATCACCGCCCTGGTCTGGGCCTGCGTGCTGCCGGGAGGTGCCGCATGAGCCGCTTCCGCACGCCGCTGAAGAACGTGCGCGGCCTCGGGTCCGCCAAGACGGGCACCTCGCATTTCGTCAACCAGCGGCTGACCGCGACCGCGCTGGTCCTGCTGGGCATCTGGTTCCTGGTGTTCGTGGTCGGCCTGATCGGCGCCGATTACGTCACCGCCACCGAAGCGGTCTCGCGTCCCTGGAACGCGGTGCTGCTGGTGGGCTTCCTGATCGCCACGTTCTGGCACGCACAGCTTGGCCTGCAGGTCGTGCTGGAAGACTACATCCACCACTCGCTGCTGGCCCTGGTGGTCCAGACCGCGGTGCGCTTCATCGCCGTGCTCGGCGCCATCATCAGTGTTTTCGCGGTGGCCCGCATCGCGCTGGGGAATTGACCAAATGTCCGCTTACAAGATCACCGAACACAAGTACGACATGGTCGTGGTCGGCGCCGGCGGCGCCGGGCTGCGCGCGACCTTCGGCCTGGCCGCCAAGGGCCTGCAGACGGTCTGCCTGACCAAGGTCTTCCCGACCCGTTCGCACACGGTGGCGGCGCAGGGCGGCATTTCCGCCGCGCTCGGCAACATGGGCGAGGACGACTGGCGCTACCACTTCTACGACACCATCAAGGGTTCGGACTGGCTGGGCGACCAGGACGCCATCGAATACATGTGCCGCGAGGCGATTCCCGCCATCATCGAACTGGAGCACTACGGCGTTCCGTTCAGCCGCACGGAAGAGGGCAAGATCTACCAGCGCCCCTTCGGCGGCATGACCACCCGCTACGGCGAAGGCCCGCCGGCCCAGCGCACCTGCGCCGCGGCCGACCGCACCGGCCACGCGATGCTGCACACGCTGTACCAGCAGTCGCTGAAGCATGATGCGCGCTTCATGATCGAATACTTCGCACTGGATCTGATCTTCGACGAGGAAGGCGTCTGCCGCGGCGTGCTCGCCCTGGACATGGCCGAAGGCTCGCTGCACCTGTTCCGCGCCCACGGCGTGGTGCTGGCGACCGGCGGCTACGGCCGCGCCTATTTCAGCGCCACCTCCGCCCACACCTGCACCGGTGACGGCGGCGGCCTGGTGATGCGCGCCGGCCTGCCGATG
>Ga0182741_1000853_pt1 | contig 42904 bp, 51 predicted proteins | sample eDN5th37CBELigOP_FD_128874 | JGI IMG/M metagenome (GOLD analysis project Ga0182741, IMG submission 128874) | Enriched Organic Plus compost microbial communities from Emeryville, California, USA - eDNA 5th pass 37_C BE-Lig OP (version 2) (version 2) ... | reverse complement strand
GAGGATTGCCGAGCCCGGCCTGCTTGCCAAGGCAGGTCGACGGCCGCCCGATGATCGTCTTTTGACCCTCATCGCCGGCATCGCGATCAGCAACCCTGCCCTCTCGTTACGAGATATTGCGGCGCAATTGGAGGGCATGCGGGAAAGGACGCCTCGTGGCGGGCTAAAATGGAGTGCGAGTTCAGTCCAGTTTCAACTCGTGCGGGCTCGCAAGCTCGGGCTGGCCGTTCCGGAGATCGGATAAAACGCGTAAGTGCGACATCCGGACCCCTTGTTCCACCCTGCGTAACTCGCGGACAACTCGCGGGAGAGTTGCGCGGGAGTTGCGGGCGACCTGCGCGCACGTCATCGTAACTCGTCGGCAGCTTTCCAGCAGGGCATTGTGACCTACGCGCTCCGTACCTGATAGCCGCGTCGACGCTTCCTCTGGAGCCACCGCTCGAGGGACTCGACGGCCTTTCCCTCACTTTCGTGGATTTCGATGCGCCGGCGGCCGGGCCTCCCGATCCTCCCCCACTCACGGACCAACGTTGCGTCGCCAAAGAGACTTTGCTCAATCGACAGCACGTAGAACCGGCTCATGTTCTGGGCTGGGTCACAGCGATCAAGGACGAGAAAATTCAGTGTGTTTTTAAGCATAAACCCCAGTCTGCAGGTCAGCAGGCTGGGGTCCAATCAAAGTGCTGAATCTTTCACAGGCCGGTTATCACGGCCGTGAATCGATCAGGCTGCTTCCTGTTCGTCCTTGCGGCGATCGTGCATGGCGATGTGGCGCGAGACCATTGCCCGCACTACTCCCTCCGACTTATCGCGATCGAATCTCTCAGGAAGTGCGGAGACAATGCGGTCGATCCACCTCTCGAAGCGGTCAACTTGCTCTGCGTCTCGCATCTCCGCGAGTTCCCCGACGATTTCCGAGAAAAACGCACGTGCGAGGTCATCTCGCAATGGAATGCCCCTCCTCCGCAAGCGGGCTTTATACCGGGCGGACGATTCCAACTGGTTCTCGATCTTCCGTAGATACCTGCGACGCATACTCACCTCCAATTATACTCGCGGCGACAGGCATTGAAGGGCGAAAGCAAGCAAGAAACAAAAGTCCGGGATATTTGTCTTGGACACGTGTCCAAGACACGTTTTCTTACTTCTTTTAGAGGCGGTGTCCCGGAGAGGTATCCACCACATGTGTCACGGACAAGAGTAACGCAGAATTTCGCCCCCAGGTGTGTTTCCCACGCTTTCATAGAGAGAAGGGTGATGAGGCGCTCGGCAATGTCCACCAGATCAAAGTCGGGCCTCAGGACGGCCAATGGGAGTGGTCGATGAGGTCTGCTTCTTTGGGCTCTACTACGCCATACCGGCCCATGGCGTTGCGTCGTTCCGCGGCGAAGCGGGACGCAAGGTGATCGAGTCCAACCGGGACTATCTCTCGACCCGGCCTGAGCAGCATCCGCGCAAGCCTTGAGATCACGGCCACGCTTGCTATAACCAAGCCGGTCGGGCGGGCATGGGGCGTGGTCCGGCATTCTTCCTCTGGGTCCTCCTTGGCAGCGGGTCGTCGGACGGGGTCTCCGACGGCTCGTTTGTCATTGGGGATCTTGAGCGTTCAATCGGAGTGCATATAATCGGCCGGCGTGGGGCTCTGGTTCACGACGGAAGCCCGATAGGTAGTGACAGCTGCCTCTTGGTGGCGGGGCCGTCTGGTTTCGCTCTCCTGTTGTACCTGGCGGTCCGCTTTCCTTTTCCCGAACGGTTCCTTTACCTCTGAGGTGGCATCACCGGCCGTACGAGCACGACCTATTCCCGCGAGACCACTGCGATCTCTGAAATCACTGGTCAGCCTTTCAACACCTGGTTCGAGGAATGGCAACACGAATGCGAGGCGCGGGCCGTCCTCAAGATGACCAAGATGGAGCGTAATGAGTTCTTCAACGGCAAGAGGGACGCAGACGGCAAGCTCGTCGAGCGCGGCGTCATCGCCATGCGCGGCGAGAGGGCGGCGGACGACTTGCGCGACTGGGTGGAGAAGGTCACCGAGGCCAGGGCGAACCAGTCTGCCAATGAATAATCTCAGGAACAAACCCTCCCCCACCCGGTTATAGGCGGGCAGGCCAGCGCTACCCCATCATGGGTAAAGACAGTGCACAGCCTGTGAACTTATTGAAGCTTTCCTTCAGCCAAACCGATTTGAGCGCAACAAGCATTAAGCGTGGGGCATTGTCATGCTGCAAGAAGCCGTGAACGATAATCAGCGTGTCGCAACGCTCATCGACACTCTGTCGAGCACGTTAAGGAACCTGGACACTGAGTTCCAGTTCGAGCTCGCCCGCGCCCAGTCGAGCAGTCGTCCCGACCTTCGGCCCGTCATCCTGGACACGGTGCGCCGCCGCTATCAGCAGCGCCGTGAGCCGTATGTCCGTCAGATCGCCGAGCTGCGTAGCCGCATGAACGCGGCCAGTGCCTGAGCATGAGGCAGGGCGCTTGGCCCTGCCCTTTCATATCCGCTTCGCGTCCCGCAACAGCGTCTGGAGATCCTGCGCGAGCCGGTAAACCTCATCCTCGCTCATAGACACACAGCCCGGAGCGCCGGGCAGAAGATTCCTGATTGTCACCCTGACCCGCCGTCCGTGCTTGGTCTGGGTCTCCCGTTAGTCGGCGCGCAGGGTCGGTGTGGTGTGGATCGCCAGTCGCTTTATATTAGCCCCTTGTCGCGGCAGTACTCAACCCAGGCGTCGATGACGTAACAGGCGAACCAGCGGTCCTCGGTCCCTTCCCTTTCCAACTCCTGCGCCTCGGCACCCATGCCCTCGACGCTCCGGACCTCGCTCAGGCACCAGGCCCTCTGCGCGCTGGGCATCGGCGGCAGATCAAGCCTCTTGCCTTTCTGCCGGCGGTGGTAATGGGGCAGCGCCCGCTCGCAGTCCGAGCAGACGCAACCATCGGGCTGGTCGGAATAGCAGTAGCAGGGCAACGTTCCCCGGAGCTGATCGAACGGTGTCTCTCTCATTCTTCTCCTCTCAATCGATGGTGTCCGGTGCATACAAAAAGAGAGGGGAGCACTTCCACTCCCCTCCCTGTCAGAAGGCGCACACGACCCACCCAGCCCTTCTGATCTGATAGCCTCGCCGCTGCTTTCGACGCAGCCAGGCTTCGAGAGCTTCAAGGACCCCTACTCTGTTCTCATGCAGCTCGACCCTGCGCTGGCCTTGGGTGCCGATGCGGCCCCCATTCTTGGATCAAGGCGGTATCACCAAACAGGCTCTCCTCGATGGCCAGCGCATAGAAGCGCTCCATGTTCGCCGGAGGATCACAGCGGTCGAGGAGGAGGCACTGGATCGCGTTGTGGGGCATGGATCAGAGCCGCGCTCTCGTGCGAGCACAGGCCCAGTCAGGTTTTGGAATCTTTCACAGCCCTAAACATCACAAAAGCGAATCGAGTCCCACGTCGAAAAGTTGCCCGTGGGCAACTCGGGGATTCGGGTAACTCAACTCGACTGTGATAACGATTCACAGGAGTCTGGTCCGGTTAAGCTTTTGTTTACCCTTAAATCCTTGCTCGGCCGCTCGAATCGGGTAAATGTCACGAAACTTAGCGTTAATTTTCCTCGGAAGCGTATCAACGGATTGCCATCGTGACTTCATCCGCAACGCTCAAGAAAGCCGACCCCAGCCGGGCTATTCAAAAGCTCGTCGGTGCGCATGCGCGTGAGCTCTCCGAAAAGCTTCAGGCCCATCGTCTTAAGCTATTTCCTCCCACGGCCAAGAAAACTGTGAGGCGCTTCACGTCAAGCGAGGTTGCGGACTTGCTTGGCGTCGATCCCGGCTATCTTCGCCGGATCAATCTCGAAGGCAAGGGACCACAGCCGGAACTGACAGGCGGCGGCCGCAGGCTCTACACGGTCGAGGATATTTCAGAGCTCCGGTCGTTTCTCGATGAGGGTGCAAAGGGCGGTCGCCGCTACCTCCCCCATCGCCGCCCGAACGAACATCTCCAGGTGATCTGCGTAGTCAACTTCAAGGGCGGGTCCGGCAAGACCACAACGACCGCGCACCTGGCGCAGCATCTGGCGCTGCACGGCTACCGGACCCTTGCGATCGATCTCGACCCGCAGGCCTCGCTCTCGGCCCTGCATGGCTATCAGCCGGAGTTCGACATCGGCGAGAACCAGACGCTTTACGGCGCGATCCGCTACGACGATCAGCAGCGTCCAATCTCCGAGGTCATCCAGAGGACCTACTTCCCGAACCTCGACCTAATCCCGGGCAACATCGAGCTCATGGAGTATGAACACGACACCCCGAAGGCGCTCGCCGACAACCCGGGCAAAGGGCTGTTCTTCACGCGCCTCGACAGCGCCCTCTCCGAGGTTCAGGACCGCTACGACGTGGTCGTGATCGACTGCCCGCCGCAGCTCGGCTTCCTCACCATGACAGCCATGTGCGCGGCCACCTCCGTTCTGGTGACCGTGCATCCCCAGATGCTCGACGTTATGTCCATGTGCCAGTTCCTCATCATGACCTCCGAGCTGCTTGAGGTTGTGGCGAACGCGGGCGGCAACACCGGCTACGACTGGATGCGCTATCTGGTGACCCGCTACGAGCCAGGCGACGGCCCTCAGAACCAGATGGTTTCGTTCATGCGCTCAATGTTCGAGGAACACGTCCTCAACTACCCGATGCTGAAAAGCACGGCGATCTCGGACGCCGGCCTCACCAAGCAGACCCTCTACGAGGTCGGCCGTGAGAACTTCAGTCGAAGCACCTACGACCGCGCCATGGAGGCGCTCAACAACGTAAACGGCGAAATCGAAGGCCTGATCAAGCAGGCGTGGGGGAGGTCGTAATGGCTCGCAAAGGCGTTCTCGCAGACCTGATCGAGAAAAAGTTGCCCACGGGCAACTCGGAGGCTGACGCCGCGTCCAGCGAGGCAAAGACCCCTGCCCCGTTCCAGGGCGCAATGGGCAGTCGTGGTGCAATCGGGGCGATCTCCCGGTCCATTGCCGGCCTGACCAACGCAGCCTCCGATGCGGAGAAACTACGTGCCCAGCTCACGGCCGGACAGGCCGTCGTCGAGCTCGATCCGCAGCTGCTCGACCCCTCTCCGATTGCCGACCGCCTCGACGGCCAGGACGTTAGCGAGCTGATGGCGTCGATCAAGGCATCGGGCCAACAGGTGCCGATCCTGGTCCGGCCCCATCCTGAGGCTCAGGGGCGCTACCAGATTGCCTACGGGCACCGCCGAGCCCGGGCACTCAAGGAGATCGGACAGCCGATCAAGGCGGTTGTCCGTCAGCTGACCGATGAGGAGCTCGTCGTCGCGCAGGGCCAGGAGAACAACGCTAGGCGCGATCTCACCTACATCGAGCGGGCTCTTTATGCGGCACGGCTGGAAACAGCCGGATACAGTCGCGAGACGATCATGGCCTCTCTCGCCGTCGATAAGACACAGCTCTCAAAGCTGATCTCGTCCGTGAGCCGGATCCCGCAGGACATCATCGAGGCCATTGGCCCTGCCCCGTCGTTCGGGCGCAATCGCTGGGTCGCGCTGGCCTCGAAATTTGACAGCGACGATCAGGCGCCGTTCGTGGTGCGCAGCGTGATCAGCTCGTCCGATTTCTCATACATGGGTTCAGACCAGCGCTTTGAGGCGGTGGAACGCGCCCTTCAGGAGCCCAGGCTCGCACGTGGGCGGCCTGAGGCTCAGACGATCCTTTCAGCTTCAGGTCAGAAGGTTGGCCGGATTTCTCAATCCGGACGCGATCTGAAGATCTCCATCGACAAGCAGTTCGACGCTGCGTTCGTAGAATTCCTTGTCGGCAAACTTCCAAGCCTCGCCGAGGAATTCTCGAAGGCGAGCGAGGAGGACAACTGATGTAACCGCGGCAAAGCAAAAGGCCCCTGGAGCTGGTAACTCCAAGGGCCTTTGGATCTCATCACCGTTGGTGCGGCAAATCGAAGGAAGTAGGTCCCTTCTTATGCCACCCCAGCGAATCGTGTGTCAAGCAAAACACCGACTCCGGTGAAAGATCCTGCTTTGCCCTCATTGAGGAGGGTAGGGTGCAGATTGCATCGACAGGAGGCCGGCGGCTGGTTCATGCCGCTCTGGCCGCAAAGAAGCTTGCCGTGGAGGCGGGCCGTACCGTCACGCGCAAAGAACTCTCTGCTGCGGCCCGGGACGCGGAGAAGGCGTTGGGCTTACGTCCTGCGCAGCGCCTGGTGCTGTCTGAACTTGTCGCCTGCTGGGGCGAGCAAGAGTGGGAGAAGCTGCTCGTTTGGCCGTCCAACGACCACTTGGCGAGCCGCACAGGGCTCAACGAGCGCTCGATCCGGCGCATCCTCGCCCAGCTCACGGAGCTGAAGCTGATAGTGGCGAAGGATTCGCCCAACGGGAAGCGCTTTGCCATCCGCGATCTCGCCGGCACCATCATCGACGCCTACGGCTTCGATCTCACGCCGATCTATGCTAGGCGAGGGGAGTGGACCGCACGGATCGTCGACCAGAAGGTCATGCGCGAGATCCGCAAGCGTGCCTTTGACGAGGTGACGGTGGCCCGCAGAGCCACGGAGGAGGCCATCAGTGCCCTTGTGCAGCATTTCCCTGCTGTGAACCGCTCTGAGCTTGAATGCCGCTACAACGAACTTCTAAGCCGCACGCCAGCGCGTTCGGCGGCAGAACTGCCTACAGGGCTGTTACAGGATTGGCAGGATTTGAGGAATGCCGTTGAAGAAGTCTTCTATCAGACCGGCAATGGCGGACTCAGAGTCATCCACAAAGAAACATACAACGACTCTCCCAGTGAGTCTTGTACAAAGGGCTTTCCGAAGAAAGCTGAGGCGGTTCTGCCAAACGAACGGCCGGCGGAGCACCTATCACCAGCTTTGATCATTGAAGCTTGTCCCACAATCAATGACTACGGACGACCCATTCGCGACATCGCCGACGTCGTCGGGGCAGGGCGGTACTTGAGGGCGTCTCTCGGGGCACATGAGAGCGCCTGGAACGAAGCGGTCAGCGAGATCGGACCTGTAGCGGCGGCCGCGGCGGTCATCTACGTCTTGCAGCTTTATGACGACGATGTCTCAAGCGGCGGCAACCGTATAAAGAATCCGGGCGGCTACTTCAGGGCACTTGTAAGAATGGTCAAAGCTGGCAAGCTCAACCTCGAAGCCGAGCTCCTGACGATGAGGCGACGGCGGGCGAGCTGAGGACGATTGTGAGGAATATGCATACGAAACTCTCACATACCGTCCTCGCCGTGATGCTCGCGACTGCTCCGGCATGGTCGCAAGAGCCCGAGATCGTCGCCGATACGCCGGCCGCCATCGGGCACGCATTTCAGGTCCTGGATCTTCGTACCCGGACGGGCGAAGAGCACGATGTGACTGTTGCCAAGCTGGTCGGAGAGTTCGCCCGTGCTGCCGGCGTGACCCGGGACGTACGGTATGTCTGGGCTCCGATCTGGACGGCAGACAGTCGGGGGCTGATGACTTGGCTGGTTGTCAATCCGCTCGGCGCTGAGTTCGATTTGCCAGGGGCGCATGGGGGACGCCTGTTGGTCTATGCCGTCCGTGATGGGGGAGGGGAGGCGAGCCTGATCCTCGACACGACCGCGATAGCCGTCGGGGTCGACGATCACTCAACGTTGGCGGCGATCGACGAGGTTGGATTTCGGTCTTTCGTGTGGGACGGCTCGAGGCTTCAGGTGACGCCGTGAGCGTCTTCCGGCACGAGGACCTCATAGCCTCTATACCGCAGGCAATCGACCACGTCCTCAAGGTCATTGACGTCCAAGCGGAGCACGAGATCGCCCGTTCCCGAGTGGGACACGCGTGCCGGGCAGCGGTCGTCTCGGGACAGTTCGTAGGCAACTGATCTCGCAGCCGCCGTCTCAGCGTGAAGGAGGGTGCCGACGCACGTGATTTCGACCCAGAAATCGATAGCTGCCATCATGCAAACTCCGCGAGGGCTTCGTCGTCGAGGCGCTGCTGGCGGCGCCTCTCGACCTCTTTCTCTTCGATCCTGAGGATCAATTCCGCAGCCACTCTGAGCGATTTTGCGTCGCCACACCTGCCATCCGCTCGGTTATACCACCACCAGTCCTTGCTGTCTTTCCAGGACCCTGTGCGATCCGTCTGCTCGACCTTCATCGCGATGCCGATGCAGTGACCGGCTACGTCCATAATATAGTAGCCCGACTTCGCTACGAACGAGGCATTTGGATCGCGTGACGGAAGCTTTGCAATCAAGCCCTCATACCGAGACACGTGACGCTCACGCAGGGCATACAACTCCCAGCACTTCCAGTACTCGCCTTTGTCCCACGCTGTAGCCCCTGCTTCGTCTTTAAGAGCTAGCTCATCCCGCGCTTTCTCGACGATCTCCCTGCCGGCAATGAGGCTCTTCCGGAGCTCTTCGACGGTCCGGACCGCCCACTCGTGCTGGTCGAGATCGTGGCCCCTGCGGGCGAATACTTTTCCATCGCAGAATGACCGCATGCTCGCTCTCCTCTAGCGCATCTGGTGCATGACGGATTCTGAATCATTAGCCTGCAAGAGAACATCTACTCAGTAGAAGACCCCTGAATTTTTTCGTCCGCCGACATGAATCGATCGACCATCGCCGACCAGATCCCGGCAATCGGGTGATGCATCGGCCGGCGGATCTCCGCACGGTAGTCCCAGCCGTTGTATTGCTCGCAGAGACGGTCGAGCTCGGCTTGCGCAAGGTCCCGGCTGTTGGCCTCAAGGCGGTAGATGTGACCATTGCAGCGCAATGCGACGAGGCGCTTCACATCCTCGATGAGATGGTTGCAGTATGGACTTACGGTGCAGTCTTTGACCTCCTTGCTGCGGGCGAGTTCGGCAGGCGGCATGTTTTTGGTGACCTGGGTCGCTGTTTAAGGTCCGAACGGAGCGCGTCGAGCAATCTAAAGCTAGGCGAGCAGAGCCGAAAAGCATGTGGACGGCAGGGACTTTGGGGCGCAAAGCCAAGCTGAGGAATGCTAGCGTTTCGGGTCACACTCCGGCTTGTTGGTGGGAGTGGGCGAGCACAGACGAACGGATCGGAATACCTTGAACCTGTCTTTACTTCCCGATTCCTCCCTTCTTTCCATGGATGCTTTCGTCAGGTCGGTTGCGATCAATCGGCGAACCCCGCACGCAGTGTTTCTTGGTGCCGGTGCCTCAATCAGCTCGGGAATGCCGTCGGCCGAGATGTGCATCTGGGAATGGAAACAGGCGATCTTTCTGACCCGCAATCCGGCTTTGCGGGACCAGTTCAAGGAAATGTCGCTCACGAGCGTACGGGCGCGGCTGCAGCATTGGCTGGATAGTCAGGGCGGCCAGTTCCCAGTCCAGGGGAGTCCGGACGAGTATGGATTTTATATCCAAGCGTGCTTCCCACTACCGGCAGATCGGCGGCGCTTCTTCGCTGAGAAGACCCAGGCGGCGCGGCCCCAAAGTGGGTATAAGCTGCTGTGCTGCCTGGCCGAGGAGGCCATCGTCGACTCTGTCTGGACGACAAACTTCGATGGACTGCCCGCCCGCGCTGCGGCGGAGTTCGCCCTGAGCCCGATCGAGGTCGGAATCGACACACAGCACAGAGCGATCCGGGTTGCACACCGAGGCGAGCTCCTGTGCGTCTCGCTTCATGGGGATTACCGCTACGATCCGCTCAAGAACACCGCCGCGGAGCTACAGGAACAGGAGCATATTCTCAGGAAGGCGCTTGTCGATTACTTCACTGATCGACCCGTCATTGTCGCCGGCTACAGTGGCCGAGACGAATCGATCATGGCGGCACTCATAGAAACCTATAGCCGGCCCGGCGCAGGCTCCTTGTTCTGGTGCGGATTCGGCGACACCGTTCCTGCTCCGGTGGCAGAGTTGATACGGGTGGCGCGCGCCGCTGGGCGGACCGCGTGCTACGTGCCGACGCAAGGATTCGACGATCTGATGAGCCGTTTGGCGCAGCATGCGCTCCAGGGAGAGGCGCAGGAGCGCGCGAAGGCGATCGCCGTTGGCGGCGCGCGCGAGGGCGACCTGCCTGTCGTCGACTTTGAGATCGCTAAGCGGCCGATCGGCGGCGTGATCAAGAGCAATGCCTTCGCTGTGCGCTGCCCACCGGAGCTGTACCAATTCACCCTGAAGGGCATGCCCGAGCGCGGTGCATGGGAGTGGCTGAGGGACATTGTCGGACGCCGCGACCTGCTCACAGCTCCCCTCAAAGGCAAGGTGCTGGCCCTTGGCACACTCGCGGACATTGAGGCGGCATTCGGCAACCGGATTGCTGGATCCGTTGAACGTGCACCGATCGGCGAGGAGGATCTCAGGATCGAAGACGGTATGGTTGTGTCGCTCCTGCGCTCCGCTCTGGTCCGGTCTGCCGCCCGGAGCCGGGGACTCGGCACCGACGGAGAGAGGCTGCTGTGGTTCAATGACGTGCAGGAGCGCCGCAATTTCAATGGTGTGTCCTACGCTGTCCACGAAGCAGCGCTCATTTTCCTGCGCCGGATCGGGGGCGAGTCTTTCATCGTAGTCAAGCCGACGCTGCGGGTGGTCGGACCCGATGGCGAGGATGCGCCTGAGGAGGCAACACGGGACTTGAAGGCACGGATCCTCGGCTACCAGCATAACGACAAGTTTAACGAGGCGGTCGAGCGCTGGCGCGGGACCCTGTTCCCAAGTGGGCCCACGATGCTCGAGTATCCGGTTGGGTGCGGTTCAACCTTCCGCTTCGAGGTGCGCCGCGCCCCAGTCTTCTCGGAGATCGCGGTGGCGGATGGAGAGCGGGCGGCCGACCTGCCCCCAAGGGTGAGAGCTATCCTACGCCAGCGGGGTTTCCGGATTTCTGAGCCGCCGCTCGTCTTCGCCAACGCGAGAGGGCCCGGCCAAACAAAGGATAGTCATCCAGTCCGCGGTCTAGCGAATAATCGGCCGTTTGACTTCGACCTGACCCGCAGCGGCCTCGCACCATCTGTGCGTCTTGGCGTCATCTGCCCGGCCGAGGACGCTCGTTTCCTGGCTGGACGTTTGCGCGACCTAAACCTTCGTCTCGCGCCTGGGCGCTCGGACCGAGACTATCTGCCGGAATTCCCAGGATTCCAGAATGCGTTCGGGCTACCAATCGATGTTCCGGTCCCAGGCGGGGTGGGCTGGGCTGACTACGCCCTACCGCGCGAGGTGGTCGGGCCGGAACAGGGTGCCGTCGAGCTGGCACACGCCGTTACGCATGCCGTGGACAGGCTGCGTGCGGCTTATGCGCCGCACGTGATCCTCGTCTATGTCCCGACGCGCCTTAACCCGTTCACCGCATTCGATGGCGAGCGCGAGCACTTCGATTTACACGATTTCGTGAAGGCCTATTGCGTACAACAGGGGGTCGCGACGCAGTTCCTCCGCGAGGTGAAGGTCAGGCAGGCTGATGGCGCCCGATTGTGGTGGTGGCTTTCGCTGGCGATCTACGCCAAGAGCATGCGCACGCCATGGGTGCTCGACTCACTCGAGGCCGACACCGCCTTCGTGGGTCTTGGCTACAGCATCGATCGGGGTGCACCCAAAGGGCAACATGTAATCCTCGGCTGCAGTCACATCTACAACACGCGCGGTGAGGGATTGCAGTACCGGCTGACGAAGATCGAGGAGCCGATCATCCGTAATCGCAACTGCTTCCTCGGGGTTGACGATGCGCGGCGGGTTGGGGAGACGGTGCGGCAGCTCTTCTTTGAGGCCAAGGGGCGATTGCCCGCCCGCGTGGTCATCCACAAGCGGACGGGGTTCCTCAAGTCAGAGCGCGAGGGGTTGCGCCAGGGCTTGGCTGGGGTGGGTGAAATCGAGCTCTTGGAAATCAATGTGGACGACGCGCTCCGCTACGTGGCATCGTCCATCCGGAATGGCAGCTTACACCAGGATGGCTTTCCGGTACGGCGCGGAACGGTGGTTCAGATCGCCCCGCGGGAAGCCTTGCTGTGGGTGCATGGGGCGACTGACGTGGTGCAACCTGGCCGGCGCTACTACCAAGGCAAGCGCAGGATTCCCGCTCCCCTGGTGCTGCGTCGACATGCCGGCACGTCGGACCTCCGGCAGCTTGCGGTCGAGGTGTTGGGCTTAAGCAAGATGGATTGGAATACGTTTGACCTCTACAAGCAGCTTCCGGCGACACTGGAGTCATCGAGCCGGATCGCTCGGATCGGTGCCTTGCTTGAGCGGCAGGGAGGTGCTTACGACTATCGCCTATTCATGTGACGCCGCTTCAGACATCCTCCGCCACGTCGACCAGAAGGTGGTAACCCTCGGTGGGAAATACCGTAGGGAAACGGTCAACACCGGAGCACCAGGCGGCCGCCGCTGGCGAAAGCCAGCCGGTGAGTTCCAGCATGGCGTCGTGGTGCTTGCGCAGATCCCAATGCAGAATGGGTTCATGGTGAGCGATGCGATTACGCAGGATCCGAATAGGTGTCAGAGGCCGAGACAGTTGCTTGCGGGCGAGCCGCCGCCCGTCGGGCCTGATCGCGATCGTGCTCAAAGTCGAGCGCCACAGCTCCTCATAGACGGGACTGACCATGGCGGTCCAGAAGCTGAAGGTTAAGGCCGCGACCACCCGGCCGGGCAAGGGCTCCTTACGATCCCTGGCTAAGTCCGCGAGCGCAACCGCGACTTGTTCGCGTTGGTGGGCGGCCTGCAACAGTCCGTCTGTTTCGAACCAGCGCTCGCTGTAGGCCTCGGCCATAATTGTATGAATGCGATTGCGTAGCGCGAGCTCAAGCACCTGGAGCGGTGTGTAGAGCGCTTCCGAGAGCTGGGTGTTGAGGGTATAAAGTTCCAATGCCCGCACGCGATCGCCGCCGGCCCAGCTGACGTAGCGGGCGAATCGCTCTAGGGATAGTGCGGCTTCCATATCCGTAACCGCTGTCACGAGCGTCTCCGGCGGGCTCTTGTCAAAGGGTGGGGTTTCATCTATCTATACCTACGGACACCCCGGGATCGCCTCTGCTTCGGCATGCGCCCGGGGTAAATTGTTTCTCGGGCTATGCTTCGCGCCGGTGCTTTGGCGTTTCAGCCCGCTTCTGAGCCTCCCGTGCTTCCCGCTTCTTGGCCTTCGCCTCGGCGAACTCAGGCTCCAGCTTTTGCACCCGATCGACGAGGCCGGTCAGATGATAGATGTTGGAGTTCCAGTCGCCTGCCGCGGTTCGCCGCATCTCACGTGTGACAAGACCGGCCTTCTCCAGAGCCCGTATGTTGGTTTGGATTGTTTTGGGCTTGCAGCCAATCCGGTCAGCAAGATCTGCCTTGGATGGGAACGGTGCGCGGGCGGGATCGCGCCAGTAGTCGAGCAGTTGGGCTAGGATATTGAACTGCAGCGGCGTGATGCCAAGGCGGCTCTGGGCTCGGATCAGAATGGAGGGCAGGGCGGTGTAGCCGTGGGTGAGCACTGGCTTGCCCCAAATACGTTCATGGGACGAGGTAGTCTTGCTCGGCTTTTTCGGGAACTCGACGACAGTGGTTGGCACAGAGTCGCTCATGCGGGTTATCCTTTCGCCCATGAACCTATGAAAAGCCAAGCTGGTGTTCAATGCTTCAGGGCAGGGGAGGTATGGCCTATTGATGACCTACCTACGTAAAGCTCCTTACGCTCGTTACGGCTTCTCGCTGAACACGGTATACGTTGCTTTAGTGGCGGATAAGGGCCCCTCCTCAGGAACTGCGGCGACCCACCCCTGGGTCACCCATTGGCCATACCCTGTCACCAAGATCATCAAGTCGAGGCTGGATCTCCAAAGACTGGCGAACCATAACCAGACTGAGGCTCAGGTGCCAGCACGCTGTTGAGACCACTCCTCACCGTTCGCCAGCGATATCTGAAGCGAAGCCACTCCTCGGGCATCTCCTCTATCTGATGATTGGAAGCGGGCAGCGCTAGCCAGCCGATATCCCGGCGTATGGGCCATCCTCTCCGCCTCATAATGAGGTGCGGGCAGGCCCTGGATGGCGTGGTAATGATTGCGGTTAAGGCGAGCCGGAGACCATGAGAGCACTCGCGCTTGCAGCCTTCTCGGACACCTGCTTGCCGCAGCACGTTTCCATGAGTTCGTCATACGCGTCGCGTTCCTCACCGATCATGAAACCAGCGTCCGCCAGCGCCTCAACAACCCGCTCACCAAAGCGGACCCAGGCCTCCGGAGTGTTCTTCTTGAAGGTATCGGCGAGCGTATTCTGGATGATTGATGCAGGGTGCTGTGTCATGGAAATCTCCTCTTCAACAAGCGTCAGTGAGGGCCATGCAAGATTCCAGAGAGGTTGTCAGGGGCTCGCGTAGTTGTGGCCACCTAAACCAAATCTACGCCAGCGCTCTGCGATGAGCGTGTTGAGTATTTTTGGCGCGTATGGTTCATTGCTACATCCTGCCGCATCCTCTCTCCTTGGCCCAGTTTTGAGGCTCCTAGGGGAGAGTTTGCATGTCCATCCTTCGTAATCTTTTTGGTGCCCTCGCTGGCCTGCTCCACTTGCTTGGCCTCGCCTGGAACACGGTCGTCGAAGTCGCCCGCCCGGTGCTTGAGATCTTGGGTTTTGTCAGCCCGCATGCCAACGACGTCGCGGCCAACGAGGCCGCGGACGCGGTCGCCCGCAACAACAGTCCGTCGTCCGTGAACAGGCGCGCCGCCATTTGGTCGCCGGAGACCAAGAACAAGGCCATCGCTGACTGGTGCGCGTGGAAGACGGGCAGCCGTCCCGGCGCCGAGCCCTCGTTGGCTGGCCTGACGCTGAAGGAGAAGCTGAAGCTCCGCGCTGCCGACGAGCGCACGCTCGCGGTCCTGCCGCTGCGCACGCTGTCGGAGATCGAGGCGTGGATGCAGTCACCCAAGAAGGCCTTGCCGCCTCTGACGCCGGATCAGCTGGCCTTCCGCAAGGCGGCATTCGAGCAGGACAACCGCGAGATCGTCAGGGTCACTGACCGCTGGAAGGCCATCGCGTCCGAGCCGGCAGCCGGCATCGTGTCCGATATGGACGACTTGATCTCTCAGCTTGAGACGGACCTCACCTACCGGCCAACTGGTCCCGCGCTCGCATGAGCATGGCGGTAGCTTCTTCGAGCCGCTGCCGCAACAGTTCATTTTCTTCTTCAAGGGCGGCGCGAGCGGCCCTTTCGTTTTCGAGGGTAACGATCAGCTGGCGGACCGCATTGATGGCACGCGGCGACGACCCGGTGGGAGCGGGACGGCCGGACGCCGCCAAGCCCATTGCGAGCGCATTGATGAGGCCCTCAGTGGCGTTCACTACACTCATCGCCGACATGTACTCACTCCTGCCGATATCTGTGCCTGTATACCAAGCTGGGGTTAAGGATTCAGCGATTCAATCCGACCAATTGCTCGGATCGCACGAGACCTGTGGATAACGCTTCGGAAGCTAAGTCGTTGTTAGTTTCCCTTTACGTGCATTCACTCTGGCGGCCTTCTTCGCATGCTTCCGCTCATTGAGCTCGGCACCGATGCCGGACGAGATCATGTCTGCATGCGCGACCACATCCACCTCACGCAGCGCCTGCTTGACGGTCGGCGAGACGATCGTGACCTGCATGTCGACGTGCCCCTTCCGAGCTGTCAGCCAGAAGAAATTGATCTTATAGCCGATCTTAACGAATTCGCCCTCGGTGCTCCGCCAGATGTCTTCGACTTGCGCAGTGAAGCGCATAATCTCGATCCCGAGGAAGCGGTAGATCATGTCACGCGGCTCGCGGATTCCGACGTCGGCATTCCGACCGGGTCCATCTACGTCAAACGACGAAGTCCACGCGATGGCAGTCGACGCTGTTCCTTCTACCTGAAGGTAGAGGGGTGTGGAGACTACGTCTTTTATCCATGAACCTCCTAATTATACCGAGGAAGGTCGGCATTGTCCGATAACTCACGATTATCGGACAATGTCAGGAGAGAAGACGAGGTCAGTACATGTAAAGGGAAGCCAAATATGAGTTAGCTTCCCACCCCAATCAATTTTCGACTAGCGGGCCGCTCTGGACCTTATCCCCCACGATTCATGCCAGGCTTTCGAGCGCTTTCGGCGAACCGGATTCCACCAGGATTCCTGATCCTGTCCTTGTCCATCACGAGACCTGCCAAGTGGCTACAGAGTATGGCTCCGCTGCCCAGTGGAGTTCTTAATTAGAGGCTGCTGAGGGTACGAATGCGCGTGGCAAGCCCCACCTTTGGTAGGCGGACAAGCGGATCATCCCGCCAGGTTTCGAGACACCTGCAAAGTTCCGCAGGCGCCTTGACGGACAAGCGATGGAGTTCGTCCACTACCCATAAAACGCCATGGACCTCGACAGAGAGACCTTCTGCGACCCTCCTGAGAGCCGCGTCCCCTGTAAGGAGAATAGGACCAGCCGGATCCTCGGCCAGCGTAAGCGAGAAGCAGTCCTCCGCGGACAGAGTGGCGTACCTGGCGCGATGCTCGAATGCACGGCCGACTTGTTCGCTGGTAAGATCGACGACTTCCAACCCTGCATCTTCAAGCTGACGCCATTCGTCAGGCTCAAAGTCTAAGAGCTCATTCTCCCTGATCGGCAGGGCAACCGTAAAATGATAAGGCAGGCGGAGCATTGCTCGGACAAGCCCCACCTTCCTGAGATCAATTAGACAAGAGGCATCATTGACGACGACTCTGGGCGGCTTAGTGGGGGCCTTTGACGGCCTGCTCAACATGCGAAACTGACCTCTTGAGCAGGGCTGCTGCTTTCACAGTAGGAATCAGACCTTCGGTTACCGCGCGATATACCAAAAGTTCGAATCGCTGTGGGATTTCCAGCTTTCCGACATCTCCTTCCCGACTAAGCGGTTCGGGCTCTTCTTTCAACCAGGCCCGTGCGGGCGTGCGATAGAGGTTCTTGAGGTACGCATCCGAGATGACGCCAACGTCCTTCAGCCGCATCAGGAGTGCCCACATCGACACTCCATAGAAATGCTTCAGCCGTACAAGCTCCTGATAGGCCAGAGATTTTCTCCCTTGTCCAAGCTCGTTCCTGAGATGATCGGCAGGAATGAGAAAGGCCGCGGCGAACCGATCCATGGCCTTTTCCAGCTTGCCGTCCTGGCTGTTGCCGATCACTGCGTGAGCGAGTTCGTGAGCGAGGGTGAAACGCTCGCGTTCGACCGAAAAATGAGTGCTTACGACGACGACAGGCACAGCCGGCTTGTCCTGAGGGCGCTTTGCCCAGCAAGTCAGGCCAGAGAATTTTTCCGGAAGGTCGATGGCGATCACACGAATGTCACGCTCTTCCAAGAGGGCCGTCATGCTCGGAATAGGATCGCACCCCAAATTCCATTTCTCACGCAGCTTATAGGCCTCGTCCTCCGCCTCATCGAGTTCGGAGATGGTGACCCCTCCGATGTTCCTGAGGGGGTTCTCATTGATTGGAAGTTCAAGGATTTCCTCGATCGCGAGGTATCGCTCGACGTGATCGATGACTTCAGCCTCTACAAAGGCCCTTTCCTTTTCGGTCGTGTTCGCCCGTTTGCGGAACTCAATCCCTTCGAGTTCCACAACCTGGTTTGCCATTAGAAAGTCGAGCGATACCCCGAGCGCCTTCGACAGGCCCACAAGGGTCGAAGAGCTCGGCATCGCCTTTCCAAGCTCGTACTTGTTGATGGCCTGAGCCGTAACTTGATTGTCCAGCCGATCTGCAAGCCCAGCCAGCGAGAGCCCTGCACGGGCACGCGCCATCCTGAGGCGATCTCCGAAAGCCATGACTGTTCCTCCTGTTGGTTGACAAATGTATTTTATGAACTTATTTATCAACCAAGGGTTCACGATAGGGCAGATTGTCTCCCTTATCAACTCTACTAACGAAGAGGAGAACGGCAATGACCGGCAAGAATCAGTATGTCGTCCGGAATGGCGACAAATGGGGGGTGCGGGGCGAAGGAAACTCTCGCTTGACCGGCACCTTTGACACCCAGCGGCAAGCGATCGATCGGGCACGTCCGATTGCCCAGCGCGAGGGTAGCGAACTGCGCATCCAAGGCGCGGATGGCAAATTCCGTGAAGCATGGAGCTACGGCGCGGATCCGTTCCCGCCGAAGGGCTGAAGATCAACGAAGGGCACCGTCAGGTGCCCTTTCTTGTATTTGGAGATTGAGATGCGTTTTCAGGGTGCTGTGGTCCGAGAACAGGGCCAGACCTTCGCGATTGTCGTCGTACGCTCAAGCGTGCTGGCGAGCACTTCCCAAGCCCAGCAAGCGATTGCGAGCTTCGGGTCTGTCTTCCCAGGTATGCCAGTCGTGCTCATGGCTCAGGATAGCCGGGGACGCCCAACCTACTACGGGCGGAGCGATATCTCACGCTTCCTCTCAAAGGTACCGCTTCAGAGCATTCCTTGGCGGGAATATACCCTCCAGTGAGTGGTGTGCTCTAGCGTCATAAGGGCCCATTCGACGGACGCTGCATCGGAGCAGGCCCTCTTTGCGCTGAATAGGGGTGCCTGCTGGTAGACTAGATTTGCCATGCCTCCTCCAGCTCGCCGATAAGCCATTATAACAATGTCCAGGTAGTGACTAGGCCAAGCGCCGCTAATTGCTTGGAGCGGGGAGGGGTCACTCGGAGGTCTCGCAACGGCTCGACTAGCCTAGAGCCGGCCAGTATCACGACTAGAAACAAAACCATGGCATAAATCATAAGCGGCAGACAAAGGACTGTAGCGGCGCATGGATCAGTTTCGAACAATCGATCTTAGTGTCCCAGCCGATCGAATGCTGGAAGGCGAAGTGGCGGTGAGGCTCGTCGAATATCTTTTCACGCTTCCCAGAGCCGGATCAATGGCCAGCGTCGCCTTTGATCCAGCAGGCATGAGGGCCGTGGACTCAGGGGTCTTCGACATTAACCGCTTCATGGTGCAGGCCGGATGGAGCCAGATCAAAGCGCCCAAAATTGGTCGAAGCGGCTGGACTGGAGTTTACGGCCGTGACCAGAAGATGATCCGAATGCACTCCAGGCCAGGAGAAGGAGGTGTGGCGACCCATGTCGATGGTCGGCGGGTTATTGCGAAATGCACCAGAGGTCCGCTGGTCAGGAAAGTCGGAAACCCCGAAGGTTCGCTTCTCACGATGGTATTGGGGCAGGCCTTGTTGGCCGACGTCGCCGGTGATGATGTCATAATCGCAGCTGTACCAGATACTCCGGCATTCCGACGCATTGTCGAACACTCGCGGGAACGGCCGCTTATTAGGAAGGCTGGAATCCAGATTGTGTTCGTCGCGCGGAATGGGGCCGTATCAGGAGCGAATCTGGGGTCCCAGCTCTAAGAACATCAAACATAATAGCATTACTTTTTGCCCGCCCTCATGTTGTCAAGTCGGCAGGACATTGATGGGGCGACAGCCGGGCTCGATGGATCGGTGCGGATTGTGATGATCGACGAGGATCGCCATGGTCATCCTCCATCTTGGCGTTCCGCTTCATGGATGCCCATCCCATTTCGCGGGATGGGCGCACAGGGAGGATCGAAATGGCAGAATGGGGGCATTATCAATGACTTAGCTATGCGAATTTCTGCGTTACCAAGTTGAACTTCCGCGTTACATCGCGCCCATATGGGCTATTAGGGGCTGCCATCGCCCAAGGGCAGTTTGTCCATGATTGGCGGAAGGGGATATCGGCGTGGTCGGGGAGGGCAAAACGGCCTAGGATAGAGCCCATAGACCCGACGATTTGGCCGCTTCGCTGATCCATATTCCTTCCCCAGGTCTGCCATTTTCCGCCATCTCCAAAATGGCGGCCGGTTGGGCAATCTGTGGGGAAGTTCCGGGCAATCTGTGGGGGAAATCGCCCGGAGTGCGAGAAAAAGCCTATATCCTGCAATTGGTTATGAGAGGCTCCAGCTTCATGAATCTATAGAAAGAGCGTAGGAGATCCGTCAGGGCTAAAACGGGAGCCGCTTGGGGGCCATTCCCCAATGTCCTGGTCACCCCTGCCGAGCCAATTTGGGAATGGGCCGAGATGAGGAAACGCCGGGGCGGAAGACACTCCTCAGAAATGGGGAAAGCGCTAGTGTCCCGTCAGATCAACCTGTGTCGCACGGGCCAGTGCCGATCCGCCAATCGCCGGGGGAGACCTCTGGACGACATTGGCCATTGCGAGGGATTGAGATCCGCCTGCCAGGGGATGACGGCACGGCAAGCGGAACGGCCCGAGAACGGGCCGGACGGTGCCTCCGGACGGGAGAGGTGGCTTCGACGGACTGGGCTCCCCTATCGCGCAAAAACCGAGCTTGAGGAGCTTGGGCCTGTCGAGCGTCTTGAGCCGTTCCCGCTGCATGGTCTGTGTTGCGGGGTCGATGCCTCCGCCCCGAATAGCCCTGCAAGGCGAAATCGGCTCATCATCGAGACCCGCCCAGAACCGCAATTGAGGCCTCCCAGACTGGCTTGATTGATCTAGAGTGAGATCCGCACGTCTTTTCTGGTTTGAGGGCTCTACGCCCGCCCAATCCGCGTTTCAGGCGTGTGCCGGTCGACGGATTGTCCGCTCTGAAAATCCTATCCCGCCGGTGGCTCATCAGTCTATGCAGGATCGTACGGTACCATCCAAACTTGCGGGCCTCGTCCCGGTGCGGGATAGGTCAAGTCGTTTCCGACGCGGAGAAGCCAAAGATCGCCGCCACATCTCACAAGGGTTAGTGCACGTTTCCGAGCCAGACTTTTCAAGGTGGGTGCCGGCGGAGCTCAAAGCGGCGGATGCGCCATCCCGCCAATGGGGCCATCCTGGCACCTAATCGTCCGACGGATCGCGATGGCCGCGTGGTGGCAAGATGGCTGAGCCGACTTCCTCTCCAGATAGCCCGCCATCTATCCTTCTATAGATTCATGAAGCTGAAGCCTCCCACAAGTCTCTGAATAATTTAGCTTTCTTCTCACGCTCCGGGCGATTTCCCCCACAGATTGTCGGAAAATCCTTCCATTTCTCGGATGGCGAAAATGGTGGACCATGGGGAGGATCTGAGACGCAGGAATGGTGAAATGGAGGGTGTATGGACGCGGTTCTGAACCCCATTGGTGGAGAGGATCGGCGATGAAGCTTCTCAAGCATGAGCAGGAGATCTGATGAGTTCATTCAAAAATGAATGAACTCATCATCGAATGATAATTGCTGTCGGTCGAACGAGCGCCCGATTGGGGGCAGTATTGACTGCGCTAGAAATTGCGGGTGAATCGACTCAAGTTTGATTCGATTCATGATTGAGCAGGGAATCGGCTGGTAGGCGGAATGACTGGAACCTCGATGCATGTTTCTTCAGACGGCGATGGTGTCGAAGCCCGGCGGTACGCCATCTGGTCTTCTCTATCCAAGCTCGTTGAGAACTCTGAAAACTACGCCGAAGCCCACATTGGAAAGCTGGTCGGACTCAAGAGCGGAAAGCTGACGAGGCTCAAGACCGAGATCCTTACGTTACTCGCAGAACAGGACGAGCGATCCGCCGACAATAATAAGGAACTTTCTCGTCGGGGCATTTTCGCCAGAGTGCAAGCCTCCGAAGGTGGGTTCCACAATGCGGTTACCGAACTTGAGACGGAAGGGTGGATAAGTCGTCGCTTGCAACGGAAAGTTGGCGATATGGTACGCTTGAATCCGTCGCGCCGGAACGAAGCAGTCGATCTGGTGAACCAACTGAAACGAGCGAAGACAGCGTGTCTCGATCGGTTATCGGCTGAAGATCTATCGGCACTGGAACTCGTTCTTGGAAAGTTAGCGGTAGCGCCTCCCACTAATATTCGGACTGGCAAAGGCAATATGATGGCCGCCCATCAGCAGGCTGATCATAAAGCTATAACAGCCACGTCCATGTCGGACGTGGCAACCAACGGCTTCGCCTGTGGTCACGATGGAAGCTGCGATGCCGGGCAGGCGGATGTCGAGTTTGAGCATCGTTATGCTCGGATGCTCAAGGAGCAGGAGGATACGGAACTCTTCTACGAAAAATCCGAGTGGGACCCTAGGTGAGTGTTTAACGCTCAACAGACTGATTGATGGATTGCCCCAACCACGACGCCGAGGCGAGTGGCATGGAGAGCTCCGGCGTGATAGCCACAGGCATGCCCATCTCTCGGCGATCTCGGAGAGTTCAATGCATTCGAGGTTGTAGTCAGCCCCGAGCTCTGCCAGGGATTCTGATCCCGATCTCGCCAATCATACGACTGGCAAGCCTCTTACAGTAGGCTCTCAGTACCCGTGCTGATGCCTACAACGAGGCACGAGAAAAGAACTCGTTTTTCGAAGCCTCCAGAGTTGCCTGCCGATCACGCAGTTCCTGCCAGTGCGGGATGAGGCTTTTCCACGCTCGCATGAGGTCCGTGATGTCGAAATTGCGGGTGCCCGCAAGCTGCTGCCAATGCTTCTCAAGGCGATGCCGCACCTCAGCCTCGGAGGATCCCTTATCCAAGTGCTCGTACACGAGGAGACAACAACCACCCGAGTGGAATTTCGCGAGAATGGCAAAGGAATAGGTGTCAACACGCTCCATGAAGGCCAAAAGGTCCTCCGTACGCGCGGTCATGTCCGCCATATCGACGATGGGGTCGATCTCACGCGAATCCGCCACGGGCGGATAGCCACCAGGACGCAGAGAGGGCTCAAGGGAAATCGTGTCGTGGGAGGAAGCTAGTTTCATCGTGTCGAATCTCAAATGTTCGTATCTACGATGAGATACAACTCAGAAAGCGGCAAGCGCGTTCTGCGGGGATCGCTTGGTATGAAGGTCGCTCCATGTGAGCGCCTTCGCACGGCCGATGCTCTAGGGGACACGGATACGATCGTCGGGAGCGATGCGCCCAAGCTGATTCCCAATGCTTCCAATAGGCCGCCGAACCCTTTCGTCCCCATCCTAGATGCGGGGGCCACAAAGAGAACCAGCGTTCATCACGGCATTGAATCGGTGGATGCTGTGTCGGCTTTCCCAGTATAGCTTCTGATTTCGTCGACAACGACACGGGGGCGTCTGCGATGTCGCCATCCATGACCACGCAAGCGGACGATGAGATACGTAAGCCGTCCCGATTGGGTCCGTCGCCTACTGAATGACCGACGCGGGACCCGATGTGTGGACCGGTATGGGGGTTGGTTGCCGTATCTTCTGCCGTGCCTCACGACGGGTTATGCTTTCCGCTCGGGGACAAACCGGACGGCTGGAACCCACACTGTGGTGGCCGACAAGAGAAGCTCCAAGCGGTGCTCCACGATCCGGGCGCGCGCCGGCCTCCGAGCATCTCCGCAGGATACAGGTTGATTGCCGTCGATGCCGGCTTGAGCGTGTAAGGTGGCGGCGCCAGGGTTTCTATCTGCCGCCAGATCCGCATGCGCCGGGCAAACGTTTCCGAACGAGGGTCGAGGCCGCGGCATCGTTAGTTCCGATCTGCTTCGGCCCGTCCTGAAACGTGGAGGTCGGATAGACGGCGCTCGCCAGGACCACGAGAAGATTGAAGAATGGGACACGGCTGCCGCAAATGAAATCAACCTCTTTGGAGAAAGGTGACAGCGCCTACTCCTTTGCCGTTGCCTTCCTTTCTCTTACTTGCGCCCGGATGATCTCGCGCCTCTCAGCTGTATAGTGGGAGAAGTGATAGATTTGCCCTGCAGCATACAAGGCATCATCAAGTCGTTGCCAAGCACTGAGGAGTGCGGGCACCTCACGTAGAAATGTCACGCCCCTACCATTCAAAAGCCAAGTGTCACGGTCTACGAACCCATAACCAAAGGCTTCCTCGACGCGTTCGAGCACTTCATCGAGTTCCTTCGCCTCAAGACCCTCCATTTGGGCTATTTGTAAGAACCCTTGCTCTCCGCGGAGCTGGGTTTCCGAAACGGCCAGAAAGGCTAGACGCATGTCATCGGGTAGCGGAAGTGGCGTGAGAGGATCTCTTTGTTCCATAAGGTTACTTCTATCACACAGGTTATGATTCCCGTTTCATTTATCACCAAAGGTTAAAAAACTCGTTTCTATTCCTGGACATTCGGCTCGCAGAACACACCTTAAATCGGTAGCACATTGACTTGGTACGATCCGGGCCGGCCCGAATCCCGGATCATCACCGAGGCGCCGGTCGCGATAGGCCTTGCGCCAGGCAAACAGGAGCTGGTTCGAGATGCCGTTCCGGCGCGCGGTGGCTCAGGCCAGCCGGGAGCCGCGGGCTCTCCTTCCACGGTCCGAAGTTTCTCGCTCTCCGACCAGCGCCGGCGGCCGCCTGCATCGACGATCTCGAGCCGGGTGATTTGATGACTGCCAGTATGGATATCGATACTGAATGTGGGAGGTAGAGGCGACATCCAGAACCGATGCAGGGCAGGGAGGTTTCCAGGCTTTTGTGTCACCCGCTGTGACCCGTTAGCAGATCGAGCAATTATGGGCTGAGTTGTTTCGGCGTTCCGAAATGAAGTTCCACGTCGCAATCTAGGAAAATATTCGCGTAACAATCCTTTTGACAAGAAGTCGGTAACCGGTGCCGTGCCATGATCCTGCCGACCAGGAGGATCCTATGCGCGCTAACCGACGGCTGGCCCAATTGTGGCTCGATGCCCTGGCGACGGAGCTTGGAGCAGCAGCCGGTACCATCGACACCTACACCGACGATCTCACCTGCTATCTGGCTTGGCTCGACGAGAACAGCCTCAGCCTAAGTGAGGTCGGCCTAGAGCAGGTGCGGGACTACATCGCCGCTCTCGATCGCCGCGGCTATGCCGGCTCGACCATCGCCCGCCGCATCACCGTGGTGCGGGGGCTGCATCGCTTCCTGATCGCAGAGGAGCTCGGCTCCCGCGATCCCACCTCCACCCTGTCGGCCATGAAGCAGTCTCGGAAGCTGCCCTTTGTCCTGTCGATTGCCGAGACTGCGGCGCTCCTGGAGACGGCCCACAGGCTTGCTGTCGATCCCTCCGTCGGGCTCTACCGCCAGGCCGGCTACGCCCGCCGCGCGGCCCTCTTTGAGACGCTCTATGCCTCGGGCATGCGCATCAGCGAGGCTCTGGCGCTTCCCTCCGATGCCGCGCCTGCTGGCACCCGCATGCTGCTGGTGCGCGGCAAGGGCGACAAGCAGCGGCTCGTGCCCCTGCACGATCGCGCGATTGAGGCCATCGCCCACTGGCAGAAGCTGGCGGCGGCTTATTCCGGTGGAGCGCCCTCCCCTTGGCTGTTTCACTCGGTGCGCAACGGCACCAAGGCTTTAACGCGCCAAGCGGCGCTGCTCGAGATCAAGGAGGCCGCCGTGGCAGCAGGACTGGCCAAGCCCGAGCGGGTCTCCCCGCATGTCCTGCGGCATGCCTTCGCCACCCACATGCATTCAGGAGGCGTTGATCTGCGCGTGTTGCAGGAGCTGCTGGGCCATGCCGGCATCGAGACCACCCAGATCTACACCCACCTCGACACCTCCCGTCTGCACGCGATGGTGCGCGACCTCCATCCGCTGAATGCTCAGGTCTTATCAGAGTGAAAGCCGCAAGTCGTATGGAGTTATGGTCTCTGAATCGTCAGGCCTGATGGCATTCGCCTCAAATCCGGTTTCCTGTATTCAAGGGCCCGACCTCCATTCTTTCACCGCGTCTATTCCCCACGATGAAACCCGATCTCTTCTCCAAGGCCCAGGAGCAGCGCCCCAAGCCCCTCGCCGCCACAATCCGCCCCCAAACGCTCGACGAGCTCATCGGCCAGCAGCACATCCTGGGACCGAACGGGCCGTTGCGGCGCCGCGTCCGGGCCGGCCGCCTCGGCACCGTCATCCTCTTCGGACCGCCAGGTGTCGGGAAAACCACGATTGCGCGCGCAATCGGCCAGGAGATGAAGAAGGAGTTCCGCTCCCTGCACCCGGCGAGCAGCAACGTCTCCGACATCAAGGCCGTGGCTCAGGAAGCCCAAGCGAAGGACATTCTCGTCTTCATCGACGAGATCCATCGCTTCAGCAGCGCGCAGCAGGACTATCTCCTTGATCTCACCGAGACCGGCACCTTCGACCTGATCGCCGCCACAACCGGCAATCCCTATCACGTGCTCACGCCTGCGCTGGTGTCCCGCGCATCCATTTTTCAGCTCGAGCCCCATTCTCTGGACGACCTGAAGCAGGTGGTCGAGCGGGCCGTAGACTTTCTCTCACGCCACAAGGATCTGAATGTCCACTTGGATGGCGAGGCCATGAAGCAGCTCACCGGGCGAGCTGGCGGTGATGCCAGGCGCGTGTTGAACGCCCTTGAGACGCTGGTGCTCGGGTCGGCCCCCGGCTCAACCGTCTCGATCACGGGGGCCATGGTCGACGAGGTCTATCAGGCCTCGCCTCTGCCCTTCGATCGCAAAGGCGATTTTCACTACGACACGATCTCGGCGTTCACCAAGTCGATGCGCGGATCGGATCCTGACGCTACCCTCTATTGGCTCGCCCGTCTGATCCATTCCGGTGAGGATCCCCGCTTCATCGCCCGCCGCATTCTCATCCATGCCTCGGAAGACGTCGGCTTGGCCGACAACACAGCCCTGCAAACTGCCGCCGCTGCTCTCACAGCGGTCCAACATGTTGGCTACCCGGAAGCCCAGATCGTTCTCGCGCATGCAGCCTTGCACATCGCCCGGGCACCGAAATCCAACTCAGCCTGCCGCGGCATCGGAGCGGCGATGACCTATGTCAAGTCGCAGCCGATGATCCCTGTGCCCCCACATCTGCGGGACGGGCATTATGCTGGGGCGGCCAAACTGGGGCATGTTGGATACCAGTTCCCGCATGACGATCCTCGCGGCTGGGTCGAACAGACCTATGCCCCTGGGATCCATCCTGGTCAGTTCTATCAGAGCGACGGTCGGGGCAGCCAGACGTTCGAGGCACGAGCCGATGCCTGGTGGGAGCGTGTCACGGGCCAGCCGCAGCCCCACTATGGGCCGGAAGAGCCTGACCGAGATTGAGGGACCGGTGTCAGGTCATGGAGCTATGACGGATTCTGGGTGACGGGGCTGGTCAGGCGGCGCTGTTTGTCGGCATCGGAATGACCTCGCTGCCGTCCTTAAACCTGACACCGGCGATCACCTTGGGCAACTGGTTTTCGCCCATCAGCCGCCGCCAACTTTTCGCGGCTGCCATGATGAGCTTGAACACCATCAGCCGGGCGGTGGTCGGCGACAGCGCACCTTTGGTGCGCACGGTCCGATGCCGCACCGTGGCGAACACACTCTCAATCGGGTTTGTTGTTCTTAAATGAATCCAATGCTCCGCGGGCCAGTCGAAGAAGGCCAGCAGCGCTCGCTGGTCCTTGCACACGCATTCCACGGCTTTCGGATAGCGAGCGCCGTAAGCCTCCTCGAACAGATCAACGGCCACCTCGGCCTGGGCCCGTGTGGGCGCGAGATAGATCTCGCGCAGGGCCGCCTTCATGCCGGGCTGCACCGACTTCGGCACCTTGTTGAGGACATTGGCCGTCTTGTGCAGCCAGCACCTCTGATGATGCGTGCCCGGGAAGAGCTCGTCGAGCGTCTTCCAGAAGCCGAGCGCCCCATCTCCCACAGCGATCCGGGGCGGGATCGACAGGCCCCGCCGCTTGATCTCGACCAGCAGCTCGCGCCAGCTCTGGGCACTCTCGCGCACGCCGGCCTGGAAGCCGACCAGCTCCTTCTTGCCTTCCGGGGTGGCGCCGATCAGCACCAGGATGCACTCGGCCTGATCCTCCATCCGGGCCTGGAGGTAGACGCCATCGGCCCAGACATAGACGTAATGCCGAGCCGACAGATCGCGGGCCTGCCAACGCTCGTACTCGGCCTGCCATTCGCCGGTGAGCCGAGAGATCACGGAAGGCGAGAGATTGGGCGCGTCCTTGCCGAGCAGGGCTGAGAGCGCCTCCTGGAAGTCGCCGGTGGAGAGGCCACGCAGGTACAGGATCGGCAGCAAAGCATCCAGGCTCTTCGTCCGCCGCGCCCATTTCGGCAGGAGAGCGGAGGTGAAGCGGATCCGATCAGCCTCGCCCACAGCCCCGCGGTCGCGGATCTTGACCCGGCGGACCTCGACCGGACCGATGCCGGTCTGGATCGTGCGCTCAGGGCCGTGCCCGTGCCGGACCAGGCGCTCGCGTCCATCCGACAGCTTGAGATCGCGCATGTTGGCGAGAAAGGCTTCGGCCTCGATCTCGATGGCTTGGGCCAGCAACTTGCGGGCGCCGGCGCGCAGGATGTCGGTCAGAGGATCGTCAACCGTATCAGGCTGACGCAGGCGCAAAACATTGGTAGGTTCGTTCATGGCGTATCGCTCTTCTTCAAGAGGTTCTGGCAGGCTCGTCACCCGCCTCGATACGCCGCCTTTCTCAAACCGGCATCACCCACTTTCCGCCATAGCTCCAGGTCATGTCGAACGCTCCCTCAGGCCGAACGTGGGCGTGCGATCAGAGATAGGTAGTCAGGTATTCCCGCGACGAGATCAGTAATATCTCCTTATCCCTCACAGAATAGGTAGAGCGGGTGCTGAGACCGGGTAAGAAATGGCACTCCGCTGGAAACCAACGATTCCTGACGATAACAATCCTGAGGACGTGGTGGGCAGCCTTCACCTTCACGTCTTTGCGCGGGTGTATCGGATTCCGAACGGACGAGACCAGGGTCGCTTCCGCTGGTATCTCAACGATGTTCCCGTGTCCGCAGGAGTCCAGCTGCAAGGTGTTGAGCAGACGCAAATGGAGGCACAACACGCCGCCAACCTCCACTTTCAGCACTGGCTCAGACGGGCTGGGCTCGTGGAGGCACCTTTACGAACCAAGAAACAACTCACCCTCCCCTTTCACCTGAATCCTAAGCCTGAAGGCCCCAAACGGGCTCGGAAGGATGAGCCTGCCGTCATTCCTCAGGCAGACAAAGATCAACCCCGCCGAAGTATTGTATCATTCCGCGCGGCAGAAGCCGACCCGTAGAATGTGCCCTCCGTCGCTTCAAAGCGTCCAAGGACGAGAGTGTCGCAATCTCACAGGCCCTGAGCGGGGCCCTGTCGATTGTTGGTCTTCACCGCCGGATGGCCGAGCCAGGCACATAGCTCGTCCAAGGACTGAAAGTCGTGCTCAATATCCCTGAACGGAGCGGGCCTCATGCTCCGCGGCAGATCCTCGAGCAGTTCGGCGGTCCAAGTGTAGGGCTGGCGCGAGCCGCTTCGCACGACGCTACCGACCACCTCCCCGTGCAGGAGGAGATCATAGGCGCCGGACGCCAGCTGGATCAGACTGTAGGTCATTGAGCATCCGTAGTAGGGGTACGCTGCCCATCGATCCACTCATAAGCCTTGGCGAGGACAGCCTCACGATCGGGAGCCATGATCAGAGTCGGACGCTGCTTCGGCAGAGCCACGAAGGCCAGCCACTCCAGACCACTCGGACTGAGGCGGATATGGTAGCCGTTGTGTTCCACGAGTTCAGTGTCCGGAGTGTGGAGAGGAGCGGTCATGGTCGATGGCAGGTCTTGGCTTTGTACCGGGATGGGCCAGTCTGTGGTGGGCCTGGAGGGACTTGAACCCCCAACCAGACCGTTATGAGCGGCCGGCTCTAACCATTGAGCTACAGGCCCCACCATCCGACATTATGCCGACCTTCAGCGGATTGGCTGTGGCCTTGGGGGCACAGCAGCAAGCGAACCACGCGTCGGGGCTCTGATTCTGCTTGTCCAGTGCGCGGCCTCAGCGCCACGAAACGGGTCCACGCGGGATCATGATGTCTAACGTGGTTTGAATATGAGCGAGTGAGCTTGCCGAGATCCCTCCAGGAGTTTGAGGGAACTAGACGCCAAGCAGAGGGGATTCTGGAGCGTTCGCCGGGTAGAAGGCAACACGCCAGCTTCAGCGTGACAAGTTTCCTGCGGCGAGCGAGTCCTTGATAACCGGTAGAAGCTCTGACATGGAGGCCAGAAGCCGATCGGCTCCCAGTTCAGCATGTGGCTTGTGGCTATACCCGTAGGTAACCGCAAATGCGGATACACCCGCTGCCCGAGCAGCCTGCACATCATGATAGTTGTCGCCTACCATGAGCGCCGCCTCCGGCTCGGCGCTGAGGCGCTCCAGCGCCAGCAGGATGGGAGCTGGATCCGGCTTGCGCTCGGGAAGCGTGTCGCCCCCGATCACCGCCCGGAAGAAGGTGTGCAGGCCAAGAGTGTCAAGGATGTCGATCGTCGCCCGGTAAGGCTTGTTGGTGACGACCGCCAAGGGCAGTCCGAGCGTCGTCAAACCCTCGAGCGTATCCCACACGCCGGGATAGGCTTCCGTGTAGCGGGAGGCATTGGCCTCGTAGATCGCGAGAAAGCGGCTGACGAGAATCGACATGCGCCCCACATCGCCTCCCGTCGCGTTGATGGCGCGCTCGACCAGTTTCCCGGCCCCATCCCCGATCATTGATGTGACCTCAGCCCTGTCGATTTCCCGCAAGCCTTCCTCGGTCAGAACGACATTCACGGCATTCTGTAGGTCACGGGCGCTATCGACAAGGGTTCCGTCCAGGTCGAACAAAATGGCCCTCAGTGGTTTCATAGCGGTTTTTCAGCTCGCGTATCAGGTGACGATGCAACGCGACTTCGCATCTATCATCCTTATGTGACAACTATTTTCCGGGCAAACATGGGATGGCGCCGTTCATCATAGTGTCATCGACAGGTGCGACCCCGTGTCAGAACGCCAATTGATAACGGCTACGTCCCTTATGCGCTTTCTCATCACCCGTCTTGCGCGGTCCTTGATCACTCTGCTCATTTGCGTCAGTGCAGTCTTTATTGTCCTACGCCTTGCCGGCGATCCGGTCGCCATCATGCTGCCTCCGGAGACGCCGCCTGACGTCATCGAGCAGTATCGGGTTCTCTGGGGATTGGATCAGCCCCTTCGGGAGCAGTATATCCGCTTCATCATCGGAGCTGCCCAGGGCGAGTTCGGCAGATCCTTCGCCGACAGCCGTCCGGCCATCGATGTGGTGGCGGAAGCAATCCCCAAGACCCTCCTTCTGGGGTTCGCAGCGCTCCTCCTCGCCCTGCTGGTTGGAGTTCCCCTCGGCATCGTGGCGGCAGTGCGCCACAACAGCCCCATCGATCGCTTCGTGATGTCCTTCGCGGTGCTGGGTTATTCGATCCCCGTATTCTTCCTGGGGGTCTTGATGATCCTGCTATTCGCCTTGAAACTGAGGGTTCTGCCCTCGGCGGGGTCGAGCGGTCCCATCTACCTGATCATGCCGGCCCTAACTCTTGGCCTTCCGCTCGCAGGACGGCTCGCACGCTTCGTGCGAACCGCGATGCTGGAAGTGCTGACCAAACCCTTCATCCGGGCCGCCAGAGGCAAGGGTGTCCGTCCGCTCGGCATCGTTCTACGCCACGCCCTTCCGAACGCCGCCGTGCCGCTCATCATGTTTCTGGGGATCGAGATCGGCAACATTCTGGCAGGTGCGGCCGTCACGGAAACCATCTTTGCATGGCCTGGCATGGGCCGATTGCTGGTGGACGCCGTCGCCACCCGCGATCTGCCCGTCGTCCAGGCTGTCATTCTCACCGTGACGCTCATCATGATCCTGTCCAACCTGGTGGTCGACATTCTCCATGTCGTCCTCGATCCACGGCTCGGAGGATTCTCCGCGCCCAAGAAAGGGCAACCGTCGTGACGAGCCTGACGTCCTTGTTGCAACGCCAGACACCAATCCGCCTGTTCCCACGCCTGACGGCGCCGGCGTTCGTGATCGCCTCCGCTGCCTTCCTGATCCTGATGGTGGTCGTTGCGCTTTGTGCCGATCTCATCGCGCCGACCCATTTCGCAACGCAGGATCTGACGGCACGGTTTCGGCCACCGGTGCTTCTCGGGGGAGATACGCGCCACTGGCTGGGAACCGACAACCTTGGACGCGACCTTCTGAGCCGTCTTGTCTACGCGGTGCGGACCTCAATCCTCATTGCCGTTTGTGGCACGCTCCTCGGAGCCCTGGTTGGAACCCTGCTCGGCCTCCTGGCCGCGCGGGCCAAGGGCTTCGTCGATCAGGCCATCATGATGCTCGTCGACGTCCAGGCTTCCATCCCGGCTCTCTTTCTGGCGCTGACGTTATTGGCATTCTTCGGAAACAACATCTTTCTGTTCATCATCCTTGTCAGCGTCGATGGCTGGGAGCGCTATACCCGACTCGCGCGCGGCTTGGTGATCTCCGAGCAGGAGGCCGACTACATCAGGGCCGTCGAGGCGTTCGGGGCACGCTCGAGCCGTGTCGTGTTGCGACATCTCCTGCCGAACATGGCCGCGCCCCTTGTCGTTCAGGCGACGATCAATTTTCCCGGCACGGTCCTGCTCGAGACATCCCTGTCGTTCCTGGGGCTCGGCGTTCAGCCGCCAGGCACATCCCTCGGCCTCATGCTCGGCGAGGGGCGCCGGTACCTTCTCAACGCCTGGTGGATTGCCGTCATCCCGGGCCTTCTCATCTTCCTGACGACGCTCTCCATGAGCATCTTCGGTGACTGGCTGCGCGACCGCCTCGATCCCACCTCCAATCATCGGAGCTGAGCATGTTCAGCTGGCAGAAGGCGCAAATCGGTCGTCCCTTGGTGATCGCTCATCGTGGTGGTGCCCAGATGGGCCCGGAGAACGAGGCGGCCACGGTGCAGATTGCATTGAATGCGGGAGCGGATGCGGTCGAGATCGACGTGCGCGTCACAGCCGATCGCGAGCTGGTGTGCTTTCATGATGCAGACCTGATGCGGATTGCAGGGGTCAAGCACGCTGTCGCAGACCTGCGCTACAGAGCCCTGAAGCGTCTTGTCCCTCAACTGATGACATTGGATGAGGCAGTCCGCAGTTCCGGACGAGGAGGGCTTCTTCTCGATGTCAAGACGCTATCCGAGGCTGATCTGCCCTTAATCTTGCAATCCGTCACGCCTGCGGGGAGCAGGGCCATGCTTGGGCTGCGGTCGCTTTCGCTCATCTCGGCGGCACGCGGCCTCGATCCGGAGATCGCCATCCTGGCGTTTCTGACGGATCCGGATGCGGGACCGCAGGCTCTGCTCGCAGGGGCCACGTGGTTCCGCCTGTGGCAAGCCGATGCGGAGCCTGCGCGAGTGGCGGCCCTGCGGCGGGGTGGGCTTCGATGCGCCATCATGGTCGGACAGCCGCGAGCCGTCCCCACACCGGAATGGCCGCCCTTTCCCGTCGGGCTCATCGACCATGCCGGCCTGTGCTCCGTTATCGCCGCCGATCCTGACGGGATTCTGCTCGATGACCCACGTCTTCTTCAGCCTGCGATTCCTCGGTGCTGTCATTCGGCCGTCGTTTAACGCGGGTAGTTCCGAGGGGAAGCCTTTCGCTGGCTGATCAATCATCCGGAGACACCATGCTTGCTATCTCTCGTCGTGATTTCATGGGCGGCGCGCTTGCCGTTCCGCTGGTTCTTCCCGCATCGAGGCTCCACGCCGCGTCCGATGCCAGACCAATTTTCACTGTTGCGGTGGCGGACCTTCCGGCCACCCTCGAGCCGGCTCGCGAACTCTCGAATGTCGGAACACGCGTCACCTACTCCATCTTCGATACGCTGATCCGTCGCGACTTTCTCGGGGCGCCGGATGGCGGTGGATCCGAGCTGAAGCCTCATCTGGCCACCGCATGGGAGCGCAAGTCCCCAATGGAACTGCTCGTTACGTTGCGGCAGGGCGTGAAGTTCCATAACGGCGACGAGCTCACGGCGGAGGATGTCGCCTATACGTTCCGAGAAGGTCGGCTTTACGGCGACAAGCCGCAAATCCCTGGTGGACGGGCCTATTTCGGAACTCTGGCCGGCGTCGACGTGGTGGACCGCTACACGGTTCGCTTCCGCTCCAAGGTTCCCGATGTTCTGCTGGAGCAGCGCCTCGCCTCCTGGTGCGCCTGGATCGTGAACAAGCGCGCCTATGAGGAAATGGGCTTTGAAGCCTACTCGAAAAAGCCGGTTGCCACCGGCCCGTACAAGGTCGTGTCCCACAACGCCTCGGAAGCGACGGTTCTTGAGGCGTTCGACGAATACTTTATGGGCCGCCCCACGGCGAAGCGCGTGGAATTCAAGCGCGTTCCCGAGCTGGCGGCTCGCGTAGCAGGCTTGGTGGCGGGTGATTACGATCTGATCACCAACGTGCCGCCGGACCAGGAACCCGTCATCGCGGCGTATCCCGACATCGACGTACGCTCGGTCGTGCTGGCGAACGTGCATGTTCTGGCCATGAACACCAAGGACAAGGTGCTGTCGGACAAGCGCGTCCGTCAGGCCCTGTGCCTCTCGATCGACAGGCAGAAGCTCGTCGACACGCTCTGGCAGGGCAAGGCCGTCGTTCCAGCAAGCCACAACTTTCCGGAATATGGGCCAATGTTCGTCGAAGGACGCAAGCTCCCCTTCGACTTGGCGAAGGCGAAGGCGCTTCTGGCGGACGCCGGCTACAAGGGTGAACCGATCGTCTATCGCACCCAGGCCAACTACTACACCAATGCGCTGGAAGCCGGTCAAATCCTGATCGAAATGTGGAAGGCGGCGGGGATCAACGCGTCCCTTCAGGTCGTCGAGAACTCGACGCAGGCGCGCGGCCCCGGCGCGCAGATCTTCAACTGGTCGAACTCGACCCGCCTCCCCGATCCACTCGGTGCGATCTGGATCGCCTGGGGACCGAGCGGCGAAATCCAGACGTCGGGCTTCTGGAGCAACCCTGGCGCCTTTAACGAGGCAGGCCGTGCCTTGGAGGCCGAGACCGACCCAGCCAAGCGCAAGGCTCTGTTCACACAGATGCTGGATGCGTGGGAGGACGAGGCTCAGGCCACGATCCTCTATCAACCGACCGAAGCTTACGCGATCAAGCGCTCCATCGGCTGGCGTCCAACCACCTTCTACTTCATGGATCTGCGTCCGGACAACCTCAGCTTCGGTCGCGTTTGAAGCTGCGCTTCACCTGCTCCCAAAAAGAAGGGACGGCCCTTTGGCCGCCCCTTTTCTGTTGGGAAGCATGCCTGGATTACGACAGATCGCCGAGAATGAAGCGTCGTCCGTCCTGATCGACGACGTCCAGCTGCCGTTGCCGTCCTGCCGCGTTGACGCCGAGGCGGTGGACACGCGGTTCCTCCCGCGCCTCTTCAAGGAGGTTGCGGCCGATCATCGAGCGCGCCGGTTCCAAACCGAGCGCACCCAGGATCGTCGGCGCGATGTCGATAATCCCTGCAGGATCATCAACCTGCTCCTGCTGTGCAACACCCCCTCTCCCGACGATGAGGACGCTGTTGAGCTCATGGGGGTTAAGCCCGCCGTGCTGTCCGCCGCCCACAGCAACGTCGCCCGGCGTCGTCAGGCCGACCCCCGGCAGGCCGCGATGGTCGGGGCCGCTGTGAGAGGCCAGCGTGAAGAACAGGTCGGGCGAGCGGTCATGGCCGAGGCCCACCGCATCGAGCGACAGGGTGCCCGCCACGGAACCGAACTCTCCATTGCCCCGGCTGAAGACGTGGCTAACCTCCTCCTGATCTAGCAGCCACCGGGCGATGCGGCTGACATCGTCGGCGGAACCGTTGCGGATCCTGATTTCGCCGCTCCGGCCGCCCGTGGCTATAAAGGTGGCACCATTGAGCTGGTCGCCTTGTCCGATGGCAAAGCCCTCGCGGCGGCCCCGGTCGAACAACGCACAGGCATCGCTGGTAGCAATCTGTCCGTGGTCGGAAGCGAGAAGGACCAATGTGCGGTCCGCGTCCGGCTGCGCGTCCAGCCAATCCAGGATACGGCCAAGTTCGGCATCCACATGGCGAATGATCGCGCTCGCCTCGGCCGAGCCGATCTCCTTGTAGTGGAAGGTCGTATCCGGCTCGTTGAACCAGATCACGGCCACGTCAGGCATGATGGCGGGCAGGACGTGCTCCGTCATGACGCGACTGGCGTAGGTCAGTTCGGCGAAACGGGGAAGGGTGCGCTCCGGTAAGGGACCAAGCCTTGCGGCGACCTCCTCGACAGCCTCCGGCGTCGGGCTGTGATCCGGACCGAGGATCGAGAATGTCCAATGACCGTTGGATTTGGCGCGCGGGTTGATCAGATGGGTCGTGCCTGCGCTGCCCGTGTGGACCACAGCAAGCCGCTTGCCGGCCGCTGCCAACCCGTCCCCGAAGGTGTCCGGGACGACGAACCGCTCTCCATGCACCTCCTCGGCCCTTCGAATATGGTCGACCCGGCTCGTATCGAAAACCCGATCGGAGAATGCTGGATGATGGAAGAACTTGTTGCCGACGATGCCGTGAACGGCCGGAGGAGCGCCAGTCGCGATCGAGGTCGTTGCCACCCGCGTCACTGGCGGGAAAACGCTCCGCGCCTCCCGGAACCACGTTCCTCGCGCGGCAACCCGCATGATGTTAGGCGTGAGATCGGGGTTCACGAGGTCCGGGCGCAGGCCGTCGAAGACGGCAAGGAAGACCTTGTCGAAAGGAGCTTTGTGTGGAGGCATGGATGATCCGCTGGGATTATGCCGCAAGCGTTGGCGCCGATTGCGAACTGGGGACGAGATGACAGGCCACGAGACGATCCTGAGGTCCGGCCCGCAGGGCGGGAGCCTCCACCTTGCACCGGGCGACGGCGCGCGGGCATCGCGGGTGGAACGGACAGCCCGTCGGCATGTCGATGGGATTGGGAGGATCGCCCGACAGCACGATCCGCTTGGCAGCAGTCCGGCGGATCGAGGGCACAGCGGAGATCAGGGCCTCCGTATAGGGATGGGCTGGCGTCCGGAACAGATCGTCGGGGGCTCCCTGCTCGACGATGCGACCAAGGTACATCACGGCGACCTCTTCGGCGATCTGCCGCACCATCTTCAGATCGTGGCTGATGAACACATAGGTTGTTCCGAACTGCGCCTGCACGTCCTGCAGGAGGTTCATGACTTGTGCTCCCACCGATACGTCCAGGGCCGACACAGGCTCGTCGCAGACGACCAGATCCGGCTCGAGGATCAAGGCGCGGGCTAGCACGACGCGCTGCCGCTGGCCGCCCGAAAGTTCATGGGGATAGCGGTTGAAGAGATCGCCGTTCAAACCGACAGCTTCGAACAGGCTGTGGGCCTGCTCCTCGCGGGACTTCCGGTCGCCGATCCTGTGAATGGCGAGGGGTTCCATCACCTGTTGGCCAACCGTCATACGCCGGTCGAGGGCAGAGAAAGGGTCCTGATAAACCATCTGCATTCGACGCCGCATGACCCGCCACGCCTCGTCGGGCTCGGCATGCACTGGAATGCCGCCGAGGCTCACTGTGCCGGATGAAGCCGCGACAAGCCCCAGGATGAGCTTCGCCGTCGTTGATTTGCCGCAGCCCGACTCTCCGACGATACCGAGCGTCCGGCCCTGGGGGACCGAGAAGCTCACCCCATTGACGGCTTGCAAGAGCCTTTCGCGGTTCATCCCGTCTCTGATGCGGTAGTGCTTGGTCAGGTCTCGGGCGACAAGGAGGCTGCTCATCGGACGGCTCCTGCGACTTCGCCAGGGGGGCTGTCGAACGAGCCTGCGTGCCAGCAGGCGACCTGCCCGTGGCTGTTGGTCGGGAACAGCGGCGGCACGTGCTGGTGACAATGCGCCGTTGCACGATCGCAGCGTGGCGCGAAACTGCAGCCCGACATGACGGATCCTGGCGGCGGCACCATGCCGGGGATGGAAATCAAGCGGGCCCGCGGTCCTTCAAGATCGGGTAAGGCGGAGAGCAGCCCGCGCGTGTAGGGGTGCTGGGGGCGGGACAATATGCCTGCCGCCGGCCCGGTCTCTACGAACCGGCCGGCATACATCACGGCAATCCGGTCGCATATGTCGGCGACGGCGCCCAGGTCGTGGGAGATCAGGACCAGCGCCATTCCGGTTTCGCGCCGGATCTCTCGGAGAAGGTCGAGGATTTGCGCCTGGATCGTGGCGTCGAGCGCCGTCGTCGGCTCGTCCGCAACCAGAACCTCAGGGTTGCCCGCGAGGGCGATCGCAATCATGACGCGCTGGTTCATCCCTCCGGACAACTCGTGCGGATATTGCCGCAACCGGCGGGGAGCATCGCCAATGCCCACCCGATCGAGCAACCGCTTCGCCTCTGCCGTAGCCGCGCTCCCGCTCAGGCCTCGATGGAGGGCCAAGGCCTCGCCCAATTGCTGTCCGATGCGCTGGATGGGATTGAGGCACGCGGTCGGATCCTGAAAGATGACCGCAATTTTCCTTCCCCGGACCCCGGCGATGGCCCTGTCGCTCATGGACACGAGATCGGCCCCAGCGAGCCAAGCCTGACCGGATACCACGGCCTTCCCACCGAGCAAGCGGAGGGCGGCAAGCCATGTGATGCTTTTACCGCACCCCGATTCGCCGACGATGCCTATGCACTCGCCGGCCCGGAGTGTCATATCGATGCCGCGAACGATCGGGACCGTTCCCCCACGATGCGGCACGGCCACGGCAAAGTTCCTCATCGATAAAATGATCGGTCCTTGATCCATTGCCGTTAATTGGGACTGCGGAAATATCGCGTTCATTCGCTGTCGAAACCCGAGTGCATCCAGCCTGAGGCTGACATTGAAGTGCATCTCGATGACGGCTCAATGACACACAGAGCGTTACCGTCAGGAGAGAAGGCAGAACGACAGCGGCTGATGTTGTGGAGCGCCGCATGAACGCGATCGAAGCGGGCGAATCAAACGATCCGGATTCAAACCTGCCGCGTTGGGTTCTCATCGCCACCGGGTACTGCGTCGTCATGGATGCCGAGAATGCCAAGAATTTAGATCGGCGGCTCAAGGCGGACGCGAACGACGACCCGGAGATCGTCGCTCACCTCTCGAATCTCAAGAAGCGTCGGATCGCCCCGAATGCCGCACGTGACGCCGCGTCGATTTCCGGTGGTATGTCAATAAGACCCCAGTTGCCTTCCCGCGTAGATCGCCAGCGAGTTGCCGGGAGGCCTCCGGCGCCTCGCCATGACCTCCCGGCGACCGATCCTGAACTACGCTCGCCGTTCCACCTCGATAACCAGCGCGGGATCGAAGTCCGAGTTTTCGGGATAGCGATGGCCACGCCCATTCATCGTTGACCCAAGCAAGTATCCCCGAGGGTTGCTGATGATGCGCGTGTCGGCATGCGTATAGTCGTGCGAGACATGCACGTGCCCATGAAGCCAGATCTCCGGCCGGTATGTTTTGATCATCTCACTTAGATCGCTGGCATACGCGGCGTCGAGCGGGCTCTCTTGACGACCGGTCTGCAGACTCCTCTCAAGTGGCGCGTGATGCGTGACAACCACAGTCGGTCCGTCGAAGGGCTCTGACAGGAGCTTCTCGACCCGGGCGCGATGGGCGTAATGGACGTCGATGATGTCCTTCGGCAGAGCCTTCCGGTAATCGCTTCCGATTCGGATATATCGATAATCATTCATCGATCGCCCGGCGACGAGTTCGGCATGATACCCATACTGACCGAGATCAAAGTCCGTCCACATTGTCGCGCCGATAATCCTCGTCCCGCCGATGACCACGGACCGTCCAGTCGCCAACAAGTGTACGCCATGATGCTCGGCGATCAGCTGAGCCTTCCCGACCTCGTAGCTCAGATTGCATCGGTAGAAGTCATGATTCCCTGGAACGTAGAGAACCGGCAGGCCGTACCCACTGAATGTCTCGGCGACCCAAGGGATAGCTCTCCTGGACAACTCTTCGGTGGCGTCGCCGGCGATGATGAGGACGTCGGCATCCGGCGCGACGGCCGGAGCCTCGAAGGGCCAGGACGAATGATAGTGGAGGTCGGATAGAAACCATAGGCGCATGAGTCACTCTCCCGTGAGGGATGATGTCTGGATTGGGTGCAAGATGGGAGGGCTGTAGGTCAGGCGATCGGATCGCGGGCGTGCCGGTCGCAGGCCGTGTAGAACCAGCCGCGGTCCGTCTTTCGGACCGTGCCCGGATCGCCGCACCTTTCGCAGATGCCGAACGAGACGGCTTCGCAAGCGTCGATACGAGCGCGGACAGTATGCGTCTGCTCAGCCGTCAGGGTTCGCACAGATACGTATGCCCGCAAGCCGCCAAATTTCTCCTTGACCTGCATGAATCGGAACCCTTGCGGAAGCCCGATCTCCCACAGCCCTTCCGACATCGCCCGAAGCAGGTCTGCCCAGCCCGCATGACACTCAAAGTCGACATCGTACCAGCCGGGGAAATCGTGCCGGAGCTCTGCCGCCCAATCATCTCGCACCGGAGTGGTCCTGGCGGTTGCACGGCTTACCCGCCGTGAGTAGACACGGGCTGTCCTTGCGATTTCCTCCACAACGAGAGACCTGTCGACCACATAGCCAATCACCTCATCCGTCGACGGCCGAGGTCCGGTAGGTGGGCTCACGTAGTCGACAGTCGCTTCGCCGCGATCATAATCGTATGTCACACCGAGGACGCGAAACGGCGGCTCAATCGGCCCGACGACTTCCCGGATGATGCGATCAAAGAACCAGCCAGTGGGATTGCAGACAGTAGCGGGCCCGCGGAGGTAGTAAGAGTCGTCAGTCATGATCCACTCTCCCTAATGTCTTGCCGAGAAAATAAGACGGCCAGCGAGCACAGTCTCGACCATCCGACGCAGCGGGCGCAGCGACCCGCCTTGCCACTGCCTGCCGATGATCTCAAGCTCGTCAGGATTGAGATCCGGCAGCCACGTCTTGTCCTCCCGCCGCTCTTGCCGGATCTCAGACATGATCGTTGGGACAACGACCGGTAGGTCCTGCCGACGGGGCTGTCCGACCTCGAGCACACGGAAGCGATCGAGGAGCGGGCTGGGGACGCCGAAAGTCGCGTTTGCAGTGGCCGCGAAGGACACGGCTGACAAATCGACTGGGCATTCGAGGTATGGGTCTTGGTACCGCCTTGCGCTCTCGGCCTCCAGGAATGGGATCAGGGTGTCGAGTAAGTTGCCGTTGTGTCGCCCGTCTCCAGCCTTCTCGATCTCGTCAATGATAAGCAGCGGGTTCGCGATTCCGCACCTCTTTATAGCCTGCAGTGGTATCGACGCCCGTGCTGTTGACCATTGGCGAGACGTGCCGCCGAATGTCGAGTCGGCCGCGCCAGCTGCAGGCACAATGGTCGGCTGCAAGTCCAAGACCTCCCCGATACGGCGGGCAAGCCTGGTCTTCCCACATCCCGGCCTGCCGACCAGCAGCGTGGGCCGAATGCGCGAAGCCGGCGAGCCGACGCAGTCCATAAGGATGACTTCGATGATGTCCCTCGCCCAGGGCATCTCAGCGACCAGAGCCATCGCGGCATCATACAGATCTGGCGTCTCTGCGAGCGCCATGGCAACGCCTGCCATGCTCCCATATTCGGCGCGCGGGTTTGCCTGATATTGGCTCTTTGTCTCTGGCAAGTGAGAGAGCGACTGGATGACGACAAGCGTCGGCGGTTCGCGCTGCGGGATGACAGGTGTGGGATCGGCGACGGAAAGCAAGGCCTCGAGATCCGACTGGGTGTCTACATCCGGCGCATGATCGACATCAGGCATATCCGACAACATGTCGGCGATTGGGTCAGCTTCGCCCTGCTTTGGCGCGAGTCTATCCCGGGCCTCCCTGTATGCGATGTACGCATCCGATGCCACTTGGAGCTGACCGATCGCGAGATCAAGCCACAGCCTGCCCACCGGGATAACCGCGCGATTGCCAGCTACGACAGCATGCGCGCGGTCGAGCATGCCGAGTGCTACTGCAACGTACCGAGCGTGCAAGACATCATTGCCGGTTTCCTCTCGTGCATACTCCATAGCGTGCACGGCGACTCGCTCGCACGCCCCGGCATGCCCGAATGCGGCGGAATACAAGTCCGCACGCTGTGAGACATCGACGACGACGGCAACTGTCTCACGGTCCGCCTTGGATGCGTCGACTGTGTAGAGCCAAGCCCTCGCCTGGTTCGCGAGCGAGACGCAGTTTGCGCGATCGGGCTTGCCGATGACCTGATCCGCTGCGGCCCTCAAGGCGTCGCTCGGGAGATGCGGCCGGATGTCCTCAGTGTAGAGTCTAGCGTCGACTCTGACGTCATCATTCGCAAAAGCCAACGTCGCATTGATGGTGGCTGTGTCGAGCACCCCGCCGGCCTTGGCTCGATCCTGCAGATCAAGGAGGTAGCCGTAAGTCTCGCTAGGGTCAGATGGTACGTTCCCGCGCGACGGCGGGCGGCCCCGGAATCGGGTCATGAGTATCGCTCCTGAAGCGTTCAGGGGCGCCGACCGCGCCCACTGGACTAAAGGACTTGTACTGTACTACATTCCTATAGGAAAAGTCAGCTATTCCTTCGCGTGATCCACAGCTGTCGCCATGTAATGCCCCGTGACGGATGGATCGATCCCGGCCGCGGTGGCCTCGGCGACGAGCTGGTCGACACGTTCCTTGAGTCCGAACCTTTCGACCGCTGCGACCTGGTCTTCGAGGATCTCGAGCACGTCCACGGGCGTCGGGTCGCGCCCGGCAAGCCAATATTGTACCTGACGCTGCCTGACGCCCAACACATAGGATAGCTTCGCAGAGGGCGGCGGGCTCGCTCGGAATAATCGGATTGCAAGGTCTCGAAGTGTTTTCACGCCGGAGACCTTATGACCGTCGGCGTGACATTGGCAAGCCGGCGGGCCTTCTCGATTGCATCGTACAAGGGCGCGAAGCCCGTCGACGCATCCAACTTGGTGGCCCGCTCGAGATACTCGACAACTGCCCTGGCGATGGGCGTCGGGATTGGCTTGCTGACAGGTTTAACTTCAGCCTCGGCCGCACAAGAGGCGCCGAGCTTGGCAACGATACAATGCATTGTCATGCCCCTTACGCCCCGGTCTTCCGGGTGCGGGCTTGTCATACCTGAAATCGCGGGCAAACAAAGGGCTGGTCTCTTGCGGCATTCCGGCAAAACTTCTCTGAAGGTCGAGATCCCGCGGAGGATCGAGTGCCG
>Ga0182741_1000852_pt1 | contig 42926 bp, 29 predicted proteins | sample eDN5th37CBELigOP_FD_128874 | JGI IMG/M metagenome (GOLD analysis project Ga0182741, IMG submission 128874) | Enriched Organic Plus compost microbial communities from Emeryville, California, USA - eDNA 5th pass 37_C BE-Lig OP (version 2) (version 2) ... | reverse complement strand
GTCGGTACTGCAAGTAGGCCGGAAGCTATCAGCGCCAGCAGCCAGATGGCGAGTTCCATTCGCAAGCAGCCTCAACTGGGGACCACATGCGGAAAGATTCGTACTTCTGAGGCTGCTGACGAAAGCTACACGTTGTTGCCGGCTATCATGAATTGGTCGCACCGGAGACTGGAGCCGGCATCGCAGGCGCGCTGCGCCTCCTCCTCTCCCTACGCCTTTTTGGTGTGCAGCTCCAACATCTTAGTCACAAGAACAAATAGATACGACAACAACTACATCGGTACTATTCGCCCATCGGGATTCGCTTCCCGTTTGTATTGCACCTGCATTCGGCATCTCCTTGCAAGCCGGGTCTTCCAGGTGGGCACGTGGCGGAGTTTGACGATGACCTCGATCGAGGCCTTTTCTGCGGGCGACGCTGTGGTCATGAGGCGACCTCGCCAGTACTTTCTCAATGCGCCTTTCGACCTGATCGACCATGATTCAGTAGTCGAGCTGATCGCCCTGGCAGAGCCGGCGGCGCCGTTCCGCTATGTGGTGACGCCAAACGCCGACCATGTGGTGAGGCTCAACCGGGAACCTGAACTGCGTCCCTACTATGACAACGCCTGGCTGACCCTGTGCGACAGCCGGCCGATCTCGCTCTTTGCGCGGACCCGTTCGCGCGCGATGCCACACGTGACCGGTTCGGATCTCACGGTCAGCCTGTTCCAGCGGGTGATTCGGCCCGGCGACCGCATTGCGATCATCGCAAGCAGCCAGCAGGTCGTTTCCGACCTGCGCCGGGCTTATCCCGACGTCGACTTCCGGGCGCACGTTCCGCCTCTGGGGCTCTGGACGAACCCGAGAGCGCAGTACGACTGCGTGGAGTTCGCACTTCGCGAACGCGGTCGCTTCCTCTTCATCACCGTGGGGGCTCCGCAGTCGGAGAAGATCGCCTATCTGCTGTCGCAGGAGCCATCCGCGACAGGAATCGGCTTCTGCGTCGGCGCCTCGCTCGAATTCCTTGTCGGCACCCGCAAGCGCGCGCCGTACTGGATGCGCAGGCTCAGTCTCGAATGGCTGCACCGGCTGGCCACTGACCCTAAGCGCCTGTGGAAGCGCTACGTCCATGGCGCCGTTCCGCTGCTGATGCTTTTCTCGGTCGAGCTTCGAAAGGGTCGTACTGACGGTTCGCTACCGGGCGGCGGAACGCAGAAATAGCATCGCCACGAAATGGCCGGCAGCGACGGCAATTGATCCCGTCATTTCATATCCGGCCTCGAAGGGCGGAATGTCCTGCCGGAAGCGGGCCGAGAAACGGCGGGCCGGCAGATCCAGATCGACATGCAGCGTCTCGAAGCCGAACAGCGTCCGGCTCAGGGGATACTGGCATTTGTAGGCCGCTTCCTTGGCGCAGAAGATCGCTTTGGCGAGCAAGCCGCGCTCCCCTTCCGGTTGGCCGTCCAGCCAGGCGCTTTCCTCACCTTTGCAGATTTCGTCGAACAGCCCGGCTTCGAGCGGTGTCGCCACTTCGATATCCAGGCCGACCGAAGCGAAGCCGTCTGAATGCAGTCCCACTGCCGCGGCCGCCAACTGACGCGTGTGGCTGATCGACCCTACCGTACCGCCCGGCCAGACAGGCACCCCGTCCTGCGCGACAACGACCGGATGCCCGGTCACGCCGAGTGACTTGAGGGCTGAACGCGCACACGCCCTTCCGGCCGCGAACTCCTGCCGCCTGATTTCCACCGCGTGCGGTGAGAGATGCCCGGCCTCGTCCGCGTGCAGGGAATCCACGCCATGGGTACCGATCATGCACGAGCGGAACGCGAGGGCCGGGTCGAGAAGCCCGAACGGAAGCTCGATCGGACCGAACGGTCCGGCGCCCCGGCCACGCCCCGCCGGTGGACGGCCGCCGCCTTCCCGCCGGGAGCCGCTCACCAAAAACTCCGGCACAGCTCAGACGGCATTCGGCGTTCGCGCAAAGGCGGAGCGACGCGATTCCATCACCGCGCGGCGCATCGCGGCACGTTCGGCCACCTTGCCGAGCTGGCCGCCGGTATCGGTCTTCCCGCCGATGTGGGCAGCCAGCCCGGCAACGGTCGGGAAGCGGAACAGATCGGTGATGGTCAGATCCGGAGCGACGCCGGCCTTGAGCTCGCGATGCATCTGCACCGCCAGCAGCGAATGGCCTCCCAGCGTGAAGAAATTGTCATGGAGACCGACCCGGCCGATGCCGAGTGTGCGCTTGAAGCTTTCGGCGATGGTCCGCTCCAGCCCTTCCGCGATCGGCCTGTCGTCCTCGACGTCGACGACGATCTCGGCGTCCTGAGGCTTCGGCAGCCTGTTGCGGTCGACCTTGGCGTTCGGCGTCAGCGGGAAGGCGTCGAGCGTCACATAGTGGGCGGGCACCATGTATTCCGGCATCTCGGCGGAAAGTTTGGCCTGCAGCGCCTCGAGATCGACCGGCTGGGAGGTGCGCATGTAGGCGACGATGCGCTTGTCTCCCGGGCGATCCTCGCGCACGACGACCACCACGTCCCGGACACCGGGGAAGCTGGCGATCCGGGCCTCGATCTCGCCGAGTTCGATTCGGTTGCCGCGCACCTTCACCTGGTTGTCCACCCGCCCGATGAAGGCCAGCGTGCCGTCCTTCTCGAAGCGGACGAGGTCACCCGTCCTGTACATGCGCCCCGGCGCGAAAGGATTGGCCAGGAAGCGTTCCGCGGTCAGTTCCGCGCGATTGAGGTAGCCGCGCGCCACGCCGTCGCCGCCGATGTAGAGCTCGCCCGGCGTGCCCGGAGGCACCGGCTGCTTCCAGCGGTCGAGGACATAGAACTGCGTGTTGGCGATGGGCGCGCCGAGCGGCACGACCTCGTGCTCTGGCGATGCGGTCACCGTGGACGACCAGATCGTCGTCTCGGTCGGCCCGTACATGTTCTCGATCGTGGCCAAAGGCGCCGCCTTCCGCAGCTCGGAGACGAGCGTGCTCTTCAGCGGCTCGCCGCCGATGAACAGATGCTTCAACCGCGCCATCGACGCCCGGTCCTCGGGATCGTTGAGGAACATGCCGGCCATTGACGGCGTGCACTGCAGATGCGTGATCCCCTCGCGCTGGATGTCGACCGCCAGGCCCCGCTTCGTCTCGACCACGGCCTGGGTGTCGCGAGAAACCCGCACCACCTCGGCAAGCGGCTTGAGCGCTTCAAGCACCTGCTCGGACGGCAGGCCGAAATCGATCAGGCAGGCGATCTCGTCGACGCCGATCGACCGCATCTGGTCGACGCGCGCCACCGCATCCGCCACCGTCCCGAACAGGCCGCTGTCGTCGAAGTAGCGCAGGAAGGCGAACTCCAGGATGGCTTCCATCTCGTCGGCTGCCAGTGTCTGGAGATCGATGTCCATGGCCGACGCCGCGCCGGCTGGCTTCTTGAAGGCGGGGAAGGCCCATGCGTACTGCTTGATCAGGGCCGCGGCGCTGCGCAGGTAGTCTTTCATGGGACCCCGCGCGAGGTCTCGCACCTGCTCGCGGTCATGGCCGACCAGCGTATGCAGCATGACCGTGACCTTGTAGTCGGCGGGATTGCGTCCCGTTTCGATCAGGGTCTCGCGGTAGATGCGGATCTTGCCTGCGAGCTCTTCGATCGACTGGCCCAGCAGGTGCGTCAGCACGTTTGCCCCGAGCCGGGCCGCATCGCGGTAGGTTTCGGGATTGCCCGCCGTGGTGACCCAGACCTGCAGCTCCTTGCTGACCGGCCGCGGCTGGGTGACGACACCCACCTTGCCGGCGCCGAAGTCGAACTCCACCTTCTCGCCGCGCCACAGTTTCCGCACGGTATCGATGTCGCGCAGCATGGCGGCCTTGTTGTGCGGCGGCGCGTTTTCCGGCCGCAGCACGAAGTCTTCGGGCATCCAGCCGGAAGCGAATGCCAGTCCGACGCGGCCGTTGCTCAGATTGTCCACGATCGCCCACTCCTCGGCGACACGCGCCGGATGGTGAAGCGGGAGCACGCAGCTGCCGGCACGGATCGAGAGGTTCTTCGTCACCGCCGCCACGGCAGCACCTGTCACCGACGGGTTCGGATACGGTCCGCCGAAGGCGTGGAAGTGACGCTCCGGCGTCCAGACCGCCTGGAAGCCGTTCTCGTCTGCAAAACGGGCGCCGTCGAGGAGTGTCTTGTACTTCGCCGGACCGGCGCCGTCGTCATTGCCCCAGTAGAACAGCGAGAAGTCCATCGGCCTGGCGGCCGTGCGGGCACGCGGCGCCGACATCACCTTGGCGCGGTCGAGCTCGCTGGCATGGATGACGACCTTGAAGCCACGCGACAGGGTCCAGAAGATCTCCAGCACGGAAATGTCGAACGATAGGCTGGTTACCGCCAGCCACGCGTCCTGGCTGTCGGCTGAGCGCGGGATGCGCTCGTCCATGCCGGCGAAGAAGTTGATGACATTGCGATGCTCGATCATCACGCCCTTCGGGCGCCCGGTGGAGCCCGAAGTGTAGATCACGTAGGCAAGGTTCTCGGGCCGGGCCGCCTTGACCGAGGCGGTCGGAACGTCCGCCGGCAGGTCGTCGATCAGCAGTACCGTCGCGTTGCCGGTGGCGAGCGAACCGCGCAGCGAACGGTCGGTCAGCACGATCCCCGCAGCGCTGTCCTCAACCATGAGGCTTAGTCGATCAGCCGGGAAGGCCGGATCGAGCGGCAGGTAGGCGGAACCCGACTTGAGCACCGCATAGGCGCCGACGACGAGCTCGATGCCGCGTGGCAGGTGCAGCCCGACGATGACATCGGGACCGGCCCCATGCGCCGCAAGCACGCGCGCCACCCGGGCGCTGCGCTCCTCGAGTTCGCGATAGGTGATGGACACGCCGTCATAACTGACTGCCACGGCGTCCGGTGTCAGCTCCGCCTGCCGGCTGACCAGGTTGTGGATGCAGGCCCCGGTGTCGTAGGCGCGTTCCGTACGGTTCCAGTCGAGCACCACGCGCTGCCGTTCGGCTTCGGTCATGAGCGGCATCGCGCTCAGCGGCGCGGCGCGATCGAAACCGGACGCGCAGATGCCAAGGCGTTCGACGATCTCGCGCACGCGCTCCTCCGAGACGCGGCTCGGATCGTAGAGCAGCCGATCCTGATCGTCCGCCACGACGAAGGTCAGCGCCGCACCCGCGATCGGCGCAGCGTCCACGGAAGAGGCGGCGCGAAGGACGCCGACGGAAAGCTGCGGCGCCGGCAGGTTGGCGTAGCGCTCGACGAGGTCGAGCGGATAGGTCAGGCGCCGGTCCGCATCCGCGATCGCGGCGGCCGCAGCCGTCAGGAACGCGTCGGCGGCGCGGTCTTCCCCGCCATCCACCCGCAGCGGCACGGACCGGGCGAAATAGTCCTGATGCGCGTCGCAGAACGCCCGCAGCGTATCGGAGGAATAGGCCACGTCGAAGACCGGACGGCCGGACAGACGGACGAGATAGGCCAGGACCAGGGCAGCCCGATCCTCGGACGGCATTCCTGCCGGAAGGCTGACTTCGGCAGCCCGGATTACCGGCTGCGCCGAAACGTCAGGAGATGCGACCCCCTCCAGCCCGATATCCTCGGCCTTGGCGATCCATTTGCGGAACGTGGCTTCATGGGGCACGACACGCGCAAGCGCCGCGTCGAGTCCCGCCTTCTCCTGGGCCGAGAGCAGTGGCAACAGGTCGCCCGGCTTTACCGCGCGATCAAGCCCAATCGCGCCCCCCGATCCCTGTGCCACCGCCTCCACCAGCACCGGCCTGTCGGCGGTGCCGATCACCGCACCCTTGCCGCGCAGCGCCAGCACTTCACCGGGCCGCCCGCCCACGGCATCGTCGAGCACTGTCAGCGAGGTTACGGTGAATAGTCCGTCCCTGGTCCGCAGCTTGGGCGTGACCAGCGGATTGGCGTAGCCGGCCCCGAAGCTGAGGGCGCGAACCAGCCGCGAGAGCTGCGCGGCCGGCTGGTCGAAGCACAGCGTACCCGCAGCCTCCGGCCGGCGGTTGCGCGCGAAGTAGCGCCGCGTCGAGAAATCCTGCTTCTGGCGCTGCAGGCGATCGGCCACGATGTCTTGCACCAACTTCCCGAAGGTGGCGATGCCTGCCTCGAAGCACTTGGTGTTGAGGGTCAGGACGGTCTCGTCGGGACTGACCTCAAAGCTTTGGCTGACGAGAATGTCGCCCTCGTCGACACCGGCGGTAATTTCGTGCCAGGTGACCGCATGGCTGGCGCGCCCCTCCAGCAGGCTCCAGCTCGGCGTGTTCAGCCCGGCGAGATCTGGAAGCGGACCGTCGTGGAAGTTCACCGCCCCCTTGCGGGCCCGGCTGACAACCGCCTCGGGGATCAGCCGCAGGTTCGCGATGCTGAAGAGCCAGTCGTAGTCGAAGGCGACCAGGCGTGCCGCCATGTCGCCGCCGGGCTCGATGATCGGGATCTCTCGACTAACCGCCCAGTCGCGCACCACCGGCGTCTCCGTCGCAATCGCGACGATCGAGCCGCCTTCCTTAATCAGAATTTCGGCACACTGGATTAGAAGAGAATTCTCACCGACAAGCAGATTGGTAAATTTCATCTCGGCATCCGGACGCTGGTGAACTGGCTTACACCGGAGCCGATTCAAAATGGATGAAGTCCAGACGGTCAATTCGAACCGTTTTCCTAATAAGGATGAAAGATTCCGACCCCGGAAAACAGGCGCAAAATGCCCTAATCATTTTGTGTATCGCTCGATCGAGCGATGTCCACGAAAGGAGTAATTGTGATTGAGCGCCCGCGCGGGGGAAATCAAGGTGGTAGTTCGCATCCCGTGACCCCGGTCGTCACTACCAGATAGCGCCGGTGGCGCCGGGAGCGAAATCCGCGAAACACACTAGAGGCGTCCGGCAGATTTGTCATGCTGTACAGTAATGACGGAAATAACCCGAACGACATCGCGATTGTTGGCATGGCGCTCCGCGTGCCAGGCGCTCGAAATGTCGACGAGTTCTGGGCAAACCTGCGCAGCGGCACCGAGTCGATTCGCACCCTGAGCGTCGAGGAACTGCTGGAGGCCGGTGAGTCGCCCGAGCGGATCCACCACCCGAACTATGTCCGGCGCGCCGCCGAACTCCCGGACATGGAGATGTTCGACGCCGAATTCTTCGGGCTGAGCCCGAAGGAAGCCGCGGTCATGGATCCCCAGCACCGCCACTTCCTCGAATGCGCCTGGGAGGCCATGGAGGACGCCGGCCGCATGCCGGACACCGCCTCGGGCCCGATTGGCGTGTTCGCCGGCTGCGGCATGGGCAGCTACTTCTACTTCAACGTCTGCAGCAACCGCGCCCTCGTCGACCAGGTCGGTATGTTCCTGCTGCGGCACACCGGAAACGACAAGGATTTCCTCGCCACCCGCGCCTCCTACACTTTCGACCTGCGTGGCCCGAGCGTGAACGTGCAGACGGCGTGCTCTACCTCGCTCGTCGCCATCCACTATGCCTGCCAGAGCCTGCTCAACGGCGAAAGCGACATGGCGCTCGCCGGCGGCGTCACCATCGAGATGCCGCACCGGCGCGGCTACATCTTCCAGGAAGGCGAGATCCTGTCTCCCGACGGCCACTGCCGCGCCTTCGATCACCGCGCTGCCGGCACCGTCTTCGGCAGCGGCGTCGGCGTGATCGCGCTGCGCAGGCTTTCCGATGCCCTGGCCGACGGCGATGTCATCCATGCCGTGATCAAGGCCACCGCGATCAACAACGACGGCAGCACCAAAGCCGGCTACCTCGCTCCGAGCGCGGCCGGCCAGGCCGCGGCGATCGTCGAGGCCCAGGGCCTTGCCGGCATCACCGCCGACACGGTGCAGTATGTGGAATGCCATGGCACCGGTACCGCGCTCGGCGATCCGATCGAGATCGAGGCCCTGACCGAGGCGTTCCGCCAGACGACTGACCGTCGCGGCTACTGCCACGTCGGCTCAGTCAAGTCGAACATCGGCCATCTCGACACCGCCGCCGGCGTCGTCGGCGTGATCAAGACCGTGCTTGCCCTCAAGCATGGCGAGATCCCGCCCACGCTCGGATACGAAAAGCCCAATCCGGCGATCGACTTCGCCTCCAGCCCCTTCGTGGTGAACAACGAACTCGCCCCCTGGCCCGCCACTGAGGGCCGCCGGATGGCCGCGGTCAACTCGCTCGGCGTCGGCGGCACCAATGCCCATGCCATTCTCGAACAGGCCCCTGAGCGCCCGCGCGAGGAGGAGCTCGATCGTCCCGCCGTTATCCTGCTGTCGGCTCGCCACCAGTCAGCGCTCGACCAGGCCGGTTCGCGCCTGGCCGGCTGGCTTGCACGCGACGCGGCGCCCTCGCTGCGCGATACCGCCTACACGCTGTGGTCCGGCCGCAAGCGCTTCGAGCACAACCGCCTCGTTGCCGTCCGCGACCGCCAGGACGCGATTGCGGCGCTCGCCGATCCGAAGCGCGCCATGTCGCAGCCGAAGCTGGAGGCCGTGTCTGGAGCGGTGTTCCTGTTCCCCGGGGGCGGTGCGCAGAGCCGTCGCATGGCGGCGAGCCTCTATCGCAACGACGCGTTCTTCCGCTCGACCGTCGACGAGGGCCTGTCCTATCTGCCGCCTGCCGTCAGCGAGGAGGTGCGCAAGGCGTGGTTCGACGACCTGCCGGCCGGCACGCCCGATCCGCTGCTGCGGCCCTCCGTCCAGCTCCCCGCCATCCTGATCGTCGAGGTGGCGCTAGCGCGGCTGTGGATGCGCGCGGGCGTGAAGCCGGCGGCCCTGATCGGCCATTCGATGGGCGAAAACACCGCCGCCTGCATTGCCGGCGTCCTCGAGTTCGGCGACGCGGTGCGCCTCGTTCGGCTGCGTGGCGAGCTGTTCGACACCATCGCGCCCGGCGGCATGCTGAGCGTGCCGCTGTCGGGCGACGAAGTCCGCGCCATCCTGCCCGACACGCTCGACATCGCCTCGGTCAATGCGCCCGGCCTGTCCGTCGTCTCGGGCCGCAACGAGGATCTGGAGGCTTTCGCAGCGACGCTGCAGGCACGAGACATCACCGCGACCCGCGTGCAGATCGACATCGCCGCGCATTCGCGCATGCTCGACGCAATCCTTCCGCGCTGGGAAGCATTCCTGCGGACGCTGACCTTGCGCGCCCCGCGCATCCCGATCGTTTCCAACCTGACGGGCGACTGGCTCACCGCCGAACAGGCCACCGACCCGATGTACTGGGTCAGGCATCTGCGCTCGTCGGTGCTTTTCGCCGAGGGCATGGCCAGGCTCACGACCGATTCGCGCCGCGTCTACATCGAGGTCGGCCCCGGCAAGACGCTGTCGTCGCTGGCCAAGGCCCAGGGCTCGATCCCCGCGGAGCAGGTCATCAACAGCCTGCCGCACCCGGACGATCCGTGGGACGACCAGATGCACTTCCTCACCGCGATCGGCCGCGCCGCAGTGGCCGGCCTGTCGGTCGAGCAGGCCCTGCTTTGGGGCGAAGGAAACCCGCGCCGCACAACGCTGCCCACCTATCCCTTCCAGCATCGTCGCTACTTCATCGAGCCGGCCAAGACCGTTCGATCGGCCGATGCCGAGCCTGCGCTGGTCAAGGAGCCGGACATGGCGCTGTGGGGCTACCGGCCGGTGTGGAAGCAGTCGCTCGCCGACTACGAGCTCGGCGTCGAATCCATGCCGCGGACCTGGCTCTTCTTCCTCGATGGGCTGGGCACCGGGGCAGCGCTCGTCGAAAGGCTGCGCGCACACGGCCATACCGTCACCACCGTCTCGCAGGGCGACGCCTTCATCCGCCGCTCGGCCGACGACTACCTGCTCTGCCCCGAACTGGGCGCCTCGGGCTACACCTCGTTGATGCATGCGCTCGCCGCTGACGGCAGGCTGCCCGACAGGATCGTCCACCTGTGGCTTCTCACCGCCCGCGAGGACGCCCGGCCGGGCTCGAACTTCTTCCACCGCAACCAGGAATGCGGCTTCTACAGCCTGGTCTATCTGGCCCAGGCCTTTGCCGACGTCGAGATGCCGTCGCAGTTCCAGGTGACGGTCGTCACCAACGGCATGCACCGGGTCGGAGCCGAACCCCTGCCGAGCCCCGAGAAGGCCACGATACTCGGACCCGGCCTGGTCATGCCGCGCGAGATTGCCGGAGCTTCGGTGCGCTTGATCGACGTCGAACTGCCCGCCGAGCCGGAAGCGACTCCGCGCGGCCTGTTCGCCCGCCGGAAGAAGCCGGCCGCTACCGTCGGCCACGCCCTGGAAGACGCGCTCTGGCCTGACCTGCTCGGCGCGTTCGGCTCCGAGGTTGTCGCCTACCGCAATGGCAAGCGCTGGACACGGTCGCACGGCCGACACCGGCTCGACCAGGCCGAAGCGGGCAAGGCGCTGCTGCGAAAGGGCGGCACGTATCTCTTTACCGGCGGTCTCGGCGACATTGCCACGCTTTTCGCGGGCGAATTGGCCGAGCGCTTTGCGGCGCGCATCGTGCTCCTGGGCCGCACGCCGCTTCCCGCTCGCGAGGAGTGGGAGGCCTACCGGCGCCAGACGCGCTTCGACCCGATCCGCCGCGGCATCGAGGCGATCCTGCGCCTCGAGGCCAAGGGCGCCGAGGTCCTCTACTGCCGCGCCGACGTCACCAACCCCGACTCCATGGCCATGGCGATCCGCGCCGCGCAGGAGCGGTTCGGTCGGATCGACGGTGTCTTCCACACCGCCGGTGTGGTGGACGACGCGCCGATGCAGGCGAAGACGGTCGAAAGCATCGAAACGGTGCTTGCTCCGAAGTTGCTCGGCACCCGCGTTCTGGACGAGGCGCTGAAGGATGTCGACGTCGACTTCTGCGTGCTCTTCTCGTCCACCAGCACGGTGACGGCGCCCGCCGGACAGGTCGACTACGTGGCGGCGAACGCCTATCTCGACGCCTATGCCGAAAGCTGCGCCGACCTGGCCGGCAGGCGCACGATCTCCCTCCACTGGGGGATCTGGAACGAACTCGGCCTCGCCGCGCGCGGAACAGGTCAGAGCGTCGAACGCGACGCGATCGCCGAGACTGCGCCGGTCGGCACCTTCTTCACCCGCTGGACCCAGGACGAGACCGGTCTTGCCTGGCTGGAAGCCGACATCGGCCCGCGGACCCACTGGTTCCTCGACGAGCACCGCCTGGTCTCGGGCGAAGCGGTCCTGCCCGGCACCGCCTATTTCGAGATCCTGGCGCAGGCCGCGCGCGAGCACGGCATCGGCCCCGGCTTCGCCGTAAGCGACCTCGTGATGCTCCGCCCGCTGGTCGTTCCCGACGGCCAGACGCGCACGGTGCAAATCAGCCTCGAGCGGTCGGACGATATGCTGCGCGCAACGATCCGTGCCGGCCAGCCCGGCGATCGGTCGAGCTTCGTCAAGCATGCCGAGGCCATCCTGTCCGCACCGTCCTCCGAGGGTGCGACCCGTCTCGACACCGCAGAGCTGCGCCAACGTCTGCCCGAACCGCTACGGGCTCGCAACGGAGCGAGCCTGCCTTCGGCGCAGGAACGCCACATCAGCTTCGGTCCGCGCTGGCATGTGCTGCAGTCGATCAGTATCGGCGAACGCGAGGCGCTGGCCGAGCTCTGCCTGCGCGAGGAGCATCGTGCGGACATCAATGGCGGTGTCATCATCCATCCGGCCCTCCTCGACATCGCGACCGGCTTCGCCATGCCGCTGGTCGAGGCCTTCCGCAATTCGGACGTGCTTTGGGTACCGGCCTCCTACGGCAAGGTCCGCATTGCCGGCCCGCTTCCGGACCGGCTGGTCAGCCATGTCACCAGCGTTCCGTGCAGCGAGTTCGGAGCCGACTATGCGGCCTTCGACATCGTCATATCGGACAGCGCTGGCAACGTCGTGTTCGAGGCCGAACGCTTCCTCATGAAGCGCCTGGTCAGCGACAGCGACTTCGTGGATACGCCCACCGGCGCCTCAGCGACGACGGCTGCGCGTGAGGTCGCGCCGGCTCCCTCCGCCGCCGTGCTCAAGCTCGCGGCCCAGGTTCGACAGGGCATTCTGCCTTCTGAGGGCTTCGAGGCGCTGGTGCGTGCGCTCGGATCGGGCCTGACCCAGCCGATTGTGAGCTCGATGGATCTCACCGTACTTTGCCAGCGGTCGGCCGCGGCTCCCGAAACGGCTGCGGACTCCTCAGCGACCTTCGAACGCCCCGAGGTGGACTCCGAGTTCGTCGCACCGACGAACCCCATCGAGGCCACGCTCGCCGGCTACTGGCAGGAATTGCTCGGTGTCTCCAAGGTCGGCATCCACGACAGCTTCTTCGACCTCGGCGGCCATTCGCTGATCGCGGTGCGGCTGTTCCGGATGATCAAGAAGCAGTACGGCGTCGACCTGCCGATATCGGTGCTTTTCTCCGCGCCGACCATCGCGCAGTGCGCCGCGCTGATCGCCGCCGAGGTGCCGTCCGGGGAAGCGGCGGAGCGCCTCGCGGAGGCGGGCACGGCTGCCGTGACCAAGCACATCCACCTCACCCTCATGCACCCTGGGAAGAAGCCGGACGCTAACCCGCTGTTCATCTGCGCGGGCATGTTCGGCAACATCCTCAACCTGCGCCACCTGGCCCAGCATCTCGGTTCCGACCGCCCGGTCTACGGCCTGCAGGCCCGAGGTCTGTTCGGGGAGATGGAGCCGCACGAGACCTTCGAGGAGATGGCTGCGGACTACATTGCCGAGATCCGCTCCGTCCGTCCGCATGGTCCCTACCTGCTGGCTGGCTATTCGGGTGGCGGCTTAACCGCGTACGAAATGGCGCAGCAGCTACGGGCGATGGGCGAGACCGTGTCCCACGTCATACTTCTCGACACGCCCCAACCCACGCAGCCGCCGCTCAGCCTCGCCGACAAGCTGTCGATGAAGTCGCAGGAGTTCCGTCGCCACAAGTTCGGCTATCTGAACCGCTGGCTTCAGGACCGCGCCAGGTGGCAGGAGGAGATGCGGCGCAAGCAGGAGGCGCAGCAGGCACAGGCCGACGGCGTCTCGGATCAGTTCAACAACGAAAAGATCGAGGCCGCCTTCCGGCGCGCGCTGGTCCGCTACACGGTCAAGCCGTATGACGGCCCGGTCACGGTCTATCGGCCCAAGCCTGAGGTGTACTACCGGCTGAGCGGCGGGCGCCGCCTGATGGCGGACCGCAACCTCGTGCTCGACGACAACGGCTGGTCGGAACATGTCGACCAACTCCAGGTCATGGAAGTTCCGGGAGACCACGACAGTATGGTTCTGGAGCCCCATGTGCGGGTGCTCGCCTCCCATCTGCGCCGGACTATAGAGCAGGGCTCGCATTCGATTGCCCCGGCGATCATCGCCTGCTCACCGGCAACATCGAAGGTTGAAAAAGGACGGGTGACCGTCCCGGCATGATGGGCGCCGATCACTCGAACAAGGAAAAACAGTGGTGCGCAGCCAGGGTAGAGAAGTCGTCAGCGGCGATCCGTTCGCCGCGGCGGGCTATTGTCGGCTGGGCGGGATGATGGCGCGCACATGGTGATGGCTTCCTCCGGAGACGTCTCGATCGAACCTCCTGCTTCCTCGGCGACCCTGGAACCACCCGCAGCTCGGCCCGGAGACGCAGAGAAGGCAGATCGTACCCTGCGCTCGCGCGTCCTGCAGGCAGCCGGCTGGTCGATGATGGGCTACGTCGCAGGCTATGGCCTGCGGCTCGTATCCAGCCTGATCATGACGCGCCTGCTCGTGCCAGAAATGTTCGGCGTGATGGCGGTGGCCACGGTCGTTCAGGTGGTGGCCTCGATGCTCTGCGATGTTGGATTGCGCCAGGCCGTCATACAGAACCGGCGCGGCGACCAGCAGATCTTCCTGGATACGGCCTTCACGCTCCAGGTCATCCGCGGCGTGGTCATCTGGGCTGCCTGCGCGCTCTGCGCGGTGGTGATCGGCCTGGCGGCAGCGGAAGGATGGTTCGCCATCGACTCCGTCTACGCCGCCCAGCAGTTGCCCGCTATCATTATCGCGATGTCATTCTCGTCGGTGATCCTGGGCTTCCAGTCGACGAAGTCGATGACCAGCGACCGGCACCTGAACCAGCGCCAGCTAGCGATCGTCGAGCTTGCGTCGCAGGCCGTCGGCCTGGCGATTGCCATCATCATCGGATACATGACTCGCTCGATCTGGTCCTTCGTGATCTCGACGCTGGTCGCCGCTGTCGTCAACGTCATCCTCACCCACGTCTACCTGCCCGGTCCCAACAACCGCATCCGCATGGAACGCGAGGCCGCGTACGAGCTGCTGCGGTTCGGACGCTGGATTCTGGTCTCGTCCCTCTTCACCGTGCTGGCCGCCAACGGCGACCGCATCCTGCTGGCCGGCTGGATCGATCCCACGACGCTCGGTCTCTATGTCCTGGCCTTCAACCTCATCCTGATGATCGAGGGAGGCGGGGGGCGGCTGTTCTGGTCGGTCGCCACGCCGGCCTTCAGCAAGATCGCCGCCGAGGAGCCGGAGGCGATCCGCAGCGCCTACTATCGCGCCCGTCTTTCATTCGACGTCGTCTTCGTCGGCTGTGCCGGTATTCTCTACGGCGGCGGCGAGGCCATCGTCGGCATCCTGTACGACCCGCGCTACGCCTCTGCCGGTCACATCCTGCAGATTCTGTCCTTCAGCCTGCTGTTGTCCCGCTACGGCCTGGCCAACGCCCTGTTCCTCGCGATCGGCTGCCCGCAGAACCTGGGCCTGATCAATGGCGTCAAGACCGCCACGCTGTTCATCGCGATCCCGGTGGCGAACCACTTTTTCGGGTTTGAAGGCGCACTCTGGGCCATCGCCCTGCACGGCGTCGTCATCCTGCCGATCATCTTCGTGCTGAACAGGCGCCACGGTCTGAACAACTTCGGTTTCGAGGCCGCCGTTCTTCTGTTCTGGCCGGTCGGCTATCTCCTTGGCATCGCAGGGACCTATGTGGTCGCGCCCTTCCAGCACCTGATCTGATGCAGCCCCGCGGCCGGCAGGAGAAGATGCCATACGCCAAAGTGGTTAGACGACCACGGACCTGTGGGAATTGCCCGCCATTCTCCGATCCCAATAAATCCGACGGGTAAACGCCAGCACAGGCTCGTTCAGGCCGGGATCACAGGGACGGAAGGCAGGTATGCCCGAGATCTACCGCGCTTTCGTCTACATCATCGTGATGGCGATCCCGACGCTGGTTCTGGCACGCGTCGCGACCCGCTCGCTGGTGGATGACACCGAGGCGACGCTGTGGCGCAATTGCTGGTTCTTCGCCACCTGCGCGGTGTTCCTGTCCGGCAATTTCCTCGTCTACGCGGCGCTGATGGTCGCGCTCTCGATCTACGTTCACAACCGAAGCAAGGAACCCTGCCATCTCTACTTCGTGCTGCTGATGACGGCGCCGGGCATGGGTTACATGCTCGGCATCCCCGGCGTGGCCCCCACGCTGGTCGAGTTGAACCCGTCGCGCCTGCTGGGGCTGGTCTTCCTGCTCCCTACCGCGATCCGTCTGGCCAAGGCCCCGCAACCAACGAAGTACAGGGTGGTGGACGCGCTGGTGGCGGCATATATCGCGCTCGTCACCATCCTGTCCCTGAGACATGGGAGCCCGACACATGCGATCCGCATCGGACTTGTCGTCGCGGTGGACATCGGCCTCCCCTACTTCGTCTTCAGCCGCTGCCTCGTTTCGACACAGGGCGTCCGGCGAACACTTGCCGCTTTCATCTTCGGCCTGCTGCCCTTCGCAGCCGCCAGCGTCTTCGAATTCGCCAGGGGATGGCGCGCCTACAACTCCGTCCTCGAAAGCTGGGACATCTACCTTGTTCAGGCCTACCTCTTCCGCGACGGCCTGCTGAGAGCCGCCGTCACCGCGATCGAGCCGATCGCTTGCGGATACATCTGCATGGTGGGCATTGGACTGCTTCTGGCGAACATGTCGGAGATGAAGAACCGGCTGGCCTTCTGGGGGACGGGAGGCTTGATCGCGATGGGTCTCGCAGCCAGCCTCTCGCGAGGTCCCTGGCTCGGCGCCGCCTTGCTTCTCGCCATGTTCGCGGCAACCACCCGACGCGGCCTGATCAATCTCGCGAAGCTGTCGGTGGTGGTCGCGATCCTCTGCGTGCCCGTGGCTCTGTCTCCGGTGGGCGAACGGGTATATCGCCTGCTTCCATTCGTCGGCTCCGTCGACAAGTCGAACGAGGAGTACCGCTCGAGGCTCATCGATGTCTCCACCGTCATCGTTGGCCGCAATCCGTTATTCGGCTCGTACCGCTACTGGGAAGAGCCGGAAATGAAGACGATGGTGCAGGGGCAGGGCATCGTCGACATCGTCAACACCTACGTCGCCGTCGCACTTGAGTTCGGCCTGGTCGGGCTGGCGCTTTTCGTCGGAATATTCCTGGCAATCGGCCATAGTCTCTTCCGCGCCTGCTTCCGATACCGGGGCGCAGATGCGATTCTGATGCGCGCGCTGACAGCCACGTTGGGTGCAATCCTCCTGACCATCGGCACGGTCAGCAGCGTGACGATGATCCCCTACATCTATTGGGCTTTTGCCGGCGTCTGTGTCGCAAGCCTGCGGTCTCTCGGAACCGCGGTGACACAGAAAGAACGGCAGCCCGTCCCCAAGCTCACAGTGCTTGGTTACACCGGTTGAAGCTGCACCAGCCCGCCGATCGACCTTCCCGTCGTTCCTGTGAGGCGCCCGCGACACAGCTCGGTGACCGGCGCTTCATCGCGGTTCAGGCCGCGTTCGGGTTTGCCGCTTGCCTGTTGGCCGCCTTCATTGTCTCGCGGGCCGTCTCCGCATCTTCCGACCTCTGGTCGCTGCAGCGCCCCCCCTGGCCAGCCCTTGTTGTACTGGGCGGCCTCGCGGGCGTTGCCGGCCGCACACAATGGCCGCTTGCCGCGGGAGACTGCCTCACCGTAGCGCTGCTGGTCGCCGTCAGCCGCCTGTCGCGAGAAGGCACATTCTGGGCCATGGCAGACGCGTTTGCGCTGGCCACCGCGGCGATGGCCGGGCTTCACGCCGGCCGTGCCGCCATGCTTGCGCTCGTCCGGCGCAATCCCTGAAAAGGTCCGCCCCGCCGCGGCCGCGACCGCCGCTGCCGCGGGACGAGACTGCCTTACGCTCCGGCCGCCTCTGCTTCTGCCTTGGCCTTCTGGGCAAGGAGCAGCGCCGCGGCCGCCGGATTGTCGTCGCCTCCGACATTGACGCTCGGACGGGCAAACTCGATGTCGTGGGCCGCAAACGTGTCGCGCAGCAACGCATAGGCCCTACGGCGCACGGCGGTCTGGTTGCCCGGCTTGGTCATCATCGAGAAGCTGATGTCGATGCCGTAGTCGCCGATCTGCTCGACGCCCTTCATCTTGACCGTCTCGATGATGTTGGGAGCGACGTCGGGATCCTCAAGCAGCTTCGCGCCGACCTGCTTGGTGAGCTTCTTGACCAGCTTGATGTCGGTGTTGAAGGGCAGCCTGATGATGAACTTGTCGATGGACCAGTCGCGGCTCATGTTCTGGATCGCGCCAAGCGTCCCGAAGGGCACGGTGAACACCGGCCCCCTGTGGTGCCGCAGGCGCACCGACCGCAGGCTGAAGCCCTCGACGGTACCCTTGTAGCTGCCGCTCTGGATGTATTCCCCGACCCGGAACGCATCGTCCATCAGGTAGAAGATGCCGCTCACGATGTCCTTCACGAGCGTCTGTGAACCGAAGCCGATCGCCACGCCGAAGATGCCGGCGCCCGCGATGAGCGGCCCCACCTGCACGCCGAACTCGTTCAGCACCATCAGCCCGGCCACCGTCGCCACCAGGACGGCCAGTGCGTTGCGGAAGATCGGCAGCAGGGTCCGGATGCGGCCGCGCTTGGCGATATCCTCCGGTCCTATTCCTGAAGAGGAGATTGTGACGTCGATGTAGGTCTTGGCCAGTTGCCAGATCAGATCTGCAATCAGCAGGATTACGACGCTGCGCAGGACCACGCGCGCCATTCGTCCGCCGAGCACGTCGTTCCCGGCCAGCAGCCCCGGATTGAACCGCAATTGGTAGCCCAGCCAGAGCACGGCAAGCACGACCACCACGGCGCGAGCGCCGCGCACGAAAAGCACCTCCCGGACACGTGAAACCGGCGTTCCGGAAACCGCGCGGCGTTCGAGGGCCGCCGAGGTCGCCCTCCCCGCGATCGACAGCGCCTGAGGCAGCAGCAGCACATAAATGCCCAGCCACACGGTCAGGTTCAGTCCCACCGCCCAAACGCACCACAGTACGACCAGGAACAGAGTCAGAAGCCATTTGCGCGTGATGCTGCGCTCGCCACCGGCCAGCTTGGGGCCCCGCCATACCGCGTCGACAGCGATGATCACCAGGCCGATACCCGCCAGATAGGTGAGGAACTGCACGCCGTCCCGCGACACGCCGAGTGCCCTGAGCGAAACGAGGATCGCCCAGGCCATCAGGTAATAGCCGGCGAAGATCACGATCCGCCGCTCCCAGAATCTCGCAGCGCGCTCGTCCGTCGGAGCAGCCTCGATGTCTGCTTCCGCGGGCACGACCGCGGCGTCGACAGTTGTGCCGGTCGCAGCGACCGTTTCCGCCGGAACGGCCTCGACGGCAACCGCAGGAGGTGCGGGCTCTGCCGCCGCAGGGAGCTCTGCCACGACAGTCTCGGTGGCAGCTTCGATCGGTGCGGCAATCGCAGCCTGCCCATCAGGCGCGACGGGGGGTTCGACCACCGTCTCGGTGATCGCGACGGTGGCTTCCGAAGCTTCAGCAGGCGTGTCCGAAACCGTCTCTGCCGGGACGCTCGATGGCGCGGCCCCTGCCGCAATCGCCGGCGCTGAATCCGACGTTACCGTCGCCGCTGCCGCGGCATCATCCTGCCCTGTCGCCTGTTGCGCCTGCGGAGTTGCCATGCTGCGTGAGAAGCTCAGCAAGGCAGAGATCATGCCCGAAATGGCCCCCACGAGGCGGATCGCGATGATCGCGCCGAGGAACACCACCAGCATCTTGCGGAAGAGCGGGCTTCCGCCCACGAACATCAGCAGGATCAAGGTGGTGGCCGCAAACACCAGCACCGGAACGATGCGCGCCAGCGCCGCCGAGGCCAGATCCCCACCGCCCATGCGCGCCAGCCTGCCGGCCATGCGGCGCGCAACGAGCCGTTCCACGCCGAAGCCGATCGCAACCAGGACGGCGAGGACGAGGAGTGCGATGCCGATGCCCCTTCCCTCGCCCGCCAGGCGCCTCATGGCGTCGCCAAGTTCGGCCGGTAACCTCCGCATGGCGGCGCCCAGGTCCACGAAATGCGTCCTGATCGCGTCGTCCCACATGGCCAGTTGGGTCTCGGGAGCCGGCGTTTCGGGGGCTCCCGCAGCCGCCGGCGCCTTGTCGAGCCAGGCGCGAACCTCCGGATCGTTCAGGAGCTTGAGCAACTCCTCCACTTTTGGGCTTGGCGCCCCGGGCGGAGACTCTTGAGCCGAAGCGGTTCCCGCCGACCCGGCGACCACACCGCCGATCGCCAACAACAGCACCAGGCCCAGGATGCTCACCAACCTGACGATCATATGCCCCCTCCGGGTCGGACGCCGTTGCATTTCGCGCTATCGGCTCCAGCAATACATTGCCGGCTCGTTCTCCGCCGCCGGCCACCGCGGTCGCTCGCTGCTGTGAACCACTGGAGCGTCGCGACAGCCGCCCGAATTTTATCGCACGGGTCGGCGAATGTCGGAATAGCGTAGCTAGTCGCTGGATATGGCCCAGCTTTCGTCCGGGTTGAACCGGTCGATATACCTGACGATCGTCTCCGTCGCCGGCCCGAGGTCCGCCTCGTAGACGATGCCGTGCTGGTTGACGGCGAAGACGTGGACGCCCGTTTCGCCATACTTGACCGGCCAGGCGAGCAGGCCGAAGCCGGCGATCATGTTGCCGTTGATGATGTAGTCGTAGGCGCCGCCGGCAATGTTGTCGCCCTGCCCTGTGAGGATCTTGTAGCGGTAGCCGAAATAGCCCTCGCCTTTCCGCGCATCCTCCAGTTCGGCGGCATTGATGTCGCCTGCCGGACTCACCCCGTTGACATCGTCCGTCGGCCAGTAGAGCCCGTCGTTGGCCCCCGCGCTGCTCACCAGCTTCTGGGCAAACTCCAGCACCCCGTCGCCGTCCCAGTCCCGCGCAGCGTAGTCTTTCTGCGCCTCAACGTAGGCCCGAAGCGTGGCGATGGTCTCCAGTTCGTTCTCGCCGATCCGGCGGTTAACGATCTCCTCCAGCCCCGCCTGCGTGTCGAAGGCCCACTTGCCATCCTCGTCGCCCTTTAGCAGCGGAAAGGGGAACGGCCAGAGCTTGTTTCCGATCTGCAGGATCTTGCCGTGGTTGATGTCGACGGCGACGAGCTTGCGGGAGGCGCCCTCGCGGATCTGGGCGAAGGTGTCTGTGACACCTTCGGTCGCCCGCAGCTTGGCGGCATCAAGGCCGAGGAGGCGCGCAAGCCCGTCGAAATCGTTGTCCGCAAGCGTCTTGCGGAAGGCCTCCAGCGCTGCCTCGGCCGTATCGAAGAGCGGCGGCTCTTCCGCTGCCTCGAAGGCGAAGATACCGGTCGGCGCGGGCCCTTCGTTCGCCGTCTGGTCTTGGGCGAACGCGGCGGCGGGGCGCGCGGCGCAAAGCACGGTCGCGAGTGCAGCGACGGCGATCCCCTGAGCCAGGCGATGCGCGGTGTTCATGGTGAAGGTCATCGTTCCGTCCTCGCCTCAATGCTCAACGCCTGCGGCCGCCGCCACCACCTCGCCCGCCACCATCCCGGCCTCCGCCGCCGCGATGCATCTGACGCCCGCCGCTTGGAGGCTTTTTCATCGCCCGTCCGCCGGCGCGCTGCCCGCCACCCATCGCCTTGGCGCCACGGTTCGACTGGATCTTCGCCGCCTTTCCACGATCGACATTGCCAAGGGCCGAAGGCTTGGGGCGATCATCGGCGCGCGAGCCTGGCCTGGGCTTGCCGACCGGTCGGTCGCTCCTGTCCGGTCTCGACACGTCGCGGTTGGCGCCTGAAGGCCGATTGGCCACATTCCCACCATCCGGCCTCGGTGCCGGCTTGGCGTCCGGGCGCTTAAGTCCCTGCTCGATGTTCCGGCGAACGTCGGCCGAGGACGGACGATTTTCGCTACCTCGCCGCGCCGCGAGGTCATTGCGCTTGATCTCGCTGGCGCGGTTTTGGATCCGGTTGTCGGGATTGCGTTCCACCCGGTTCTTGATTTTGGTGCGGTCGAACTTGTTGAACTGATCGCGGTCGATCTTCAGCTTCGACCGGTCGACGTTCTTCCAGTCGATGTCGTTGAAGTCGACCTTGCCGTTGAAATTGCGGTTGTTGAAGCAGTTGTTGCAGTCGACGTCGATGTCGTTGCCGTCCCAGCGACCGCCCCACACGCCCCAGTCATCCCAGTCGACGGCCGCCGCCCACGCCGCGCCGGTCACAGCACCCGCGAAGAAAGTCGCGGTGGGGTACCAGTAGTTGGGATAGGGCTCCGGGTAGTAGGTGACGGGCGCCGGAACATAGCCCGGCTCGTAGAGCATCTGGGGTTCGTATCGAGGAACGTAGACGACTTCCGGGTTGGTGGACTGGATGACGATGTTGTCGCCCGAGGTCTGCACCGTCATCTTCTCGTCGCTCTTGATGACGCCGTTGGCGACCGCTTCCTCGCGCAACTGCTGGATTGCAACGAGCACGTCCTTCTGCTGCCAGGCCACCGCATCCCCGAGTTGCTGGGTCCACTCGAGGTCGTCGCTCATTATCCTGACAATCTCTGGATAGTTCAGAAGCGAGACGACGCTCCCGTCCCAGCTGTCCTTCGGCTTCAGACTCTTGTCCTTCTCGTATTGATCCAGGAACCGGGCCGCCTCGACGATTTGCAACGGATAGAGTGATGCGCTCGTGATCAGCGCGACGAGTTCATCGGGATAGAGCGCGATCCGAGCGACCAGCACCTCCATCTCGTCGGCGCTGAGCGGCGCCGGCGCGGCCGTGTTTGCGCTCGATCCAGAGGCGGCCGTCTGTTGCTGCGCCAGGGCGGCCGGCACCGGCAAGGCCGAGGCAAGCGCGAGCGCCGTCGCGACGAGGACAACACCGCGGAAGCCGCCTCTCCTTGGATAGTTCATCTGCTGGCCTCCTCCTGGTGTGTTGTTTCCTCGCCGAACTCGCCGGCGTTGCAAAAGACACGAACCCGACCGCCATACAGCGTGAGCCTGCTCGGCGCAGGGAATGTTGGCGTTGTGCTAAACAGGTTCTGACTACGGCCTTTTCGGCCGCGCGCGGTACCTGAACGTACCCGTTCCGAGCCGCAGTCGCCTGCCTCCCACCGGCTGCCTGCCAAACTATCCTCGACCAACGCGACGGGACCTTATACCGTCGCGCGAAGAGGGCGTAGTGGCCCTTGGGGCAACTATCTAGGTCAAACGACCCAGATAGGCCGCCACGGCGCCCCACTTCCCCTCCCTGGCCGACATCGCGAGGTAACCGTCGGGACGAACGAGTTCGATGCCTCCCGGACCGCGGAGAAACTACCATGCCGAGGAGGTGGTTGCGGACCTCCTGCAACACCGGGTTGGATACAAGCGCGAGCTTGGTCATCCGGCCGGCTTGGGCGACCACCTCCGCGCCCACGGGATGGCGCTTGGCGTTGTAGCTGTCGAGCAGCAACGACCTGCAGCGAGACCGCGCGCCGCCAGCGCCCAGCTTCCAGGCGAGATTGAACGCGTCCCCCATGCCGATGTTCATGCCCTGGCCCCCGGCGGGGCTGTAGACGTGGGCAATCGATTGCTGTTGTCAATTCGGAATTGAGACAGTGAAGACGTTTCCGCGCGGCTGGTTGGGCGTACGCCGCAAGGTTCCGCCATGGACCTCGATCATCGAGATGCACTCGGCCACGCGCATTCCGATCCCTTCCAGCCCGTCGATACAAGAGAGTTCCGGAGAAAGTATCTGCCCGCTGGCCGATATCGCGATGCCTGTATCTGCCACGTCGATCGAGACGCCGCCCCCTCGCCGGCGTCGGCTTCTGATGGTCAGGCGTCGCAGCCTACCTTCGGCGGCGCCCATCAGCGTCACCGCGTTTGCGACGAGCGCGGAAAGGACTGCACGCAGCTGATCGGGGTCGGCAACCACCGTCCCGAGCGCAGTCGACAACCCGGCTTCCACCGTGATGCATGCCCGGTCGAGGTCGGGGCGAGCGGCCTCCAGAAGCTCGAGGATGATGGCATTGACGTCGGTGATCCGTGCGACCTTCGGCAGGCGGCAAACCATGGCAGCCGCCGCACGGGTCACCGCAGCCGCCCGATGGCTCTGCACCACGATCCGCTCCATTGCGCGCAGCGCTTCGTCGATATCCGGCGTATCGCGCCGAAGCCATTTCAGCGCGGCTTCCGCGTCGAACATGATCGCCGCGAGCGGCTGTCTGGCCTCGTCCAGCACATGGACCGCCCTTTCGCGGTCTGTCGGTGCCCAGGTGCCGTTCACGGGCGGATGCCTTTCCCTTTCGTGTCTCCGTTCTCGACGGTCCGTCCGGCTCGTCGCCGTCCGGACGCCTCGCAATAATGCCTCCACGCCTATCGGCGCAGGTTCACGTCCGCGAGGTTTATGACCTCGCTCGCCCGTCCGTCGAGGACGGCCCTGAGCATGAACAGGCCGAAGCCGTACGCCTCCTTGAGCGTCTTGGTCGGCGGCATGATCATTTCCTGTCTGGGGCTCACGACGTCGAGAAGTGCCGGCCCGTCATGGGCGAGCACCTCCCGCACCGCCCCCTCGACGTCCTGCGGCGCCTCGACGCGAACACCCTTGATGCCCATCGCCTGCGCCATCGCGGCAAAATTCGGATTGACGAGGTCGCAGCCGGCGTCGAGGAATCCCGACGCCTTCATCTCCATTTCCACGAAGCCCAGCGTGCCGTTGTTCAGGACGATGACCTTGACCGGCAGCTTGTGCTGGATGAGCGTCACGAACTCGCCCATCATCATGGTGAAACCGCCGTCGCCCGACAGCGAGATGACCTGCCGGCCCGGGAACGCCGTCTGCGCGCCGATGGCATGCGCCAGGGCATTCGCCATGGAGCCGTGGTTGAACGAACCGACCAGCCGACGCCGACCGTTCATCTTGAGGTAGCGAGCTGCCCAGGCCACTGGCGTGCCGACGTCGCAGGTGAAGACCGCATCTTCGGCCGCCAGTTCGCTGACGACGCGGTTGACGTATTGGGGGTGGATGAACCGCTCCCCCGGCCTGCCCTCCGCCAATGCGTCGAGTTCGGCGCGCGCCTTGCGATAGTCTGCAAGCGCTCCGTCCAGATGCGACGAGTCCGGTTTGTCCTTGATCATGGGCAGGAGCGCGGAGACGGTGTCCGCCACAGTCCCGACCAGACCGAGTTCAAGCGCGCAGCGATTGCCGAGCGCAGCCGCCCGTATGTCGACCTGCGCGATCCGCGCCTTCGTCGGCAGGAACTGCCTGTAGGGGAAATCCGTGCCGAGCATCAACAACGTGTCGCAACTCATCATCGCCCGGTAACCCGAGGCAAAGCCGAGCAGGCCCGTCATGCCGACATCGAACGGATTGTCGTATTCGAGATGCTCCTTGCCGCGCAGCGCATGCACGATCGGCGCCTTGAGCTTGCGGGCCAGGGCCACGACGGCGTCGTGGGCGCCCGCGCAGCCCGCCCCGCAAAGCAGCGTCACGCGGTCGCCCTCATTCAGGAGGCGGGACAGGGCGAGCAGATCGTCGTCCTTCGGCCGCACGACCGGCGGCGCCGGCAGCAGCCATGTCGGGACCTTGGCGTCCAGCGGCTGCAGCGCGATGTCGCCCGGTATGACGACGACTGCCACGCCCCTTTCGGCGACTGCGACCCGCATCGCCCGCAGCAGGACCTGCGGAAGCTGCTCCGGGTGGCTGACCAGCTCGGCATAGTGGCTGCACTCCTGGAACAGGCTCTCCGGGTGCGTGGCCTGGAAGTAGTCGATCCCGATCTCGCTGCTCGGAATGTGGGCGGCGATCGCCAGCACCGGCACGCGGCTGCGCTGCGCGTCATAGAGCCCGTTGATGAGGTGGAGGTTTCCCGGCCCGCAGCTACCCGCGCAGACCGCAAGCTGACCGGTTAGGTGCGCCTCTGCGCTGGCTGCGAAGGCCGCGCCCTCCTCGTGCCGCACATGGATCCACTCGATCGTCTTGAGGCGCCGCAACGCGTCAGTGAATGCGTTCAGCGAATCCCCGACGACGCCGTAGATGCGCCTGACGCCCGCCTGGGCGATGCACCGTGTCATGAATTCCGCAGCAGTCATGTTCCTCTCGCGCCTCAGAATAGAGGCGGATCCGATGCAGGATGCCTCCGTCGCCGTTAACGGGCATGGTTCTTCAGAATGGGCGGGCCGTGACCGAACAGGGCCATGCAAGAGCGATACCCCTGCCACGCAGCGGTCAAATCCTGTGCATGTCCTTGCCTGGTACGTCCGGGATCGTCGGCTCCGCCAACCTGTTCCACGCCTCGACGACCGTTGACTCGTCCCGTGGCTCCCGCGTCGTTCAACGGCTGATCTGGCGCATGCACCAGAACTGCTGGCGGTGCCTGCGGACTGCTCCGTCTGAACCAGTCGGTAGCCGAGAGACCTCTTCGCCGGGAAAGCGAAGCCACGGCCCATTCCTGCACGATAGTGGTTTTCCTGTTGTATGACAACCCTTCAACTCTACGACGGAACTTTTTTGTTTCGGCCCTGGTGGGACTGGAAAAGGCCCGGCAAACCGAACGACTTGGGAGATCTGCTGCATCGCAACCCCTCGACCGGAGCACCGAATTGCCTGGGTTCTGCCCGATGCTCGATGGCGATGCCGTCGTTGGGATGGGCCAGGGCGGAGGCGAACAGCCGGAAGACCTGCTCCCGGGGCACCACCGGGCCCGCGTAGCCCGCGACCACTGACAGACCTCCGGGCTTCGAACCATCCCGGACGGCGCCCGACGGAGCGCCATTTCCCGCAACAGGCATTGCAAATTGAAAAGACAATCCTCCCCGGTTTCATGACGATCGGGCTCACGCGGCCGCACACCGCCATCTCGTGATGCGGGGAACATCGCGACGGGGTCAGCAAGACGGGACGCATTCGAGAGGGGTGTCGACAGCGGATGCGATCGATAAGCGCTGACATCGCGGTACGACCGCCGGTCGTCGTGGCCGGATTTCCGCTGACGTCCTGGGCGTTTGCGGTAAGGATCTGGCTGGCCCTCATCCTGGCGCTGTACGTCAGCTTCTGGCTGCAGCTCGGATCTCCCACGTCCGCCGCGCTCACCGTGACGATCCTCGCCCTGCCGACACGCGGCCAGGGCCTGGAGAAGGCTGGCTTTCGGCTGTTCGCAACGGCGATCGGCGTGACCGCCTCGATCGCCATCGTTGCGGCCTTCAGTCAGACCAACGTCCTGATGCTGCTGGCATTCGCCGGATGGTTCGGCCTCTGCATCTATTTCGCGAACGTGCTGGACGGCAACCGCGCCTACGCCGCGACCCTGTGCGGGACGACGGTGGCCCTCATCGCCATTCAGCAGATCGACACGCCGCAGAACGTCTTCGACGCGGGGCTGGAACGAGGAGCCGCCATCGTCGTGGGCATCCTCTCGGTTGCCGTCGTCAACGACCTTCTGGCCGCCCCCGACTACCATCCGAAGCTGCTGGCGCAGATCGAGGGGCTGCGCCGCAAGGTCTTCGACTACGCCAGGAGCGTCGCCCGCGGCGATGCGGTTCCAGCCGCGTCGGCGGCCGCGCTGATGGGCGAAATCACCGCCCTGCGCCCGGAGGTCACGAGCCTCGCCTACGAATCCAGCAGCGGGAGCCCCCGCCGCGACGCCGCGCAAACCGCGATCGTGGACCTCGTGTCCGGCGTGGCGATCGCGCGCGCCCTTCAAAGGCTGCCGCACGGGACAGCGCCGGCATGGCGGGAAGGACTTCTGCGCTCCATCGAATCCGTCGCCCCCGAAGCCGTCCAGCAACCCCTGCCGGCTGGAGGCCAGGACGGGCAGACGGCGGTCGCCGCTGCCCCCTACCGCTTCGCCGAACGGCTTCGGCGAAAGTGCCGTGCGCTGCGACTCGGCATGGAAGCTCTGCGCGCCGGAAGCAAACCGACGAGGGTGCTGCGCGCCCTTGCCTATCGTCCGCGCTCCATCGCCGTCGGCCAGGCCGTGCGATCGGCCTTCTACTTCATTGCGACCGCCGCCGCGTTGATGGCGGCCGGATGGCCGACCGCCGACATCGCACTGTCTCTGGTCGGCATCCTCATCTGCTTCGGCTCGATCGCCCCGGATCCGAAGGCCTTTGCCAAGGCGGCAGTCCTGGCCACTCCGATCGGCTCCGTGATTTCGGGCCTGCTGATGTTCGTGATTCTGGACGGCGTCGACAGCTTCCCCCTCCTCGCCATCGCGCTGGCGCCCGTCGTCATCGGCCTCACCCTGTTGATGACCCTGCCCAACCCAGCCCTTTCGGCGATGGGACGCGTCAACCTGCTGTTCGTCATCGTCCTCGTCGCGCCCAACAACCCGCAGCCCTACAATCCGCAGGCCTTCCTTGTCACGGTGCTGTTTCTGGCGCTCGCGTCGCTGACGCTATTCGCCCTCCAGCTCGTGGTGCCGCCTCTGACGAAAGAAGCCCAACTGCGTCTGCTGCTGCGCGACCAGCGTCGCCGGTCGGCCGCGAAAACCCCTCTGGATGAGGCGCCCGAGGAGGCAACGTTCCGCGACGCCATGCTGGTCGGACGGATGATGGCAGCAGGGGGCGGCGAACTCGCGAGCCGGCCGGTCATAGGGGAGGCTATGGCGCGCTTCGACGCCGAGGCGGCAATGCGCATCTGTCGTTTCGACCTCGATCGGCTCGCGCGAACGGAGGGCGAGCACGCCGCCGTGGCAGCGCGTGAGGCGGTCGAGCGTTACGACCGCGCCGCCATCCTGGAGGCAGCGGAGGCCCTTCGATCGGGGACGCTCCAGGCGAACCCCACCGCGGCCGACGCATCAGCCTCGCTTGTTCTCGTCGCCGCCTTCCTTGCGAACGATCCCGACGTCGAGGCATCCCTCCCATGACACACACATTCGACGAACTCGTCATCGGCGGCGTCCTCATCGCGCCGATCGTGACCTATGCCGCGATCGCGCTGGTCCTGATCGTCGCCCTGCGACCGCTGCTCAGGGCCGTGCGCTTCACCCACTGGTTCAGCAACTCGGCGATCGCCGAACTCAGCCTCTACGTCACCGTCTTCGGACTTCTCACCCTCCTCTTCTAGCGAGGTCGCCATGGCTGCTTCCGACATCCGGGACCAGATACCGGCCAACGACGAAAGCCACGATTTGACAGGCACACCTGACACCCTGCCGCTGCAGGCCCGCGACACCTTTCCGGAGCGCCGGACAGACCCGACGGCCAGGCGAGAAGCGCCGCCTCAGACGACGGGACCGTCAACCAGCTCCGCGACCTTTCTCCGCTCGCTCGGCAAACGGCTCGCCACGCTCGGCATCGCGGCGGTGGCCATCGTGGTCGCGATCGCCACCTGGCAGGAATACGTCGCCGCGCCATGGACGAGAAACGGCAATGTCCGTGTCCAGGTGGCAAACGTCGCCCCGCGGGTCTCAGGCCACATCATCGACGTTCGGGTCAACGACAACCAGTTCGTCCACGAGGGCGACACGCTCTACCGCATCGACCCGTTCGACTTCGAGACGGCGGTGCGGCTGGCAAAGGCCTCGCTCGACCAGGCGGCCGCGGACCTGGAACAGAAGCGCGTTGCCTCCGACAGGCGCCAGCACCTCTCGGACCTGGCCACCACGCCGGAGGAGCAGCAGACCTACGCGGCCGCGGCTGCCGAGTCCAAGGCAGCCTTCGAGGCGGCGCAGGAGCAGCTCGCCCAGGCGCAGATCAACCTCCAGCGAACCACCGTCACCAGCCCGGTCGACGGCTACGTAACGAACCTCCTGCTCCGCGTTGGCGATTTCGCGACGGCGGGGTCGCCCAACGTGTCGGTAATCGATTCCGAAAGCTTCTGGGTCGACGGCTATTTCGAGGAAACGAAGATGGGGCGCGTCTGCATCGGCGACGTGGCGGAGGCGAAGCTGATGGGCTACGCCCTGCCGATCCTCGGCCATGTCGAGACGGTGACCCGCGGCATCAGCGTGTCGAACGCTACACCCGGTACACAGGGCCTGCCGGCCGTCGATCCGATCTACACGTGGGTTCGCCTGGCGCAGCGCGTGCCGGTGCGCATCGCCATAGACACGGTTCCGGACGGGGTGCCGCTGGTTTCCGGAATGACGGCGACGGTGACGATCCGGCAGCCCGGCGAGGTCGGCGACCCCGACTGGTTCCAGCGCATCTACCGCGCCGTCGCGAACAACCTCTACGAGTTCTACGCCGGCGTTACGCCAAGGCAGGGATGCCTTCCGACCGACACACGCCAGGCGGCGCCGTCCGAGTCGCTCCCGGTGCCAGTCGCGCCCCCGTCAGACAAGGCCGACGAACTCGAGCCGGGCATCGCTCCCGGAATGACGATCTCACCAAACTGATCAAGCCACCGGCCGCGCACCAGGAGCGGCGCGGCATCCTTCATCTGTCGCTCCGGGGTAGCCTCCCGGTGCCAAGAGGCAAGCCAAAGACGCGGAGAGTCGAAAGCCGCTAGGGCATTTGGGAAACGCACCCGGCTTCCACGCAAATGTGCCGCCGGATTGCGTGTTAGCAGACCTACGACGCCGGATGGTGACGGGGGCACCCGGGTCCCAAAGGGCGGTCACGAAACACGCGGGACGCTACCGAACGTTCCGCGGACTTCCGCAACACAACCGCGAAACGGCTGCCGCCAGCCGTGTCCTCTCTGAAGTTCACTCAATCAGGAAGGTGCATCGACATGACCGCGATCTCCAGGCTTCTCCTCGCCGGTGCTCTTGCCCTCGCCGCGACGACGTTCCCGGCCCTGGCGCAAGTTAAGAACATCGTCCTCGTCCATGGCGCATGGGTCGATGCGTCCGGCTGGAAGGCGATCGACCGCATCCTCGCCAAGGAGGGCTTCAACGTCACCATGGTGCAGGAGCCCGAGACCTCCTTTGCAAACGACGTTGCCGCGACGAAGCGGATCCTCGACATGCAGGACGGACCCACCCTGCTGGTCGGCCACAGCTACGGCGGCTCGATCATCACCGAGGCGGGCGTCCATCCGAGCGTCGTCGGACTGGTCTACGTCGCCGCCCACGCCCCCGACGTCGGGGAGGACGAAGCCGCCCTCGGCAAGAAGACCCCCAGCGTGCTCGCCAAGACGGAGGGCGCGATCAGGAAGACCCCCGACGGCTTCACATATCTCGATCCCGTCCTGTTCCCGAAGCTGTTCGCGCCGGACGTGCCGCGTCCGGAAGCGGAGTTCGCCGCCCGCTCGCAGGTTCTGGCCGCAGCCGAGGTCTTCAGCACGCCGCTGACCGCCGCCGCATGGAAGACCAAGCCGAGCTGGGGCATCGTGGCCGGCGACGACCAGATCATCAATCCCGAGCTCGAGCGCTTCTACTACGAGCGCGCCAAGAGCGAGTGGATCGAGATCCCCGGCGCGAGCCACTCGGTTTACGTCTCCCATCCCGAACAGGTCGCCGCCGTCATCACCCAGGCAGCCAGGGCGGTCGGCGAATGACGTCGGCCATCCGCCCGCTCAGCCCCCTCCATCCCGGAGCGAAGCGATGACCACCTGGCAACAGAACCGGACGGCCACCCAGGCCCGCCTCAAGGACGGCGCGGCCTTCGCGAAAGGCAAGGTCGTCGAGGCGGCCGACGTCACCAGGCTTCTGGAAGCTGTCCTCAGGCCCGGCGACAGGGTCTGCCTCGAGGGCGACAACCAGAAGCAGGCGGACCTCTTGTCCCGCGCACTGCTGGAAGTGGACCGCACGAAGGTCAGCGACCTGCACATGGTGCAGTCCGGCGTCGTGCTGCCCGAGCATCTCGACGTCTTCGAAAAGGGTGTCGCGCGGAGGCTGGACTATGCCTATTCGGGGCCGCAGTCTGCCCGGATTGCCGCGATGCTGTTCGGCGGGAAGATCGAGCTCGGGGCCGTTCACACCTACCTCGAGCTCTTCGCCCGCTACTTCATCGACCTGACGCCCAACGTCGCCCTGATCGCCGCCGTCAGCGCGGATCATGAGGGCAATCTCTACACCGGGCCCAACACCGAGGACACGCCGACCGTGGTGGAGGCGACGGCCTTCAAGGACGGCATCGTCATCGCCCAAGTCAACGAAATCGTCGATCACGTGCCGCGTGTCGATATCCCCGGCGACCGGGTCCACTTCGTCGTCGAGGCGGACAGGCCCTTCTTCGTCGAGCCGCTGTTCACCCGCGATCCGGCCGCGATCACCGAGTCGCAGATCCTGACCGCCATGCTCGCCATCAAGGGCATCTACGCACCCTACGGGATCAGGCGGCTCAATCACGGCATCGGCTTCAGTACCGCGGCCATCGAACTGCTGCTCCCGACCTTCGGCGAGAAGCTGGGGCTGAAGAGGCGGATCGCGACCCACTTCGCGCTCAACCCGCACCCGGCACTCATCCCCGCAATTGAATCCGGCTGGGTCGAGCAGATCCATTCCTTCGGGTCGGAGGTGGGCATGGAGGACTACATCCGCGCCCGGCCCGACATCTATTTCACCGGCCCCGACGGATCGCTGCGCTCGAACCGCGCCTTCTGCCAGACGGCCGGCCTCTACGCCTGTGACATGTTCATCGGCTCTACGCTGCAGATCGACCTGCAGGGCAACTCCTCGACCGTCACAACATCGCGCATCGCCGGCTTCGGCGGCGCGCCGAACATGGGCGCCGATGCCCGTGGCCGGCGGCACCCGAGCGAACCCTGGCTGAAGGCCGGCCACGAGGCGGACCCGGACGGGTCGGCGCTGCTTCGTCGCGGCCGCAAGCTCGTGGTGCAGATCGGCGAGACCTTCGGCGAGAAGAACGCGCCGCTCTTCGTCGAGAGGCTCGATGCGCTGGCGCTGGCCGAGAAGCTGAAACTCGATCTGGCCCCGGTAATGATTTACGGCGACGACGTCACCCACATCGTCACCGAGGAAGGCATCGCCAACCTGCTGCTCTGTCGAAATGCCGACGAGCGCGAACAGGCGATCCGCGGCGTCGCCGGCTACACCGATGTCGGTCGCGGCCGCGACCGGAAGGAGGTCGAGCGCCTGCGTGCGCGCGGCGTGGTGCAGCGCCCCGAGGACCTCGGCATCGACCCGCTCGACGCCGACCGGTCGATGCTCGCCGCGCGCTCCATCAAGGACCTCGTGCACTGGTCGGGCGGGCTCTACGCGCCGCCGTCAAAATTCCGCAACTGGTGAGAGGGAGCCGCGCCATGGAAGATCTGACCTTGCGCCACACCACCCGTGAGCGCGCCAGGGGCAACCGGCAGATGGCGATCATCGGCGTCGTCGCCTCCGGCAACCTTGAGGTCCTGACCGAGAGGGTCCTGCCCGAAAACGAATGCGTCGTGGAGATCCGCACCGCCGCAGAGGGCTTCGGCGAGGTGTGGGCGGCCGTGGTGGCCGACTTCGTCGAGCGCCATTCGCCCGGCGGCATCCGCTTCGCGATCAACGACGGCGGCGCCCGCCCCGATACCGTCTCACTTCGCCTGGCCCAGGCAGCCCGCCTGATGGAGAGCGACCAATGATTGCCGCGCACCCCCAGGCAAGGCCCTCCGCCGGTCCTGATCTTTCCACAAGCTGGTACGAGGCTTCGGCACGAACCCGCGTGCGCCTCCTCCTCGATCCCTCCAGCTTCCGCGAAATCATCGGTCCCGAGCAACGCGAGGTCAGCCCGCATCTCAGGCTCTTCGACCTTCCCGAGCAGTTCGACGACGGCATCGTCGTCGGTACCGGCCGCCTCGACGGCAAGCCCGTCCTTGTCGCCGCCCAGGAAGGTCGCTTCATGGGCGGAGCCTTCGGCGAGGTCCACGGGGCCAAGCTCACCGGCCTGCTGCGGGCGGCCCGCGATGCGGCATCCGCCTCCGTCCTCATCCTGTTCGACACGGGCGGCGTGCGGCTCCAGGAAGCAAATGCCGGCGAACTGGCGATCGCGGAGATCATGCGAGCGGTCATCGAGGCCCGTCTCGCCGGCGTGAAGGTGATCGGCCTGATCGGCGGCCGGTCTGGCTGCTACGGCGGCGGCGGGCTGATCGCCGGCTGCTGCTCCGCGCTGGTCGTCTCAGAACAGGGACGCATCGCGGTTTCCGGCCCCGAGGTCATCGAGACGAACCGCGGTGTCGACGAGTTCGATTCCCGCGACCGAGCCCTCGTCTGGCGCACGATGGGCGGCAAGCATCGCAGGCTCGCCGGCGGCGCGGACGTTTTCGTGGACGATAGGGTCGACGCGTTTCGTGCCGCCGCCCTCGATCTCATCGCCTCGTCCGGCAGCTTCGGCCTCCACACTCTGGAGGCCGAACAGGCCCGCCTTGCGGATCGGCTCCGGCGCTTCGGAGCGTGCCAGGACTCCCTCGACATCTGGGCAGAGGAAGGCGTGGCCGATGCCGCATCCGTCCCCGGCATGCCCGCCGACCAGTTCATCGCTCTCGCCGACAAGGTCTGGAGGATCCCCCGTGACGCCCGATGACGTTCTAGATTCGCTGTTTCCGGCCGGCCACGACGTGAGAAAGGAAGCCGGTCTGCTGTTCGGATCAGCTGAGCTGCCGTCCGGGGGCAAGGTCCTCGTCGTCGGCGTCGCCGACCGCACCCCGGTCGGTGTCGACGAGGCGATCCGGCTTTCCGGCCATGTGCTGGCGGCGATGAACGAAGAGCCCTCCCCGATCCTCGTCATCGTCGACAGCGACAGCCAGCGCATGGCCAAACGCGACGAGATGCTGGGCCTGAACGAGTTCCTCTCCCATCTCGCGAAGTGCCTGATCTTTGCCGACCTCAGCGGCCGCCCCACCATCGGCATCCTCTACGGCCATTCGGCCGCCGGCGCCTTTCTGGCGACGGCGCTCGCCACCCGCGTGCTGGTCGGTCTGCCCAGCGCCGATCCCGTGGTGATGGACCTCCCATCCATGTCGCGGGTGACCAAGCTCCCTGTCGAGGTGCTGCAGGAGAAGGCGAAGTCGACGCCCGTCTTCGCTCCCGGCCTCGCCAACCTCGCGCAGACGGGCGCCGTCCACCTGACATGGGATGTCGCCACCCCGCTCTCCGACCAGCTCGAAGCTCTGCTCGCCGCCATGCCGGACAGCGTCGATCGTCGCGGCGCGCTGGGCAAGGAGCGCGGCGGACGACCGAAGGCCATGGATGTCGCCGAGCGGGTTCGCACCCTCGCGCTTCAGGGGCTCTGACGGCCATGGAACGGCACGATCTCGTCTATGTGCGGCCGCACGCGTGGCGGTCGCTGCTGGCCTCCTGGCCGGACCTCCCGGCCGATCCCCTCGTGGCGCAATGGGCCGCCAACGGATGGCCGCTGGTCGCGCGACGCCCGATGCCCGGCGAAGGCGACGGCGTTCCGCTCGGCCTGCCCCTCCCGCTTTCGGCCGGCAAGCGGCGCCTGATGCTGAACCTGCCGGCCCTCGCAATCATCTCGACGTCCCCGCCTCCCCTGCTGCGCTCGGTGATCCGACAGGCTCCCGGCGAATGGGGTCCGACGCTGCACCGGCTTCGCGCCCTCTTCGCGCTCCATGCGGTCGAGGCGCGGGTGTTCGGCAGCCTCGCTTGGGAAGCGATCACCGGGCTCGCCTACGTGAGCGCCCGCTCCGACCTCGACCTGCTCATGCATGTCGGCCCCGGAACAGATCTGCGGCAGCTCGCGCACGATCTGGCCGGCATAGAGGCCGAGGCGCCCATGCGCCTCGACGGCGAACTGGTCCGCAATGACGGCGCGGCCGTCAACTGGCGCGAACTGCACGACGGCCGGGGCGAGGCTGTCCTTGCAAAGACGATGCACGGCGTCGTGCTGCTCGACCAGCATCTCTTCACAGCGCATGGCGCGCCATGAGCGCGGTCGCCCTGCCCCTTGCCGATCCCGCGTGGAAAGGCTCCGCCCGCCTCGCCCCGAAAGCCGCGAAAGCGATCGCGGCCACGGCCACCGCCTGCCTTCGCCTCGAAGTGGAGACGTGGCCGAAGCCCGGCCTCGTCAGCCATGTCGACACCGGCAGCCACGTCGACATGAATGCCGACACCTTCCGCGCGAGCGCCGCTGCGATCGAGCCCTTTTTCCAGGCACTCGCCGAGGCTGGCGGCGACGGAGCCGCCATGGGAAGGCTCAGGCTGATCGGTCTCGAGGCGGAGGCCGCCATGTTCGCGGCGACCTCCGGCATCAACACCCATCGCGGGGCGATCTTCGGCCTGGGCCTGCTTTGCGCCGCCGCCGGCGCGGTGGCTGCCGGGCGAATGAACGCTGAGGATTCCCTTGGCAGCGTCGTCACGCGGCTCTGGGGACGCGGGATCATCGACGGCCCCGTTCTCCTGCACAGCCATGGTTCGCATGCCAGTCGCCGCTACGGCGCGGGCGGGGCGCGTCGGGAGGCCGCGCTCGGCTTCCCCACCATCTACGCCACGGGACTTCCGGCGCTGAGAAGGCGTGCGAACGGCGATGCCGAGGCGGCGCGCGTCGAGGCCTGCTTCGCGCTGATCTCCGTGCTGGAGGACACCAACCTCCTGCACCGCGGCGGCATTGCCGGCCTGCGCTTCGCCCAGCGGTCGGCGCGCGCCTTCATCGAAGGCGGCGGAACGGCGCGCGCGGACTGGCGTGCAAAGGCCGCGTCGGTGCACCGCAGCTTCGTCGCCCGCGGCCTCAGTCCGGGCGGGTCGGCCGACCTCCTCGCCATGAGCCTATTCGTCGATGCACTCGAAAGGCACCCTGCCCCATGTTCGGCGTGATCCTGCTGGCGCTCGCGCCGATCTTCTTCGTCATGCTGGTCGGCTACGGAGCGGGTCGATACGGCCTGGTCGAAAACCACCATGTCGACGGCCTCAACGCGCTGGTGATGAACTTCTCCCTCCCGGCCTCGCTGTTCGTCGCGACGGCAACCGCACCCCGCGCCGAGATGGTCCAGCAAGTGCCGTTGTTCGTCGTCCTCGGCGCGGTCATGCTGCTGGTGCTCGTCGCCTGGTATTTCTCCATCCGCGCCGTCGCGAAAGTGTCCAGGGCGGACGCATCATTGCAGGCCCTCACGATCTCCTTCCCAAACCTTGCCGGCGTCGGGCTGCCGATCGCAACCTCCGTCATAGGGTCGGGCGGAGCGGTGCCCGTTGCGGTTGCGCTCACCGCGGGCTCGATCATCGTCAGCCCGTTGTCGCTGATCCTGGTCGAGATGGACACCGCCCGCCCCGAGGAGGCCGCGAAGACCTCGCGCGGCCAGCAGATCGCGAGGGCACTCCGACGTGCAGTCACCAAGCCGGTGGTCGTCGCCCCGGCGCTCGGCATCCTCTACTCGCTGTCCGGTCTCGAACTGGCTCCCGCGTTGAAGGCCTGCCTGATGCTGATCGGCGTTGCCGCGCCCGGCGTGGCGCTGTTCCTGACCGGACTGGTGCTGTCCTCTCAGCCCTTCCGGCTGAACTGGCAGGTGGTGGCGGCAACCGTGCTCGCCGACATCATCCGCCCGCTTCTCACGGCCGCGATCGTCTTCCTGCTGCCGATCGCTCCGGAGACGCGCAATGTCATCATCCTGATCGCGGCGGTGCCGTCCGGCTTCTTCGGAATCCTGTTCGCGGTGAGCTACAAGCTCGACTCCGCCGCCACGGGCTCGATGGTCATCGCCAGCACGCTCCTCAGCGTCGTGACGCTGGCAATCGCGATCACGGTGCTGTTTCCATGAACCTGGCCATCCTGTGCTCCGGCCAGGGGCGCCAGCATCCGGACATGTTCGCCCTGACGGGAGACGCCCCGGAAGCAGCCTCCCTTTTCGCCCATGCGGCAACACTCCTCGACGGACGCGACGCACGAGAACTCGTCCGCAACGCGGACGATGTCGTCCTGCATCACAACCGTGTCGGCCAGATACTGTGCGCGCTGCAGGCGCTTGCCGCGGCCTCGCTCCTGCACGACCGGCTCCCCGCCCGCCGCGTCATTGCCGGCTACAGCGTCGGCGAGGTCGCGGCCTGGGGTGTCGCCGGCCTGTTCGATCCGCTGGCGACACTCGATCTGGTCGCCAAGCGGGCCGAGGCCATGGATGCCGTTTCGCCTTCCGGTGATGGGATGCTGTTCGTGCGGGGGCTAGCCGGTAGCGCAATGCAGCAGCTGTGCGAAAGCTGCGGCGCAGAGATCGCCATCGTCAATCCGGGAGACGCCTTCATTCTCGGGGGCAGCCGAGCATCGTTACGGGCGCTGGGAGACCGGGCCAGAAAGGCTGGCGCGGTCCGGGTGGCCGAGATACCAGTCGAGGTCGCCTCGCATACCTCGCGCCTCGCCGCCGCCTCGCCGGCCTTCCGGGCCATCCTTGAACGGATCCATGGCTGCGCAACTCCGGCGCCCGGAACGCGCCTGCTCAGCGGCATCGACGCCGCCCCGGTCATGGAAATCGGCGCGGGCCTGGACAAGCTCGCCGCCCAGATCTCCCACACCGTCCACTGGGCGGATTGCCTGCGTGCCTGCATCGAGAGCGGGGCGACGGCCATGCTGGAACTCGGCCCCAGCCGCGCGCTCGCCGAGATGGCGGCAGGCACCTGGCCGGACATCCCTGCACGTTCGCTGGAGGATTTCCGCACGCTCGACGGTGTGCGCGACTGGCTCCGGAAGCAGGCGTGAAACCCGGCTGACGGGTCCCTCGCCTGTGCGCTACCGTGTCAGGCGAAGGCGCGACTTGGTTCCAGGACCGCGATCGCCTCGTTGACGAGCTGGTCCAGCCGCGCGCTCTGCGCGGCACTGAAGGCGAAGCCGTCGTTGAAATCGCGGTCGCTGGCGTAGAAGCCCGTCGGCAGCGCGTGGGCGCTGAAGAACCCGAAGAGCGGCCTGAGCTGGTGCTCCACCACGAGCGCATGACGGTCGCCGCCGCCCGTGGCGGTCAGCGCCACCGGCTTCCCCTGAAGGGCGGTGAAGTCGACATAGTCGAAGAAGTACTTGAACAGGCCCGTATACGAGCCCTTGTAGACCGGCGACCCGACGACCAGCAGGTCGGCGTTCTCGACGGCGCGCAGCGCTGCCTTCAGCTCGGGTGCCATGTCCTCGCGCGACGTCGCCGCGCCAAGCTGGGGAGCGAGCGTGTGAAGCGGAATGATCCTGCCCACCGCGCCGGTCGCGCGCTGCACCCGGTCGAGGATCGTTTCGACGAGGACGTGCGTTTTCGAGACGCCGGACAGGCTGCCCGCGACACCGACGATCTGTTTGGCCATTCGTGACTCCTTGATGCCCACGGCATCGATTTCCTGCATTCGTGGGTGCCCTGACGTCAGACCCGGCCGTTGCCGAACAGCCTGTCGAGGATGCGCCCCTCGAGCTGCGCCAGTTCGGGTGCGCCATGGCGGCGTGGGCGCGGCAGCGGGATCTCGAGGTCGAGGTCGATCCGGCCCTTGTCGATCACCACCACGCGGTCGGCCAGCGCCACCGCCTCCGTGACGTCGTGCGTCACCAGCACCGCGGTGAACCCCTGCTTCTTCCAGACCCGCTCCAGCAGCCCCTGCATCTCGATGCGGGTCAGCGCGTCGAGCGCCCCGAGCGGCTCGTCCAGGGCGAGGATCGAGGGGCTGCCCACCAGCGCGCGGGCAAGCGCGACTCGCTGACGCTGCCCGCCGGAAAGCACCGAGGGCCATTCCCCGGCGCGATCCGCAAGTCCGACTTCCGCGAGCAATGCCTGCGCGCGTTCCTTCGCTTCACGGCCCTTGGCGAGCCCGGTCAGTCCAACCGCGACATTGTCGATGACCCGCGCCCAGGGCAGCAGCCGCGGCTCCTGGAACATGATGCGGGTGCGGGCGTGGGTGCCATCTTCGGAGCCGACGTCGAGGGCGCCGGCCGTCGGCCGGTCGAGCCCGGCAAGGATGCGCAACAGCGTCGATTTCCCGCACCCGCTCTTGCCAATGATCGCCAGAAAGGTGCCGGCCTCGACATTGAGGTCGATGCCGTCGAGGACGACCTTGTCGCCGAAGCTCTTGCGCACTCCGCGGAAGGCGAAGGCGCTGGCCCTGGGTTCCCGTTGCGTGACCCGGTTGACGGTCTCGGTGGTCAGGTGGCCTGTACGAAGCGTGGCAATGGCGGCAGTCGTCATGTCAACTCCGTGCGGTCTGGAATGCGGGATGCCACTGCAGGGAGAGCCGTTCGAGCATGCGGGCGAGACTGTCCGCGAGCTTGCCCAGAAGGGCGTAGATCAGGATCGACAGCACCACCACGTCGATGAGCAGGAACTCGCGGGCCTGCATGGCCATGTACCCGAGCCCGGACGAGGCCGAGATTGTCTCCGCCACGATCAGCGTCAGCCACATGATGCCGAGCGCGTAGCGCAACCCCACGAAAATGGCCGGCAGGGCGCCGGGAAGGATGACGCGCAGGAAAAGCTCGCCGCGGCTCATCCCGTAGATGCGGCCCATCTCGATGAGCTGCGGATCGACGCTCTGGATGCCGAGCAGCGTGTTCACATAGATCGGGAAGAACACGCCCAGCGCAACCAGGAAGATCTTCGCCTCCTCGTCGATGCCGAACCACAGAATGACGAGCGGGATGAGCGCCAGGTGCGGAATGTTTCGGATCATCTGAAGGGTCGTGTCCGTAACCCCACGCGACAGCGCCGAGACGCCGTTGGCGAGGCCGAGTACGAAACCGATCGAGCCGCCGACGGCGAAACCGACGAGCGCGCGCGCCGCACTCACGCCGATGTTGGCGATGAGTTCGCCAGAGACGAGCAGCCTCCAGAACGCGGCGGCGACCGCCGAGGGCGCCGGCAGCACGTTACCGGCAATGAGCCCGGCGCGCGATGCCAGCTCCCACGCAAGCAGGAGAATGACGGGAAGCGCCCAGCCGATGCTCTCGCGCCCAAGCCTTGCCAGCCAGCCTTGCAGAGCGCTCATGACGACGCCTGCAGCCTGCGGGCACCATGGTGGCCCACGGTGAACTCATTGGCGATGTTCGCGCCGACGCGGCGGCGCTCCGTGCCAAGGCCGAGCTTCGGGAACAGGAGTTCCGCCACCCTGTAGGCCTCCTCGAGGTGCGGGTAGCCGGAGCCGATGATCGTGTCGATGCCGATCGCCTGGTACTCGCGAATGCGCTCGGCGATCTGGTCGGGCGTTCCCACCAGGGCGGTGCCGGCGCCACCCCGAACCAGACCGACGCCGGCCCAGAGGTTCGGCGCCACGACGAGCCGGTCGCGCCGACCACCATGCAGTTCGGCCATGCGGCGCTGGCCGACCGAATCCATCTCCTTCAGGAAGCGCGCCTGCGCATTGGCGATCTGCTCGTCCGTGACATGGCTGATCAGCCGATCGGCCGCCGCCCACGCCTCCTCCTCCGTCTCCCGCACGATGAAGTGCAGCCGGATGCCGAAGGAGAGCTTGCGGCCGCGTGCCGCCGCCCGCGCCTGGGCGCGCTGGAGTTTCTCGGCCACCATGTGCGGCGGCTCGCCCCAGGTGAGGTACTTGTCGACCGTCTCGGCCGCCAGCTCCTGGCCCGCATCGGAGGAGCCGCCGAAATACAGCGGCGGAGTGGGCCGCTGGACCGGCAGGAGGTCGAGGCGACCGGCCTGCACCTTGTAGTACCTGCCTTCGAAATCCACCTGCTCGCCGGAGAGCAGCCCGCGCCAGATCGTCAGGAACTCGCCCGCCTGGGTGTAGCGCTCGTCATGCGGGGTGAAGACGCCGTCGCCGGCGAGCTCGACAGGATTGCCGCCGACCACCACGTTGAGCAGCAGCCGGCCATCGCTCAGCCGGTCCAGCGCCGCGGTCTGGCGCGCCGCCAGAGCTGGCGACACCACGCCGGGCCTCAGCGCAACGAGGAACTTCAGCCGTTCGGTATAGGTCGCGAGCCCTGTCGCGGTGATCCAGGAATCCTCGCAGTTCTGCCCGGTCGGCAGCAGGACGCCGGGAAAGCCGAGGCGATCGACGGCCTGCGCGATTTCCCTGAAGTATCGGAACTCGGGCGGCCGCTGCCGCGTCTCCGAGCCGAGATAGCTCCCGTCGCCGTGAGTAGGAATGAACCAGAAGAAATCGAGCGGCCGTTCGGCCGAGATGGGGGTCGCGAGGGTCATTGGCTTCCTGCAGTCAGTTGGTCGGCGCGTTCCAGACGATGTCGCGCACGTTCACCGGGTTTGGGATCAACCCGAGGGCATGGAATGTGTCGGCGATGGCCTGCTGCTTGGCGACCACGTCGTCCGACAGGGGATGGACCTCGATGCGATAGCGGTCGATCGCCGCCTTCTGAGCGGCAAGGTCAATGCCGGTTGCCGCCGCCGAGATGCTCGCCAGCTCGTCCTTGTTGGCAGCCGCCCACTCCGCCACGCCAACCAGTTCGTCGACGACGGCCGCGAGCACGTCCGGATGAGCCTCGGCGAAGGAACGGCTGGCCAGGTAGAAGGAATTGCTGTCCAGGCCCTCGTTCGCCGTGGTGACCAACGGGCGGGCGCCGTGCTTGGCCTCGGCGATGGCGAAATACGGATCCCACACGGCCCAGGCGTCGACGCTGCCGGTCGTGAACGCGGCAACCGCATCGGCCGGCGCGAGGTAGGCGGGCTCGATGTCCGAATAGTCCAGGCCGGCCAGCTTGAGCGCCTGCACCGTGAAGTTGTGGGAACTCGATCCCTTGCCGAAGGCCACCTTCTTGCCTTTCAGTTCCGCGACCGACTGGATGGGCGAGTCCTGCTTCACGAGCAGCGCGTTCTGCACGGCTGGCGACGAGGCGGCGTAGACCAGGCTGGCGCCCGCCGACTGGGCGAAGATCGGCGGCGTGTCGCCGGTGACGCCGAAATCGACCGCACCCGCGCCGAGCGCCTCCAGGAGGGGGGGCCCGAACTGGAACTCGACCCACTTGACGTTGTTGACGCCCAGTTCGGCGAGCCGCTTCTCGAAAGCCTGCTGCTGCTTGGCCACGACCAGCAGGCTGCTGCTCTTCTGGTAGCCGATGCGGAATTCCTGCGGCACGTCGGAAGCCTCCGCTCCGCCGAGCGAAAGGCTCGATGTGAGGAGCGGTGCGCCGAGCAGGCCTGCCAGCAGATAGCGTCGATTGAACATGACTTCCTCCAGTGCGCGGCGGTTGGAGACAGGCGCGGTCAGTTGGCGGGAGGCACCCACACCGCGTCGGCGATCTTGATCGAGTTCGGGATTAGTCCGAGCTTGTGGAACCGGTCGGCTGTCGCCTGCTGGTTGGCGATGATTTCCTCGGTGATCGGGAAGATGCCGAACTTGGCGCGATTGGCGGCGAGCGTCTGGGCTTCCAGCGGCACGCCCGTGACCTCGTGAAGCGCGGCGGCGACCTTGTCGCGGTTCTTGTCGGCCCAGTCCGCCGCCACCGCGAGTTGCTCGACCACCGTCGAGACCGTCTCGGGATGGGCCTTGGCGAAGTCGCGGTTCGACAGGAAATAGGTGTTGACCGACAAGACCTCGGGGGAGCGGACCAGGACGGTCGGCTTGAAGTTCGTTTCCGCGATCGCCAGGAACGGATCCCAGATCGACCAGGCGTCGACCTTGTCGGAGGCAAACGCGGCCGCGGCATCCGGTGGCGGCAGGTAAACCGCCTCGATGTCGCCGAACGCGAGGCCGTTCTTCTCCAGCGCCGCGACGAGCAGGTTATGGGCGCTGGTACCCTTGCCGACGGCAACCTTCTTGCCTTTCAGGTCGGCGACCGAGGCAATCCCGGAGCCTTCCTTGGCGATGATCGCCTCGCCGTCGAGATTGCCGGGCAACGCCGCGACGTAGACGATCGCCGAGCCGGCCGACTGGCCGAAGATCGGCGGCGCGTCGCCGACCCAGCCCACGTCGATCGCACCGGCATTCAGCGCCTCGACCAGCGGCGGCCCCGCGGTGAATTCGACCCAGGAAACCGTCACGCCC
>Ga0182741_1000850_pt1 | contig 43030 bp, 35 predicted proteins | sample eDN5th37CBELigOP_FD_128874 | JGI IMG/M metagenome (GOLD analysis project Ga0182741, IMG submission 128874) | Enriched Organic Plus compost microbial communities from Emeryville, California, USA - eDNA 5th pass 37_C BE-Lig OP (version 2) (version 2) ... | reverse complement strand
CCCATCGAGGACCCGGAGTTCTACCAGTTCCACCCCACGGGCCTCTACAAGCTGGGCGTGCTCCTCACCGAGGGCGCGCGCGGCGAGGGCGGCATCCTGCGCAACGGCGAGGGCGAGCGCTTCATGGAGCGCTACGCGCCCACGATCAAGGACCTGGCGCCGCGCGACATGGTGAGCCGCGCGATGTACCTGGAGATCCGCGAGGGGCGCGGGGCGGGTCCCGACAAGGACTACATCCACCTCGACCTCACGCACCTCGACCCGCACATCATCGAGGAGCGCCTGCCCGACATCACCGAGTTCGCGCGCATCTACCTGGGCGTGGACCCGGTCAAGGAGCTGGTGCCCATCCAGCCCACGGCGCACTACGCCATGGGCGGCATCCCCACCACCATCGACACCAACGTCATCCTCGACGGCAGCAACACCGTCCTGCCGGGGCTGTACGCCGCCGGCGAGGTCGCCTGCGCGAGCCTGCACGGCGCCAACCGTCTGGGCACGAACTCGCTAGGTGACCTCTTGGTCTTCGGCCGCCGCGCCGGCCGCAACGCCTCCGCCTTCGCCGCCTCGGCGGAGTTCGGCGCGCTGCCGAAGGACGTCAAGGACCGCGCCCGCGAGATGATCGACAAGGCGCTCAACGGCCCTCGCAAGGAGCGCGTGTCGCAGCTGAGGGGCGAGCTGCAGGCGTCGATGATGGACAACGCCTCGGTGTTCCGCACCCAGGAGACCCTCTCGGCACAGGTGGCCAAGATCGCCGAGCTGGAGGAGCGCTACCAGCAGATCGGCGTCGAGGACAAGGGCAAGGTGTACAACACCGAGCTCATGGAGGCCCTGGAGCTGGGCTTCCTCATCGACAACGCCAAGCTGCTCGTGCACGCCGCCCTCAACCGCACGGAGTCGCGCGGGGCCCACTCCCGCGAGGACCACAAGGAGCGCGACGACGTCAACTGGCTGAAGCACACGCTCGTCCACAAGGACGGGGACGGCCTGCGCATCAGCTACAAGCCCGTGACGCTGGGGCGGTACGAGCCCAAGCCCCGCGTCTACTAGGAGCGGCATGGAGCACTCCGCGGCGAACGGCGCGCGTCACGGCCGCAGGATCTCTTAGGGAGCCACATGCAGATCACGGTCCGCATCAAGCGCTTCGACCCCGAGGTCGACAAGAAGCCCCGCTGGGAGGAGCACCAGCTGGACGTCGAGCCCACCGAGCGCGTCCTGGACGTCCTCAACATGATCAAGTGGGAGCGCACCGGCTCGCTCGCCTACAGGCGCTCCTGCGCCCACGGCATCTGCGGCTCCGACGCGATGCTCATCAACGGCCAGAACCGCCTGGCCTGCAAGGTGCTGGTGAGGGACCTGGGGGACAGGATCACTGTCGAGCCGCTGCCCGGCCTCCCCGTCCTCAAGGACCTCATCGTCGACATGGAGCCGTTCTTCGACGCCTACAAGTCGGTGCTGCCGTACTTCATCAACGACGAGACGCCGCCGGCCACCGAGAGGCTGCAGAGCCCCGAGGAGCGCGAGCGCTTCGACGAGACGACGAAGTGCATCCTCTGCGCCGCCTGCACGACCTCCTGCCCCGTCTTCTGGACGAACGGGCGCTACGTCGGCCCCGCGGCCATCGTCAACGCCCACAGGTTCATCTTCGACTCGCGCGACCAGGCCGCCGGCGACAGGCTCGCCATCCTCAACGGGGTCAACGGCCTGTGGCGCTGCCGCACCGCCTACAACTGCACCGAGGCGTGCCCGCGCGGCATCCCCGTCACGCAGGCCATCGAGGAGGTCAAGCGCGAGCTCCTCTACCGCCGCGCCTGACGCTCGGCCAGCCCCTGTCGCACGGCCCGCTGCCCGCCCCCGCCCAGGGGCGGGCAGCGTTATCGTCGTGGCGTGACGAGCGGACAGCCCGCAGCGGCGCTGGAGACGAGGCCGGTCAGCCCCGGGAGGCTGGGAGACCTCGACGCGGTCTTCAGCGCCCGCGGCTGCTCGGTGGCCAAGGGCTGCTACTGCATGTACTACCGGGCGACGCACGCCCAGTACCGCGAGCTCGGCCGCGCCAAGGCCGTGCGCGACGCGATGCGCGCGCTCGTCGAGGGCGGTGAGGTGACGGGCCTCATCGGCTACCTGGACGGCGAGCCGGTGGGCTGGGTGTCGCTCGGCCCGCGCGAGGCCTACAGGCGCCTGGAGACGTCCAAGATCATGGCGCCCGTGGACGGCGAACCCGTCTGGTCGGTGGTCTGCTTCGTGGTGCCGTCGGCGCATAGGGGCAAGGGGCTGGCCGCCGCGCTGCTGCGCGCCGCCGTCGACCACGCCAGGCGCCAGGGCGCCCGGTGGCTCGAGGCCTACCCGGTCGACCTGGAGGCCGCGCCGGGGCAGACCCAGCTCTGGTTCGGCACGGCGGGCATGTACAGGGACCAGGGTTTCGTCGAGGTGGCCAGGCGCAAGCCCGGCAGGCCCGTCATGCGCCTGCGGCTGCAGCCTTAGGCCCGGTCAGCGGTCCCGACTCAAGGCGAGGCCCACGAGGACCGGGTCGTGGTCCGAGGACCTGAACGGGTCCGGCGCGTAGAGCGCCTCCTGGGCCGGCCCCTTGAACGTCGTGTCGTAGTCGATGATGTCGGGCTCGTCGGCGTTCACGTGCCAAGCCGCCGCGCCCGTCACCTGCGCGGCCAGGCTGGGGCTCGCCAGCGCGTGGTCCAGGTAACCGACCATCCCGTCCGACAGGTAGGTGTAGGCGCCCTCGCCCTCGTGCTCCCGCAGCAGGTCCACGTAGCCGGCCGCCAGGAACGCGGCCACGGGGTCCTCGCGCGCGTAGGAGTTGAGGTCGCCGATCACCAGGACATCGGGGTCGCGTGCGCCCGTGGGGTCGGTCGCCAGCCAGGCGAGCAGCGCCTTGGCCGCCGCCGCGCGGGTGCCGTTGCAATCGCCCTGCACGGGGTCGTCGTCGCCGCGCCCGCACGAGCTGCCCTTGCTCTTGAGGTGGTTCACCACCACCGTGAAGCGGCCGCCGCTGGCGTCCTGGAAGGTCTGGGCGAGCGCGGGGCGGTTGCGGTCGCTGCCAGTGCCCTGGGGGTCGACGAAGGCCCTGTCGTCGAGCACGGCCGGAGCGCCCACCGGCGTCACCGCGGTCCGCCGGTAGACGAGGGCCACCCTGATGACGTCGCGGCCGATGGGTGCGTCGGCGTCGACGTAAGCGTAGGCGCCCCCGGTGGCCTCGTTGAGGCGCCTCACCAGGTCGCGCAGTGCGCTCTGGTCGCGGTCGTTCTCCAGCTCCACCAGGCCGAGCACGTCCGCGTCCAGCGCGGCCAGCGCCGCCACGAGCTTGGCGGCCTGGCGCTCCAGCTCGCTCCGGCCGTCGGCGCCGCGGCACTCAGCCCGGCCGCTCGGCCCGCAGGTGGAGCCGAAGCCGTCGAAGTAGTTCAGGACGTTGAACGACGCCACGCGCAGGCTGCCGCCCACCTCGGGCGGGTCTTGGGGCGGGGGGTTCGCGCGCACGTGCGTCGCCGGCTGCGTGGGGTGCACCCGGTAGCTGCCGAAGGCGTGGTCGAGCACGCCGGTCACGCCGGTGAGCACGTCGCCGGCGCGGAAGCGGTCGGCGAGCGTGAACGTCCCCCCGGCAGGGTGGCGCACCGGCTCGGGGTTCTGGCGCGTACGCCCGTCGTCGAGCACTATGCGCGAGCGGGCTACCAGGTCGAGCGTCCTGGCTACGCGCGGGTCGCCAGGGTCGTAGAGGGACGTCGGCTGGTAGGGCCTGCCGCCGTCCACGGCCGCCGAGAGGACCACCTCGCCGTACCTGTCGAAGTCGGCGTGGTCGGCCACGTAGAGCTCCTGGGGGAAGGTCACGAGCATGCCCTCCAGGGCCTCGAGCTCCTCGTCCCCGGCCACCGGCAGGGTGAGCGGAGCGGCCGCGGGCAGCGCGGCGCCGCCGCGGCAGACGACGACCTGGGGCCGCCCCGAGAGCTGCGTGATGCCCTCGTACTCGGTGACGCGGCCCGTCACGCGCACGAGGTCCCCGACGGACACGTCCTGGGCTGCCCCGTAGACGTAGAGGCCGTCGGAGGTGCGCGGGTCGCCGTCGCCCCGCGCCTCCTGCACGAAGAAGCCGCCCAGGTCGGTGTCGAAGGCGTCGCCGTCCCCGCGCTGCAGGTCGGCGATCACGACCCCCTCCACCGTGACGGTGCGCCCCTGCATGGGCGAGGCCTCGCCGCGGCCCTGGACCGAGCCGATGGGGGTGAGGGACGGTCGCCCGCCGCAGCCGCCCTGGCCGGCGCCGAAGACGCCCGCCGCCAGGCCGGCGGCGAGGAGCAGCGCTAGCGCGAGGGAGCGGCGGGACACGCGTGGGCTAGGGGACGCGCGCCACCAGCTCGACCTCGACGGCGGCGCCCTTGGGCAGGGCGGCCACGGCGACCGTGCTGCGCGCCGGCGGCTCGCTGGTGAAGTACCGGCCGTAGACGCCGTTGAACTCGTCGAAGGTGCCCATGTCGGTGAGGAAGCAGGTGGCCTTCACCACGTGCTCGAAGCCCGTGCCGGCGGCCTTCAGCACGGCCTCGAGGTTCCTCATGACCTGCTCCGTCTGCTCGGCCACGGAGCCGGCGACGAAGCTCCCGTCCGGCTTGAGCGCTACCTGGCCGGCGGTGAAGACGAGGTCGCCGACCCGCACGGCCTGCGAGTAGGGGCCGACGGCGGCGGGGGCGTCGGTGGTGGAGATGGTCCTACGCATGCCGGGAGCGTAGCAGGGGAGGGTCACCGCGTGCGGCCCTGCCAGGCCGCGCGGCCGGCGCGGCGCGCCTCTCCAGGCGCTGCGCGGTCAGCGCGGCTGACACCGTGACGGCCCAGCCCGAGGCGCGCGGGCCCTCAGAGCGCCAGCAGCAGCACCAGTGCCAGCAGGAGGAGGGCCGAGCCGATCACCCAGCCGCGGTACGGGTACCAGGGGTGGCGCTTCAGGCGGGCGACGGGGCCGTTTGGCGGGTAGCCCTCCTCCACCTGGCGGATGCCCGACATCGTGTCGCCGATGGCCACGGTCGCGACCTCGAGCTGGTTCTCCGGTAGGTCGTAGCGCTTGTGGCGCGGCGCCACCTCCCGCACGTGCAGGACCACGGCCGTGACGTTGTCGGGGCTGCCCCGGTCGTTGGCCTCGCGCAAGAGCCGCCGCACCGCCTCCTCCGGCGTGGAGTCCAGCACCACCTGCGCCATCAGGGTCTCCGACAGCAGCATGCTCACGCCGTCGGAAACGACCAGCAGCCTGTCTCCCGGGCGGACCTCGAAGTGCAGGACGTCCAGCCGGAAGCGCGGCGTGGCGCCGATGGCGTTGGTGATCACGTTGCGGTACCTGTGCCTGCTGGCCTCGTCCTCCGAGAGCAGCCCTTGGCGGACGCGGTCGGCCACCCAGGAGTGGTCGTCGGTGAGCCGCTGCAGCTGGCCGTCGCGCAGCAGGTAGGCGCGCGAGTCGCCGACGTGGCCCACGAGCCCCACCTGGTCGTCCACCAGCACGGCCGTGAGCGTGGTGCCCATGCCCTTGTGCTCCGGGTGCTCGAGGGCGTGGTTGTAGATCTCGACGTTGGCCGCCTGGGCGGCGCGTGCCAGCGCCACGGGGGCGTGGGCCCGGCTGTGCTGCAGGGTCTCGACGAGGACCTCGACGGCGCGTCGGCTCGCGAGCTCGCCGGAGATGTGCCCGCCCATGCCGTCGGCCACCACGCCGAGCCAGCCGTGAGGCCCGACGCGGCCGAAGAAGAACGCGTCCTGGTTGAGGCTGCGCACGCGGCCAGGGTCGGTGGCGCCGGCGCCCACGACCACCGTCTCCCCGCGCGGCGCCGCCGGTCTTGGTGCCAGCGTCGCGCTCATGCGTCCCCGATGATAGCAGCGCCGACGCGCGGCCCCGTTCGTGGGCGACGGGCCGGATCGCGTCCTGGACGGCCTTCCCGTGGGTGCTGGCGCCGCGTGGGAGGTTGGTATGCTGCCGCGCGTGACCGAGGCTGTGGAGCGGGCGCTGGCGGCGGCTGAGGCAGAGGGCTCGCGCACCAACGCGTTCCTCACGGTGGCGCGCGAGCGGGCCATGGCCAGGGCGGCGGCCGTGCCGGAGGGCGCGCCGCTGGCGGGCCTCCCCGTGGCCGTGAAGGACAACATCTGCGTGGCCGGCCTGCCGGCCACCGCCGGCTCCAAGGTCCTCGGGGGTTTCGTGCCGCCGTACACGGCCACCGTCGTCGAGAGGCTCGAGTCGGCCGGCGCCGTCGTCGTGGGCAAGACGAACCTCGACGAGTTCGGGATGGGCTCCACGAACGAGAACTCGGCCTACGGCCCCGTCCTCAACCCGCTCGACCCATCCAGGGTCGCCGGCGGGTCCTCCGGAGGCTCGGCCGCCGCCGTGGCGGCCGGCGTGGTGCCGGTGGCGCTGGGCAGCGACACCGGCGGCTCGGTGAGGCTGCCCGCCGCGTTCTGCGGCGTCGTGGGCTTCAAGCCCACCTACGGGTCCCTGTCGCGCTACGGCCTCATCTCCTACGCCTCGTCGCTCGACCAGGTGGGCGTGGTGGCGCGCGACGTCGGCCTGGCGCGCCGGGTCTTCGAGGTCATGCGCGGTCCGGACCCCATGGACCCCACCAGCCGCGAGCCGGGCCCGGCGCCCGCCCTCGCGGGCCGCGTGGCCGTGCTGCGCGAGCTGGCGGGCGACGGGATGTCGGAGGACGCCCTGGCCGGGCTCCAGAGGGCCAGGTCTGCCCTGGCCGAGGTCGGCGTCGAGGTCGTCGAGGTCAGCGTGCCCGAGGTGAGGTACGCCGTGGCCTCCTACTACCTGATCGCCACCGCCGAGGCGTCGAGCAACCTCTCGCGCTACGACGGCGCCACTTACGGGGCGCGCGTGGGCGACGCGGACGACAACCAGGCGCGGGTGAGCGCCAAGACGCGCTCCGCCCTCTTCGGCAACGAGGTGAAGCGCCGCGTGTTGATGGGCTCGTTCGCGCTGTCGGCCGGCTACCGCGACGCCTACTACGGCCGGGCCGTGCGGGCCAGGGGCCTGGTGGCCGCCGGGCTCGCCGCGACTCTGGCCGGCGCCGACGCCATCCTCACGCCCACGGCGGTGAGCACCGCCTACCGGCTGGGCGAGAAGGTCGCCGACCCGGTGGCCATGTACGCCGGCGACGTCGCCACCTGCCTGGCCAACCTCGCCGGCCTGCCGGCCGTCTCCGTGCCGGCCGGCGCCGGGGCGGACGGCCTGCCCGTGGGCGTGCAGCTGATCGGCGCGCGGTGGGCGGACGACGCGCTCCTCAATCTGGCGGAGCGGCTTATGGCGGCGCTCGCGGCCTGAGGCTCCAGAGTCCCAGGTCGTTGTGATATGCTTCTGCGGCTTGACCGCCCGCCACCCAGGCAGGGGTCCCCGGCAGGCGCCGCGGCTAGGTCCGGGCGCCAGCGGGAAGGCATGAGCACACCAAGCGACCCGGCCGGGGCGCCTGACAGGCAGGCGGTCCTGGCGTCGGGCCGTCCGAGGAGCAGATATGAAGCGCACGTATCAGCCGAACCGCCGCAAGCGCGCCAAGACGCACGGCTTCAGGGCGCGCATGGCGACGCCCGCCGGCCGCCGCGTCCTCTCTCGCCGCAGGGCGAAGGGCCGCAAGCGCCTGACGGTCTCCGATCGCTGACGCGCGGCCCCAAGCTGCGGTCGCTGAAGTCGGAGCGCGACTTCCAGCGGCTGGTGAAGGGGCGCGTGTCCGGCAGCAGGCACGTGACGGTGCGCCTGCGCGAGACGCGTACGGGAGAGGTGAGGGTCGCCGTAGTCGTGAGCCGCAAGGTCGGCAAGGCCGTGGTCCGCAACCGCGTACGTCGCAGGCTGCGGGAGGCCTTGTTGGCGCTGCTGCGCGAGGGCGCCATCAAGCCCTCGCTCGACGTGATGGTGATAGCCAAGCCGTCGGCCGTGGACGCCCCCTTCACCGAGCTGAAGAGCTCCCTGCGCACGGCGCTGGCTCGCGGGGGAGCGGCGTGAGCCGCGTCCTCGCGAGCGTCGTGCTGGCGCCGGTGCGCTTCTACAGGCGCTACCTGTCGCCGCTCAAGCCGTCCCCCAGCTGCCGCTTCCACCCCACCTGCAGCGAGTACGCCATCCAGGCGGTGGAGACGCACGGCGTCCTCAAGGGGCTGGCGTTGGCAACGTGGCGCGTCCTGCGCTGCCACCCGTTCAACCCAGGCGGCCACGACCCCGTGCCGCCGCGGGCGGACCACCACGCCCACCACCATCAGGTGGACGACGGGGTCATGGCGGTGCGCCGCGCCCGCACGGAGGCACATTGACAGCGAGAATCGCCGGGCTGGCCCGTGCGGCAGCCGTACTCCTAGCCCTCGCGGCCCCCGTGGCCGCGGCGCGCCAGGCCATCGAGTCGGGCCCCTTCGTGCCCGGCAGCTTCCGCGGCCTCGACCAGGCCCTGGCCACCTGCTCGGGCGCGCAGCCGTCGTTCCTCTGCCACTACGAGGACGGCGAGCTGACGCGCGTCCCCACCAAGGGCGCTGACTTCTTCTTCACGCCCGCCGGCGAGCTGGCCGCGGCCTTCGTGAAGATGACCCGCGGGCAGGAGCAGAACCAGTACGACGTCACCGCGGGCACCAACGTCATCCCGTTCGACGCCACGGCCCCCGGCGGGGCGCTGCTGGTGAACGGCGATTACCTGCTGCCCGAGGACGTGCGGGGCGAGTGGGTGAACACCGACGACACCACGCTCACCGGCACCTTCACCTACCGGGCCGGCGACCTGCTGGTGGAGAGGACCGTCGTCCTCACCAGCGTCAGCGAGACCGTCGAGCACACGCTGGTCGTGACGAGGGCCGGCGGCGAGGAGGCCGAGGCGGGCGACCTGCTGCTGCAGGTGGCGGCGCCGGGCATCGCGCGCACCGCCAACCCGGTCGTGAAGGTCGGCTACGGCGAGACCTTCGCGCTCAACCCGGGCGAGAGGCCCTTCGGCGACGTCACCTACGTCTCGCTGCAGAAGGCCAACAACAACCGCGACCAGGCCATCATCCTCCTCCCGCGCGATACGGGCGTGGAGCTCGAGGGCACGTTCGTGCGCCCGAACTTCGGCGTGCTGCAGGCCACGCTCCCGGCGACGGAGCAGGCCGCCACGCTGGCCGTGAACCTCTACGCCGGCCCGAACGAGCTCGTCCGCTACACGCAGGAGGGCTACCTGGACCTGCCGGGGCTCTTCAACCCGAACATCCTGGGCCAGCTCTCGCTGCTCGTGGTCCGGCTCCTGCAGTTCATCCACGAGTACGTGCCCAGCTGGGGCCTCTCGATAATCGTCCTGACGCTGCTGTTCCGCGCCCTCATCTGGCCCCTCATCAGCACGCAGACGAAGTCGATGTTCGGCATGCAGGCGCTGCAGCCCAAGCTGCAGGAGCTGCAGAAGAAGTACAAGGACGACCGCGAGAAGCTCACGCAGGAGACGATGAAGCTGTACCGCGAGGCGGGCGTGAACCCGGCCGGCGGCTGCCTCCCGATCCTCGTGCAGATGCCGCTGTTCCTGATCCTGTGGCGCGTCTTCGTGAACTTCGAGTTCGCCGAGGGCTTCCTGTGGATCCCCGACCTGGGCCGCGCGGACCCCACCTTCATCCTGCCGATCCTCTACGTGGCCGTGATGGTCGCGATGTCGTACTTCTCCTCGCGCAGCAACCCGCAGATGATGCGCCAGTCGATGATCATCAACGTGGTCTTCGGCTTCATCATCTTCGGTTTCCCGGCGGGCGTGCTGCTCTACTATGTGGTGTCCATGCTGGTCCAGGTGTTCCAGTACTGGCTGCTCTACCGGGGCCGTCCGGCCCCGGCTGGCGCGACCCCGGCCCTGGCGACCGGCAAGCGCGGCAAGTGAGGCCACCTAGATGAGCGATTCCGATCTCGACAGGTACCTCGAGGGCATAGGCATCAACGTCGACGAGGACGATGCCGCCACTGAGGGCCTACCGCGTATCGAAGAGGCCGAAGCGGAGCTGGAGGAGTTCGACGTCGCGGCCTACGACGCGGCCGTTGTGGTGCAGGGCGACCCGGCAGAGCGCGCCGAGACGTTCCTCGTGAACCTGCTCCTCAACATCGACCCCGGCTACGCGGTCGAGGTCGACGGCGTGACCGACGAGGAGGTCTTCATCGAGGTCTACGGCGGCGACCCGGGCAAGATCATCGGTCGCGCCGGCCGCACGCTGGCCGCCCTCGAGTACGTGACCAACGCGGTCGTCAACCGTGAAGGCACCCGCCCGGTGCGCGTGAACATCGACGTGGGCGGTTACAAGCGCCGCCGCGACGCCAGGCTGCGCGAGACGGCCCTGGCAGCCGCGGCCCGCGTGCGCAAGAGCGGCGTGCCCGTGGAGCTCGAGCCCATGAGCGCCGCCGAGCGGCGCGTGGTGCACATGGCGCTGGCCGAGGAGGCCGGCATCGTCACCGAGTCCACGGGAGAGGGCGCCGAGCGCCGCGTCGTCGTCAAGCCCGTCTGAGGTTGAGTTGTTCGTCAGGTCGGCCCCGCTGACGGTGGGCGCCGCCCTGGCGCTGGCCGAGGAGAGCCTAGCCGCCGCGGGCGTCGACAGCCCCGCGGCGGAGTCGTACCGCCTGCTAGGGCACGTGCTCGGCCTCGGTCGCACGGAGCTGCTCCTCCGCCGCGCCGACGCCTTGACGGACTCCCAACGCTTCGAGTTCCTCTCGCTCCTGGCGAGACGTTCCCGGCGCGAGCCGCTGCAGCTCGTGCTGGGCGAGGCCCCGTTCCTTGACCTCACGCTGGCCGTCGCTCCTGGGGTGCTGCTGCCGCGGCCCGAGACCGAGCGGCTCGTCGAGCTCGTCCTGGAGGAGCTCGACGCCTCGCCGCCCGGCCCCGGCGACGTGCTCCTCGACGTGGGCACGGGCACCGGCGCCGTGGCCCTGGCGCTGAAGCACGCCTACCCGCAGGCCGAGGTGTGGGCCACCGACGTCTCCGACACGGCGCTGGAGCTGACGGGACGCAACGCCCGCGCGCTGGGCCTTCCCCTGGTGCTGAGACGCTCCGACCTGCTAGACGACCCGGAGGTGGCGGCCGCGGCCGGCCGCGCGGTGGCGCTGGTCTCGAACCCGCCCTACCTGCCGGAGTCGGACAGGGACGTCGTGCCGCCGGAGGTGGCGGCGGAGCCGCCGCAGGCGCTCTACGCCGGCGAGGACGGGCTGGCGGTGGCGAGGCGGCTGGTCGCGCGGTCGGAGGCGCTCCTGCGCCCAGGCGCGCTGCTGGCGTTGGAGCTCGACCCTCGCAACGTCCAGGCCATGGCGGCGGAGCTCACCGGCTTCGCCAGCCGGCGCGTGGAGGGCGACCTAGCGGGCCGGGAGCGGTTCCTGCTGGCCAGGCGGTAGGCGACTAGTCCGCCTCGGTGGCCCGGCCAAGCGGCGGCAGCTCGGGCAGCTCCTCGAGCGGGACCTTGCGCGGGCGGCCCGTCTTGGGGTGCGAGGGGGAGGGCCTGGCGACGTACGCCACCACCTCGTCCTCCTCTGAGGTGTCGTAGGTGTGGTCGCGCTCCTCCTGGCCACCCTCGTCGTCGGACCGGGCGTGCGGGCCGCGCATGCCGCTGATGAGCAGCAGGCCGGCGCCCACCACCACGCAGGCGTCGGCGACGTTGAACACGGGGAAGCTGAAGCCCCCGCTGCGCACGTGGATGAAGTCCACGACGTAGCCGAGGCGCAGGCGGTCGATCATGTTCCCGAGGGCCCCGCCCATCACCAGCGCCAGCGACACGCGCTGCAGCGCCAGGAGGTCCCGGCCCCTGGTGATCAGGTAGACGCCGATGGCGACGCCCACGACTCCAGACAGCAGGCCGAGCATCCGCGTGCCGTCCAGGTGGTAGCCGAGGACGGTGAAGTCGATGTCGCGGAGCATGCCGAAGGCGGCGCCGTCGTTGCGGGTGTACGTGATGCCCAGGCCGGGGAAGACGGGGATGTCCACCTGGTCGAGGGGCAGGTTCCTGGTGACCCAGGCCTTGCTCAGTTGGTCGGCAGCGACCAAGAAGGCCACCAGGAGAAGGACCATAGCGACCGAGTATAGTCCGCTCCGCTCGCCATGGGCCGTCCGCCCGCGTTCTCCCGCCGTCAGGAGCCTCGCAGCGGCCGGCGGCCGGCCGGGGATATGGTGGCCCCAACGACGCAGCGGGCCCGCAGGCCCCGGGAGTGATGAGCATGACGGCAACCGTTGACCTCGTGCGCCAGCACATCGGCCGCGCCGCGGGAGAGGCGGAGGCGGGGCTGCTCGAGCGCTTCGCCGTGGCCCTCTTCGACAAGGCCGAGGAAGGCCTCGCGCGACAGTTCGGCGGCGCCGAGCTCTACGCCATGGCGGTGGACGGGCTCGAGTTCCTGCGCCAGCTCGACGGCGTCTTCAAGGTCGAGGTCGTCAACCCCACCGTGGAGGCGAACGGCTGGGAGTCGCCCTACACCGTCGTCCGCCTGGTCATGACCGACAGGCCGTTCATCGTCGACTCGGTGCAGGCCGAGGTGGCGAGGCAGGGCCTGGAGCTCGCCTACAAGCTGCACCCCATCCTCGACGTGGTGCGCGACGACGCCGGGCGCCTCCTTGACGTAGACGGCCAGGCGGCCGGCCGGGCCGAGGCGTTCGAGATGTACTTCGTCGAGCGCGTCGAGGGCGAGGCGCTGACGCGGCTGCGGGAGCGGCTGGAGGCGGTCCTCGAGGACGTCCACCGGGCCACGCGCGACTACCAGGAGATGCGCAAGCGTGCCATGGGCACGACCTACTACCTGCAGTCGCTCGGCCGCGGGCGGGTGAACCCGCCGCCCGGCATCGTCATCGACGAGGTGAGCGGCGACGTCAAGGACGAGCTGAACGAGTACGCCGACTTCGTGGAGTGGCTGTTGGACGACAACTTCGTCTTCCTCGGCTACCGCGAGTACGAGGTGAAGGACACCGGCGGCGAGCCGCACGTGCAGGTCCGCGCGGGCAGCGGGTTGGGGATCCTCGCCGACGAGTCCAACAGCGCCTTCGAGCAGCCGGTGCCGTTGAGCGCCCTGCCGGAGCGGCTGCGCCAACGCGTCGTCGCCGGCCGCCTCCTCGTGGTCTCCAAGACCGACTCCGAGTCGACCGTGCATCGCCCCCGCCGCATGGACGACGTGGGCGTGAAGGTCCTGGGCGGCGACGGACGGGTTCACGGCGAGCGCCGCTTCCTCGGACTATTCACCAGCAAGGCGCAGAACACGCCGGTGGACACGATCCCGATCCTGCGCCGCAAGCTGCGCAAGGTCCTGGAGCTGGACGAAGCGGTGCCCGGCAGCCACGACTACAAGGCCATCGTGGCGGAGTTCAACTCGCTGCCGCGCGAGGAGCTCTTCGGCGCCGACCCCGAACAGCTCCACAGGGACATCCGCACGATCCTCTCGCTCGACCAGGAGCGGGGCGCGCGCCTCCGCATGCGCGCGGACCCCCTCAAGCGCGGGGTCCTCGCGATGGTCGTCATGCCGCGCGAGAGCTTCAACGGCCAGGTCAGGAAGCGCATACAGGAGTACCTGCAGAGCGCGCTCAGGGCCACGTACGTCGACTACCGCCTGGCCCTCTCGGAGGACCACGACCACGCGCGCTTCCACTTCAACTTCGCCACCGACGTCGACCTGGAGACCGTGGACGTCAAGGAGCTCGAGCGCCACGTGGCGGCCCTGGCGCGCAGCTGGCGCGACGAGCTGCGCGAGCTGCTGGTGGCGAGGTTCGGCGAGTCGGAGGGTCGCGCGCTGGCCAGGCGCTACGGCGGGGCCTTCGACGAGGGGTACTACGCCGAGGTGAGGCCGGAGCGGGCGGTCGAGGACATCGTGAACCTCGAGCGCCTCGGACCCGACGAGACCGACTTCGACATAGTCGAGGACGAGGCCGACACCGAGGCCACCGTCCTCGTCTACTACCCGGCGGGCCGCTCGCGGGCGCTCTCCGACGTGCTGCCCATGCTCGAGAACCTGGGCCTGAGGGTCCTCGACCAGAACCCCTACGACGTGCACCTAGAGGACGGCGAGAGGGGCGTCGACGTCTACCGCGTCACCGACCGCGAGGGGCGGCGCCTCGACGTCGCGAGGGTGGAGGACCGGCTGGTGTGGGCGCTACGCGCGCTCACCGCCGGCGGGGCTGAGAACGACGCGCTGAACAGGCTGGTGCTGTACGCCGGCCTGACGATCAGGCAGGTGGCCCTGCTGCGGGCGTTCCAGATGTACTACTCGCAGCTGAACCTGGTCACCAGCCCGGCGTTCGTCACCTCCACGCTCCTGGCGCACCCGGAGGTGGCCAGGCTGCTCGTCGCGTACTTCGAGCGCCGCTTCGACCCCGCCTTCACGGGCGGTGGCGAGAGGCCGCTGTCTCCCCAGGAGCGGGCGCCGCACCTGGCGGAGGCGGCGGAGGCCGTGCGCGGCGCCCTGTCGTCGGTGGCGTCGCTGGCCGGTGACCAGGCCCTGAGGGGCCTCCTCGACCTTATGGAGGCCACGGTCCGCACCAACTACTTCCTCGGCCACAGGCGCATCAGCTTCAAGATCGACTCGCGGCGCGTGGGCAGCATGCCTGAGCCGCGGCCCCTCTACGAGATCGGCGTGCACTCGCCCACCGTGGAGGGCACGCACCTGCGCGGCGGCAAGGTGGCGCGCGGCGGCATCCGCTGGTCCGACCGGCCGGACGACTTCCGCACCGAGGTCCTGGGCCTGATGAAGACCCAGATGACGAAGAACGCCGTGATCGTGCCGGTTGGCTCGAAGGGCGGCTTCGTACTCAAGCGCGCGCCCTCTGACCCCGCGGCGCTGCGGGAGCACGTGCGGGCCCAGTACCAGGAGTACGTGCGCGGGCTCCTCGACGTGACCGATAACGTCGTGGACGGCCAGGTCGTGCACCCCGCCGGCGTGCTGGTCTACGACGAGCCAGACCCCTACCTGGTCGTCGCCGCCGACAAGGGCACGGCCACGTTCTCCGACCTGGCCAACGCCACCGCCGCCGAGTACGACTTCTGGCTGGGCGACGCCTTCGCCTCTGGCGGCTCTGCCGGCTACGACCACAAGGGCATGGGCATAACGGCCCGCGGCGCGTGGGAGTGCGTCAAGCGGCACTTCGCCGAGATGGGCCTCAACGTCTTCCGTGACGAGTTCACGGCCGTCGGCATCGGGGACATGTCAGGCGACGTGTTCGGCAACGGCCTGCTGTACACCGACAAGGTCAGGCTGGTAGCGGCCTTCGACCACCGGCACGTGTTCGTGGACCCCGACCCCGACCCGGCGCGCTCGTTCGCCGAGCGCCGGCGCCTCTTCGAGCTGCCGCGGTCCTCGTGGGCCGACTACGACCGGGCGCTCATCAGCCCCGGCGGCGGCGTCTTCGAGCGCGGCGCCAAGCGCATCGAGGTGACGCCCGAGATGAAACGCGCCCTCGGCATCGACGCCGACGAGCTCTCCGGGCCGGAGCTGGTGAAGGCCGTGCTGCGCGCCCCCGTCGACCTGCTGTGGAACGGCGGTATCGGCACGTACGTGAAGGCGTCGACCGAGAGGCACGCCGAGGTCGGCGACTCGGCCAACGACGCGGTGCGCGTCGACGCCCCCGAGCTGCGGTGCAAGGTGGTGGGCGAGGGCGGGAACCTCGGGTTCACGCAGCTGGCGCGCATCGAGTACGCGCGGCTGGGCGGGCGCAACGACACCGACGCCATCCACAACTCGGCGGGCGTGGACACCTCCGACCACGAGGTGAACATCAAGGTCTGCCTGGCCCCGCTGGTGCGCTCCGGCCGGCTGAGCCTCGAGGAACGCGACGCGCTCCTCGCCGCCATGACGGACGACGTGGCGCGGCTGGTCCTCCGGGACAACGACATGCAGTCGCAGGCGATAAGCCTGGCCCTCAGGGCCGCCGCCGAGGACGAGGAGCTGTTCGGCTCGCTGCTCGACTACCTGGTGGAGTCGGCCGGCCTCGACCGCGCCGTCGAGGTCCTGCCCACCGCGCGGCAGCTGGCCGAGCGGCGCGCCGAGGGCGTCTCGTTCACGCGCCCCGAGCTGGCCGTGATGCTGGCCTACGTGAAGATGGGCCTCTACAGGCGGCTCCTGGAGACCGAGCTACCCGACGACCCGTACCTGGCGCACTACCTGCGCGACTACTTCCCGCCCGTCATGCGCGAGCGCTACCAGGAGGCCATAGACGCCCACCAGCTGCGCCGCGAGATCACGGCCACGCAGATCACCAACGCGGTCGTGGACATGCTGGGCATCGAGTTCGTGCACAGGGCGGTGCGGCAGACCGGCGCCACGCCGGTGGAGGTCGTGCGGGCGGCCCTGGTGGCCATGGAGCTGCTGGGCACGCAGGCCTTCGCCGACGAGCTGCAAGAGCGCGACGAGGACCTGCACCCCGAGGCCGCGTACGCCGCCCTGCGCGCCATGGCGCAGGCCGTGGAGGGCGTGGTGGCGTGGCTGCTCACCACCGACATGGCCCGCAGCCCGCTCGGCGAGGTCGTGGCCGAGTACGGGGCGCCGCTGGCCGAGCTGCGCCGCCGCCTCGAGGGCTTCCTCCCCACGGCCGAGCGGCGCCGCTTCCGGTCCAGCGTGAAGCAGTACGTGAAGGTCGGCCACGACGAGGCCATGGCTGAGCGCGTGGCGGCGCTCGAGTACCTGCCGGCGAGCGTCGGCGTGGTCGAGGCGGCCCGCGCGGCCGGCGTGGAGCTGGACGTGGCGGCGACGGCCTTCTTCGCCCTCGGCGAGAGGCTGGCGCTGGGCCAGGTGCGGGACGAGCTGCGCGCCCTGCCTACCCACGGCAAGTGGGAGAAGATCGCGCAGACCGGCACGATCCTCGACCTGCGCGCGGCCCAGCAGCGCCTCACTACCGCCTACCTGCGGGCGGCCAAGGACGAGCCGAAGCTCACGGTGGAAGGGTTCCTCGGGCGGCAGCCGTTCCTGAAGCGCTACGACGCCGCCTTGCGCGATCTGAGGGTGCCTGGCGAGCTGGGCCTGTCTGGCGGCGCCGTGCTGGCGCGCCTGCTGGCGCATGCCCATGAAGCCTGAGACGGACTAGCCCGCGACCGGCCTGGGCGCGGCGCCTCCGCGTGCGCGTGCCTCTGCGGGCGCCCGCGTGGCGACGAACGCGCGCAGCACCGCGTCGAGGCGCGCCACGCCCGTCGTCGTGGCCGAGAGCCTGCGCCCCTCGAGGGCCAGCAGACCGTGCGCCAGGCAGTCGGCCAGCCAGCGCGCGGCCCCCTGCTCCACCGCGTAGCCGGTGAGCGCCTCCAGGGCGGCCAGGTCAACGCCCTCGAGCGTCCGCAGCCCCGTCATCAGCCGCTCGAGCACGACGTCGTCGGCGCTCAGCACGTCGACCTCTGGCGGCTCGCCGGCCAGCCAGCCCTTGATGGGCGGGTTCCTGAGCCGCACGCCGAGACCGTCGCCGCCCGGCAGGTACGACGACGCGCCCGGCCCGGCGCCGAGGTAGTAGCCGCCGCGCCAGTAGACGAGGTTGTGCCTGGACTCCTCGCCGGGGACGGCATGGTTGCTCACCTCGTAGCGGCGCAGGCCGGCCGCCGCCAGGACGTCGGCGGCCAGGTCGAAGGTGGTGGCGTCGAGATCCTCGTCGACGACGACGCCGCGCAGCGCGAAGGGCGTGTGCGGCTCGACGGTCAGCGAGTAGACGGAGACGTGCTTGACGCCGGCGGCCACCACGCGCTGCAGGTCGAGGGCCAGGTCCTGGCCAGCGATGGCCGTCATGACGTCCACGTTCACCCGCACGCCGCTGGCGACGGCCTGATCGACCGCCGCCAGACCCTGGGCGCCGTCGTGCAGCCGGCCGAGGAACGCGAGCACGTGGTCTTGCGTGGACTGCAGGCCGATCGAAAGGCGCGTGACGCCCAGGCCCGCGAAGAACTCGAGGCGCTGCTCGTCGAAGGTGAGCGGGTCGGCCTCCAGCGTCGTCTCGGCCCTCGCCGGGCCGCCGAAGGCCTCTAGCGCCCTGAAGACGCGCTCCAGCTCGGCGTCGCGCAGGTGGGAAGGCGTGCCCCCGCCGAAGTAGAGGGTCTCGAGGGGCCCGCCGTGCTCGGCCGCCAGTGCCGCCAGCTCCACCTCGAGCCTCGAGACGTAGCGGGCGGCCAGCCCCTCGTGCCTCAGCATCTTGTGGAAGTCGCAGTAGGGGCAGACGCTCGGGCAGAAGGGGACGTGCACGTAGAGCGACAGGCCGGGCATGCCAGGCGAGGTTACCCGGCGCGGGACGCGGCGCCGGTGGCGTGGGCTCTCGACCCGTGACGCCGGCGTGCCCTGGCGCGGGAGAGGCCAGTGCCCGAGCGTGCCTGGCGCCGTAGCCGGGCCGGCGCCGTCACGCGGCCGGGCGGCTGACGGAAGGAAGAGGCGGCGCCCGCGCGGGCGCCGCCTCCTGTCAGGCCGTCTGGCGACCAGGCTCAGCGCATCTGCGCGAACTGGTCCTCCAGGATGTCGTTGGCTTCCTCGTTGGCCTCGGTGAGCGCGGCCCTCACGTCCAGGTTCGGGTTCGTGACGATGTCGACCATGGCGGCCGTGACGACGTCGCGCACGAAGTCGTAGCCCGGGACGGGCGGCTCGGCGACGCCGTAGGGCAGCAGGTTGAAGGCCGTCTCGTAGCCCGGGATCTCCTCGAAGACGGGGCCCAGGCCGGCGGCGACGCTCTGGCGCACCGGGAAGTACTGGCTGGCGGCGGCCCACTCGGCCTGCGCCTCGGTGCCCGTGTAGTACTTCAGGAACAGCCAGGCGGCCAGCGTCTCCTCGGCGCTGTGACCGGCGGGCAGGCTCACGGAGGCGCCGTAGACGTTCATGACGGGCTCGGGCGTGATGTGCGGGATGGCGGCGACGCTCCACTGGTGCTGGGCGCCCTCGGCGACGGCGCTGGCGTAGAACGGCAGGCCCGAGGAGGAGCCCACGGTGAAGAGCGTGCGGCCGGCGCCGAAGTTCGTCTGGTCACCGAAGTTCTCGGTGGTCAGGGCGGCGCAGCCTTCGGCGAAGAGTCCCTGGAGGAACTCCAGGGCCGCGACGGCGGCGTCGGAGTGGTAGGTGAAGCGGTTGTTCTCGTAGTCGAAGACGTCGCCGCCGAACGCGAAGGTCCACGAGGCGAAGCGGCTGGCGTCGGGCGCGAGCTCGTAGCCCATGCTGGCGCCCTGCGCCGTGGCGCGGGAGAACGGGTGCTGCGTGGCGGCGCAAGCGGCCTGGCGGAACTGGTCAGGCGTGGTGGGCGGGCCGTCGAAGTCGATGTGGCCCGCGGCGCGCAGCTCGGCCAGCCAGTCGATGTTGTAGTACAGCATCTCCATCGAGCGGTTCGGCGCGATGGCGAGGCGCTTGTTGTCGAAGCTCGGGAAGACGTCGGAGCTCCAGAAGCCGGGGAAGAAGTCGGCGATGTCCTCGTCGCTGAGGCCCCAGCGCTCGGACTCGACGAGCGGGTTCATGTCCACGAGCCCGTCGACGAGCTGGTAGGTGGCGGCCTGGTTCTGGTACGCGACGACGATGTTGGGCGTGTCGGTGGTACCGAGCAGCGCGAGCATCTTCTGGAAGATGTCGTTGTAGCCGCCCTGGTACTCGGCGATCACGGTGATGCCGTACTCGTTCGTCTCGTTGAACTTGCGGACGATCTCCTGCAGGGCCGTCTCGCGCTGCTGGGTGTGCTGGTGCCAGAAGGTGACCGTCTGGCCGGAGGGGTCGACGTTCTCCCAGTCGACGCCCTCGAGGCCGTCCTGGCCCAGGGCGGCGCTCGTGGACAGGGCCAGGAGCGTGGTGAGGAGCAGTAGGCGTGGCTTCATGTGCATCCCTCTCCCTTGGCGAGGCTCGGGTCGGCCCCGCTGAACTCGCGCTAAGTAGATGTTAGACGTGCCTTCCTCGTCGTGCGTTCCCGTGGCCTACCCCCGCTTCATCACCCCTTCAGTCCCGAGGTGGCGATGCCCTCGGTGAACTGCTTCTGCGTCAGGAAGTAGACGAGGAGGACGGGCAGGATCGTGATGACGGCGCCGGCCATGAGCAGGTGTGTCTCGGGACCCGCCTCGGAGATGAACGTGTAGAGGCCCACCCCGAGCGGCCGCCACCGCGGGGTCGTCGTCACCAGGAGCGGCCACAGGAACTCGTTCCAGGAGTTCACGAACGTCAGCAGCGTGGCCGTCATCACCACCGGCTTGCTCATCGGCAGCACCACCGAGGTCAGGAAGCGCACGTGCCCGGCGCCGTCGATGCGCGCGGCGTCGTAGAGCTCGTGGGGTATCCCCATGAAGAACTGCCGGAACAGGAAGATGATGAACGCCGTCGACATGAACGGCAGCGTCAGCGCCGGCAGGGTGTTCATCAGGCTCGGCCACGGGATCACCTGGCCGCGGATCATCAGCAGGTTGGGCAGGAACGTCACGGTGCCGGGGATCATCAGGGTCGCCAGCAGGACCATGAAGATCGTGTCGCGGCCGGGGAACTCGATGCGCGCGAAGGCGTAGCCAGCGAGCGTGCAGGTGACGACCACGCCGGCGATGACGATGGCCGTGATGATGACGCTGTTCCTGAAGTAGAGGGCGAAGTCGGCCTCCGACCACGCCGTCTGGTAGTTCACCCACTGGGGGGTGCGCGGCAGCAGGCGGCGGTTGATGGTCTCGCCCAGCGTCATGAGGCTCGTGGAGACCATGTACAGGAACGGGCTCATCGAGACGACCGCCCCGACGATCAGCGCCAGGTAGGCCGGGATGTGCGAGAGCTTGAACTCGTAGGGCTCGCGCGCTGCCTTGGCGCGCTCCTGCGGGGCCGCCGTCGCCGTGGTGAGCGCCTGGTCAGACACCGACAACCCTCCGCCCGAAGAACCGGTTCTGCATCAGCGTGAGGATGAGGATGATCACGAAGAGGACCACCGACTGTGCCGCCGCCAGGCTGAAGTTGCTGAGGCCGTAGAACGTGTCGAAGATGACGACCGAGGCGGTGTCGACGGCGTCCCGGGTGGCGGGGGAGCGCATCACGTAGATGTGCGTGAACGCCTGGAACGTGCCGATGAACCCGAGGACGGTGAGGTAGAAGGTCACGGGTGACAACAGGGGCACGGTGATGTAGCGGAACTGCTGGACGCGAGTGGCGCCGTCGATGGCGGCGGCCTCGTAGAGCTGCTTGGGTATGTTGCCCAGCCCCGCCAGGAAGATGACGGCGTTGTAGCCGGAGAAGGTCCAGACGCCGAAGATGATCACCGTCACGAGGGCCAGCGACGGGCCGGCCCAGAAGCCGGTCAGCTCGATGCCCAGCCTGTCGAAGAGGCCGCCGAAGAGGATCTGGCTCACCGGCCGCGTCTCGAAGAGCCACTGCTGCGGCGGCAGGCCGAGCCACTCGAGCACGGTGTTGGCCGGGCGCTCGGGGCGCGGGCTGAAGATGCTGCGGAACACGGCCGCGGCCGCCACCGCTGGCGTGACGTAGGGCAGGAAGTAGATCATCCGGAACAGCTCTTGGCCGCGCAGCTTCTGGAAGAGCAGCGTGGCGATGACCAGCGCCAAGGCGATCTGCACCGGCACGGCCGTGAAGCCGTAGTAGACGGTGCGCATGAGGCCGGACAGGAAGCGCCTGTCGCCCTCCTGCCGCATGAGCTGCCAGCCGAGCGAGATGGCCACGCCGGAGCCCAAGAGGACCATGGCGCCGAGCAGGCGCCCCAGCAGCGGGGCGCCGTCCGCGCGCTTGAAGGCGTCGGTCCAGAGCCAGTGAGCGACCAGGATGAGCAGGAGCCCGCCGAAGAAGGCGAGGGCGCCCCACCAGTCGCCGACGATGGCCAGGTAGTTGTCGAGCCCGACGAAGGCGCCCTTCCTGACGCGCCACCTGTGCAGGCTCATGTAGACGGCGTAGGCGATGGGGAAGATGCCGAACAGCGTTATGACCAGCGTCGCCGGCAGCACGAAGAGGTAGCCGGTGAGCCACTCCCTGCGCTGGCTGGCGGAGACGCGCGGCCTCCTGGCTGCCGTCGTGCTCGTCTGCATGCCCTAGTGGGTTCCCGTGCCGCCGCGCGGGCGGTCGGGGGGAAGGTAGCAGCCCCGTGTCATGGCTGCGTCAGCGGGCTGGCCGCGGCCGATGCCGGACTGGGTCGAGGCACCCGTCCATCATAGCCGCGCCCGGCGGCGACCCCGCGGGGGCCGTTAGCATGCGGCGTGCCTGCCGCCCTTCACGTCGCGGACGTCGTCGTCGGCATCGAGGACCTGGCCGCCGCCGAGCTGAGGGCGCTGGGGGCCTCGGCCGTCTCGCCCGCCAGGGGAGAGGTCGGCTTCGAGCACGCGCGCGTGGCCGAGGTCCTGCGCCGGTCGCGGCTCGTGTCGGCCGTGTACCGCCCCCTCCGTTTCGACGTGCCCCGTCCCAAGGCGCTCCTCGGGGACGCCGCCTTCAGGCGCCTGGCCGGCGCCGTGGGCGAGGTGGCGAGGGCGGGCGGCATGCGCACCTTCAGGATCGCCGCGGCCGGCGCGGACTCACCGGTGTTCCGCCGCCTCTCGGAGGAGCTGGCGCGCGCCACGGCCCTTCGGCACGACCCCCAGGACGGCGAGCTCCTGCTCAGGTTCCGGCGCGGGGGCCCCGGTTGGGAGGCGCTCCTGCGCCTCACGCCGCGGCCCCTGTCCGCGCGCTCCTGGCGGGTGTGCAACATGGCGGGAGGCGCCAACGCCACCGTGGCGGCGGCCATGGCCGACCTGGCGGGGACCGGAGGCTCCTACCTGAACCTGATGTGCGGCTCCGGCACGTTGCTCGTGGAGCGCGCCCTAGCGGGCCCGGGCGGGCCCTGCGTCGGCGTGGACGTGTCGTCGGAGGCCGTGGAGTGCGCGCGGCGCAACCTGGCCGCCGCCGGCGTGGAGGCCGAGCTGCTCGTCGACGACGTGGCCCGCGAGGGCTTCCGGATTCCGGGCGCCTTCGACGTCGTGGCCGCCGACGCCCCCTGGGGCGACGCCGTGGGCGACCACGCCGCCAACGAGGCCCTCTACCGGGCGCTCCTGGCCACCGCCAGGCGCCACCTGGCCCCGGGCGGCAGGTTCGTACTGCTGAGCCACGAGGTCAGGCTCGTGGAGAGGCTCCTCCGGGAGGGCGGCTGGCGGACGGTGGCGTCCCGGCGCGTGGAGCACGGCGGGCACGTGCCGCTCTTGTTGGTCCTGGAGCCGCAGGGCGGCTGAGCCCCGTCCCCAACGCGGCCCGTGCCCTCCGCTGAGCTAGACTCCGCCCGTGCGCGCCATCAAGCCAGGCTGGTACGTCCTCGCGGCTGTGACCCTCTACGCCGTGGTCGTGTCGGTCGTGCTCTTCAGCAGGCCGGCGACGAGGGTCGAGGCCGCGGCCTCACCCGGGGCGCAGGCGCCCTCCGCCCCTCCGGAGGACCGCGCCGCTGCCGCCGCCATGGAGCCCGCCGGCCTGTGGTTCCCCCTCCCCGGCGCCAGGCTCCCGCGCAGCGACACGAACCTGCCCGGCGCGCCGCGCCCCTACCGCGCCGGCGTCAGCCAGGGCTTCGACTTCGTCGACGGCGACGTGGACGTGCCCGTCGTCTACGGCGTGGCCGCGATCGCGGCTGCCGCCGGCCAGGTGATCCGCGCCGACACCACCTACGTGGAGCTCAGCGAGGCCGCCTGGGCGCGCCTCTTGGACGACGTCGCGGACGGCGCCACCGAGCAGGAGCTCGACCAGCTGCGCGGCCGCCAGGTGTGGGTCCAGACGGCCGACGGCACGGTGCTCAGGTACGGGCACTTGTCGCGGATCGCCAGCGGGGTGAGCGTGGGGCGCACTGTGTATCGTGGCCAGGTGGTCGGCTACGTGGGCAACTCCGGCACCGACGCTGGTGTCGCGGGCGGCCGCGACCGCGCGCGGCTGCGTTTCGAGGTCTGGCCGTCCGATGACGAGTTCTTCGGTCAGGGGCTCACCGCCGAGGAGGTGAGGTTGCAGGCCGCCTCCCTGTTCGTGGGCCCATGAGGCAGGCCGGCGTCACGCCCGACCCGCGCCCGGCCGAGGAGCAGCTCCCGGCCCTCAGGTGGGCGTGGCGGCACCCCTGGGTGCGGGCCGTCGTCTACCTGGTGCTCATCGCCATGGCCGCCTTGGTGCTCTGGCGCGCCAGGGCCGGCTACACGTTCGCTCTGCAGGTGGGGCTGTTCGGCTTCCTCCTGGCCTACGTGCTGAACCCGTTCGTGGGCCTGCTCATGCGGCTGAAGATGCGCCGCGGCTTCGCCGTCTTCATCACCTACCTGCTGCTGGCCGGCCTGGTGGCGCTCGGCTCCATGCTCGTCGGGCAGGTGGTCAGCCAGGCGGCCAACTTCGTCAACCTGCTGCCCGACGCGTTCGAGACCCTCTCGCGCATCTTCTCGAACGTCCAGGGCCGCGTCCTCAGCTGGCTCGACAGGATCCCGTTCCTGTTCTCGGTGGGCTTCGAGGGCGTGGACCCCGACGGCATCCTCGGCTCCGAGATCAGGGAGCGCGTCATCGCCTCGCTGCAGCAGCTGGGCAGCGACTTCGCCAGGCTCATGGAGGAGTTCCTGAGCCGGGGGCCCGGCCTGCTCTACACCGGCGCCACCGTGGTCATCTCGACGGGGCTGCAGATCGTGCTGGTGGTGCTGGCCAGCGTCTACTTCCTCTACGACTACCCGCGCTTCACCGCCCAGTTCAGGCGCTTGGTCCCGACCCGCTACCAAGGCATCGTCGCCGAGGTCACCGAGAAGGCCGACATCGCCGTCGGCGGCTACCTGCGCGGCCAGCTGCTCATAACGGCCCTCCTGGGCGTGTTCATCTGGATCGGGCTGACGATCCTCGGCGTGCCGCTGGCCACCGCCATCGCCTTCCTGGCGGCGGTGTTCAACCTCGTGCCGTACCTGGGGCCGGTCATCGGCGCCGTGCCCGCCGTGCTGCTAGGGCTCACCGTCAGCCCGCTCACCGGGCTCCTGGCCATCGTCGTGTTCGTGCTGGCCAACCAGATCGAGGGCAACCTGCTCTCGCCGCTGGTGCTCTCGCGCTCCACGAACCTGCACCCTGTGACCGTGCTGCTGGCGATCATGGCGGGCCTCGGCATGTTCGGCCTGGTGGGAGCGCTGCTGGCGGTGCCCACGGCGGCGTTCGCCAAGGTCGTGCTCGAGGACTACGTGCTGAGCCGGCGCGAGTTCGCCTCGGTGCCGCCGGAGGCCGACCCCGACGACATCGACCAGGACGACCTCCCGCCGGCCTGAGCCCTCAGGCGGTCGTGTGCGGGCGCCCGCGCAGCTTGCGGTCGTACATGAGGTCGTCGGCGCGGCGCAGCAGCGCCTCCGGGTCGAGGCCGTCGCCGGGGTAGGAGGCCACGCCCACCGACGCCGACAGGCGCAGGCCGTGCACCTCGATGTGCGACACCAGCTCGGCGAAGCGCTCAGCCGCCGCCTGCGCCTCCTCGTGGCGCACCTCGGGAAGCAGCAGAACGAACTCGTCGCCAGCCCAGCGGAACGCGTGGTCGGAGGCGCGCAGGTGGCGCTTGAGCATGTCTGCCACGGCGACCAGGGCTGCGTCCCCCGCCGCGTGCCCGAAGCGGTCGTTGACCTGCTTGAAGTTGTCAAGGTCGACCATCACCAGGTTCAGCTGGTGCCCGTAGCGCTCCGCGCGGGCCAGCTCGGCCTCCAGGCGGCGCTGGAACCCCTCCCTGTTGCCCAGGCGCGTGAGCCCGTCGGTGACGAGGCTCTCCTCCAGGCGCCTCACCTGGTCCACCTGCCGCACGATCAGCGCGATGTGCTGCGCGAACGCCTCGGCGATGCGCAGCGAGCTGGCGCTGAAGGCGGACTCGCTGGAGAAGTTGTCGACGTTGAGGAGCGCCACGACCTCTGAGCCCTCGGTGATGGGGATGGCGATGTTCGCCTTCATCTCCCGCACGCGGGCGGCGGCCAGGTTGGCCGGGGTGCGCTCGTGCGAGCTGGCGATGGAGAAGCGTACGACGTCGTCGCCGCGGGCGATGCGCCCTATGCCGCGCCTGAAGTCGGCCTCCGAGCCCCCGTACCACCTGAGCTGCTCGGCCAGCGTGAACGGCCCCGCGCCCTCGCGTATGGCGTCCAGGTCGTAGCCCACGGCCGCCTCGAACCTGTAGAGGTCGCCGTCGCGCACCAGCACGCTGGCCGCCTCGGCGCCGATGATCAGGTCGACGGCCGCCTCCGCCGCGCGCTGGAAGAGCGTGCGCGGGACGTCGGTGCGGGCGAGCTGGCCTATGACGTCGAGGGTGGCGAAGAGCTGCCGGTTGAGCACGACGCGGCTGAGGGCGGCGCCGAGGGACTCGGCGGCGCGGGACACCAGCTTCAGCTGCCTCTCGCCGAGGGGCTTCGGCTCGCCGAGCGTCGCCAGCGCGAGCAGGTACCTGACGTCCCCCTGGCCGTCCCGCACCGGGCAGAGCACCGCCGTCCTGACGCCGCCCTCGTTGCCCAGCCAGGTGAAGTCGGGGGCGTCGCCGTCGTAGGCCTTCAGGTCGGCGATGTGCACCTGCCGCCGCAGCTGCCACGCGTCCTTCAGCGGCCCTGCGAAGTCGAAGCCGGCGTCCACGCGGGAGGCCAGCGTGGCGGACAGGTCGCCCAGCCGGGCGATGGGCACGAGGCGGCCCTGGCACAGCTCCAGCACCCCGCCCGCGCCCAGGCCGAGGAACCGCAGGAGCTCGCCGACGGCGGTGGCGGCGGCCTGCCTGGCGTCGTCGGCGTGCAGCAGGGCGTGCGACAGGCGGGCGAGGAACTCCTGCTCCTGGAGCTCGGCGTCGAGCCGGGCCTTGGCGTCGAGGCGCTCCAGCACCTCGGCCACGATGCGGGTGAAGGCGCGCAGCGCGTCGTGGTCGTCGGCGGTGAACGCCCCGGCCTCGGTGTGCTCGAGGTTGATGACGGCGCGCACCTCGCTGCCCACCTTCACCGGCAGCGCCAGCTCGGAGCGCGTCGGCTCGGCGCCCGGGGCCACCATGAACTCGGAGTCGCGCTGGGTGTCGGGCACGTACTGAGGCTCGCCAGTGCGGTAGGCGCGCCCTATCACCGAGCTGAGCGGCACCCGGAAGCCCGGCGTGGCGTCCCAGCGCCACGCCTTGGCCAGCGTGAGGCCGTCGCCCTCGGGCACGAACAGCTCGGCGTGGGTGAAGGTGAGGATGTCGGAGAGCAGGCGCGGGGCGGCGGAGAAGAGGTGCGTGGCGTCCTCCGCCTGGTTGAGCTCCAGGGCCGCCTGCTGCAACAGCCGGGCGCGCCGCTGGTTGTCCTGGGCCCGCGCCTCCGACTCGCGCCACACGCGGTGCATGTGATGCCCGACCCCAGTGGCGACAAGCATCGTGAGGGCGAGCTCTAGGTAGGAGGCCGGCCGCAGAGAGCTGGCGCCCGAGGCCACCTCGACGCCCCAGACGAGCAGCAGCGCGACGGGCACGAGGAACGCCCCGACGCTCCAGCCGTACCAGGCCGTGGCGGCCAGGAACGGGACGGCCATGAGGAAGCCGTGCCAGGGGAGGAACGTGCCGCCGGAGAGCAGGAGGGTGAGGATCGCCGCGGCGGCCAGCCCCCACAGCGCGAACACCAGGGCCGGGCCGAGGCGACCGTCAACGTTGCCACTCGCCTTCACGGCCGCGGACCCATCCTCCTGCCAGCTTCACATGCTTCTGGTCGGCGCGAAGTGTACCACTTCTCCCCACGGAGCCCCGCCCCCGAGGGGGTAGACTCGGCTCCGTGCGTAAGTCCCGACGGGAACGGCAACGTCAGGGCGACAGGACCCCCGACATAGAGGCTCTCGGCCTGGTGCTGACGGCCGTGGGGGTGTTCCTGGTCGGCGTCCTCGTCCCTGCCATCCCGTCCGGCGAGCTGGGCCGCACGGTGCGCCTCGCCTTGGTGGGGAACGTGGGCTGGGCGGCCTACTGCCTCGCCCTGCCGCCGCTGGTGCTGGGCGGCTTCTTCCTCCTCAGGCGCAACCCGTCCTGGTGGCCGCGCGTGCTGCTGGGCTACTTCGTCCTGGTCGCCGGCCTATGGGGCTTCTCCGCGGCGGTGCGGCCGGAGGTGGCCGGCGCCTGGGGCCAGAGCCTGCGCGCCGCGCTTGGCCCCACCTGGGGCGTCGTGGCCGTCCTGCCGGCCGTGGCGGTCGCCACCATCGGGCACGACCTCCTGCGCGGCTGGCGGCCGTTCCGCACGCTCACGGTCGCGCTGCAGGCCGCAGCGTCGGCCGTGCGCGCCGCTTACGTGGGCGCCGCCCAGGCGCGGCGCAGCGCCAAGGAGCGGGCGGCCTTCCACGCCGACGCGGCCCTCGTGCGCCGCGGCCTCGCCGACCTCGACAGGGACCTCCAGGCGCTCAGCGAGCTCTTCCCTGGCAGCGCCGAGCTGGGCCGGTGGCGCAGCGAGGTGCAGGCCGCCCACCGCGAGATGCGCGCGCCCACGCCGTTGCGCCTGCGCCACGTGTCGGCCGACCTGAAGGCCTGGCAGTCGGCGGTGAACGACTTCGCCCGCGACAGGGCCTCGGACCTGGCGGCGCACCTCGACGCCGAGGCGGCGCTGGCGCCGGAGCCGAGCTTCGGCACCTTCGACGCCTGGTGCGTGGCGCTCAGGAAGGCCATAGACGACCCCGTCCCGCCGTCGGGCAAGGCCGCGCAGGCCCTCGACCGCCTGCGCAAGGGCCTGGCCCTCGACCTGACGGCCCTCATGGAGCGCAACAGGAAGCTGATGCGCGAGCGGGACCTGGACAGGCGCTCGCTCAAGGGCATGGCGCCGCGCCGGCTGGTGGAGGTCTCGCACGGCCACGCCAAGCGCGTCGATGCGCTGCGGGAGCTGGAGGGGGAGGCGGACAGGCTGGCCCTCGACGCCGAGGCCTTGGAGCCGTGGCGCGCCCTGATGGTCGAGCTCGCCCAGGTGCTGCAGGGCGAGCCGGTCGCCGAGGTGGACGACTACGACAAGACGCTGGCCGCCGAGCTCGACGCCAAGGGCCGCGAGGTGCTGACTCAGCTCGAGGGCTGGCGCGCCGCGCTGGCCGCGGTGGCGAAGCGGGCCGCAGCCGAGCGCGCCGCCATGTCCGCGCGGATCGCCGCCGAGCGCCTGGCCGCGGACAGAGCGGCGGCGGAGGAAGCGGCCACGTCCGAGGGGGACGACGGCTGGGCCTCCGAGGACGACCTGCCGTGGGACGAGCCCGCCGACGAGGAGCCCGAGGTCGAGGACGCGCTCCTGGACGACCTCGTGGGCGTCGGCGCCGCGTCCGGCGCGGGCACCGGGCCGCAGCCGGCGCGCACCTCGCGGGTGGCACCCCTCACGGTCGTGGCCAGCGACGACGAGGACGAGTACGAAGACGAAGACGAAGACGAGCAAGAGGCGGCGGCGCCCCCGGTCCGTGAAGCCGTCGGGGCCATCGACATACAGGTGCCGTCGGTGACCCTCCTCGACGAGACCGATGCATCGCAGCAGGACCGCGAGCAGATGCTCCAGGAGCACCGCGCGCGCGTGCGACAGATCGACGAGACGCTGGCGAACTTCAAGCTCGGCGGCCGCGTCGTGGCGGCCGTGCGCGGGCCCACCGTCACGCGCTTCGAGGTGGAGCCGGCGCCCGGCGAGAAGATCAGCCGCTTCGCCAACCTCTCCGACGACCTGGCCCTGGCCATGGCCGTCGGCTCCGTGCGCATCGAGGCGCCCATCCCGGGCAAGAGCGTCATCGGCCTCGAGGTGCCGAACGCCCACCGCGAGCTGGTCCGCTTCCGCGAGGCGGTGGAGGCGCCCACCTTCAAGCGCGCCAAGGCCAGGCTGCCGCTCATCCTCGGCAAGTCGATAGACGGCGAGATGGTCGTCGGCGACCTCGCCCGCATGCCCCACCTGCTCATCGCCGGGTCCACGGGCTCGGGCAAGTCGGTGGCGGTGAACGCTCTCATCGCCTCGCTGCTCTTCCGCTTCCTGCCCACCGAGCTCAGGTTCCTGATGATCGACCCGAAGATGGTTGAGCTGACGCCCTTCGACGGCGTCCCGCACCTGCTGAGGCCCGTCGTCACCAACCCCAAGGACGCCGCCGGCGTGCTCATCGGGGCGGTCTCCCACATGGAGCGCCGCTACCAGATGATGTCGAAGATCGGCGCCAAGAACCTCGACCAGTACAACGAGAAGGCGCGCAACCTCGACCTGCCGCCGATGCCCTTCATCGTCATCGTCATCGACGAGCTCGCCGACCTGATGATCACGAGCCCCAAGGAGGTCGAGTCGTCGATCATGCGACTGGCGCAGATGGCGCGCGCCACGGGCATGCACCTCATCCTCGCCACCCAGCGCCCGTCGGTGGACATCCTGACGAGCCTCATCAAGGTGAACGTGCCCGCGCGCATGGCGTTCGCGGTCTCCTCGAGCCACGACTCGCGCACGATCCTCGACGGCATGGGCGCCGAGAGGCTCATCGGCCTTGGCGACATGCTCTTCTACCAGCCCGGCCTGGTGAAGGCGGTACGCCTCCAGGGGCCGTTCGTCAGCGAGAACGAGATCGTCAGGCTGGCCGACTTCCTGCGGCGCCAGTACTTCGACGACGACTTCGTGGAGGCCTACGGCGCCGACTTCGACCCGCCCCCGGCAGACGAGTCGACGGCCAGCGGGCTCATCGACTGGAACGACGACAAGCTGCGCGCCGCCGCCGAGCTCGTCATCAGCGAGGGCCAGGCCAGCGTGTCGCGCCTGCAGCGGCGCCTCTCGGTGGGCCATGCGCGCGCCGGCAAGCTGATGGACTCGCTCGAGGCCCTCGGCGTCGTGGGGCCGCATACCGGCAGCAAACCGCGCGAGGTGCTCGTCACCATGGACGAGCTCCCGAACATCTTCGGGAAGTGACGCCCGGGGCCCGGCTGGGCCTCATAGGGGCGCCGCTCAGCCGCGGAAGAGGTGCACTCCCGGCTCGCGCTGCACGTCCTGGAAGCTCTTGCCCCGCGCGCGGTAGCCGACCGCCAGCATGGGCGTGTTGTAGGCGAATCCGAACGTGCCGTCGGCGCCCAGGTAGATGAACCCGCCGTCGCCGCGCGCCTTCACGAGGTCGTCCAAGCCCGTGCGCAGCGCCTCCTCGGGGCTAGCGCCCAGGTCTATGCGCAGCGCCACGCTGCGGCAGGCGACGGAGCGCAGGAACGCCTCGCCGATGCCGGTGCCCGAGAGGGCGTGCCGCTCGTCGCACCAGGTGCCGGCGCCGGGGACGGGCGTGTCGCCCAGCCTGCCGGGGTACTGGGCCAGGATGCCGCCTGTGCTGGTCGCGGCCGCGAGGCGGCCGTCGTCGGAGAGCGCCAGGGCGCCCACGGTGCCGCGGCCTGGCTGGTCGGTGTCGCGCTGCCTCCAGGCCGCCAGCTCCTCCTTCATGCGCTCGGTGAGGAGGGCCTCGTTCGGCACGGGGTCCTCCTCGAGGCGCTCGGCGCCTTCTGCGGCCAGGATCACGTGCGGCGTCGACGTGCGCACCTTCTCGGCGAGGCGGACTGGGTTGTGGGAGTTCGTCACGGCCGCCACGGCGCCGGCGCTGCCGTCGCTGGCCATGACGCAGGCGTCCAGCTCCACGCGGCCCTCGCGGGTCGGGGCGCCGCCGACGCCGGCGTTGAAGGCCTTGTCGTTGAGCTCCATGGCGCTCACCGCCGCCAGGACCGCCTTGACGGGGTCGCCGGTCGCGGTGAGCTCGGCGTAGCCGGCCTGGGCGGCCTGGTCCAGGCCCGCCCGGTAGGCGTCCAGGTACTTCTCGGGCACGGTGCCCGCGCCGCCGTGGATGACGAGGATGGCCATGACTGCCAAGGTAGCAGGAGCGGCGGGCCGAACCTCCGGCCCGCAGCGGCGGCTCGGCTCAGGTGGCCCCCCTCACGGCTGCCCGTAGTAAGGCACCCACGTGCCGTCGGGCCGGTACTCGTACCAGACGTTGAAGCTGGGGTCGAAGTAGAGCGGGTTGCCTGCCGGGGTCTGGTAGTAGGCGCCCTGGCTCGGCGCGAAGGGCAGCATCTGCGTCTGGCCGGCGGCGTTCGTGTACGGGTCGACGCCGCGTATGACGCCGTTCATGAAGTCCTCGTGGGCCTGGTCGTTCGCGGCCTGCTGGTCCCACCACGCCTGGTTGGCGGCGTCGAACCCCGCCTGCTGCTGTTGCATGCGCGCTTGCCACGCCGCGTTCTGCTGCGCCAGGGCCTGGGCAGACGCTTGCGAGCTCTGAGCGGCGATCTGGCAGTCGACCGGGTAGCGCTGGCAGTGGATCGCCTGGCCGTAGTAGTAGGCGACCTCGTCAGGGCTCGCGGTGTCGCCGGTGGTGGTCCGGTAGAGGTCGATGAAGTACCGGACCAGCTGTGCCATCTGGGCGTCCATCTGCTGCTGGTAGACGTCCAGCTGGGCCTGCTGCTGGCGCAGCTGCGCCTCCAGCTGCTGGCCCATGGCGTCCATGGCCGCCATGGGGTCCATGCCGTAGGCGCCGGGCACGCCGTAGGCGGCTGGGGCCCCGTACTGGCCGGGCGCGCCGTGGTAGCCCTGCGGGGCGGCGTAGGCGGGGTAGCCGTACGGCACCCACGTGCCCGTCAGGGGGTCGTAGTAGTACTGCGCCGCGGCCACGCCGCTCAGGAGCAGCGCCGCCAGGACGATGGTGGAGAGGAGCTTCCTCACGGCCTCTCCTCCTCGTTCACTGGCCCGCCGGCATGGTGGCCGGTTCCAGCATGTAGACCTCCGGGCCGAGCCAGAGGATCGCGTAGGGACCGTCGCGTTCTACCCAGAACTCGTACTGCTGCCCGCCAGCGACGAAGGCGCCGTGGAGCGTGAGTTCGTCGAGGTGCGCTTCGAACTGGAACTGCTGACCCTGGGCCTGGAGGTAGCCGTAGTAGGCGCCCTGCGCGCCCTGGACCGCCAGGACGAGCGCGCCGGCGTTGCCCACGAACGTCCCGTTCCAGTCGCCGGCCGGGACGGGATGCGCCGGGACCTGGCCGGGCACCTGGCCCGGCGCCTGCTGCGCCGGGAAGCCGCCGCCAGCCTGTCCGGGGAAGCCGCCGCCAGCCTGTCCGGGCATGGCGCCGGGCGCCTGGCTGGGCAGGCCGCCGGGCGTCGGGCCCGCGCCGCCGCTGCGTACCAGCACCACGGGCTGCCCCGCCGGCGCCGGCTGGCCGTTCGGGCCCATCTGGAAGAACTGGAACGTCACAGAGCTGCCGTCAACGCTCAGGGCCGCCTGGAAGCCCAGCTGCCCCTGGCCCGAGTCGACGACCCCGTAGGCCCCCGTGCCGCTGGCCTGGCCCTGCAACCCGAAGTGGCCGGTGGAGCTCGAGAGCGTGCCGGACAGCGACCCGTCCGCGCCCTGCTGGATGGTGACGCTGAGAGCCGCCTCCGGTGAGACGAAGGTGCCCGCGAAGCCCTGGGCCAGGGCCGACTGCAGTGAGCCAGCCACGAGCAGGGCCACGGATAACGAGACGAACCGCCGCATCGATGCCTCCTACCCGCGCACGGTAGGGGGGACGCCGTTAACCAGCCATTAAGGCGTCACAGGTCGTACTCGGAGGCCTCTGCTACGCGCACGTAACCGACCCGCTCGTAGACGGCGTTGGACGTGGGGTTGTCCAGGTCGGTGAAGAGGAAGACGAACTCGTTGCCGGCGTCCAGTGCGTCTTGGCTCACCTTGGCCACGAGGCTCTCGGCGTAGCCGCGGCGCCTGTGCTCGGGCGGCGTGTAGACGGGCCCCACGCGGCGACCCCGCGGCGTCCGGGCGCCCAGCCCCGCGATGCAGACCGGCTGGCCGTCCACCTCGAAGACGTAGAGGCGCCGGTAGGCGCTCTCGACGAAGCCCCTGAACGAGTGCTCCGGCGTGCCGGTGTCCACGTGCGCCTCCGCGTAGAAGGCGGCGAGCCAGGGCACGAGCACCTCCGCGTCCGCCGGGGTGGCCGTCCTCACCGCGCCGGCGGTCCGCTCCTTGGGGATGACGCGCTCCAGGCTGTAGACGCCCTGGCGCATCTTGCGCCGCGCCTCCCTACCCAGCCTGGCGGCCAGGTAGGCGGCAGCGCGGCTCGCCGCGGGCTCCGGGCCCACGACGCCGGGAAGCCGCACGCCGCGCGCCAACATGTCGTCGAGGAGGGCCTCCAGCGCGAGCGGGTCGTTCCCTTCGCCCACGACGACCCGGTAGGGCGGCGTCATGACGAGCGCGGCCGCCGCTTCGCCGTCGTCGCCGACCGCCAGCAGCAGCTCGCCGTCCGGCCTGTACAGCGAGCCGTCGGCGAAGGAGGCGGCGATGCCCGCGGCGAGGTTGTTGACGTGCTCGCGCTTGGCGAGGTGCTCCACGACGCGACTCGCCGCGGCACGCTGGCCCTCCGGGTCGGCCGGCGCCCGCACCACCGTGTACCGCTTCCGTCCCTCGGTCATGCGGGTCAGTGTAAGGGCACCCTACCGGGCCGGAACGGAGCGGGGCCTTGGTTAGACTGACGCGATGCGCCTGGTGCTCTTCTACCTAGTCCTGCTCGTCTCGCAGGGCTTCCTCTCGGCGCTCTTCGCGCCGCTCCCGGCGCCCGACCTGTTCCTCCTCGCGGCGCTGACCCTCCTGTGGCGCGTCCAGCCGTGGCAGCTCGTCCTCGTCTCCTACGGCATCGGTCTCCTGCAGGACGTCGGCGGCCAAGGTGTGCTGGGCATGCATGCCATGGCGCTGGCCGGCGGGGCGCTGGCCGCCACCTTCGTGCGGGCCCAGCTGACCAACTCCGGCGCCCTGGAGCGCCTGCTCGTCGTCTTCGTGGCCGTGGTGGGCAAGTGGGCCGTGATGGCCCTGCTGCTGGCCTGGATGGTCGGCGGTCCGTACAGCGTCGACCGGCTGGGCGCCGTCGCCGCCGTGGAGGCGTCCCTCACGGTGTTGGCAGGCCTCCTCGTGCTGCCATGGAGCGCGGCGCTGCTCGAGAGGAGCCGCGTCCTGCAGAAGGAGCTCATCTGATGCAGGTACGGATGCGTCTCCTGCTGGCGTTCCTCTTCACAGTCCTGGTCGTGTTCACGGGCCGCCTGATGGTCCTGCAGCTGGTGAGGACCGAGGAGTACGCGCTGCGCAGCCTGCAGAACGCCATGGCGCAGCAGCGCATCACGCCGCTGCGCGGGCGGATCGTGGCCCGCGACGGCACCGTTCTGGCCGACGACAGGGTGGCCCACGACCTCATGTACCGCGGGGGCGACGCGCCGGAGTGGGAGCGCATCAAGGCCCTGCTCGGCCTCGACACCGACCTGCGCCCGCCCGACCGCAACAAGCCCGAGGAGTTGATGAACGGCTCCGTGGCCGCCTGGAACATCCCCGACGAGCTGGTGGCGGCGGTGGAGGAGCGCGTGGCGGGCAGCCCGAACCTCTACCTGCGGCAGCGCATCGAGCGGACCTACCCGACGAACCTGGCGGCGCAGGTCGTCGGCTACACGCAGCAGGCCGACCCGGTCAGGAACCCGGGCTACTCCGTGAACGACCTGGTGGGCATCGCCGGCATCGAGGCGGCCTACGAGGCCTCGCTGTTCGGCAGCGCCGGCTCCAGGCAGGTCGAAGTGGACTCGGCGGGCAGGGTGGTGGCGTCGCACGTCATGTGGACGGCCCAGCCCGGCTACGACGTCGTGCTCACCATCGACCCGCAGCTCCAGCGGCTCGCCGAGGACGTGCTGCAGCGGTCCCTCACCTACGTGAACGAGGACAGGCTGCGCGTGGGCCTGCCCACGGAGCAGGTGGCCAAGGGCGCGATCATCGCCATGGACCCGCGCACCGGCGAGGTGCTGGCCATGGCCAGCAGCCCCAGCTACGACCAGAACGTCTTCACCCACAGGCCGTCCGACCCCGAGGCGGTGGCGGCCATACTCCAGAACAGGGACCTGCCGCTGCAGAACCGCGCCGTCGAGGCCTACCCGCCGGCATCGACGTTCAAGGTGGTGACCTCGTCCACCCTGCTGGAGGAGGGCTACGCAACGGCCAACCAGCGCTTCCCCTGCTCGGCGGCCTTCCGCTTCGGCGGCATCACCTGGCGCAACTGGGCGACGTTCGACAAGGGCATGTACGACGTGCGCAACGCCATCGCCGACAGCTGCAACACCTACTACTGGTACGCGGCGTTCAACACCCCTGACTTCTCGCGCGGCTGGGCGCCCTTCATCGCCGACCTCGTGGAGCGGGCGCGCCTGCTCGGCTTCGGGCGGCCCACGGGCGTCGGCCTGCTCGAGGAGAAGGCGGGGCTGATACCCGACGAGCAGTGGGTGAGGGCGAACATGAACCAGGGGTGGGTGCCCGGGTTCACGCTCAACACGGTCATAGGCCAGGGCGACGTGCTGGCCACGCCCATCCAGATCGCCCAGTTCATCAGCACCATCGCCAACCGCGGCGTGATGCCCAAGCCCTACCTGGTCAGGCAGATCGGCAACCAGGAGATGGAGCCGCAGCTCACCGAGGTCCCCGGCTCGCACTGGAAGACGCTCATCGAGGGCATGGAGCTCATGTTCACGGCCTACCCATCGGCGAACACGATGGGCCCCCGCGTCTACCCCTGGACGGTGGCGGGCAAGACCGGCACGGCGCAGACGCAGCGGGGCGGCGACTGGACGCACGCCTGGTTCATGGGCTTCAGCCCTGTCGAGGAGCCGGAGATCGCTCTCGTGGTATTCATCGAGTACGGCGGCTCCAGCTCGCGCGTGTCGGTCCCGGTGGCCCGGGACTTCCTCGTCGGGTACTGGGAGCTGAAGGGCATGGAGGTGCAGGCTTCCCGGTGAAGGCCAGAGGCACGCGCGGCGGCATACTCCTGAGCCTCGAGCCCGGCGACGACGTCGCCAAGGTCGAGGACTCGCTGGCGGCGCACACCGAACTGCTGAAGGAGAAGGTCGCGCTCGAGGTCTCGGACAGGACCTCCTTCGAGGTCATCGAGGCCGTGGCGCGGCGGGTCCGTGAGGCCGGCGGCACGTTCACGGACGTGCGCCCGCCCGTCGGCAAGCTGCAGTCCCGCGGCGAGACCGTGATCGTGGCCCGCACCGTGCGCAGCGGCGGCCGCATCGAGTCCTCGGGCTCCGTGGTGGTCCTCGGCGACGTGAACGCCGGGGCCGAGGTCCTCGCCAACGACGACATCATCGTCATCGGCACGCTGCGCGGCCTGGCACACGCGGGCGCCGGCGGCAACGAGAAGGCCGTGATCTGGGCCGAGCGCATACTCAGCCCCCAGCTGCGCATCAGCGGCGCCGTCGCCCAGGCGGCGGGGCCCGACGAGGCCAACGGCCGCGGGCCCGAGGTGGCGCTGCTCAAGGACGGGGCCATCGTCATCAGGCCCTGGTCCAGCACCTGAGGCCGGGGCGGCCGCCGGCGAGCTCAGCGCCCTCTCGGGCCCAACGCCTGGTAGCGCGCGTACGCCTCCTCGAGCGGCTCGGCTTCCGCCGGGTCGGGCTCGAACCAGGCCGCCGCACGCGGCTCCCTGTCGGGCGCGTGGCCGAGCGCCCGCCACGCCAGCCAGGCGGCGCCCTCGGCGGCTCCCGCTGCGGCCTCCTCACCGTCCGGCCCAGCGGGCCGTCCCACGGGCGCGCCCAACACCGTCGCAAGCGTCCTGAGCCACAGGTCCGAGCGTGCGCCGCCACCGGTGGCCAGCCAGCGCGACGGGGCGGCCAGTGGGGCCATCGCCTCGTACGCCTCGCGCAGCGAGAAGGCCACGCCCTCTAGCACGGAGCGGACGACGTCCCCCCGCGTGGTGGCGAGCGAGAGGCCGTGGAACGAGCCGCGCAGGTCGGGCCGCAGGTGGGGGCTGCGCTCGCCGGCGAGGTACGGCTTGAAGGTCACGCCGTTGGCGCCGGGGGGCGAGGAGGCGGCGGACGCCACCAAGTCGTCGTAGCCGGTGCCCGGCGCGAAGACGTCGCGGTACCAGCGCAGGCTGCCCGCCGCCGAGAGCGTCACGCCCAGTAGGTGGAAGCCGCCGTCGGCGTGCGCGAAGAGGTGGACGCGCCCGGCGGGCTCCGGGGTCGGCTCGCTGAGCGCCGCGAAGAGCACGCCGCTGGTGCCTAGGCTCACGCTCCCCACCTCTGGGTGGGCGGCGCCCAGCGCGAGGGCCGTGGCCGCGGCGGCGTTGTCGCCGGCGCCGGCCACGACGGGCAGGCCCGCCGGCAAGCCGAGCCGCGCCGCCACGCTCGGCAGCAGGCCGCCCACGACGTCGTCGGAGCGCACCAGCGGCGGCCACAGGGTCGGGTCGAGGCCCACGGCGCCCAGGACCTCCTCGTCCCACGCGCGGGCGGCCAGGTTGTAGGCCCCGGTGCCGGAGGCGTCCGACGGCTCAGCCGCGGCCTCGCCCGTGAGGCTCGTGGCCACGTGGTCCTTGGGGAGCGCGATGCGCGCGGTGCGCGCGAACGCGTCGGGCTCGTGCCGCCTTAGCCAGAGGACCTTCGGCAGCTGGAAGCCGGTGATGGCCGGGTTGCCGGTGCGCGCGATGAGCCGCTCGCGGCCCACCGCCTCCTCCAGCTCGGCCGCCTCGGCGGCGGTGCGCTGGTCGTTCCACAGCAGCGCCGGCCGCACCACGCGCCCGCTGGCGTCGGTCGCGACCATCCCGTGCATCTGGCCGGAGAGGCCGATGCCGGCCACTCGGACGGCGCCCACCTGCGCCGCCACCTCGCGCAGCCCGGCCTCTGCTGCCGCGACCCAGTCTGCCGGGTCCTGCTCGGTCCAGCCGGGCCGCGGCGTGGCCAGCGGGATCGCGTTGTCGGCGGCGGCGGCGACCCGGCCCTCGTGGTCGACGGCCACCACGCCGACCCCGCTGGTGCCGATGTCGACGCCCAGGACCAGGTCGCCGTCAGAGGGTGGCGTAGAGCCCACCCCCCTCCTCACCGCACACCGAGCAGCACCTCCACGGTCAGCTGGTCGATGCGCTCGAGGCCGGGGCCGCGCTGCCTGAGCGCCGGCAGGTCGAACTCGCGCGCCTTGAGGGCCGCGGCGCCGTCGCGTGAGTAGACGGGCGGCCACGCCCCCTCGGGGTCCTCGGCGCGGTAGGCAGCCAGCGCCTCCTGCACCTCACCGTCGGCCTTGAAGCGCTTCACCTTCTCGGCCAGCATCTTGTAGGTGCGCATGCAGCCCTTGGCGAACTCCCACACGCCCGCCTCGTCCTCGGTGCGCAGCGCGTGGGCGTCGAAGTGCCGTGGCCCGTCGTAGTGCTCCTCGAGGAGCATGACGGTGAAGAAGGCGGTCTTCAGGTTCTCGGCCCCGAAGCGCAGGTCCTGGTCGAAGCGGTTCATCAGCTGGTCGTTGAGGTCGACGTGGAACAGCTTGCCGGCGTCGATGGCGGCGGCCAGGGCGTGTGGGAAGGAGAGGCCCGCCATCGTCTCGTGCGCCAGCTCGGGGTTGAGGCCCACCATGTCGGGCCTGTCCAGCGTGGCGATGAAGCCGAGAGCGCTGCCCACCGTGGGCAGGAACGCGTGACCGCGCGGCTCGTTGGGCTTGGGCTCGAGCGCGAAGCGCAGGTCGTAGCCCTGGTCGACGACGTACTCGCACAGGTAGTTCAGGCTGTCGCGGTACCAGGCGAGCGCGTCGAGGAGCTTGCCGCCGGCGTCCACCTCGGCCCCCTCGCGGCCGCCCCAGAACACGTAGGTCTTGGCGCCCAGCTCCACGCCCAGGTCGATGGCGCGCAGCGTCTTGCTCAGCGCGTAGTGGCGCACGCGCGCGTCGGCGCTGGTGAACGCCCCGTCCTTGAAGACCGGGTCGCGGAACAGGTCCGTGGTGGCCATGGGCACGACCAGGCCGTGCTCGTCGAGGGCGCGGCGGAAGCGCGCGACGATGCGGTCGCGCTCGTGCGCCGGCGTGCCGTCCGGCACCAGGTCGTGGTCGTGGAAGTTGACCCCCCAGGCGCCGAGCTCGGCGAGCTTCGCCACGATGTAGGTGTGGTCGAGCTCCCCTCGCGTAGGTCCGCCGAACGGGTCGCGGCCGGCGTTCCCCACGGTCCAGAGGCCGAAGGTGAAGCGGTCCGCAGGCGTTGGTGCGTAAGGGTCCACGGTCAGAAGGAGGTCCACTTCTGGTCGCTGGCGGCGCTCTGCACGGTGCGCTCGATGAAGCGCACGCCGCGGGCGCCGTCCACGACCGTCGGGTAGTCGCCGGACGCGTCCTCGCCCTTCGCGCGGCGGAGGATCGCGTCGGCGACCTCGGTGTAGACGTTCGCGAAGGCCTCGAAGAACGCCTCAGGGTGGCCGGACGGCAGACGGGTGAACCGCTGCGCGGCCTGGGCCACGTACGGGTTGCCGCGCCTGAGGAGCTGCACCGGCCCCTCCAGCGGCGCGAACCACAGGTAGTTGGGGTCCTCCTGGCGCCAGCTGAGCGCGCCCTTCTCACCGTAGACCTGCAGCACCAGGTCGTTCTCGTGGCCGATCTCGATCTGCGAGGCCATGAGGACGCCCTTGGCGCCGCCCTTGAAGCGCAGCAGCAGGTTGCCGTCGTCGTCGAGCCGCCTGCCGGGCACGAAGGTCGTCAGGTCCGCGCAGATCGCGTCGATCTCCAAGCCCGTCACGGTGGCTACGAGGTTCTCGGCGTGGGAGCCGATGTCGCCTATCGCGCCGGCCGCGCCGCTGCGGGCTGGGTCGGTGCGCCAGTCGGCCTGCTTCGACCCCGTGTCCTCGAGCTTCGTGGCCAGCCAGCCCTGGTGGTAGCCGACGACGACCTTGCGGATGGCCCCGAGGTCGCCGCGGCGGACCATCTCGCGCGCGTGCTTCACCATCGGGTAACCCGTGTAGTTGTACGTGACCGCGAAGACCACGCCGGTGCGCTGCGCCGTGGCCACCAGGTCCTCGGCCTGCTCGCTGGTGTGCACCAACGGCTTGTCGGAGACGACGTTGATGCCCGCCTCGGCGAAGGCCCTGGCTACTGGGTAGTGCACGTGGTTGGGCGTGACGATGACGACCAGGTCGATGCGCTCGCCCTCCGGCCTCTTCAGCTCGCCCTCGAGCATCGCCTCCCACGTGGGGTAGTTGCGGTCGTCGGGTAGCCCGAGGGCGGCGCCGGAGCGTCGCGCCTTCTCGGGGGTGGCGGAGAGCGCGCCGGCCGTGAGCTCGTAGCGGTGGTCGAGCGCCATGGCGTGGCGGTGCACGGCGCCGATGAAGGCGCCCTCGCCGCCGCCCACCATGCCGTAGCGGAGCCTGCGCGTCACGCCTTGTCCTCGCCGTCCTTGGCGAAGGCCGCGTCGAACGCGGTGGCCGAGGGCGCGAAGTCGAGGCCGCGGCAGAACGCCGCCGACTCGGTGGCGCCGTGGACGCGGTCCATGCGCACGTCCTCCCACTCGACCGAGAGGGGCCCCTGGTAGCCGATGTCGTTGAGGGCGACGATGACCTCCTCGAAGTCGACGTCGCCGCGGCCCACGCTGCGGAAGTCCCAGTAGCGGCGGGGGTCGCCGAAGGTCGTGTGGCCGCCGAAGACGCCGGCCTCGCCGTTGCCGCGGCCCCACCACACGTCCTTCATGTGGACGTGGACGATGCGGTCGGCGAAGCGGCGGATGAAGCCAACGTAGTCGACGCCCTGGTAGGCGAGGTGCGAGGGGTCGTAGTTGAAGCCGAAGGCGGGGTGGCCGCCGACGGCCTCTATGGCCCTCTCCGCCGAGGCGATGTCGAAGGCGATCTCGGTGGGGTGCACCTCGAGGCCGAAGCGCACGCCGAGCTCCTGGTAGGCGTCGAGGATCGGCGTGAACCGCCGCGCGAAGTCGTCGAACCCGGCCTGCCAGTACTCCTGCGACGTCGGGGGGAACGCGTATAGGGAGTGCCAGACGGAGGAGCCGGTGAAGCCGTTGACGACCTCGAGCCCGAGGTTGGCGGCGGCCTTGCCGGTGGCGATCATCTCCTCGGCGGCGCGCCGCCTGACGCCCTCGGGGTCGCCGTCGCCCCACACGTGCGCCGGCAGGATGGCCTTGTGGCGTTCGTCTATGGGGTCGCAGACGGCCTGCCCGACCAGGTGGTTGGATATGGCGAAGAGCTGCAGGCCGTGCTCGGCCAGCAGGGCCTTGCGCTCCGCGGCGTACGACGCGTCCTCGGCGGCCAGCCTGACGTCGAGGTGGTCGCCCCAGCAGGCTAGCTCAAGCCCGTCGTAGCCCATCTCGCGCGCGAGCGGGGCGAGCTCGGCGAGCGGCAGGTCGGCCCATTGGCCGGTGAAGAGCGTTATAGGCCTTGGCATCTCTGTACTCCTGAGGAAGAAACCCGGGCACGGAGGCGCGCCCGGGTGGTGTGTGGACGTAGCGGCTCACGCCGCTGGGAGGGGCTTGGGGCGGCTGGCTCGCCGCCCCACGCTCGTTCCTGGGCCCGGGTTCAGAAGGGGCTGTCGGGGAAGTAGTAGTCCGCCGCGTTCTCCTGGGTGATCAGCGGGCTGTCGAGGATGTAGCGGCCGAGCACGGGCACGTCGGAGACGAACCTGAGGGCCGTGACCTCCATGGCCGTGGCGATCATCGCCGGCGGGTAGAGGACGTCCACCGGCACCAGCGGGTCGCCGTCCATGACGCCCTTGATGATCTCCTTCATGCCGGCGCCGCCGACCACGAACATCTCGTCCTCGCGGCCAGCCTGGCGCAGCGCCTCGATGACGCCGAGGGTGATGTCGTCGTCCTGCGCCCACACCGCGTCGATCTCGGGGAAGCGGGTGAGGAAGTCCTGCATCACCTCGAAGCCGTCGTCGCGGTTCCAGTTCGCGTACTGGCTGTCGAGCACCTCGATGCCGGTCTGCGAGACCAGCTCCATGAACGCGTCGAAGCGCTCGTTGTCGATCGTCGTGGGGATGCCGCGCAGCACGACGATCTTGCCCTGTCCGCCGAGGCGCTCGATGATGTACTCGGCCGAGACGCGGCCCATGGCGGCGTTGTTGCCGGCCACGTAGACGTCCTCGATGCCCTCGCGGGAGAGGCCGCGGTCGACGACGGTCACGAAGATCCCCCGCTCCTTGACGCTCGCGACCGGCTCGGTGAGCGGGTCGGACTCGAAGGGCAGGATGACCAGCGCGTCGATATCGTTGATGGCGATGAGGTCCTCGATGTCGTCGGCCTGCTCGGCGGCGCTGCCGGCCGTGTTGATGACGATCTGCAGGTTCGGGTAAGTGGCCTCGAGGCGTTGCTTGGCCTGGTCGGCCCACCAGTTCACGCCGCCCGTCCAGCCGTGGGTGGCGGCGGGGATGGAGACCCCGATGACGGTGGTCTGTGCGAAGGCTGCGCCGGCTGCGAGCGCGGCGACGAGGGCTAGGGTGCGAAGCGAACGGGACATGCGACCTCCTATGAGCGATGGCGAAGATCTTCTGCTG
>Ga0182741_1000848_pt1 | contig 43180 bp, 45 predicted proteins | sample eDN5th37CBELigOP_FD_128874 | JGI IMG/M metagenome (GOLD analysis project Ga0182741, IMG submission 128874) | Enriched Organic Plus compost microbial communities from Emeryville, California, USA - eDNA 5th pass 37_C BE-Lig OP (version 2) (version 2) ... | reverse complement strand
TCGTCGAGGCGATGAAGATGGAGAACGTGCTGCGCGCCGAGCGCGACGGCACCATCGCCACCATCCATGCCAAGGAAGGCGACAGCCTCGCCGTCGATGCCGTCATCCTCGAATTCGCATGAGCCGGAGGGGCTTTCCCGAACGGATTATTGGCTCTGCTGGGCGGGGGCGGGGATCGCCTTCGCCCTGCTCGCATTCTGGCCGAATATCGGGCTCGGCTTCGGAAACACCGCGATCGTTCTGCTCGCCGTCGTCCTGTCCCTGGCCGTTCCCGTGCTCTGGGCCCTTCGGTTGAGGAATGCGGGCAGGTCCGCCTGGTGGATCCTGCCCATCTGCTTGGGGTTGATCGCCATCTCCATGGCCTCGTGCGACAGCATCGCCGGACGGGCCGGGAACGATGCCGGAGGGATCCCGAATCGTACTGCCGGACAGGTCATCCGGAATTTCATTTCTCCGGAGATGATCCTTGTTGTCGGTTTGGCATTTCTCGCCGTCACGCTCATCATCGGATTGCTGCCGCCAAAGCCGGTCGACACCACGGAAGGTCAGCCCTGAATGCCTCTCTATTTCGCCTATGGGTCCAACATGGACCGAGCCGCCATGCTCCAGCGCTGTCCGGCCTCGAAGCCGGTGGGCATCGCGCGGCTCATGCGTCACCGCTTCATCATCTTCGATGAAGGCTACGCGTCCGTGATCCGCGATCCGCAGCGCACGGTCTGGGGTATGGTCTGGGACCTGGCTCTGGCGGACGTTCCGGCGCTCGACCGGTATGAGAGCCTGTCCACGGGCCTCTACGCGAAGGTGGTGCAGCCGGTGGTGACGGAGCAGGGGCCCCGCCGGGCCATGATCTATATCGGACGAAGCGAGAGGCACGGCACGCCCCGGCCCGGCTACATGGAGGGCGTGATCGAGGCGGCCCGGCAGGCCGGTCTGCCGGAGGATTATATCCGAAGCCTCCAGGTGTGGCTGCCGAAGGCGCCCGCTGCGAGCACTCCCGTCCCCGCTCAGCCGAAGGTGCGCCCGCTCTGGACCTCGCCCTCGGGCACGCTCCGCAAGTAGCCCCGCCCGCATTCCAGCCCTCTCGAACCTTTGCCTTAGGCACGCGTTGAATCGCGTGTTGCGTGCGAGGTCGCGATGAATACGAAAGTCAAGAAGAGTTCCGTTCTGAAGGCCTATGGCTATGCCTGGGTGACTTTGGGCTTTTTCCTGATCTCACTCGTCGGTCACTGGCTCTTTGGCTGGTTTGCCTATGTCAGCGAGCAGCAGGCCCATGCCCAGCCCATCCTCACCTCCGATTACCTCGTCGAGATGATGCGGGATACGCTCGAGAACTGGCAATCCGAATTCCTGCAGCTGCTCTGGCAGGTCGGCGGGCTGGCTGTCCTCCTCTATGTCGGCTCGCCTCAGTCGAAAGAGGGCGACGACCGCATGGAGGCGAAGATCGACGAGATCCTACGAAAGGTAGACCCGCAGAATGCGGAGCGTATCATCAGCAGTCTCGACGAGGATTATTCAGGACGCCACACGGATGCCCGCCATGCCCATTACTGAGGATCGATGACCCAGGACCGCATCGCTCATGTGCTGATCCATGGCCGTGTCCAGGGCGTCGGCTTTCGTGCCTGGGTGCATCATCAGGCGGCGCTGCATGGGCTCAAGGGCTGGGTCCGGAACAGATATGACGGCAGCGTCGAGGCCGTGTTCTCGGGCCCCGGCGAGATGGTCGAGGTGATGCTCAAGGCCTGCCATCAGGGACCTTCAGGAGCCCTGGTCCAACTGGTCGAGCCGGTTGAGGGAGCTGATCCCGAGCTCGGAAACCAGGGCGGGTTCGAGGTTCGGCGAACCGTCTAGGCCTTCGGCTCCACGCTCTCGACAGGGCCACCGGCTTTTTTCCAGGCCGTGAAGCCGCCCTCGATATGAGCCACCGGCTTCAGCCCCATGTCCTGAGCCGTCGCGGTGGAGAGGGCCGAGCGCCAGCCGGCGGCGCAGAAGAAGACGAAGGTCTTGTCCTGGCTGAAGACGGGCTTGTGATAGGGGCTCTCCGGGTCGATCCAGAATTCGAGCATGCCGCGCGGGCAATGCACGGCGCCGGGAATGCGGCCCTCCCGCTCCAGCTCGCGAGGATCGCGCAGGTCCACGAAGACCACGTCCTCGCCCCCATGCAGGGCGATGGCTTCCTCGGTCGACAGGGTTCGAATCTTTGCGCTGGCCTCGTCGAGCAAGGTCTTGTAGCCGCGTGTTATGGTCTGAGGCATGGTCGGATTGCTCCCCGTTCAGGCTTCCATCAGACTGGGCATGATGACGGCAGAGTCAACGGAGACGAAGGTTGCTGGGGTTCACCTTTCTCGATTACGCGGCGTTGGGCTTCTTCATCCTGGCGTGGTTCGGCTATCACGCCGCCGTTGAGTTCACCGCGCCTGGGCAGAAGAGCCTCAACAAGGTCATGAACGGGTATCGCTTCCGCTGGATGGAGCAGCTCGTGGTGCGCGAGAACCGGATCGTGGACACCACGATCATGGCCTCGCTGATGAACGGCACGGCCTTCTTCGCCTCCACCTCGCTGATCGCCATCGGCGGCGTGCTGGCCCTGCTGCGCTCGACCAACGACGTCCTGCCGATCTTTTCGCAGCTGCCGTTCGGGTCGCCGCCCACGCCGCTGGCATGGGAGGTGAAGGTGATCGGCCTCGCCGTCATCTTCGTCTATGCCTTCTTCAAATTCGCCTGGTCGTATCGCCTGTTCAACTACATGGCGATCATCATCGGTTCCGTGCCCGTTCTGAAGGAGGGCAATCGCGAGGAGGCTCTCGCCGTGGCGCGTCAGGCCGCCGCCATGAACGTGGTGGCCGGCAAGCATTTCAATCGCGGGCAGCGGGCCTTCTTCTTCTCGCTCGCCTATCTGGGCTGGTTCATCAGCGCCTCTCTCTTCATTGCCGCGACGGCAGGCGTTCTCTTCGTCATGTGGCGGCGCCAATTCATCTCCGATGCGCGCGATGCCGCGCTGGGACACCACGATGCCTGAGAATGCAAACGCTGAAAGACTGGAATCCGTCATGCTCGCGCTTCTCGAGGAGCGCGGCCCGGGCAAATCGATCAGCCCGGCGGACGTGGCCAGCGTGGTCGGCGGTCATAGACCCGAAGAATGGGGGCCTCTCATGCAGCCGCTGCGGCGCGTGGCGGTGCGCCTGATGAAGGAGGGGCGCATCATGATTGTGAGAAAGGGCAAGCCGGTCGATCCCGACGATTTCCGCGGGACCTATCGGCTGGCGCTTCCGACAGCGAGCGACGAAGGCTGAGGCGCGGGAAACAGCACGTTCGTCCGGCCCGTCAGGTAGTATCCGATGAGGCCGGCCCATTCCTTCGTACCGACATCGAGCCGCCGCAGCCCATCGGAGACGAAGGCAAAGGGACGATAGTTGTTCGATGCGCCGCCCGTGCGGAAATCCACCGGATACGGGATAACGGCAAAGCCTACTCTCTCGAACACACCGACCGCGCGCGGCATGTGCCAGGCCGATGTCACGAGCAGCCAGCGCTCGCCCGCCTGCGGCTTCACCAGGGCCTGTGAATACGATGCGTTCTCCGATGTGGTGCGGGATCGATCTTCCACGATGATGCGGGCGGGATCGATGCCGATGCTCTTGAAGTATTCGGCGATGACCGGAGCTTCTCCGGCCCCATTGCCGAACACGGTCCCGCCGCCACCGGAAATGAGAATGCGGGCCTGAGGATAGCGATGAGCCAGTTGAATGGTGTCGAGCACTCGCTCCGCCGATTCATTGGCAACCAATTGGCCGCGAGAGATCGAATCCGAGGCTTCCACGGAGCCGCCGAGGAGAATGATCCCGTCCACCGGCTTCCCGTCGTCCTGAAACGGCGGGAAGCGTTCTTCGAGTGGCACCATGAGATAGGTGGAGATGGGCAGAAGCCCCAGTCCGATCGTTACGACGGTCGTGATGAAGGCAAGGCCCAGCCCGAATGACCGCATGCGGCGGAAGAGGGTGAGCGCGAAGCCCAGCAGGATGAGACTCAAGAGCAGGTTGGATGGCGTGGCGAAGAACCAGGCGACTTTCGAGACGTAGTAGAACACCAGCCATCCTTCTGTTGAGTTTAAGCCTTCGACTCGGCCTCGTAGCGGGCTTTCGTCTCGGCGTTCGGCGGATAGAGGCCGGGGAGGGGCACGCCCTTCTCGACTTCGCGCATCACCCACAATTCGTAGCGCTCCTGCTCGACGGCCGCCTTGGCGACCTCCTCGACGAGTGTCGCCGGGATCACCACCACGCCGTCGCGGTCGGCGACGATCACGTCATCCGGGAAGATGGCGACGCCGCCGCAGCCGATGGGCTCCTGCCAGCCGACGAAGGTGAGGCCGGCCACCGAGGGCGGAGCAGCAACGCCGGCGCACCAGACCGGCAGGTTCGTGCCTTCCACGCCGACCGCATCGCGCACGACGCCGTCCGTGATGAGGGCAGCGACGCCGCGCTTCTTCATGCGCGCCGTGAGGATGTCGCCGAAGATGCCGGCATCGGTCACGCCCATGGAATCGACGACGGCGATGCAGCCTTCCGGCATCGCCTCGATGGCGGCGCGGGTGGAGATCGGAGAGGCCCAGGATTCGGGCGTCGCCAGATCCTCGCGGGCAGGCACGAAGCGCAGGGTAAAGGCCCGTCCGACTGTCTTTTCCGTGGCGTTGAAGGCAGGCATCGGCCCCTTCATCCAGCAGCGGCGGATTCCCTTCTTCAGCAGCACGGTGGTGATGGTGGCGGTGGAAGCTGCGCGCAGGGCGTCGGCAATCGTCTTGTCGAGAGTCATGAGTGTTTCCTGACGTTTGGGTAGGCTACTCATAGCGGGCGCGCGTGACGATTGCCACCGTAACTCAGGATGTTGTCATGCATCAATATTCCATTATGCAAGCGAGGCCATGAACGCCATCCCCTGGAAGGAACCGCCATGAAACGCCTCGCCGTCTCGCTGCTTCTCACATTCTCTCTCTTCGCCCAACCTGCCGGCGCGCAGGCGCTTGCGCCGAAAGCGGCGCGTCAGGCTGTTCAAAGGCTTGTTCCAAAGGTGCTGGAAGCGTTGGCCGACCGAGACTTTGCGAAGCTCGCATCCATTGTCGGAGAGGATGGGCTCGCCTTAAGTCCCTATGTGATGCTCGACGACAGCGACGTGCGCCTGTCATCGGCAGAGGTGATGCGCTGCGCCACGGATCCGCAGATGCGCTATTGGGGAGATCGCGATGGCACCGGCGATCCCATCGAGGCGAGCTGCAGCGATTACTTCGAGGAATTCGTCTGGAATGCGGATTACCGGCAGGCGGACGAGGTGCTCTTCAACGAGCCGCGCCAGCGCGGAAACGAGATCAACAACAATCACGACTTCGCGCCGGACGGGATCGTCGTCGAGCTGCACATTCGCGGGGACGACGACATGGCCGGAATGAACTGGAAGAGCCTGCGCCTGATCTTCCGCGAAGGCGAGCAGGGCTTCGTCCTGCTCGCCATCACACGGGATGTCTGGACGACCTGACGCTCGTTAAGCCGTCTTGTTGAACAGCTCGCGGCCGATGAGCATGCGGCGGATCTCGCTCGTCCCCGCGCCGATCTCGTAGAGCTTGGCGTCACGCAGCAGGCGGCCGGTCGGGTAGTCGTTGATGTAGCCGTTGCCCCCGAGCAGCTGGATCGCGTCGAGTGCCATTTTGGTGGCGTTCTCGGCGGCATAGAGGATCGCGCCGGCTGCGTCCTCGCGGGTCGTCTCGCCCCGGTCGCAGGCCTTCGCCACCGCGTAGACATAGGCCTTGGAGGCGTTCATCGTCACATACATGTCGGCGATCTTGCCCTGCACGAGCTGGAACTCGCCGATGGCCTGACCGAACTGCTTGCGTTCGTGGATGTAGGGCAGCGCCACATCCATGCAGGCCTGCATGATGCCCGTGGAGCCGGCAGCCAGAACCGCGCGCTCGTAGTCGAGGCCGGACATGAGCACGTTCACGCCCTTGCCCACCTGTCCGAGCACGTTCTCCTCGCGCACTTCGCAATCCTCGAACACCAGCTCGCAGGTGTCCGAGCCGCGCATGCCGAGCTTGTCGAGCTTCTGGTGGGTGGAGAAGCCCTTGAAGCCCTTCTCGATGATGAAGGCGGTGATGCCGCGCGGGCCGGCTTCGGGATCGGTCTTGGCGTAGACCACGAGGGTTTCGGCGATGGGGCCGTTGGTGATCCACATCTTGTTGCCATTGAGCACATAGCGGTCGCCGCGCTTCTCGGCGCGGGTGCGCATGGACACCACGTCCGAGCCGGAGCCGGGCTCCGACATGGCGAGCGCACCCACATGCTCGCCCGAGATCAGCTTCGGCAGATAGCGGCGCTTCTGCTCCTCGTTGCCGTTGCGGCGGATCTGGTTGACGCAGAGGTTGGAATGCGCGCCATAGGACAGGCCCACGGAAGCGGAGGCGCGGGAGATTTCCTCCATGGCGATGACGTGCTCGAGATAGCCGAGGCCCGCGCCGCCATATTCCTCCTCCACCGTGATGCCGTGGAGGCCGAGCTCGCCCATCTGGGGCCAGAGATCGCGCGGGAACTGGTTGGTGCGGTCGATCTCATCGGCCCGCGGAGCGATCTTCTCCTGCGCGAAGTCGCGCACGGTCTCGCGGATCGCGTCGGCGGTTTCGCCGAGATCGAAATTGAAGGCTTTCGCGGCGTTCGGCAGCATTGTCGGATCCTCCTCATGTCCACTGGCATCGTCGTGCCGTGGATCCCTTGTCGTTCCGCATCATCTTGGACAGCCATGCTGACCTTTTCAAGGAGGAGGCGGAAGGAAAACCATTGAACGATAGGATACGCATGAAAAACTCCCCGGCCAGGGGCAGGGGAGTCGAAAGAGGCTCACAGAGGATTCGAGGGGCTACTCGTCGATGCTGGCCGTCTGGACCGGATCCAGGGGCAGGCACTTGCCGGCGCTGGCAAGGCGGCGGTAATCGCGTGGATCGCAGGCGCTGGCGACGAACATGCGCCACTGGTTCTCCGTGCCGTAGAAGGTGTTTCGATCCACGTCGCCGCTCACACCCGGCACACGGCCCGTGGTGGTGAACTGCCAGAAGGTCCAACGGCGGTTGGAGTAGCGCTCGTGCGGCTCGGCGGCGGTGCTGCGGATCCAGAACGGGTAATCGGTGAACTCGCCTTCCAGGATTTCCTTATGGAAGGTGATGTCGGTGTAGATGATCGGACGCTTGCCGGTATGGGCCTCCATCTCGCGCAGCATCGTATCGATCATGGCGAGCGCCTGCTCGCGCGGGACCTTCTTCGGGCAGTTCACGGACTGGCCGTTCCATTCCACGTCGAGGACCGGGGGCAGGGCGTCCGGATCGGCCGGCACGTTCCTCTTGAACCAGGCGGCCTGCTCATGGGCGGGGCGGCACCAGAACACGAAGTGATAGGCACCGCGCGGAACACCGGCGCGCTTGGCGGCGTACCAGTTCTCGAGGAACCGGCTATCGACATGGTCGCCGCCCTCGGTGGCCTTGATGAAAGCGAACTGGGTACCGGCCTTGCGCAGCGCGGCCCAGTCCACCTGGCCCTGCCACTTGGAAATGTCCACGCCGTGGATCGGCAGGCGGTGAGCCTTGGCCACGCCATGGTGCGGGCGGGCATCGCTCTTCATCGGATAGCGGCTCGACGAGCCCGGGGCGATGGCGCAGGAGGCGAGGCCGAAGGCCACGGCAGTCAGCGCGCTGAAACGCAATGCCCGAAGGAACGTCGTCAGGCCGGAGCTTGTGGAGCGGCGGGTGGAACGGCGGCGTGTCGTCATCGGGCCAAACTGTAATGAACGCAGAACTTGATCGCATCAGGGATGCCCGAAAGCGGTTAACACCCCCTTTACGAATCGCGTTCTGCAATCAAATTACAGGCGGAACCAGAGCGTCGCTATACCCAGGAAGGCGAAGAAGCCGACGATATCGGTGATCGTGGTCACGAACGGCCCCGACGACACCGCGGGGTCGACGCCGAGGCGGTTGAGCGTCAAGGGAACCAGGATGCCGCCGAGAGCTGCGAAGAGCAGCACGGTGATGAGGGCCAGGCCGATCACCAGCCCGATCTCGGGCGTCTGGAACCACAGGGCCGCCAGGCCGCCCAGAATGAAGGCAAAGATGAACCCGTTCAGCAGGCCGACCGCCGCCTCGCGGGTGATGATGCGCCACGCATTGGAGCGGCCGAGGTCGCGGGTGGCGAGCGCACGGACCGCCACGGTCATGGTCTGTGTCCCGGCATTGCCGCCCATGGAGGCGACGATGGGCATGAGGATCGCAAGCGCCACCATGCTCTGGAGCGAATCCTCGAACAGGCGGATGACGCCGGCCGCAAGAAAGGCCGTGCACATATTGGCGAAGAGCCACGGGAAACGGCTGCGCTGGGTATAGAGGATCGTGTCCGACAGCTCTTCGTCCGGCTTCACGCCGCCGAGCTGCTTGATGTCGGCATCCGCTTCCTCTTCCAGCACGTCGACGATGTCGTCGACCAGGATCACGCCGACGAGGCGCCCCTCTTCGTCCACCACGGCGGCGGAGACGAGATTGAAGCGCTCGAAGAGACGGGCGACCTCCTCCTGGTGCTCGGTGGCCTCCACCCGGTCCGGCTCGTCGTCCATGATCTCCTGGATCGTGACCGGGCGCTTCGAGCGCAGGAGCCGGTCGAGGGCGACGGCGCCGAGGAGGTGCCCCGCCGGGTCGATGACGAAGATCTCGTAGAAGGTTTCCGGCAGGTCCGGCGTCTCGCGCATGAAGTCGATGGTCTGACCCACCGTCCAGAAGGGCGGCACGGCGATGAACTCGGTCTGCATGCGCCGGCCGGCGCTGTCCTCGGGATAGTCGAGGGAGCGCTGGAGCGCGACGCGCTCGATCGCCGGGAGCTGTTCGAGAACCTCGGCCTTTTCCTCTTCGGGAAGGCTTTCGAGAATCGTCACCGCGTCGTCCGAATCGAGGTCGCGCACGCCCTCGACCACGGTCGAGGTCTCGAGTTCCTCGAGGATCTCCTCGCGGACGGATTCATCCACCTCGGTGAGGGCGGTGAAGTCGAAGGCCGAGCCGAGGAGTTCGATGAGGCGAGGGCGGTGCTCGGGCGCCAGGGCCTCGAGCAGGTCGCCGAGTTCGGATTCGTGGAAGCCCTCGACCAGCTCCCGCAGCCGCTCCGCTTCGGACGCTTCGATCGCATCGGCCGTGGCGGCGAGGAATTCCGGGTTGAGCTCGCCTTCCTCGTCACGCAGAGCGAGGCGCGGAGGAACCGGCCCGTCGGGCGGTGGAAGCGTCGCGTTGTTTTCGACTTCCATCATGAGCCTGTCCTCGGAGGTTGCCGGGGCCTTTTAGGTGCGCGCGCAGGCTGATGCAATGCGCGCGAAAAGCCTCGTTCAGGGAATCGACTGACGGTCTTGTCTGCTGGCTTGGTTCAGGTTCGACAGAACATGGATCATGAACCTGGAGCGTCACTCAATAGGGGCAACAAAAAAGGCCCCGTGAAAGGGGCCTCTTTGTCATGCCCGAAGGCATTCGGTGAGTTGGTGCGGCCAAGAGGACTCGAACCTCCACGGGTCTCCCCACTAGCACCTCAAGCTAGCGCGTCTACCAATTCCGCCATGGCCGCGGAACTCGTCGTCAGGAGTGTTTCCCCTGACGTGGTGGTGGCTCTAACAGATCGATTTGGGCGCCGCAAGCCCATCTTTTCACTCTCTCGCGAAACTCGACATTTCGCCTCAGTGCCTGTGCATGAATGGCAACGCCATCTTATATCGGCGGCAGATCCGCGGGCGGCGTGTTGACCGTCGGCGGCCCCTGGGATCACAACAATTCCCGTTCATCGAGCAGAAGGTGACATGGTGTCGAACCTGCGTGACAGTTTGGCCGATCGATTCTGGAGCGAAAATTCCTCCGACCCCGTCGAGTGGGCGATTGCCGAGGGGCTGACCCCTTATGAGGAGGCGGTCGCCTTCATGGAGGCGAGGGCCCAGGCGATCGCCAACGGACAGGCGCGGGAACTCGTCTGGCTCGTGGAGCACCCGCCGCTCTACACGGCGGGCACCTCGGCCCAGGCTTCCGACCTCGTGGACCCGGACCGGTTCCCGGTTCACCAGACGGGGAGGGGCGGACAATACACCTATCACGGCCCCGGCCAGCGGGTGGCCTATGTGATGGTCGACCTGAAACGCCGCAGGCCCGACCTGCGCCGGTATGTGGCGGCGCTGGAGGCGTGGCTGATCCTGACGCTCGATGCCTTCAACATCCGCGGCGAGCGGCGTGAGGACCGGGTCGGCGTCTGGGTGCGCCGCCCCGACAAGGGCGAGACGGCCGAGGACAAGATCGCCGCCATCGGCATCCGCGTCAGGCGCTGGACGACATTTCACGGCATCAGCCTCAACGTGGAGCCGGACCTCTCCCATTTTTCAGGGATCGTTCCCTGCGGCGTCACGCAGCATGGGGTGACGAGCCTCGTCGATCTCGGGATCCCCGTGACCATGCCGGAGGTGGACGCCGTGCTCCGCAGGGCCTTCGAGGACGTTTTCGGCCCGACCGAACAGGTGGCGGCCCCGTTGCTTGGCGGCAACTGAGGGGCAGTTTTTCACACCTCGCATGGTCAGGCTTCTCGTCCGGAGCGGTTCGTGCTCTAAGCTAGAGCGAACGGCTGAATCTTAGCGGACCTTGGGCGGACACTTCATGCAGCGCATCTTTCTTGCCTCTCTCCTTCTCGTGGGCGTTTCGGCTTGTGCCTATCACCCCGATCCCACGGATCTGATCCATATCGTCGATTCGCCGGCTGACGTGCGCGCCTGCCAGCGCCTGGGAGAGGTGAGCCCCGTCGTTCCGACCACGCCGGGCTTCGGACCCGCGACGGACGGCATGAAAGAGGCCGTGGTCGCCCTGGGCGGCACCCACCTCTATCTGCAGAAGACCACCCAGGACTGGTCCCTGGTGCGCGGCGTCGCCTATCGCTGCGGCTCCCGCGTCATCCAGAGAGAGGCCGTCATCAGCGTGAAGGGCTGACGCCGAACGCCTCACGGACGGAGTTGTCGGGCTCCCTGGTCCCAGCTACTGACTTAAGAGCCCCGCGGGTTGCCCGTGAGGAGCAAATCAAGAACGATCAGGGAGCCCCACGCCGTGCCCGTCCTTGCCACTTCCGCCGACCTGTCATCGGATGATGCGCGCGCGAACCGCGCTGCATGGGCCGATCTCGCCCGTGAGCTGCAGGCCAGGCGGCAGGCGGCTGCCGAGGGCGGCCCCCCGAAGGCCCGTGAAAAGCATCTGGCGCGCGGCAAGCTCCTGCCCCGGGAACGGGTGATGCGCCTGCTCGATCCGGGCGCCCCGTTCCTGGAGCTAGGCTCTCTCGCCGCCTACGGCATGTATGGGGATGCGATCCACGGCGCCGGCATCATCACCGGCATCGGACGCGTCGAAGGCCGCGAGGTCATGATCGTCTGCAACGATTCGACGATCAAAGGCGGCACCTATTACCCGATGACGGTGAAGAAGCATCTGCGCGCGCAGGAGATCGCGCGCGAGAACCGTCTTCCCTGCATCTATCTGGTCGATTCCGGCGGCGCGAACCTGCCGCACCAGACCGAGGTCTTTCCTGACCGGGACCATTTCGGCCGGATCTTCTACAACCAGGCGACGCTCTCCTCGATGGGGATCCCGCAGATCGCCTGCGTCATGGGCTCCTGCACCGCAGGCGGCGCCTATGTGCCCGCCATGTCGGACGAGACGATCATCGTGCGCCGGCAGGGCACGATCTTCCTCGGCGGCCCGCCGCTCGTGAAGGCGGCGACGGGCGAGGTCGTGTCGGCGGAGGATCTCGGCGGCGCGGACGTTCACGCGCGCCTCTCCGGCGTGGCGGATCACTATGCCACCGACGACGTGCATGCGCTTGCCATCGTGCGCCGCATCGTCGGCACTCTGAACACGCGCAAGACCATCGACATCGATCTCGCCGAGCCGGCGGAGCCGAAATATTCCATCGACGATCTCGATGCGATCGTGCCCACCGATCTGAAGAAGCAGTACGACATCCGCGAAGTGATCGCGCGCCTCGTCGACGGATCGGAGTTCGACGAGTTCAAGCGGCTCTACGGCACGACGCTGGTGACGGGCTTCGCCCGGATCTGGGGCATGCCGGTCGGCATCATCGCCAATAACGGCATCCTGTTTTCCGAGAGCGCGCTGAAGGGCGCGCATTTCATCGAGCTGTGCTGCCAGAGGCGCATCCCGCTGCTCTTCCTGCAGAACATCTCCGGCTTCATGGTGGGGCGCCAGTACGAAGCGGGCGGCATCGCGAAGGATGGCGCGAAGCTCGTCACGGCGGTGGCCTGCGCCCAGGTGCCGAAGATCACGCTCCTGGTCGGCGGCTCGTTCGGCGCCGGCAATTACGGCATGTGCGGCCGGGCCTATTCGCCGCGCTTCCTGTTCACCTGGCCGAACTCCCGGATCTCCGTCATGGGCGGCGAGCAGGCGGCGAGCGTTCTGGCCACCGTGCGGCGCGACAACCTCGAGGCCGAGGGCAAGAGCTGGAGCGCGGAGGAGGAGGAAGCCTTCAAGGCGCCGATCCGCAGCCGGTACGAGGAGGAGGGGTCTCCCTACCACGCCACCGCGCGCCTGTGGGACGACGGCATCATCCTGCCCTCGGAGACGCGACGCGTGCTGGCGCTCGCCTTCTCGGCCGCGCTGAACGCGCCGATCCCCGAGACGAAGTTCGGCGTGTTCCGGATGTAGGCCGAGAGTTTCGGGTCCATGCGGAACCGGCTCAGGCGGTCGAGACTTTCAAGGTATGTCCAAGAGTGAGCTTGAGACATACCGCTCCGACTACGCGGAGCAGATCGCGCGCCTGACCGAACTTCGCGACAGGCGCATCGAGCAGGCTTTTGCCACGGTTCCCCGCGAGAACTTTCTCCCGCCGCCGCCTTGGACGACGATCAGCAGCGGCATCTCCATCACGACGCATGACATTGCCGGCATCTACGATAACGTCCTCGTCGCGATCGACCGGGAGCGCGGCATCAATAACGGCGAGCCCGCCCTTCATGCGACCTGGCTCGACGTGGTGAGCCCGCAGCCGGGCGAGACCGTCGTCCATGTCGGCGCCGGCACCGGCTACTACACCGCCATTCTCGCGCATCTCGTGGAGCCGGGCGGCCGCGTGGAGGCCTATGAATACGAGCCCGATCTCGCGGAAGCCGCCGCGCGAAACCTGAAGGGCTATCCCAATGTCACCGTGCATGCGGGTTCCGCCTTCGGACGAAAGCTAGCGCCCGCCGATGTGATCTATGTGAATGCCGGGGTCACGGCTCCGGATGTCGAGTGGCTGAAGGCGCTCACCATTGGCGGGCGGCTGATCTTTCCATGGCAGCCGCATAAAGGATGGGGACCGGCCGTTCTGGTGAAGCGCCAGAGGAACGGCTTCAGTGCCAAGCCGCTCATGACGGTCGGCTTCATCTCGTGCAGCGGCGCACAGGAACGGCCCGTCCTGAAGCATTTGCCCTCGGAGGCCGATCTTGCCGCCGTCCGGTCGATCTGGCTCACGGGCGAAACTCCTCCGGACCACAGCGCCGTGGCCGTCTACGAACAGGTCTGGTTCTCCTCGAAGCGGGTTTCCGACCAGGAGCGTTGATTCCTGTGCGCTCGCGCACGTTCCGCAGGCGCATTCTGGTTTAGCCTTATCTTGCAAAGGCAAGGAAAGGGTCAGAATTTCTGCTACAGAGTAGCAAAGAAGGCCGCAAAGATGTTGCAACGGTGCAACACCCAGAAACCTTCCTCATCCTGCCGCTCTTAGCCCAAGCGTCGCCGCGATGCCGCCATAAAGCGCTAGCACCTGTAGGAAGCAGTTAAAGTGCTTCTAAACCAACGCTTTATGACGAAGCGCTTCAGGGGTACAGCCGATTAACATTGTCGGGCCTCTCGTCGCGAGGATTATTGCCTAGGTGGCGCAGCACATGGCAGATCACGTGAGTTCCATTCCGTTGGGGCTCCCGTGGGAACCGGATGGAAAAAGAGTCGAAGTCCATGAATGCGCGCCTGATCCACATCCTGAAGCTGGCGGACCGTCGAATGGCGGCGATGGCCTGCGCGTTCGCTCTGCTCGGCTCTTCCTCGGTTTTCGCGCTTGATGCCGCTCCGCGTCCCCAGCCTTTGACCCCGGCGCTTGCGCCCGTCCTGGCCCCGGCTGCCAAGTACGGCTCGGTGCGCGAGGCCCTGCGTACGGGCATGCGCGACTATAATGCCGGCGACAAGCTCGGAGCCGCCGCCGCTCTCGAATACGCGGCCGGGCAGGGGCACACCCTGGCGCTCTGGAAGCTCGGTCGCATGTATGCGGATGGCGACGGCGTCGAGCACGACGATCTCAAGGCTTTCGAGTACTTCTCCAAGCTCGCGGACCAGCACGCCGACGAGAGCCCGGATTCGCCGAACGCCATGGTCGTGTCGAGCGCCTTCGTGGCCCTCGGCGGGTACTTCCTGGACGGCATCAAGGGCACCTACGTGACCGCCAATCCGCGCAGGGCGGTGGAGATGTTCAGCTACGCGGCATCCTACTTCAGCGATTCCAACGCGCAGTACAATCTGGCCCGCCTCTACATGGAGGGAACGGGCGTTTCCCGGGATCCGCGTCAGGCCGCCCGCTGGTTCAATCTTGCCGCGGAGAAGGGGCACTACCCGTCCCAGGCGCTGCTCGGGCACATGCTGATGAACGGCCAGGGTGTGCCGCGCCAGCGCGCCAAGGGCCTCATGTGGCTGACGCTCGCCCGTGAGGCTGCGGGCGACCACGACAAGGATCAATGGATCGAAAGCCTCTATGAGGAGGCCTTCGCCGCCGCGAGCGAGAACGACCGCAAGCTGGCGCTGGCCCTGCTCGAGCAATACATCCAGTCGCGGCGCTGATCGCGGACTGCCTCAGCAAAGCCTGGCGTGGATTTGCTACTGGAGCGCAATGTTCCAGGTGATGCTCCGGGTCTGTCCCGGGCAGATGGCACGGGCGACACTTGCGGGTTTCATCTTCAGATAGTCGACCGTTTCCCATCCGAGAACCGGGTCGTTCTGCCCGCGTGCAATTTCGATTCTGCAGGGTGCATTACCGCTGCCCGGATCCAGGCGAGCCCTGATTGTCTTGCCATCGGGCAGGCTCACGTCAAAGCCATCTTCCACTCTCTCCGGTTGCAGGTCGCCGGCAAGGTGAAGGCTGCTTACGAATTCCTGCTTCGACGAGGATGAGATCTCATCGTGGATGACGATGGAAGTGCCGGGAACGTACCGTATTTTCCGTTCCTGCTCGAACAGACCCGGTCTCTTGATTTTTCCAGTGATTGAAAAGCCTTCTTCGTCAGTCGCGACGGACTTTAAGGACGATCCGGACATGGTGATGTCGGACGGTCCGATCTCATCGTTGAGGAGGCTTATGGTATTGTGGGCAGCGGCGCTTTCCACATACCTGCGCATGGGATCGTTCGCATAACCGTATTTGCCGCTATCGATGAAGAGCGGGCGGCCGTGCTCGAACAGCACGAAGCTGAGATCGTCTGCGTGCTTGTGCGTGAGGCTGTTTGCCATTCCTGTGACAAACAGCATGGATCCCTTGCCACGTACGATGGCATAGCCGGAGCGGGAAAAATCTCCGACGACAGGAGACTCAGGCTGTTGCGACGGGCGGCTTGCTTTGCTGCCGCTGTCGCCGATCGCCACCTCTTTGCCGCTCGGATCCAAAAGCCAAGCCTCGACAGCCGCTGTCTTTTCCAGGATTGCCGTGAGCTTGGGGTCGTCAAAGCGCTTTGCGCCTCCAAGGTCGTTGATGATACGGGACACAAAAAAGTGGTACGAGGGTGAGTGTTCCCGATGAACGCCTTCGGCTGTGAATTGGTGTTCCAGAAGCTGCGAGAACCGCTGCTCGGCAAATTCACGGCCATGGGCGCAGGGTTCCCGGTCGGCGGCCACGGTGCAGAGCAGATTGAGGCCAAACACCTGGAAGAGGCCGTGGTTGTTGTCGGCAATGAAACCTCCGTCCTGGAGGCGGGTCGCGTGTTCATCAACCAGCGTCATGAGCCGTTGCGCCTCTTCGGCGCGTAGTTTCAACTCGCCGGCGTGGTAGCGGTCCACGAAGAGTGCCAGCTTCATGGCTCGGATCCCGGCCGCCATGTCGTACCAGGCCATAGTCGCTCTGAGCTTTCGCTCATAGTGATAGCTGAACCAGTCCAGCGCGTAGCTGAAAGCCTCATGGAGGGACTGTTGGCTGCCGGATTTGAAATATTCGTTCAGCAAAGGGTCCATCATGCGCCAGGCATGAAGCTGAAACTGCCAGTTGACATCCTTGAACGGGTTCATGCTCCAGTCGAGCGGTGTCGCCATCGGATGAGCAGCCAGGTCCGAGCGCGGCTTGAATGCGAGTCGCCCGTTCAGCCTCCGAAGCTTGGCTGCCGTCAGATAAACGTCCTCCTTCACGATCTGGGAGGAGTAGTCCGGGAGCCTCTCGTAGGTTTCCGACAGGCTCACGGTCGCGTGCCTGAAGATCCAATAGGACATTGCTCCACCGCCCACTAACCCGGCGACGAGAAGCGCTGTCGCTGTCTTGGTGAGACGGTTCATGTGGCTTGATTCCTGGTGCAATAACTTGGCTTGAAAAAATCTGAAGCGGCCGCAAATCCGCGCGGGCCGCTCTCCGGCTCTGTTAAGAGTGAACTTAGTCCAAGTCGAGGTCGACCATCACCGGCACGTGGTCCGAGGGCTTGTCCCAGCCGCGGACTTCCTTGCGGATCGAGGCGCCCGTCAGCCTGTCCTGGGCCTGCGGCGAGAGCAGCAGGTGATCGATGCGGATGCCGTTGTTCCGCTGGAAGGCGCCGGCCTGGTAATCCCAGAACGAGTAGAGACCCGGCTCGTCGCTGCAGGCGCGCACCGCGTCGCAATATCCCAGATGCACGAGCTCCCGCAGTTTCGCGCGGCTTTCCGGCTGGAACAGCGCATCGCCGAGCCAGGCCTCGGGGTTCGCCGCATCCTTCGGCTCCGGAATCACGTTGTAGTCGCCGCAGAGGACGACGGCTTCCTCCAGGGGCAGGAGTCGGCGCGCATGCGCGATGAGCCGGTCCATCCAGGCCAGCTTGTAGGCGAATTTCGGCGTACCGATGGGATTGCCGTTGGGCAGGTAGATGGAGGCGACGCGCACCACGCCCGTCGATGTCGAAATGGTGCCCTCGAGATAGCGCGCCTGTTCATCGCTGTCGTCTCCCGGAAGGCCGCGCCGGATATCCTCGAGGGGGCGCTTGGAGAGAATGGCGACGCCATTGTAGGTCTTCTGGCCATGGGTCGCGACATTGTAGCCCAGCGCCTCGACCTCGGCCCTCGGGAAGGCCTCGTCCATGCATTTGAGCTCCTGCAGGCAGAGCACGTCCGGATCCGCGCTCTTCACGAAGGTGGCGAGGTGGTCCAGGCGCTGCTTGATCGAGTTCACGTTCCAGGTGGCTATCCGCATCGGGTCGGTCTTTCCGGTCTCTTTCGACTTTCATCGACTGTTCGCCGAAAGCTTGCAAGGCCGAGCCGACCATGATCCCCACGGTTGCAGCCCATGAACAGCTTCTGGAACAGCTTCTGGACCGAACCCGTCGACAGCTATTGCGAGCGCCTCGACCCGAGCTTCTGGGCGGAGCCGGTCAACGCCCTCTCGAACGGATTCTTCCTGATCGCGGCGGCCCATGCCTTCCGGGGCTGGCATCGAAAGGAGAGGCCGGACTGGCCCGTGCTCTGGCTCATCGCGGTGACCGCCGCCGTCGGCATCGGGAGCTTCCTGTTCCACACCTTCGCGAACCGGTGGTCGCTGCTTGCGGATGTGCTGCCGATCACGGTGTTCATCTACAGCTATTTCCTACTGGCCCTGCGCAGGTTTCTCCGGCTTGGACGGGCTGTCGCCATCGCCGCCGGAATCGCTTTCGCGGCGGCCAGCTACGGCTTCGGGCGATTGTGGTTCGGCCTTTTGCCAGGCGTCACGCTCAATGGTTCGGTGGGCGGCCTGCCGGCATTGATCGCGCTGATCGGCGTCGGGATCGCATGCCTGGTGCGGATGGCCAGGCGGGCTGGCGGGGCGCTGCTGGTGGCGGGCTGCACATTCGGCCTGTCGCTGGTGTTCCGCTCCGTCGACAGCGTGGCCTGCTCTGGGCTACCACTCGGCACGCATGCGCTCTGGCACATGCTGAATGCTCTGGTGCTGTGGATCCTCATGACCGCGGCACTCGCCCATGGTCCTGAGGAAAGGCTGCTTCATGTCCCACGTTGAGATCCATGGCTATGCCATCGTGTCGGATGACGATCGCATCGCCGATGAGACGGGGCGGACACCGGATGTCCTGCGCAACGACGCGGACTGGGCGTACTTCCAGGCGCAGCTCAACCTCGCCGACGTGACCGTTCTCGGGCGCCTGGGGCACGAGGCGAATCCCAACCCGAGAGGCCGCCTGCGGATGATCGTGTCCTCCTCGACCCGAGGGATCGAGAGGCGCGCCGATGGCTGGTGGTGGAATCCGCAGGCGCTCTCCTGGACGGAAGCGGTTGGCGCGGTTCTGCCTCATGGCGGCCGGGTCGCGGTTCCCGGCGGCCGGCGGGTCTTCGATCTGTTTCTGGGGATCGGCTATGATGCGTTTCATCTCACGCGGGCGGAGGGAGTCGTCCTCGCCCGCGGCATTCCCGTCTTTTCCGCGTGCGGGGCCGGCACGAGCGCCGAGGCGGTGTTCGCGGAGGCGGGCCTCAGGCCCGGGTCCAGGGAGATTCTCGATCCGGCGGGGCCCGTGAGCCTCGTCGTATGGCGCCGCTGAGGGAAACATCACCGGGGGCGCCGAGTTGATGTGCGATATCCCTTTGTCGGGAGAAAGCACATGGCTTCCAGGCTTTCCGGAATGCTCCTCGCCGCGTGCCTTTTGACGGGTACCGCCTGGGCGCAAACCTCCTCATCAGGCGCGGCCGGCGGCTCCGGCAGCGGGGCTGCGCCTTCCTCCGGGGCGACGACCTCCCCCGCACCGAGGACGACCATGCCGCCACCCCGGCAGGGCAACCAAACCCAGACGAGCCCCGCGCAGGGGGAGAGCGCGGCGCAGATGGGGACGGGCGGCGGTTCAGGCACAGGCCGGGGGACCGGTCCGTCGGGAACCTCGGCAGGGCCGATTCCGCCTCCAGGGACGGAAGGTAGCACCGGCAGCGCTGCAGACAATGCGGGGGCTCCGGCGACGACCGGAGGAATCGGAGGCCTCAATCGCCGACCTGGCCGGCCCTCGTCCGTTCCGCCATCCTCACGCGAGGAGGATCTTCTCATCGAGGGCGAGCAGCTGGAGCAGAGGGCCCGTCGCGGCATCTGCGCTGGGTGCTGAGATTGCGCGCGGGATCGTCAGGAAAGCGGGTTCGGGCGGCGTGAGAAACCCTTCGCCCGCGCGTCAGGCCAGCCGCCGCGCCACGTTCCGATGGCGCTGAAAACCAAGGCGCAAAAGGCTTTCGACGGCTTCGTAAGCCTTCGTTAACCATGCATGCGCATGCTTTCCGGCACGCTGATGGAAATGATTCCGGCAACTCACGGGGAGGGCGCTCATGACGGACGAGAGCTTCGAAAAGACGATCCGCGAGAGGATCGCGGCGGTCGAACTGGTCACGGATTCGATTGCCATGCAGGGCAGGGATTCCGACCTTCATGATCTTCGCGTGCTGCTGATCAACACGATGAGTCTCGTCAAGCGCGATCCGGGCGTCGAAGCCTCGGTGGACGATCTCTATGCCGCGGCGAAGGCCATCGTGCGCGATGCCGCCTTGGGCGTACATCCCGTCACCAGAAACGTTCGGTGCCTCCAGAGCGCCTTCAAGCGCTTGGCCGAGCGCCTGCCCGTCGTGGCCGGCCTGTCGGAGCCGGACGCAGCGCCGCGCTTCCGCGGCCTGGAGGCGGCCTATGCCGTCCAGCTTGAGCGGGCAGCGGAGGCTGAGGCTGCACCCACCGGAGAGCAGGACGTGCGCTCGGCGGCATAGGCTCGCTCTGCCATCAAAACCAATCGGACCCCTGGCGAATGCCGGGGGTTTTGCTTTCCGGGACGCCGATCTGCCGCCGCGAGGGCTGTTCCTGTTCGTCCAATCCCAGGTTTTCCGAAAACTCCACCGCCGGCACGAGCGTTATTCTGACGGCCCCGCCACTTGCGTATGAGAACGGCCTCGGGTGGCGTGAAGGAAAGCTGATCGTCATGAAGCCGATGAACGAGCGCCATCTCGCAATCCTGCGTCGGCATATGGTCGAGATGGTTGCCATCCATGCCGATCTCGCCAGCGATGAGATCGGCAAGGCGGAGCTGGATGAGCGGGTGATGGACGCCATGCGCAGGGTGCCACGGCATCTCTTCGTCCCGGCGCCCCTCGGACTCTATTCCTACCAGGACACTCCTCTGCCCATCGGCTTCGACAAGACGATCTCGCAGCCTTTCATCGTGGCCCTGATGACGGATCTTCTGTCCCCTCAACCTCACGAGACTGTGCTCGAGGTGGGGACCGGCCTCGGGTATCAGGCGGCGATTCTGGCGGAGCTGGCAGGGCAGGTGTGGAGCATCGAGATCGTCGAGGAATTCGCCAGCATCGCCCGCAGCCTCCTTCGCGAGCTCGGCTATGCGGGGATCGGCATCCGGGAAGGGGACGGATCGCGCGGCTGGCCGGACCATGCTCCCTTCGACAAGATTCTGGTCTCGGCCGCGGCCGAGGCGGTGCCCACGGCCCTGCTTGATCAACTCAAGCCGGGCGGGCGCCTGGTCATGCCGTTGGGGCCGGAGGAGATGCAGAATCTCTCGGTCATCGAGAAGGATGCCGATGGCCGGACGACGACGCGGGAGATTCTTCCCGTCCGGTTCGGACAGCTCGAGACGATCTCGTGAGCCCGCTCTTCAAAAGAAAAGCGTCCGTCATGTCGACGAACGCTTAAAGGGACGGTCCGCAGGGGCAAGAATTCACGGTACCGGTCATTCCTGAATACGGGAGTGCTCCCGGAGAGTCATGTCGGAGGATTACGACGTAAGAGTACGGAACATGCCAGCACCTCTGATGTCTAAGCATCTGAGACGGGAACAAGCGTAGCATGGCCAAGGTCGAGCCGCCTTTACAGTTCTTGACAGACGGCACCATGGGGGAACGGATTAAGGCGTTTGACTGGTCGGGCACTTCGGTCGGCCCGATCGAGACCTGGCCCATTACGCTCCGCGTTACCCTCAGCACCATCCTCAGGTCCAAGATGCCTACCTATCTGCTGTGGGGAGCGGACCTGATCATGTTCTACAATGACGCCTGCCTTCCTTTGCGAGGGAACAGGCCGGAGGCGCTCGGTCAGCCGCTGCAGCAGGCATGGGCCGACATCTGGGACGTCGTTGCTCCCCTCATCACCTCGGCGCAGCGCGGGAAGGCCGTCTACATCCAGGACGTGCCCGTCGATATCGTGCAGCGCAGAGGCTATCCGGAGACCACATGGTGGAACGCCTCCTGCAGTCCCGTCGTCTCCGAAACCGGCCATGTGGATGGGATCCTCATCATCGTCCACGAAACGACAGAACGGATTCTCGGTGAGCTGAGGCTCCGCTTCCTGGTCGATCTGAGCACACGACTCCGCGGGGTGACGGAGGCCCGCGAAGCCATGGCCTCGGCCGCGGACATGCTGGGCTCGCACCTGAAGGCCAGCCGCGTCGGGTATGCCGAGCTGGACGCGAAAGGTGAGCTCTTCACGGTCGAGCGCGATTGGACCCAGGAGGAAACCCCGACCTTCGCGGGCCAACACCGTCTCAGCAGTCTCGGCCCTCTCGTCGAGCAGGATCTGAAAGCAGGGCGGACCGTGCGCATCGACGACGTATCCAAAGATCCTCGCACGGTTGAAGAGCAGATTCGGGCCACGTTTCTCCGAACCGGCAAACACGCGACCATCATCGCGCCGCTTGTCCGGGACGGTCGTCTGGTTGCCGTGCTCTACGTCCATCAGCTGGAGCCCCGCCACTGGCGTGAGGACGAAGTGGCGCTGGTGCAGGAGGTTGCCGAACGGACCTGGACGTCGGTTCTGCGGGCGCGTGCGGAAACGGCGTTGCGAGAGAGCGAGGAGCGCTTTCGGAAGTTTGCCGAACACTCGTCGACCGTGTTCTGGATCCTGAACCTGGAGACACGCAAGCTCGAGTATCTCAGCCCGGCTTACGAGGCGATCTGGGGCGAGCCTGTGGCGGTGGCTCTGGGCGATCCCGATCATTGGATCGGAACTCTCCATCCCGAAGACCGTGATCAGGCCAGCGCTGCGATCATTCGCGCTTCGCGCGGTGAGGAGGGCCCGCAGGAGTATCATATCACTCGCCCTGACGGCGGGGTGCGCTGGATCCGGGACACCATCTTCCCGATCCGGGATGAGCAAGGGCGGGTTCGGTGGGCGGGCGGCATTGCCCAGGACCTGACCGAGCATGACGGCACCACCGTCTATTTGATTGACGGCAATGAAGCCTCACGACGGGAGCTGTGCCTTCTGCTCCAGGGCGCCGGCTACGGGGTGAAGACATTCGATACGGCACAGTCATTCCTGGAGGTGGCGTCGGTCCTTGTACCCGGCTGCGTGGTGATTGACATCCGCAGCCCGGCGGTTGGCGACCTCACCATCCCGAAGGAGCTGAAGGCCCGACGGTCGGGCCTCCCGGTCATCGTGATCGGTGAGACCGGCGGAAACGTCGCGCTCGCGATACGGGCCATGAAGGCGGGCGCCGTGGACTTCCTCGACGTGCCCTATCACCCCAAGCAGCTTCTGGAAGGGCTCGCCGCGGCCCAGACGGCCATTCAGGAAAGGGCGGAGCAGCACGAGGCCACCGAACGCATGAAGACGCTGGTCGCGGCCTTGCCGACCCGTGAGCGGGAGGTTCTGGATGGGCTGCTGGCCGGAGGCACCAACAAGACGATTGCGCGAAACCTCGGGCTCAGCCCCCGGACGGTGGAGGCCCATCGCGCCCGCATCATGGAGCGGCTGGGCGCCCAGAGCCTGCCGGAGCTGGTGCAGATCGCAGTCATGGCCGGATTGCAGCCGAGAGCATAAGTCCGGCGGCCCTTCGGCTGACGCAGGGAGGCCGCGCCGATCCCCGCAGCGCCTGATCTCTGCCGCCGATGTGCTGCGGAACACTCCGTAGGAACGTCCCGACTGTTACTCTTCGACGGTGCTTGTTAACTCCTATGGCAGCGGGCGACGCGTGCGCCCGCGGTTTAGGGAGAAGACAGCCCATAGTGGCAACGAGACCTCGTCAGCGAGGTGCGGCCCGCCGGGGGTGGTGCGATTGGAGTACCACTCCTGGATGGCTGGTGCGGCGCCGGAAGCTCGGCGAAAGAGCGGCGCGCGCAGGTGGGTGGATTCGCGATTCTGTTGCCATGCGTACCTTGAAAAAAGAACGTGGGAGGGATACGGGCCGATGAAAAAAGCTGCGAACGACAATCAGGTGGCCGAGCTCATTTCGATGCTTTCGACGACGCTTGCCAATATCGATGTCGAGTATGAGTTCGAGCTGGCGCGAATCCGTTCGACAGCGAAGCCTGACCTCAGGGCGGTGATCCTCGACACCGTGCGCCAGCGCCACATCGAGCGCCGCGAGCCCTATATCCGCCAGATCGCCGAGCTGCAGACCCGCATCAAGACGCGGTAGGGTGACGGTCAGGCGACACCCCGCCGTGAGATCCGATTGCGCCTCGGGCTAATGCGCCGCATCAGCCTGGAGAGCCTCGTGCCGGATCTCCTCCGTCAGCTGTGCCTTCAGGCTCGAGAATTCCGGCGTCGTCTTCATGGTGTAGTGACGGGGATGGGGAAGGTCGACCGAAATGTCGGCCTTGATCCTGCCGGGACGGGCCGACATCACGACGACCCGCGAGGCGAGAAAGATCGCTTCCTCGATGTCGTGCGTGACGAAAAGGACCGTCTTGCGTTCCCGCTCCCAGATGCCGAGCAGCAATTCCTGCATGAGGCCGCGGGTCTGGTTGTCGAGCGCGCCGAAAGGCTCGTCGAGAAGCAGGATGGCGGGATCGTTGGCGAGCGCGCGGGCGATCGCCGTGCGCTGCTGCATGCCGCCCGAGAGCTGCTTCGGATAATGGTTTTCGAAACCGCGCAGGCCCACCTTGTCGGTGTAGGACGCCACGATCTCATCGCGCTGCGCCTGCGGGATACCCTTCTCGCGCAGGCCATAGGCGATGTTTTCCGCGATCGTCAGCCACGGAAACAGGGTGTAGGACTGGAACACCATGCCCCGGTCGGCGCCGGGGCCCTTGATCTCGCGCCCGTTGAGCATGACGCGCCCGCCGCTGGGCCGGTCGAGACCCGCCACGATGCGCAGCAAGGTCGACTTGCCGCAGCCGGACGGGCCCAGAATCGTGATGAAGTCGTTCTCCGCCACCTGAAGGTTCGTGGGCTCCAGCGCCTGGACCGGAGCGCCGCCCCTCACGCCCGGGAAAACGCGCGAGACATTGTCGATCTCGAGGATCGTCTTGCTCATGCGAGCCTCCACGGGAAGAGCGAACGGTTGAGGGCCTTGAACAGGAAGTCGGAAATCAGACCGATGATGCCGATGATGAGGATGCCGAAGATCATCTGACCCGTCGCCAGGAGTGCCTGGCTGTCGATGATCATGTGACCGATGCCAGAGGAGGAGCCGATGAGCTCCGCCACGATCACATAGGTCCAGGCCCAGCCCAGCACGAGGCGCAGGATCTCCGCGATGTCGGGCGCGTTCGCGGGAATGAGGACGCGCCTGACGACGCTCCGGTCGCTGGACCCAAGCGTGTAGGCGGCCTCGACGAGATCGCGCCGCGTATTGCCGACGGCGACCGCGACCATCAGGATGATCTGGAACACCGAACCGATGAAGATGACGAGGAGCTTCTGCATCTCGCCGATGCCGGCCCAGAGAATGAGAAGGGGAACGAAGGCGGAAGCCGGAAGATAGCGTGCGAAGGACACGAAGGGTTCGAGGAACGCCTCGCAGGATTTGTAGGCGCCCATCAGAATGCCGAGCGGAACGGCAATCAGCGCGGCGAGAATGAAGCCGCCGACCACGCGCCAGATCGTGACGCCGATATCGTTCAGGAATCCGAACCGCGTCAGCAGCAGCCAGCCTTCCTGAAGCATGGTGATCGGATCTGCCAGGAATGTGCGCGAAACGAAGCCGCCGAGCGTCGCGACGGCCCAGGCTGCGAAAAAGATCACGAAAAAGGAAATGCCGAGCACAACGCGCGTGCCTTGGCTGACGGGGTCAAGAGGACGGGGCATGAACGATCTGCTTCGCCAACCGGAGGAAGGGCCGGATGGCCTCAAGAGACAAGGGATCGGATCACGGCCCTCCATGAGAGAGCCGTGATCCATTGATCGACGGTGCTACTGGATGAAGCTCGTATCCGCCAGCGCTTCCATATCAGGCTTCTGCTTGATGACGCCGGTCTCGAGCAGCAGGTCGGCGGCCTCGGCCGAGAAGGTCTTGAACTCGCTCTCGAAGAACTTCTTGTTGGCCTCACGGTCCTGCCAGCGCAGGAACTGGGCCGACTTGCCGAAGGCTTCGCCCGTCTGCTTCACGTCCGCGCCCATGATCTCGTAGGCCTTGGCCTGATCCTTTTCGATCATCTCGAGGGCCTCGAAATAGCTGTCGGCAAACGCCTTGGCGGCTTTCGGATTCTCGCTGAGGAATTTCGGCGTGCAGCCGAAGGTGTCCATCACGGCCGGGTAATCCAGGGTCGTGGCGATGATCTTGCCGGCTTGCGGCGCGGCGCGCACGGAGGAGAGATAGGGCTCATAGGTCATGGCCGCATCGTTCTGACCGGCGATGAAGGCCTGGGCCGCCGGGCCCGGCTCCATGTTGACGACGGTCACGTCCTTCACCGAGAGACCGTTCTTCTTCAGCATCCAGGACAGCAGGAAATAGGGCGACGTGCCGGGTGCGGAGGCCGCTACCGTCTTGCCCTTGATGTCCTTGATGGCGGCGACGTCGTTCCGCACCACCATGCCGTCCGCACCATAGCTCTTGTCGAGCTGGAAGATCTGCTTCGTCGGCACGCCGTTGGCGTTCCATACGATCCAGGTTTCGACCGTGGTGGCCGCGCATTGGATGTCGCCGGACTGGATGGCGAGGTGGCGGCTGGCCTGCGGGACTTTCTTGACCGTGACGTCGAGACCGTTCTTCTTGAAGATGCCGGCCTCCTTCGCGAGCGTCAGGGGCGCGAAGCCCGTCCAGCCCGAGATGCCGATGGCCACCTTCGTCTCCTGCGCCGAGGCGGAACCAGCCGCCAGGGCCAGAACGGCCAATCCACCCAATATTCTCTTCATTGCAGCCTCCGTTGTTTTCAGGTCCTCTGGCTCACCGCGTCGACTGCGCCCTCTGGAAGGTTCTGGTTCTGAGCGCTGCCCAACGTGTCAATTCGAGCGCGGGAATGGCACCATGACCAAGCGGCAATGTCAAATGTATAGACATTTGGTCTGCCACCGTTTTGGGCATTTCCCGCCTACAATCGTATACCTATGCCGACGCGTCGGGCGCGATCTCGATGAGGATCGCGCGTCCGGTCCCGGACATCAGGATGAGATCCTGCGTCGCCTCGATCATCAGCGCGTCGAGGGGCTGAAGCGAGTGGATCGTCGATTCGAGCGTGACGTCGAACGGCCCGTCGAGCGGGACGAGGAAGCCGAGGCTCGCATCCTCCGGCAGGAGAGCGACGCCCGATTCCACGAACCGCGTCCGGTGCCGGAACCGGCCGCGCCGGGTCATGACGTTGAGATCGCGGATCGGGCCTGAGGGAAGGCGTCCGGCCGTGATGTCGTCGCCCGAGAATGAGAGCTTGGGCGTGGCTCTGTCGAGCGGATAGACGATGCCTTCGACATCGAGCTCGATGCCCTCGCCCTCGACGAGGATCAGCGTCCGGTCGATTCCGGGAAAGCGCGAGAAGGGGCCGTCGGAAGCGACATCCGCCATGCTGACGCGCCAGCCGAAGGTGTCGAAGGTCGAGCCTTCCGGGTAGGCGGCGACCTCAGCCGTGGTGCCGCCGCCGTTCTTCCAGGGAACCCGGACGAGATCGCGATTGCGGATGACGCGTGCCGGCATCAGCGCAGGCTCGGCAGGTTGAGGCCGAACTCGCGGGCGCAGTCGATGGCAATGTCGTAGCCCGCATCCGCATGGCGCATCACGCCGGTGGCCGGATCGTTCCAGAGCACGCGCTCGATGCGCTTGGCCGCTTCCGGCGTGCCGTCGCAGACGATCACCATGCCGGAATGCTGCGAGAAGCCCATGCCGACGCCGCCGCCGTGATGGAGCGATACCCAGGTGGCGCCCGAGGCGCAGTTGAGGAGCGCGTTGAGGAGAGGCCAGTCGGAGACCGCGTCCGAGCCGTCCTTCATGGCCTCCGTCTCGCGGTTGGGGCTTGCGACCGAACCGGAATCGAGATGGTCGCGGCCGATCACGATCGGCGCCTTCAGCTCGCCCTTGGCCACCATCTCGTTGAAGGCGAGGCCGAGGCGGTGACGGTCGCCGAGGCCGACCCAGCAGATGCGGGCGGGCAGGCCCTGGAACTTGATGCGCTCCTTGGCCATGTCGAGCCAGTTGTGCAGGTGCTTGTTGTCCGGCAGCAGCTCCTTCACCTTGGCGTCCGTCTTGTAGATGTCCTCCGGATCGCCGGAGAGCGCGCACCAGCGGAACGGCCCGATGCCGCGGCAGAAGAGCGGGCGGATATAGGCGGGCACGAAGCCGGGGAAGTCGAAGGCGTTCTCGACGCCTTCCTCCTTCGCCATCTGGCGGATGTTGTTGCCGTAATCGAGGGTGGGCACCCCGGCCTTGTAGAAGTCCAGCATGGCGCGCACGTGCTCGGCCATGGACTGCTTGGCGGCATGCTCGACCGCCTTCGGATCGGTCTCGCGCTTGGCTTCCCACTCCGCGAGCGTCCAGCCCTTCGGCAGGTAGCCGTTGATCGGGTCATGCGCGGAGGTCTGGTCCGTCACCGCGTCGGGACGGATGCCGCGCCGGTAGATCTCCGGGAAGATCTCGGCGGCGTTGCCCAGGAGGCCGACCGAGACCGGCTTCCTGTCGCGGCAGGATTTCTCGATGATGGCGAGGGCCTCGTCGAGGCTGTCGGCGCGCTGGTCGAGATAGCCGGTGCGCAGGCGCATCTCGATGCGGCTCGGCTGGCATTCCACCGCAAGGCACGAGGCGCCGGCCATGGTGGCGGCCAGCGGCTGCGCGCCGCCCATGCCGCCGAGCCCGCCGGTGAGAATCCAGCGGCCCGAGAGGTCGCCGTTGTAATGCTGGCGGCCCACTTCCACGAAGGTCTCGTAGGTGCCCTGCACGATGCCCTGCGTGCCGATATAGATCCAGGAGCCGGCCGTCATCTGGCCGTACATCATGAGCCCCTTGCGGTCGAGCTCGTGAAACTTGTCCCAGGTGGCCCAGTGCGGCACGAGGTTGGAGTTGGCGATCAGCACGCGCGGCGCATCCGCATGGGTGCGGAACACGCCGACGGGCTTGCCCGATTGCACGAGCAGGGTCTCGTCCGCTTCGAGATTCTTCAACGCGGCGACGATGCGGTCGAAGCTCTCCCAGTCGCGGGCGGCGCGGCCGATGCCGCCATAGACGACGAGCTCGCTCGGCTTCTCGGCCACGTTGGGATCGAGATTGTTCATCAGCATGCGCAGCGGGGCTTCCGTCAGCCAGCTCTTGGCCGACAGTTCGGTGCCATGGGGAGCGCGGATCACGCGGTCATTGTCGATACGGGTCATGGGACGGATCCTCGTTCAGATTTTGGACGTGGCGAAGGTGAGACAGGCTTGCAGGATGAGGGTCAGGGCGGCGCGCATCGGCGCCGCGTCGGTCTCGTCATAGGGCGTCGGCCACTGGCCCTCGCTGACGGGGCCGAGCGGCTCCTTCATGTAGCTGCGGCAGGCAAGCTCCATCTGAACGGCATGAATTCCGGCCTCGGGGTGGCCGAGGCTGCGGGTGATGTAGCCGCCCTTGAAGCGGCCGTTGACCACATGGCTGAAGCCGCTCTCCGCGCAGATCCTCTCGATGGCGTCGCTCAGAGCGGGCGCGCAGGTGACGCCGCCATTGGTGCCGATATTGAAGTGGGGCAGGGTGCCCTCGAACAGACGCGGAATGACCGAGCGGATCGAGTGGCAATCATAGACGACCACCTTGGCGTGCCGGGCCCGCAGCCGTTCGATCTCGGCACGCAATGCGGCGTGGTACGGATCGAAGAAGCGTTCGCTGCGAAGGGCGACATCCTCCGCCGTCGGCTCCGCGCCGGGCTGGTAGAGCGCCTCGCCGTCGAAGGTGGTGGTGGGGCAGAGCTCCGTCGTCGCCTGTCCCGGATAGAGCGACACGCCGGAAGGATCCCGGTTCACGTCGATCACCGTGCGGGAGATCGTGGTGCGGATCACGGTCGCGCCGAGGCCGGAGGCGAAATCGTAAAGACGTTCGATCCACCAATCCGCATCCTTGCGCGCGAGCCAGGGCGAGACGAGGCCGCGCTCATATTCGGCGGGAATCTCGGTGCCGGTATGCGGCAGGCTGACCACGAGCGGTGCGTCGCCGCGGATGACGGTGAGCCAGTCGGAATTCATGACAGAGCCTCGCTCGCTACGAAGGGTAGGACGTCGCCGCCGACGGCATCGGCCAGGGCACCGGAGGCGACGAGCGCCGTCGCCGCTTCCATGTCGGGAGCCATGTGCCGGTCCTCATCGAGATGCGGAACCTTGGAGCGCAGCAGCGCGCGGGCGCGCTCCAGCCTTTCGCTCGATTTCATCGGTGCATGGAAGTCGCAGCCCTGTACTGCCGCCAGAAGCTCGATTCCGATCACGTTCGCGGTGTTCTCCGCCATCGGCATGAGGCGCCGCGCGCCGTGGGTCGCCATGGACACGTGATCTTCCTGGTTGGCGGAGGTCGGGATCGAATCCACGCTCGCCGGATAGGCGCGCTGCTTGTTCTCCGAGACGAGGGCGGCGGCGGTGACCTGCGGGATCATGAAGCCGGAGTTCAATCCCGGCTTCGGCGTGAGGAAGGCGGGCAGGCCCGAGAGGGCGGGGTCCACCAGCATGGCGATGCGCCGCTCGCTGAGCGAGCCGATCTCGCACAGAGCCATGGCGATCATGTCGGCGGCGAAGGCCACGGGCTCCGCGTGGAAGTTGCCGCCGGAAATCACCTCTCCGGTTTCGGAGAAGACGAGCGGGTTGTCGGAGACGCCATTCGCTTCCGTCGCCAGCGTCTCGCCCGCCTTGCGCAGCAGATCGAGAACCGCGCCCATCACCTGCGGCTGGCAGCGCAGGCAATAGGGGTCCTGCACGCGGTCATCGTTGGTCAGATGCGAGGCGCGAATGGCGCTGCCTTCCATCAATGCGCGCAGGGACGCGGCGACTTCGATCTGACCGGGATGACGCCGCAGCTTCTGGATGCGCTCGTCGAACGGACCGTCCGAGCCCTTCGCGGCATCGGTGGCGAGCGCGCCCGTCACGAGGGCCGCGCGGAACACGCGCTCGGCTTCGAACAGGCCTGCCAGCGCAAGCGCGGTGGAAACCTGCGTGCCGTTGAGAAGGGCAAGGCCCTCCTTCGGGCCCAGCATCAGGGGGCTGAGGCCCGCCTGTGCGAGCGCCGCCTCCGCAGGCATGCGCCTGCCGTCCACGAAGAACTCGCCGACGCCCATGAGCGCCGCCGTCATGTGGGCGAGCGGAGCAAGGTCGCCCGAAGCGCCGACCGATCCCTGGCAGGGAATGACCGGAACGAGGTTTGCCTTCAGGCAGGCCGTCAGATGCTCGATGGTGGACCAGCGCACGCCGGACGCACCCTGCGCGAGGCTCGCGAGCTTGAGCGCCATCACGAGCCGCACCACGGCGACCGGCAGCGGCTCGCCGACACCCGCCGCGTGGGAGAGCACGATGTTGCGCTGGAGCGTCGTCAGGTCAGCGGTGCCGATGCGCACGCTCGCGAGCTTTCCGAAGCCCGTGTTGATGCCATAGACCGGATCGCCCTTGGCGACGATCGCCTCGATGGTTCGCGCGCCCGCTTCGATGGCGGGGCGGCAATCCGGGTCGAGCGAAATCCCCGCGCCGAAATAGATGCTGCGCCAGTCGGGCAGGGTCACGGAGCCGGGGTGAAGCATTACGGTGTGTGTCACTGTCCTCTCCAGATGCGGGCATGAAGCGGGTTGAAGCCGATGCGGTAGACGAGCTCCGCCGGGCGCTCGATGTCCCAGATGGCGAGATCGCAGAACTTGCCGGGCTCCAGCGTGCCGATCTCATCGAGCTTCCCGAGCGCGCGGGCCGCCTCGCGGGTGATGCCGGCGATGCATTCCTCGACCGTCAGGCGGAACAGGGTCGCGCCCATGTTCATGGTGAGCAGGAGCGACGTGAGCGGCGAGGTGCCGGGATTGCAATCGGTCGCCAGGGCCATGCGCGTGCCGTGCTTGCGGAAGGCGGCAACCGGCGGAACCTGCGTCTCCCGCAGCATGTAGAACGCGCCCGGCAGCAGCACGGCCACCGTGCCCGCTTTCGCCATCGCCGCGGCGCCATCCTCGTCGGTGTGTTCCAGATGATCGGCGGAAAGCGCCCCATAGGTCGCGGCCAGTTTCGCGCCGTGCAGGTTGGACAGCTGGTCCGCATGCAGCTTGACGCTCAGCCCCAGAGCCTTCGCAGCGTCGAAGACGCGCGCGGTCTGCTCGGGTGAGAAGGCGATGCCCTCGCAGAAGGCGTCCACGGCATCGACAAGGCCTTCGCGGGCGAGGGCCGGCATCATCTCCGTGCAGACCTTCGCGATGAACGCGTCCTTGTCGCCGTTGGCTTCCGGAGGCAGGGCATGGGCGCCGAGGAAGGTGGTGGCCACGGAAACGGGGCGCTCGGTCGCAAGGCGCCGCGCGGCACGCAGGGACCGGGCTTCCGTCTCCAGGTCGAGCCCGTAACCGGACTTGATCTCGATGGTGGTGCAGCCCTCGGCAAGAAGATGGTCGAGGCGGGGCAGGGCGGTCGCAACAAGCTCGTCCTCGCTCGCCGCGCGGGTCGCCTTCACGGTGGAGACGATGCCGCCGCCCGCGCGGGCGATCTCCTCATAGCTCGCGCCCTTCAGGCGCAGTTCGAACTCGTGCGCCCGGTCGCCGCCGTAAACGAGGTGGGTGTGGCAATCGACGAGGCCGGGGGTGATCCAGCGCCCCTCGCAGTCGATCCGTTCCCGCGCGTCCGAATCGGCCGGGAGATCCTCGGCCGGCCCGACAAAGGCGATTCGGCCATCCTTCACGGCAACGGCGCCGTTCTCGATGATCCCGAGGCCGTCCCCGGCCAATGTGGCGAGGCGGGCATTGTGCCAGACCCTGTCGAAGCGCATGTCTCTGCTCCGGTGGTTCGCGATAATGTCTATACATAATCGCGGAAAATCGGTATTGTCTAGACGTATTCGATCGTCTCTGATGGTTGGGTGTCGCCATGGCTTTTTGGGGGCTGCACCCGCCAGAACGTCAGGGTTCCAGCAAAGGTGTGAGTGATGCGCAGGCTCATCCTCGATCATGCCCTCCTTCCCGAAGGATGGGCCCGGAATGTCGGTCTTGATCTTGACGGCGGCGTCATCGCCGCCGTGCATCGGGATGTACCCCCCGAGGGGCGCGAGCGCCTTGCCGGCATCGCCTTGCCCGGCCTGCCCAACCTGCACAGCCACACGTTCCAGCGCGCCATGGCGGGCCTTGCCGAGACGCGGGGGCCGGAAGGGGACAGCTTCTGGACGTGGCGGCAGGTGATGTACCGCTTCCTCGGCAAGCTCACGCCGGACGACGTCGAAGCCGTTGCCGCCTTCGCGATGATGGAGATGCTCGAAGGCGGGTTCACCGCTCTCGCCGAGTTCCACTACCTGCACCACGATTCCGACGGACGGCCCTATGCCGATATCGCGGAACTCTCCCGGCGCATTGCAGCCGCGGCGCAGGAAACCGGCATGGGTCTGACACTCCTGCCGGTCTTCTATGCGCAGGGAGGATTCGGCGGCGCCGCGCCGACCGAAGGGCAGCGGCGGTTCATCAATGATCCCGGGGCCTATGCCCGTCTCCTGGAAGGGGCCCGCAAGGCCGTGGCCGGTCTCGACGACGCCGTCGTCGGCATCGCGCCGCACAGCCTGCGCGCGGTCACTCCCGAGAGCCTGAACGACATCCTCGCCCATGCGGGCGAGGGGCCCATCCACATCCACATCGCCGAGCAGGTGAAGGAGGTCGAGGATTGCCTCGCATGGTCCGGCCGGCGCCCGGTCGCGTGGCTTCTCGATCATGCCCCTGTCGATCGGCGCTGGTGCCTCATCCACGCGACCCATCTCGATGCGGGCGAGGTGAGCGGCATCGCCGCGGGCGGCGCGGTGGCGGGCCTGTGCCCCATCACCGAAGCCAATCTGGGCGACGGGATCTTCGAAGGTGTCGATTACCTCGCCGCCGGGGGGCATTTCGGCGTCGGGTCCGATTCCAACATCGAGATTTCGGCTCCCGCCGAACTGAAGCAGTTCGAGTACAGCCAGCGCCTCAAGCACCGCGCCCGCAACGTTCTCGCCGAGGGCGAGGGCCAGTCGACGGGGCGCAGCCTCTACGAAAAGGCCTTGTCGGGCGGCGCTCAGGCTCTCGGCCGCCGCATCGGCGCCATCGCGCCGGGGCACAGGGCCGATCTCGTGGTGCTCGATTCCACGCATCCCGACCTTGCTGCCGCGTCGGGGGATCGCTGGGTCGATTCCTACATCTTCGTCACCGGCAGGGCCGCCATCGACACGGTGCTGGTCGCGGGCCAACCCGTGGTGAGGGACGGACGGCATGTGAAGCGCGACGCGATCCGCGCGCGCTATACGCAGGCGATGGCCCGCATCCTGGCCTGAGAGAAGCATCGACCGGCATGAAACATCTGCATCAGCGCATCCGTGACGATCTAGAGGCCCGGATCATGTCGGGCGAATGGCCGCCGGGTCATCGCATTCCCTATGAGCATGAACTGATGGCCGAGTACGGCTGCTCGCGGATGACGGTGAACAAGGTGCTGTCGACGCTGGCCGCCAACGGACTCATCACCCGCCGGCGCCGGGCCGGCTCGGTCGTGGCGGAGCCGAGCAGCCAGCAGGCGGTGCTCCAGATTCAGGATTTCGCGCTGGAAGCCGCTCGCGCGGGCACCGAATACCGCTTCAAGATCCTGCAGCGCTCCATCGAGCCCATCGATGCGGCCGCCGCACAGCGGACGGGATTGAAGGCCGGGACCAAAATGCTCTGCCTGGCCACGCTCCACGTGATGAATGACGTGCCGCAGGCCTTCGAGCAGCGCCTCATCAATCTCGCCACCGTGCCGGAGGCGGCGGAAGAGCCCTTCAAGGAGGATCCGCCCGGAACCTGGCTTCTGCGGCGCGTGCCGTGGACGGATGCGGAGCATATCGTGCGCGCGGTCAATGCCGACAGCGCTATGGCGAAGAAATTGCAGATCGAGACCGGGGCGGCCTGCCTCGTGCTGGAACGAAGGACGTGGCAGGCGGGCGCCTTCGTCACCGAAGCGCGGATCACCTATCCCGGCGAAAGGCATCATCTGGTCGGGCGCTTCTCGCCCTCGCAGAAGGGCGGCGCCTAGGGAGCGCCGCAACCCGGCCGGGTGTTATCGCTGATCGATGACCGTGTACTCGGCATCAATCACATCGGAGCGCTGCGCGTCAGATCGATACATGTCTGGCCAGTGCATGTCGGCGCGTGACGCCTGCTGCGCCTGACGGAAACGACGCCGGAGGTAGAAATACGAAGCGACGCCGCCGATCAGCATCACGGGCACCGCGATCACGAGCCCAATCAGCGTGATCGCCAGACGGAGGATCGTCGAGACGATGCGTCCCGGGTGGGAGGATGCGGTGGCTGTCCTGACGCCGATGAAGTCCATTTCGGGATCCTCGGTTGCTGTGGGTACGACGAGGATGTCCGGCATCGCGAGTGGCACAAGCCCACCTGAGCAGCCCGGATCCTGTTCCTGCTAAGGTGGGCGGTCCTCGGGCCCGATGCAAGACGCGCACTTCTCGCAAAGGAGGAACCCGGCACAGGATGTGCCGTGGCCGGTGATCGCGTGGTTACCTCTCCTGCCTGCTTGCAACCGCGCGAGGGCTCGCTAGATTCAACCATAAAGGGCGATTTCCCTTTGGCGCGAGAGCATGTTGAATGCCGAACCTCACACCTGAGCAGTGCCGCGCGGCCCGCGGCCTTCTGGACTGGACCCAGGAGGAACTCGCCGAAAGGGCGGAGGTCTCGCGCAGCACCATCCGCGACTTCGAGAACGGGCGCCATTGTCTCCAAGCCACGACGGCGGCCCAGGTCGTGGCGGCCCTGGAGAAGGGCGGAGTGCTGCTGATCCCATCCGACGAGGTGGGGCCCGGCGTGCGGCTCCGCAGACCCCTCAGCTAGACCGGCACATTGTCTCAAAAGGTTTCGTGGTGCGCGCAGCCCATGTGTCCTGTGGACAGGAATTTGCGGCCATTGCAATGAAACTCAATTCATATCTAGCTGGCGCCCTGCCTGGTTAGGCAAAAAACGAAAAACATTGGGGGGCAATCATGCGGACCTCTGCCATTGCAGTGGTGCTGAGCACAATTTCACTCGCGGCCTGCGCAACCGTTACGCGCGGCACAACGGAGCAGGTGACCTTCACCTCCGATCCTCCGTCGGCGGTCAGGACCTCGACGGGGTTGTCGTGCCCCCAGACGCCCTGCACCCTGGAAGTGAACCGCAAGTCTGAATTCATTGCGACCTTCTCGGAGCCGGGCTACGAGAGCCAGGACGTGGCCGTCCAGACGCGCATTGCGGGCGCCGGTGCCGCAGGTTTTGCCGGGAATGTCCTCATCGGAGGAGTGATCGGAATGGGCGTCGACGCTGCCACGGGCTCGACGCTCGAGCACTACCCCAATCCGGTGCATGCAAGCCTCGTGCCTCTGGTTCTGTCCAAGAAGCCTGTTCGCAGAATGCAGGCTCCGCGTGGCCCGGTCAGACCCGAGGCCGCTCCAACGAGCTGAGACAGTCCGACCTTGGGGCTGGCGCATCGTTCGGGGAAACCGCCGCGACCGGCGATGCGCCAGACGGCCGGTCATCGGCTGGGCTGATCGCCCGGTCCCGGTTCCAGCGGCGGTGTCTCCTGGATGGCCTCCTCAAAAGACATCAGGCCCTCCGCCACTTCCGAACCCGGAACCTCCTTGTTGCCCTCGATGCGGTCGCGATAGAGCGCCGCCCGGACGAGCAGCATCAGTGTCACGGGCGTGGTCAGCGTGATGAACACCGCGACCAGGATCTCGTGAACGGCCGGCCGGGTCTGGAGCACGCTGAAATACAGAATGGACCCGGCCATGATGCTGCCGACGCCCAGCGTCGTGCCGAGCGTGGGCGGATGGACGCGGGCATAGAAGTTGCGCAGCCGCAGCAGCCCCACGGCTCCGATCAGGGTGACGGCCGCGCCGAGCAGCACGAAGAGAGCCGTCAGCAGCGCGGCCCAGGCAGGCAGGTGTCCTGCGGCGTTCATTCGATCACCTCTCCGCGCATGAGGAACTTGGCGAGCGCCACGGTCGAGACGAAGCCGAGCAGGCCGATGATCAGAGCCGCCTCGAAATACAGGGTGCTGCCGGTGCGGATGCCGAACGTGACCAGCATCAGCATGGCGATCGAATAGAGCGAGTCCAGGCCGAGGATGCGGTCCTGCGCCCGGGGGCCCGCGACGAGGCGATAGGTGGCGCAGCACATCGCCAGGCCGAGAATGACCTGGGCGGCGACGATGGCCCATTCGAGAAAGGTGAGAGCGCTCATTCGAAGATCTCCATCAGCCGGCGCTCGTAGCGATCCTTGATGAGCCGGATCCATGCCGTCTTGTCGACCAGGTCGAGGACGTGCAGCAGGAGGGTGCCATTGGCGGAATCGTAGTTCACCCAGATCGTGCCCGGCGTCGAGGTGATGATGAGCGCCAGCACCGCGAGCCCGTGGGGGCTGCGCAGTTCGAGCGGGATCGTCAGGAATCCGGCATTCACGCCGGGCTTGCGGGAGCGCACGATGATCCGCCCGACGGCGACGTTGGAGCGGAGAACATCGATGAACACCGCGCCCGCAAGGCGCAGGATCGCACCGGGGCGCCGGATGCGGGGCTTGTCGGGCCGCAGGGCGGCCATCGCCCAGGGCGCGAGGACGGCCAGGATGACGCCCAGCACGACCTGACCGGGCGAGACGCTCTGGTTCAGCAGGAGCCAGAGGGCGAGGAGGGCCGCCGAGAGAAGCGGGTAGGGAAGGAACCAGCTCATGGGGTGGTCCTCCCGATCTCCGCCGCCGCGCCCTGCGCCGGCAGCACGCCCGACATGTAGTCCTGCGGCGTGCGCAGGGACTGCGTGGCGGCCTCCATGTAACGCAGGGCCGGTCCACCGCCGATGGTCAGGCCAAGGCAGAGCAGGAGCAGGCACACCACCGGCGCCATCTCGATGATGCGCACCCGCGGAACGCTGTCGTCCATGCGCGCCCAGAAGGAGGTGATGCCGGTGCGTGACATCGCGATCACCGTTGCCAGGCCCGACACCGTCAGCAGGCCGATCAGCATCCAGGTCGAGGCCTGGATCGCGGCGCCGTCGGTCTTGAGGATCGCGGCCATCATGCCGAACTTGCCGATGAAGCCGGAAAGGGGCGGTAGGCCCGCCAGAAGCAGGGCGCAGGCCGTGAAGCTGCCGCCGATCAGGGCCACGGCCGCCGGGATCGCCACGCCGACCTCCCCCGCGGGTTCGTCCTCGTCCTCCGGCTCGCCATAGGCCTCCATCGTGACCGCCAGCACGTCGGCGCCGGGATCGCGCAGGCGCTCCATGAGCTCGATGAGCAGGAACAGCGCGGCGATGCCCAGGGTGGAACTCGCCAGATAGAACAGCGCCGGGCCGAGCACGGCGCCGCTTCCCGTGCCGATCGCCGCGATCAGGGTCCCGGACGAGACCAGCACGCTGCAGCCGGCGAGGCGCGACAGGCTCTGCGAGGCCAGAACGCCGATCGTGCCGAAGGCCATGGTGAGCATGCCGACGATGAGGAGCCCGTTGCCGCCGAAACCGGCGAGCGCGCCCGCCTCGTGGCCGAAGACCAGCGTCCACAGGCGCAGGATGACGTAGACGCCGAGCTTGCTCATGATGGCGAAGAGGGCGGCGGCGGGCGCGGAGGCGGCCGCATAGGTCGTCGGGAGCCAGAAGTTGAGCGGCCACGCCCCGGCCTTCATCAGGAAGGCCGTGCCGAGCACCGCCGCCGCGGCGGCGAAAAGCGCCGCATCGTCAGGCGACAGGGCGGGGACGCGGCGGGCGAGATCCGCCATGTTGAGCGTGCCGGTGACGCCGTAGGCCAGGCTGGCACCGATCAGGAAGAGGAAGGAACCCGTCAGGTTGAGCGCGATATAGGCGAGCCCCGCCCGGACCCGGGTGGTTCCGTCCCCATGGAGGACGAGGCCGTAGGAGGCCGCCAGCAGCACCTCGAAGAACACGAAGAGATTGAAGAGGTCTCCGGTCAGGAACGCGCCGTTCAGCCCCATCAGCTGGAGCTGGAAGATCGTATGGAACCGCGGCCCCGCGCGATGCCATCGGGCGAGCGAGTACAGGAGCGCGGCGATCGCGAGCACGCTTGTCAGCACCAGCATCAGGGCCGAGAGCCGATCCAGCACCAGCACGATGCCGAACGGCGCCGGCCAGTTGCCGAGCGGATAGGACCGCACGCCCGATCCCGAAGGCATCATGTCGGCCTGGCGCAGCAGGATCACCGAGACGATCAGCAGGGAGATCGTGGCCGCGATGCCTATCCCGCCCTTGATGGTGCGGCGGCGTTCGTCGAGGAGCAGCATGACCGCGCCGCAGACCAGCGGCAGCACGATCGGGACGATGATCAGGTGGTCGATCACGGCGTTCATCGGATGTCCTCCCGGCCGTCGACATGGTCGGTTCCCGTGAGGCCGCGCGAGGCCAGCAGGACGACGAGGAACAGGGCGGTCATCGCGAAGCCGATGACGATGGCGGTGAGGACCAGCGCCTGCGGGAGCGGATCGGCATAGAGCGCCGGATCGAGGGCCTCGACGTTCTCCAGCACCGGCGGCGCGTCGATCCGGAGCCGGCCCATCCCGAAGATGAACAGGTTGACCGCATAGGAAAGCAGGGACAGGCCGATGATGACCTGGAACGTGCGCGGGCGCAGCAGGAGCCACACGCCTGAGGCGGTCAGGATGCCGACTGCGAGCGCGAAGATGAGCTCCATCATGCGGACTCCTTCGTCACGCCGGGCGCAGCGGCGGAGGCCGGCGAGCGGCTGGCCCTCGGGGCACGGACCGACTGGTGCGCCAGAGCGATCAGGATGAGCACGGTGGAGCCCACCACCACGGCGAAGACGCCGAGATCGAACAGGAGCGCCGTGGCGGCCGGCATTTTGCCGATGCCGGGCAGGTCCAGATACTGGAAGTGCGACGTCAGGAACGGACGGTCGAACAGCCAGGCGCCCATTCCGGTCATGGCCGCGCAGAGCAGGCCGAGGCCCGCCCAGCTGATCGGTCGGATCCGCACGCGCGCTTCGATCCAGCGCGTTCCGCCCGCCATGTATTGCAGGACGAGGGCGATCGACATCGTCACCCCGGCCGCGAAGCCGCCGCCCGGCAGGTCGTGGCCGCGCAGGAAGAGATAGACGGCGAAGGTGATGATCACCGGGAACAGCCACTGCATGATCAGCGCGGGAATCGTGATGTAGTCGGCGAGGGTATCGCCGACCGTCCGGTCCGGCCGGGCCTCGTCATAGGCGTCCTGCACCCGCTGCTGCTCCGGCGCCTCGATGCTTTCCGGCGCCGGACGGAAACGGCGCAGAAGGGAGAAGACGGTGATCGCCACCACGGCGAGCACCACGATCTCGCCGAAAGTGTCGAACCCTCGAAAGTCGACGAGGAGCACGTTGACGATGTTGCGGCCGCCGCCCTGCGCGTAGGCATTCTCGACGAAGTAGCGCGAGATCGTGTCCGGCAGCGGCCGCGTGAGCATCGCATAGACGAGCAGCGACATCCCCGCTCCGGCCGCGAGCGCCAGCATCAGGTCCCGGGCCCGCCGGATCCTGGCCTGCACGCTCATGGAGAGACCGTCGTCGGCGGTCCTGAACCGCTTCGGCAGCCAGCGCAGGCCAAGCAGGATCAGCACGGTCGTGACGATCTCGACGAGGAGCTGGGTGATGGCGAGATCGGGCGCCGAGAACCAGACGAAGGTGATGCAGGTCACCAGGCCGGCGCCGCCCATGAGGACCATCGCTGCGAGGCGGTGGAACTTGGCCTGGTAGGCCGCGCCGATGGCGCAAATTCCGCCGACGAGCCAGAGCAGCAGGAAGGCCGGATCGAAGCCCATGGCCGGGCGCGTGCCGGCCTCGAGCCCGTGCCGGTAGAGCGGCCAGAGGGCGGCGAGCACCGCGAAGGCCACCAGCAACCGGAGCTGCGGCTGAAGGCGCTGAGTCATGAAGATGCGCTCCAGGGAGCGCGCCCATTTCCAGGACAGGGTGACGAGCACCTGCTCGAAGATGCGCTGGCCCTTGAAGCGGCGCACCAGGGGCGACCCGTCGATGCCCTTCGCGAGATAGCCCTGGAGGCGCCAGTACAGGATGATGCCGCCCGTCAGGGCGATCAGGCTCATGAACAGCGGCTCGCTGAATCCGTGCCAGATGGCGAGGCTGTAATAGGGCGTGTCGGGGCCCAGCACCGCATAGACCGCCGTCGCGAGGAAGGGCTTGACCGTCAGCGCCGGGAGGATGCCCACGAGCAGGCACATCAGGACGAGAAATTCGACGGGAAAGCGCATCCAGTGCGGCGGCTCATGCGGGACGCGGGGGAGGTCGCTCGCGGGCGGGCCGAAGAACACGCCGTGGATGAAGCGCAGCGAATAGGTGACGCTGAAGGCGCTCGCCAGCATGGCGAACCACGGCAGGGAATGGTCGAGCAGCGAGTCCACGTGGAACGCCGCCGCCTCGGCAAAGAACATTTCCTTGGACAGGAAGCCGTTCAGCAGGGGCACGCCGGCCATGGCGGCGGCCGCCACCATCGCCAGGGTGGCCGTGATCGGCATGAACCGGAACAGGCCGCTCAGTCGCCGGATGTCACGGGTGCCGGATTCGTGGTCGATGATGCCGGCGGCCATGAACAGCGACGCCTTGAAGGTCGCGTGGTTGATCGTGTGGAAGATCGCCGCGACGGTCGCGAGCGGGCTGCTGAGACCGAGCAGCAGCGTGATGAGCCCGAGATGGCTGATGGTGGAATAGGCCAGGAGGCCTTTCAGGTCCTGCTGGAAGATCGCCGCATAGGCTCCCAGGAGCAGCGTGCAGAGACCGGCCGACACGACGATGTAGAACCAGGCCTCCGTGCCGGAGAGCGCGGGCGAGAGCAGGATGAGCAGGAACACGCCGGCCTTCACCATGGTGGCCGAATGGAGATAGGCGGAGACCGGCGTCGGAGCGGCCATGGCGTGCGGCAGCCAGAACTGGAACGGGAACTGGGCGCTCTTGGTCAGGGCTCCCAGCAGGACGAGCAGCAGCGCGGGCAGATAGAGGCCGCTGGCGCGGATCAGGTCTCCCGAGACGAGCACCTCATCGAGATCATAGCTGCCGACGATGTGGCCGAGCAGGAGGACGCCGATGAGCAGGCACAGCCCGCCCATGGCCGTCACGGTCAGCGCCATGCGGGCCCCGTCGCGCGCGCTGGCGTTGTGATGCCAGTACCCGATGAGAAGGAAGGAGAAGAGGCTCGTCAGCTCCCAGAAGAAGACGAGCTGAATGAGGTTGCCGGACAGCACGATGCCGAGCATCGCGCCCATGAAGGCGAGCAGGAGCGCGAAGAAGCGCGGCACCGGATCGGCAGGCGACATGTAGTAGCGCGCGTAGAGCGCCACCAGAAAGCCGATGCCGGCCACCAGCATGGTGAACAGCCAGGTGAAGCCATCCATGCGCAGGGTGAAGTCGAGCCCGAGGGACGGCAGCCATTCGAACCCGACGCGCAGGACGGCGCCGCGGTGAACGGCCGGATATTGCGCAGCCGTGAGGACGGTGCCGCAGAGGGCGATCGTGCCCGCCAGAAAGGCGGCGGCGTTCCTGGCGTCCTGGCGCAGGAACGCGGCAATGAGGCTCCCGATGAATGGAAGGGCGACAATGGCCAGGAGGGGCATGCCACTTGACATGAATAGGGTAGTCTCCTTCCGCGTGGGGAGCGCGCATAAAACTCCGGAACTGAGGCTATATCGCCCAATATGGTTGACGTTTTGGTCAGTACCAAGGGCCATCCTGATAAAAACTTACGCCAGGGGATGGGGACCGGACAACAACCGGCGTGGCGCCGATGACCAGACGCCCGCCCTTCGCCGACCATGGCCCGAGACCCGGGCAGCATGTCTGGCACCCTGCCGTGCACTGGGCTGCTTCCCTACGGTTCGAGGGGAGGGGGAGGGGTGGCTCGACCGGGTGAGCGGTTCGACAAGCCAAGCGCGGGCTCACCTCTCCCGACTTGCGCCAGCGAAGGCTGATTTCGGGAATACCCGAGATCAGGGAAAGGTGATGCTGGTACGGCTCATTGTGCCTTCTGGATGAGGCGCAACGCTCCGACTTTCCGACCCCCACCCTCGATCCCTCCCCGCCGCAAGTCGGGTGTTCCCGACTGGCGACTGACAGAAGCCGATCTCGGCAACAGCCGAGAGCGGTGGGGAGGGGACATGCGCCTCATCCGGCCCACAATCCGGGATCGGCTGACGCCGTCCGGGATGACACTCTCCCCGTCATCACCGGCCTTGTGCCGGTGATCTCGATTATGTGGGGCACAGCGCTTGTCCGGTCGTTCGTCGCCGCCTCTCCCACGTCATCACCTCCCACGTCATCACCGGGCTTGTCCCAGTGATCCCGCTTCGGAGAGGCGCGGCGCCCGTCCGATCGGGATGGCCGGGACGAGCCCGGCCATGACGCGGAGAGGGTGAGGCTGGCCGCTGCTCCCCGGTTGCTCCGCCGTTCGCATGAGCGCATCTCTCGTGATGTCAAAGATCTCGCGATGCCTCTTCGCCCTGGTGGATCTCCCGTGATGTCAAAGAGCGTGAGGGTGCAGCACGTTTATCCCCGTGGCGACGTTCGCCCGAGGGGTGAGGGATCGAGGGAGGGCGCGGGGTGCGTCCGGCTCGCTCAGTACTTGAATTGTGAGAG
>Ga0182741_1000847_pt1 | contig 43198 bp, 37 predicted proteins | sample eDN5th37CBELigOP_FD_128874 | JGI IMG/M metagenome (GOLD analysis project Ga0182741, IMG submission 128874) | Enriched Organic Plus compost microbial communities from Emeryville, California, USA - eDNA 5th pass 37_C BE-Lig OP (version 2) (version 2) ... | reverse complement strand
GTGCCCAGCACCTCGCCTTCGCCACGCAGGCGCAGGTCCTCCTCGGCGATCCGGAAGCCGTCCTCGGTCTGGCGCATCATTTCGAGCCTTGCCTGCGCGGTTTGCCCGAGGGGGCCCTTGTAGACGAGCAGGCAGGTCGACGAGCGCGACCCGCGGCCGATGCGGCCGCGCAGCTGGTGGAGCTGCGCCAGCCCGAAGCGCTCCGCGTGCTCGATCACCATGATGGTGGCCTGTGGAACGTCGACCCCCACCTCGATGACGGTGGTGGAGATGAGAATCTTGGTCTCTCCCTTCGAGAAGCGCTCCATGGCTGCGTCCTTCTCGCGGCCCGGGAGCTTGCCGTGAACGAGGCCCACCTGGTCCCCGAAAATGCTCTGCAGCTGCTCGAACCGCTCCTCGGCGGCCGCGAGGTCCAGGGTCTCGGATTCGCCCACCAGCGGACAGACCCAATAGACCTGATCGCCATTGGCGACGGCCCTGCCGATGCCGCCGATGACCTCGTCCAGGCGCTCGATGGAGACGAGCTTCGTGGCGATGGGCTTGCGGCCCGCCGGCTTCTCGTCCAGCACCGACACGTCCATGTCGCCGAAATAGGTGAGCGCGAGGGTGCGGGGAATCGGCGTCGCGGTCATGACCAGAATGTCGACCGCCTCGCCCTTGGCGCCCAGCGCAAGGCGCTGATGGACGCCGAACCGGTGCTGTTCGTCCACCACCGCAATGCCGAGGTCTTGGAACGCGACACCTTCCTGGAAGAGCGCGTGAGTGCCGACGGCGATCTGGACGCTGCCGTCCGCAAGGCCCGCCAGGACGGCCCGTCGCTCCGCGCCCTTGTCCCTGCCGGTCAGCAGCGCGATGGTCAGGCCCGCCTCGCGGGCCATGGGGGCGATCCGCTCGAAATGTTGCCGCGCCAGGATTTCGGTCGGCGCCATGAGGGCGGCCTGCCGGCCCGCCTCGATGGCGCTCGCCATGGCCAAGAGCCCGACCACGGTCTTGCCGGAGCCCACGTCGCCCTGGAGCAGGCGCAGCATCTTCTTGTCGGCGACGAGATCCCGGCGAATATCCTCCACGGCCTTCTCCTGGGAGCCCGTGAGGCCGAAGGGCAGGGCGCGCTTGAGCTTTTCCACCAGATGCCCGTCCCCGGCATTCACGCGGCCGGGCAGGCGGCGCATGCGGCTGCGTACCAGGGCCAGGGCGAGCTGGGGCGCGAGGAGTTCGTCATAGGCCAGGCGCCGGCGCGGGGGCGACTTGGCGAGGGCTTCGTCCGTCAGGGCCCTGGGGTCGTCGGGGCGGTGGAGGAGCGCCAGAGCCTGGGCCATGGGCGGCAGCGCATTGCGGGCGAGCCAGGCCGAATCCTGCCATTCGGGCAGGGTCGGCAGCCGTTCGAGGGCCGCACCCATGTAGCGTCCGACCATGCGGGATGAGAGTCCCTCCGTCAGGCCGTAGACCGCCTCCACGGCCGGAAGGTTCTCGATGCCGCGCTCGTCGAGGACGCGGTCCGGATGGACCATCTGGCGCATGCCGTCCCAGAGCTCGATCTTGCCGGAGACATAGCGGCGCTGGCCGAGCGGCAGGAGCTTCTCCAGCCGCGCCTTCTGGCCATTGAAGAAGACAAGCACGACGTCTCCCGTCTCGTCCTCCACCAGCACCCGGTAAGGTGCACGACGCCCCGGCGGGGGCGGGCGGTGGGCCGCGACCGTCACCGAAAGCGTCACCGGTTCCCCGATGGGAGCATCCGCGATGGAGCCCTTCATTTCCCGGGCGATGCCGCCGCTGGGAAGATGAAACAGCAGATCCATCACACGGGTCGGGCGGCCGGGCTCGCCCAGCAGCCGGTCCAGCAGGGGCGCAATCTTGGTGCCGACTCCGGGCAGGGTGGCGGCCGGGGCGAAGAACGGGTCGAGAATCGAAGGACGCAATGACATGGGAACGGGTGTGCAAGACTGATCCGGAGGGTTATATAGCCGCCAAGCCGCCCCAACGCGACGCCATTCCTGAACAAATGGAGAATCTGCATGAGCGGAACGACACGCACGAGCGCCGATCTCGACGTCCGCCGGAAGAGAACCTTGTACAGGGCCTGGCATCGCGGCATGCGGGAGATGGACCTCATCATGGGCCGCTTCGCCGATGCGGAGATCGGCACCATGTCGGACGCGGACCTGGACGAGTTCGAGCGGCTCATCGAAGTGCCGGACCGGGACCTGCTCGCCTGGATCACCGGCGAAGCTGACACGCCCGAGAACTACGATAGCGCCGTGTTCCGCCGGCTGAAGGGCTTTCATTCCCATACCAGCCCGATCCACGCCTGACATCGCCTCGAACCTTTTAGGACGTCCGAACCGGGCCCCTTGGCCCGCGTTTCCTCATTCTTTGGCCGAACCTGCATGAAACCCGTTCTGACCCGTGCCGTCGCCGCCCTCGAAAAGGGCCTGAACCTGACTCTGGCGAGCGTTCCGGACGGCTTCGACGCGCTTGCCGTCGCCGACCTCGCCCGGAGCCTGTCGGGCAAAGCCGAGGGACCGGCCGTGCTCGTCCATGTGTCGCGGGACGGGTTGCGGCAGCAGAATTTCGTCAACGGTCTCGGCTTCATCGCACCCGAGATCGAAATCCTGCCGTTCCCGGCCTGGGACTGCCAGCCCTACGACCGGGTCTCGCCCAATGCCGGCGTGACCGCCCAGCGCATGACGACCCTGGCGCGGCTGACGCGCTCGAAGACCTCGGAAGAGCGCCCGCGTATCCTCTCAACCACGGTCAACGCCCTGGTGCAGCGCGTCCCTCCGCGGGCGCGGATTGCGGCCGAGACGTTCTCGGCGGCGCCCGGGAACGTGGTCGACACGAAGCTTCTCGTCGAGTGGCTCGAAACCAACGGCTTCCTGCGCACCGGGACGGTCCGTGACACCGGCGAATACGCGGTGCGTGGCGGTATCATCGATCTCTATCCGGCCGGACTGCCGAACCCCGTCCGGCTCGACTTCTTCGGCGACGCGCTCGAGTCGATTCGCTCCTTCGATCCTGAGACGCAGCGGACCGTGGGAACCCTGCGCTCCCTCGATCTCGTGCCCATGAGCGAGGTCCAGCTCACGACCGAAAGCATCAAGCGCTTTCGGCAGACCTATGTGGCGGCCTTCGGGGCACCGACGCGGGACGACCGGCTCTACGAGGCGATCAGCGAGGGCCGGCGCTATCCGGGCCTCGAACACTGGCTGCCCCTGTTCCACGACCATCTCGATACGCTCTTCGACTACGTGGCGGGCGTGCCCTTCGTATTCGATACCCTGGCGGACGATGCGGCCGCGGAGCGCCTGTCCCAGGTTCAGGATTATTACGACGCGAGGCGGGAGGGGCTCAGCCAGAACCAGCCCGGCGTCGCGCCGTATCGGCCGCTTCCGCCGGACGCCCTTTACCTGAAGCCGGACGAATGGGCCGCGCGGACCGCTGCGCTGCCTCTCGCCCGGCTGACGCCCTTTGCGATGCCGGAAACGACCGAGCGCCTCGTTCTCGACTGCGAGGCCCGGCGCGGGCGCAATTTCATCGCCGAGCGGGCGGACGAGAACGCCAACGTGTTCGAGGCGGTTGTCCGCCACATCCGCGACCTTCAGACCGCCGGCAAGCGCGTTATCCTCGGTGCCTGGTCGGAGGGCTCCCGCGAGCGGCTGACCCATGTCCTTCAGGACCACGACCTGCGCCAGACGAGCCACGTTGCGCGCCTGTCTGATGCGCTGGCCCTGCCGCGTATGGAGATCCCGGTCGGGATCTGGAGCCTGGAAGCGGGTTTCGAAGCCGGCGACCTCGTGGTCATCAGCGAGCAGGACATCCTCGGCGACCGGCTGGTGCGGCAGAAACGCAAATCCCGGCGCCCGCAGGACTTCCTCACCGAGGTGGCGGCCCTGACGCCGGGGGACCTGGTGGTCCATGTGGATCACGGCATCGGCCGGTTCGAGGGCCTGAAGACCATCGAGGCGGCAGGCGCCCCCCACGACTGTCTCGAACTCCACTACGCCGGAGGTGACCGGCTGTTCCTGCCTGTCGAGAACATCGAGCTTCTGACCCGCTACGGGTCCGAGGAGATGGAGGTCCAGCTCGACAAGCTCGGCGGCGGCGCCTGGCAGGCGCGTAAGGCCCGCATGAAGCAGCGCATCCGCGAGATGGCGGGTGCGCTCATGAAGATCGCCGCCTCCCGCATCCTCAAGGATGCGCCGCGCCTTGCGCCTCCGGACGGTCTCTACGACGAGTTCGCGGCCCGCTTCCCCTACGAGGAGACTGAGGATCAGCTCAATGCCATCGACGCGGTGCTGGATGATCTCGGCTCCGGCCGCCCGATGGACCGGCTGGTCTGCGGTGACGTGGGCTTCGGCAAGACGGAGGTCGCGCTCCGGGCCGCCTTCGTGTCGGCCATGAACGGCAAGCAAGTCGCCGTGGTCGTTCCGACGACGCTCCTGGCCCGCCAGCATTTCAAGACGTTCACGGAGCGCTTCCGCGGCCTGCCACTCAACATTGCGCAGGCCTCCCGCTTCGTGCCTACGGCCGAGATGAAGAAGGTCAAAGAAGGACTGACTGACGGGTCAGTCGACATCGTTGTCGGGACCCATGCGCTTCTCGGCAAAGCGATCAAGTTCAAGGATCTCGGCCTCATCGTGGTGGACGAGGAGCAGCATTTCGGCGTCGCCCACAAGGAGCGCCTGAAGGAGCTACGCGCCGAGGTCCATGTGCTGACCCTGTCGGCGACGCCGATCCCGCGCACTCTCCAGCTCGCGCTCACGGGCGTGCGGGAATTGTCCCTCATCACCACGCCGCCCGTCGACCGCCTGGCGGTGCGCACCTTCGTGACGCCGTTTGATCCGCTCCTCATCCGCGAGGCGCTTTTGCGCGAGCGGTATCGGGGTGGGCAAGCCTTCTACGTAGTGCCGCGCCTCGACGATCTCGGCGAGGTCAAGGCCTTCCTGGACAAGGAGGTGCCGGAGGCGAAAGTGGCGGTCGCCCACGGCCAGATGGCGGCGGGCCAATTGGAAGACGTCATGACGGCCTTCTACGAGGGCAAGTACGACGTGCTGCTCTCCACCACCATCGTCGAATCGGGCCTCGACATCCCGACCGCCAACACGCTCATCGTCCACCGGGCGGACATGTTCGGCCTGTCCCAGCTCTACCAGCTGCGCGGGCGCGTGGGCCGCTCGAAGACCCGGGCCTATGCGCTGTTTTCCGTGCCGGCCAACAAGCCCATGACGGTGCAGGCTGAGCGGCGGCTTAAGGTCCTGCAGAGCCTCGACACGCTCGGCGCCGGCTTCCAGCTCGCCTCGCACGATCTCGACATCCGCGGCGCCGGTAACCTTCTGGGCGAGGAGCAGTCCGGCCACATCAAGGAAGTCGGTTACGAGCTCTATCAGCAGATGCTGGAGGAGGCGGTGGCCCAGCTCAAGGCCGGCATCGAAGAGCCCGCCGAGGACCAGTGGTCGCCGTCCATCGCGGTCGGGGCGCCCGTGATGATCCCCGAGACCTATGTGCAGGACCTGCAACTGCGCCTGGGTCTTTATCGCAGGCTTTCGACCCTGGAGACGGACGACGAGATCGATGCCTTCGGCGCGGAGCTCATCGACCGCTTCGGACCCTTGCCGGCCGAGGTCGGCCAGCTTCTCAAGATCATGTCGATCAAGGTCCTGTGCCGCCGCGCCAATGTCGAGAAGGTCGATGGCGGACCGAAGGGCATCATCGTCTCCTTCAGGGACAACTCCTTTGCGAATCCGGCCGGTCTCGTGTCCTACGTGGCGGAGCAGGGCTCGTTCGCGAAGGTCCGGCCGGACATGAAGATCGTGTTCATCCGGGAGGTCGAGGGCGCCGACGATCGCATCAAGGCCACCACATCCATCCTCCGGAGCCTCGTGCGGATCGCCGAGAAGAAGGCAGCCTGACGCATGGGGGAGGGCCGGGGAGTTTTCCCAGGCACGTGCTGGGCCATCGTGGACGGCGGCAGGGTCGTGACTTCCCACGATGCGGACCTTCTTGTGCCGTGGTGGAGTTTTACCAAGACAGTCCTGGCGGCGGCCGCGCTCACCCTCGTCCGGGACGGCGCCCTGACCCTCGACGCAGCCTTGCCGGGGCGACCCTATACCTTGAGGCAATTGCTCCAGCACCGGTCCGGCCTGACGAATTACGGCGAGCTCGCCGCTTATCACGCAGCCGTCGCGAGTGGCGATGAGCCATGGTCCTTCGAGGAATTATGCGACCGGCTGGATGCGGACCGGCTGCTCTATAAGCCGGGACACGGCTGGCACTACTCCAACATCGGCTATGCGTTCGTGGCTCGCCTGATAGAGGAGCACCTGCAGCTTCCCCTCGACTCGGCGCTGCGCCAGTGTGTTCTCAGGCCCCTCGGCATCGAGGGAGCGCGAGTTGCCGCGACACCCGAGGACCTTAACGGCGTTACGATGGGTGTAGCCGGATATCATCCGGGCTGGGTCTATCACGGCCTGTTGGTGGGGACCGTTGCGGAGGCAGCTTTACTCCTTCATCGCCTCTTCCAGGGGCCACTGCTGCTGGATTCCCTAAGGGACGAGATGGCGACGCCCTTTTGCCTCCCTGGACCGATTCCCGGGCGCCCCTGGATCCAGCCCGGCTACGGGCTCGGAATCATGTGCGGCGAGACGACGGCCGGGTCCGTGGCGGGCCACACGGGCGGAGGGCCGGGAAGCACAATCGCGGTCTATCGTGCCCTTTCGGCTTCAGGCCGGACGGCGGCGGCGTTCAGAACTGCCGAGGACCAGGGGATCACGGAAGGGCAGGCGCTCGGCCTTCTACATGGATAATTCTCAGCGGTCGGGACCGGCGACCGCCTGGGCTCCGAGCTCATTCTGGATCATCGTCAGGGCGCCGCTCACGCCCCCCGTGATAAGGACCGGCACACCGCTCGGGGATAGAGTGCTGCGTAGCCGGTGGGCGAGTTCGAGGAAACGGCGGCGCTCAGCCCAATTGGCATGGCGCGGCATCTGGAGCACCACGGCAGCCGGGCTCGGCATGGTCGCCAGGACGTCGTCAGCCGCCTCGTAGGGGGCCGTGACGCTGGCATAGCCCATGCCGGCGAGTTCTGCCGACAGGGCGCCGTCTGGTTCGCGCTCACCGTTATCGACGACGAGAACCTTCTGCAATCCGGTCATTTCGGTTTCCTGCAGCGAAGCTTGGCGGCATGGGAGGGTACGCCGTCAACGTGCGACGGGACCATTTGTTTCATGCGGGAGATGAACCGCAATGGAACAGCCAAGCTAATCCCGACGGTCTTTACCTATCGGGTTTGCCACCACCAAGTGTCGATATTGGTACCCAGGAGGGGGAGCCTCTCGGGACGCTTTAGATCCGCCCGGTGGGCAAGCCATTGATCGTTCAGGTAAAACAGCGGCACCACGTAGAAGCCTGAAAGAAGGGCACGGTCCAGGGCACGGACGGCGGCGACGAAATTCTCCCGGGTTCTTGCTTCCAGAAGGGCGTCGATCATCCGGTCGACGGCTGGGGAGGCTGCCCCCGAATAATTGAGGGAGCCTCCGCGCTGGGCGGCCGCCATGCTCCATCTGTTCCGCTGCTCGTTACCGGGTGAGGCCGAGGCGGGCCAGACCCATTGCACCATATCGAAATCGAAGGTGGACAGGCGCCGCCAATACTGCACGTCGTCCACGAGCCGAACACGGGCCGTGATGCCGATCCGGGCGAGGGACTGAGAGAAATTGAGGGCCAACCTCTCCTGCTGGCGGGAATTGACGAGCATTTCGAACGTGAAGGCCTCGCGGCTGCCCTTTCGCCGGAGGACGCCATTCTCCAGCGACCAGCCGGCCTTGTCGAGGATCCGTAAGGCCTCACGGGCCTGATCCCGATCGCGGCCGGAGCCGTCTGAAGAGGGCGGAGCCCAGCGCCCCTCGAGAATGTCCTCTCTGACCGCGCCTGGGAAAGGCGCCAGGAGCGAGAGTTCCTGCTCGCCTGCCGGACGCCCTGTGGAAGACAGGTCCGACCCGGCGAAGTAGCTGTCCGACCGGGTGAGGAGGCCGTAATACAGGTTCCGGTTCACCCACTCGAAATCGAACAGGTGGCCGAGAGCCTCCCGCACGCGCACGTCCGAGAAAAGGTTGCGACGGGTGTTGAAGACGAAGCCGTTCATTCCCTTTGGGGTGCGGATCGGCAGGGTTTCCATGACGACCCGGCCGTCCCGGACGGCGGGAAAATCGTATCCGGTCGACCACCGGTCCGGGTCTCCCTCCAGCCGGTAATCATAAAGTCCCACCTTAAAGGCTTCGAACATCGTATTGGCATCACGATAGAAATCGTAACGGATCTCCTCGAAGTTGAAGAGCCCGCGCATGATTGGCAGATCCTTGCCCCAGTAATCCTGCCGGCGCTTCAGCACGACCCGCTCTCCTGGCCGCACTTCGGTGATCTCATACGGCCCTGAGCCCACGGGAGGGGTCAGGGTCGTCTTGTCGAAGGCCTCCGGATCGGTCGCGTGAGCCGCGAAGATCGGCATCATGGCGATGTTGAGGGGCAGTTCCCGATCATTGGAGCCGGTGAGGTCGAACCTGATCCGATGAGGATTCTCGATGGCGACGGCCCGGACCTGCCCGAAGCTCGAACGGTAGAAGGGTTTTCCGTACTTGCGCAGCAGCTCGAAGGTGAATCGCACATCCTCGGCCGTGAGCGGGTGCCCGTCCGAGAAGCGGGCTCGGGGGTCGAGATTGAACGTGACGGTGCTCCGGTCCTCCGGCATCTCGGCGGAGCGGGCGACCAGCCCGTAGACCGTGAATGGCTCGTCCATGGAGCGCATCATCATGCTCTGGAGGACGTAGCGCGGCACCACATCGGGCGCGACGCCCAACACGATGAGCGGATTGAGGCTGTCGAAACTGCCCTGGAGCGCAAGGGTGATTCGCCCGCCGCGGGGGGCATCGGGGTCCGCATAGGGCAGGTGAGGGAAGCCTTCCGGCAGGGCGGGCTCGCCGTGCATGGCGATTCCATGCCGTGCCGGCTCGGCCGAAACGGCAGGCGCCAACCCCGCCAGAGCCATGCTCGATGCGGCGAAAATTCCCAGGAATGCGAGACGCAGGAGCTTCATGGCTCTTCGGTTCCGGGGGCGGCAGAGGGGTGGAATATTATAAAGAAAGTTGCCCGGAGCGACTGGAAACCTAATCCACGAAAGGTTAAAGGAGCGCGACCCGTCATGTCTTCGCCTTAATCGGCAAAGATTCACCGTCCCCTTGAAGGTTACATCCCGCGCCGAGTATACGGCCAATCCAGAAGCCGACCTTTCGACTGAAATAGAGGATCTACGACATGTCATTCGCGACCCGCCTCGCGAGCCTGGGGGGTACCCGTGGCCTGACCGCCGCCATGGCGCTCGCCCTGAGTGCAGTGCCGGCTCTGGCGCAGACGAAGCCCGCCGCTCCTGCCAAGCCCCCGGCCGCCACGCAGAGCCAGCCGGCTCAGCAGCAGCAGCCCCAGAATACCGGACCGATGGTCGTGCAGGTGAAGGCTGAGCCTTCCCAGCCGGACTGGACGAAGGTCTGCGGCAAGGACCAGGGGAGCAACACCGAAATCTGCTACACGACCCGTGACTTCGTGTCTGATCAGGGCCAGCCGGTCCTGGCGGTGGCGCTCTATGACGTGAAAGGCCCCCAGAACAAGAAGATCGTCCGCTTCCTCATGCCGCTCGGCCTGCTCCTGCAGCCCGGCATCCGCTTCGCGGTGGACCAGGGTGGGCCGACCGACGGCAAATACGCCATCTGCTTCCCCAACGGCTGCTTCGCGGAAGCCGAGGTGAAGGACGATTTCGTAGCCGCCATGAAGAAGGGCCAGAACCTCAACGTGAGCGTCCAGAACCAGGCGGGCCGCCTCGTCACCTTCGCGGTGCCGGCAGCGGGCTTCGGCAAGGCCTTCGACGGCCCGCCGATCGACCCGAAGGTGCTCGAAGAGCAGCAGAAGAAGCTGCAGGAAGAGCTTGAGAAGAAGAGCGAAGAGCTTCGCAAGAAGCTCGGTGGCGACGCCTCGGCGGCACCTGCCGCTCCGGCAGCCCCTGCGGCGCCCGCTCCGAAGCCCTAAGGCACTGGCGACCAACACAAAAACGCCGGGCGAAAGCCCGGCGTTTTGCTTTTTGGCTGTAAGGGCTGGCGCTAATGCGCCAGGATGGGTTTGGCCCGGTAGCGACCCCTCTCGTCCCGGTCGAACAACTCGCCGATCATCGGGTTGCGCAGCGGCTCGGCCGAAGAATCCGGCACGAGGTTCTGCTCCGACACATAGGCGATGTACTCGGTCTCGGCGTTTTCGGCGAAGAGGTGATAGAAGGGCTGCTCCTTGTCCGGCCTGATTTCTTCGGGAATCGACAGCCACCATTCCTCGGTGTTGTCGAATTCCGGATCCACGTCGAAGATCAGACCCCGGAACTCGAAGAGCCGGTGCTTCACCACTTGGCCGATCGCGAATTTGGCGAAACCCGCTTTCATGACTTGAACTCCATGACCGGGATATAGAGACCCCGGCTCAATTCTCCAAACCGCAAGGCGTCACGATCCCGAGACCGGTTTTTGGCGCGAGGGTTGCGATCCCGTCCGGCGCGACCTTCTCCTGCGGCATTGCTGCATCCCGTGAATCCCGCCAGAAGACGCCTTGAGCGATTCTGCCACGGGAGCCCGCGATGTCCGACCTGCTCGGGCTGATCAACCTTCTTGCGCCCTTTTTCGGGTTGATCGGCCTCGGTTTCTTCTGCGGCAGGGTCGTGAAGCAGCCCGAAGCCGGGCTCGCCTGGATGCAGTTCTTCCTCATCTATGTGGCGCTGCCATGCCTCTTCTATCGCCTCATCGCCGACAAATCCCTGGACCAGCTGACGAATTGGCCTTTCGTGCTGGCCACCACGACTGCGACCTTCTGCGCCTTCCTTCTCTCTTTCGCGGCCGGCTGGCGGCACACGCGGGATCTGGCCCAATCGGTCATGCAGGGGGTAGCGGGATCCTATTCGAACGTGGGCTATATGGGCCCTCCGCTTGTCCTGGCGGCTATCGGCGCGGCTGCCAGTGCGCCGGTCGTCCTGATCTTCGTGTTCGACAACCTGCTCCTGTTCACGCTCGTGCCGCTGCTCATGTCCGTGGCCGGGCTCGAGAAGCTCACCCTCGGCGCCACCCTCCGGCGGATCGTATGGCGGATCCTCACGCATCCCTTCAACGTGGCGACGGCGCTGGGCGTCGCAGCGAGCACTCTGCACCTGAAGCTTCCCTCGGCGCTTGACCAGATGGTGACATGGCTCTCCGGCGCGGCGGCGCCCTGCGCTCTGTTCATCCTCGGCGTGACGGTCGCGCTCCGGCCGCTCTGGCGCATCCCCGGGGAGGTGCCGGCTCTCGTTGTCGTCAAGCTGGTGCTGCATCCGTTCCTGGTCTGGTTCCTGCTCTCGGCCCTGGGGGATTTCGGGCCCGTCTGGACCTATGCGGCCGTGACCATGGCGGCCCTTCCGCCCGCCCTGAACATCTTCGTGATCTCTACGCAGTATAATATCGGCGTGGAGCGCGCCTCCGCCTGCGTGCTCGTGGGAACCGTGGCGTCCACGATCTCCCTGACGGCCTTGCTCTACCTGATCCGGATCGGGGCGCTGCCCTATGATCTCTTTCCTTAAGCCGCCGATGCGTCCTGCATGAGGCGGGGTGCGCCGAATCGGGGCAGCACTCCCTCGCGCATTACAGCCCGGCGAAGGGGACCGATGCTGCTCAAGGTGAGAAGCCCCGCACCACGGAGGAAGTCCGTCGGCAGGAGGCCGGCCAGAAGGGTTCGGTTCAGGCTGTCCACAGCGGTCGTCCGCAGGCGGACGTCGAAGTCCCGGCCGCGCTGGTAGCGGCCGAGCGCATCGTCGGAGCCGGGCTCGTGGCCGTCGTCGCCGGCATCCACCACCGCGTCCCGAAGCGCCGCAACGTCCCGCAGGCCCAGATTGAGCCCCTGCGCGCCGATGGGCGGAAAGACGTGGGCGGCCTCGCCGACGAGAGCGAGCCGGGTCGTCCCATAGCGTGTGACGGACAGGCCCGACATGGGCACGAGGCCGCGTGGACCGTCGATCCGCATGGCTCCCAGCATCGACTGAGCCTGGCGCTCGATGGCGAGGGCAAGGCTCTCGTCATCCAGTGCCGCCAGCCGCGTCGCCTCCTCGGTTTCCGTGACCCAGACCAAGCTCGAGCGCCGGCCGGGCAGGGGCACCAGCGTGAAGGGCCCGTAGCGGGTATGGAACTCGGTCGAGGCGTCCCGGTGGTCGCGCTCATGGGCCAGAAGCGCCGTGACGGCCGATTGCGGATAGGACCAGGTTTTGGTCTCGATACCGACAGCCTGGCGCAGCTTAGAATTCCGGCCATCCGCCGCCACCACGAGGCTGCCCGTCAGCGGACCGCCCCCCGAAAGGTTCACGGTCGCGCCATCCGGCGCGGCCGTGAACCCGACGGCCTGATGGGGGATCAGGGTCAAATTTTCGTGACGCCCGGCAGCCGCGGCGAGCTTTTCCACGAGCGTCACGTTCTCGATATTCCAGCCGAAGGCATCGAGGCCGATCTCGACGGCCCGGAAAGCGACCGGAGGAGGGCGGAAGAGGCTGCCCGTATCGTCGATGATCCGCATGGTTTCGAGGGGAGCCGCCTCCGGCATCACGTCCGGCCACACGCCCAGGGCCTCGAGGAGGCGGATGGACCCGTTCAGGAGCGCGACCGTGCGCCCATCCCGCCTTGCGTCCAGCGACCCGACCAGAGCGGTCCGGTACCCGTCACGGGCGAAAGCGAGGGCTGCACAGAGCCCCGCAGCTCCGGCGCCGACGACGATGATGTCATGGGTTCGATCGGACACGTGCCTCCTCCTCTCGGAACCGTAAATGGACAGGGCCGGGACCCACAATAAACGAAGCCTTCGCCATTGCCGACCGGCACAGCTCTTCCCTATGATCCCTTACCCGGAGGAAGTCGATGCCGAAACGGGCTTGCGGCAGGCCGCGCAAGCTGACATGTCGGTTTCGTATCGGTGGCCTCTCAAACCCTCTAAGCCAGAGTCGTAGTGCGTGACGGCAGACGTTTCATCTTCGCGGCCTCTCGTTGAGCTCAAGGGCATCAGCAAGCGCTACGGCGACCTCCTGGCCAATGACCAAATCGACCTCGTCATCGACCGCAGCGAGATCCATGCTCTCCTGGGAGAGAACGGCGCCGGCAAGTCCACGCTGGTCAAGATCCTCTACGGGGTCATCGAGCCGAGCGCCGGCGAAATCCTCTGGGAAGGGAAGCCGGTCACGATCTCGTCTCCGGTCGAGGCTCGGGCGCTGGGCATCGGCATGGTGTTCCAGCACTTCTCCCTGTTCGACGAGCTGACCGTCGCGGAGAACATCGCGGTCGCCCTGTCGAGCGACTGGAGCCTCGCCCGCGTCCGGGCGCGCCTGGGCGACATCAGCCGGGCCTACGGGCTCGCCCTGGAGCCGGACCGGGCCGTGTGGACCCTCTCAGCAGGCGAGCGGCAGCGCATCGAGATCGTGCGCTGCCTCTTGCAGAACCCGCGGCTTCTCATCCTCGACGAGCCGACCTCCGTGCTCACTCCGCAGGAGGCCGAGCATCTCTTTGTCACCCTCGACAAGCTGGCGGCCGATGGCTGCTCGATCCTCTACATCTCGCACAAGCTTGAGGAGGTTCGCCGCCTGTGCCGCCAGGCCACGATCCTCCGTGGCGGGCGCGTGGTCGGAACGCTCGATCCGCGCGCCAAGAGTGCCCGGGAGATCGCAGCCCTCATGGTCGGCACGGAGGTGGGCGAGGTCCGCTCTGGCCTGCCGCACCAGCCCAGGGGCGAAATGCTCGAAGTGCGCGACCTCTCCATGCCGGCCGGGGGCCTGCACGGTCAGCCGCTTCATTCAATTAACCTCAGCGCCCGCGCCGGCGAGGTGATCGGGATTGCGGGCGTCGCCGGCAACGGGCAGAGCGAGTTCTTCGCGGCTCTCTCGGGCGAGAGAACTGCGAGCCGGCCCGATTCGATCCGCATCGCGGGTAAGAATTGCGGCACTGACGGGATCGACGCCCGTCGCCGTCTGGGGGCGGCTTTCGTTCCCGAGGAAAGGCTCGGCCATGCGGCCGCTCCAACCCACCGGCTCAGCGAGAACACGCTGATTTCGCACGCGACCGCGGAGGTGAGCCGGTCCGGTTTCATCCTGCTCGACGCGGCCCGACGCTTGGCCCAGTCCATCGTACGGGGCTTCGACGTCCGTACCCCGGAGAGCGATCCCCAGGCACGCAAGCTCTCCGGAGGCAACCTGCAGAAATTCGTGATCGGCCGGGAGATCATCCGGCGGCCGAAGCTGCTGGTGGTCGACCAGCCCACCTGGGGCGTGGACGCGGGAGCGGCACGGCTGATCCGCCAGGCTCTTGTGGACCTGGCCAGCGAGGGCAGCGCTGTCGTGGTCATCAGCCAGGACCTGGACGAATTGTTCGAGATCGCCGACAGGATGGCTGTCATCCACCAGGGCCACCTGAGCCCCTTGAGAAATATCGGCGAATGGACCAAGGAGGCGGTTGGCCTGGAAATGCTGGGAGAAGCGCAGGTGCATGGGGCGTCTCATGCGATTTGAGTTGACGCCGCGCGCCTCCATCGCCCCGGGCATGCGCGCTCTCGCCCCCATCCTGGCTTTCGTGACATCCTTCCTGATCGCCGGGATCGTGATCTGGCTCCTCGGCCGCTCCCCTATTGCGGCGTTCGATGTCTATGTGATTCAGCCCCTGAGCGACCCATGGTCGATCCAGGAGCTTCTGGTGAAGGCGACTCCGCTCGCCCTCATCGCCATCGGCTTGTCCTATTGCTTTCGGGCCAATCTCTGGAACATCGGCGCCGAGGGGCAATATGTTGTCGGCGCCGTCCTCGCCAGCTGGCTGGCCTTGCGGACACATGGGACGGACGCAGGCGCCTGGGTGCTTCCGGCGATGATCGTCCTCGGCATCCTGGGCGGCATGGCCTGGGGTCTCATCCCGGCCTTCCTGAAGACCCGGTTTGGGGTCAACGAGATCCTCACCAGCCTCATGCTGGTCTACGTGGCCCAGCTGCTGCTCGATTATCTGGTGCGCGGCCCCTGGCGGGATCCGAAGGGCTTCAACTTCCCGCAATCGGTCACTTTCGATCCCTCCGCCACCCTTCCGACCATCGCCGAGGCCAGCCGGGTCCATTACGGAGCGGTCTTCGCGCTCGTGGCAGTCATCGTGACGGCACTTGTGGTGGGCCGCACCCTGTTCGGCTACCGCCTGAAGCTGACGGGCGACGCACCCCGGGCGGCGCGCTTCGCCGGGTTCAGCGCCAAGAGCACGACGCTTGCGGTCTTCGCCATTTCGGGAGGCCTCGCGGGTCTGGCAGGGATCAGCGAAGTGGCCGGGCAGATCGGTCAGCTCCAGCCCTCCATCTCACCCGGCTACGGATTCACGGCCATCACGGTCGCGTTCCTGGGCCGGCTCAACCCCTTCGGAATCCTGGTGGCGGCGCTCGTCGTCGCCTTGACGTTCATCGGCGGCGAGAGCGCGCAGATCCTGCTCAAGCTGCCGCTCGATCTGACCCAGGCCTTCCAGGGCATTCTGCTCCTATGCGTGCTCTCGGCCGACGCCCTGGTGAGCTACCGCATCCGCATCGTCGGCCGGGGAGGGGGAAAATGACCACGTTCGAGGCCATCCTTCTCACCATCGTCACGGCATCGACGCCGCTCCTCATCGCGGCGCTCGGAGAGCTCGTGACCGAGCGCTCGGGCGTCCTAAATCTCGGTGTCGAGGGCATGATGGCCATGGGAGCTGCATGCAGCTTTGCGGCCGCCGTGACCTTCGACTCGACCCTGCTCGGTGTGGGCGCAGGCATCCTGGCAGGAACTGCCATGGCGACGATCTTCGCCCTGGTGGTCCTCGGCTTCGCGGCGAACCAGGTCGGCTCCGGCCTCGCGCTGACCATCCTCGGTCTCGGCCTCTCGGGCCTCATAGGCGCGCCCTTCGTGGGCGCCCGCCGCAACCCCGTGGAAGCAATCTCCATTCCGGGATTGAGCGACCTGCCAGTGATCGGCCGCCTCTTTTTCGAGCAGGATCTCTTCGTCTATTCGTCGATCCTGCTCACCATTGCGGTCGCGTTCTATCTCGGCCGCACCCGGGCCGGGCTCGTCGTTCGCTCCATCGGCGAGAACCATACGTCGGCCCACGGGCTCGGGCTCCCGGTGCTCCGCACGCGGTTCCTGGCGATCCTGTTCGGAGGCGCCTGCGCCGGGCTCGCAGGGGCCTATCTGGCACTCGTCTATACCCGTTTCTGGTCGCCCGGCATGACGGCGGGGCGCGGATGGATCGCGCTCGCCCTCGTGGTCTTCGCCGCCTGGCGGCCGGGCTGGATCCTGGTCGGTGCCTATATTTTCGGCGCCGCGACCGTCCTCCAGCTCCATGCCCAGGCCGCCCAATTCGGCGTGCCGTCGCAGCTGCTCTCGGCAGTTCCGTACCTGGCGACCATCCTGGCGCTGCTCCTTCTGTCCCTGCGCCACGGCCGCGCCATCGGGGCTCCGGGATCGCTTGGAACACCTTTCGTGCCTGACCGGTGAACAAACCGATGTTATTGTGGGCACGGAGACACTTGCGGGAAATATTCAGACCTGCGACGAAAGCCTGAAAGTCGAAAACCCAGGGGAGCCAACATGTCCTTTCGTACCATCCTCGGCGCAGTCGCGGGCGTAACCGCCCTCGCTCTTGCGGGCAGCGCCGCCGCGCAGGAGAAGCTCAAGATCGGCTTCATCTATGTGGGCCCGGTCGGAGATTACGGCTGGAGCCACCAGCATGACGTGGGCCGCAAGGCCATCGAGAAGGCCTTCGGCGACAAGGTCGAGACCACTTTTGTGGAGAGCGTCCCGGAATCCGATGCGGAGCGTCCCATCGAGCAGCTCGCCCGGACCGGCCACAAGCTGATCTTCACGACCTCCTTCGGCTTCATGGAGCCGACCCTGAAGGTCGCCAAGAAGTACCCGAACGTGAAGTTCGAGCACGCCACAGGCTTCAAGCGGGCGCCGAACGTTTCCACCTACGCGGCCAAGTTCCACGAGGGTCGCTACATCATCGGCCAGATCGCCGCCAAGATGTCCAAGTCCGGTACCATCGGCTATGTGGGCGCCTTCCCGATTCCGGAAGTGGTCTCGGGCATCAACTCCTACTTCCTCGGCGCCCAGTCGGTAAACCCGAACATCAAGATCAAGATCGTCTGGGCCAATTCCTGGTATGATCCGGCGAAGGAAGCCGATGCCGCCAAGGCGCTTCTGGACCAGGGCGTCGACGTGATCGCCCAGCACACCGACAGCCCGGCGCCGCTTCAGGCCGCCGAGGCTCGGGGCAAGTTCGGCTTCGGCCAGGCCTCCGACATGGAGCAGTTCGCCCCCAAGGCGCAGCTCACCGCCATCGTCGACAACTGGTCCGACTACTACGTCGCCCGGACCAAAGCAGTTCTCGACGGCACCTGGAAGTCAGAAGACACCTGGGGCGGCCTCGCGGCCCACATGGTCGTGATGTCTCCCTACAAGAACATGCCCGACGACGTGAAGAAGATGGCCGAGGAGACCGAGGCGGCCATCAAGTCCGGTAAGCTCAACCCCTTCAAATGCCCCGTCGTGAAGCAGGACGGCTCGGAGGTCGAGTGCAAGGGCGGCAGCGCCCTGTCGGACGAGCAGATCCTCAGCATGAACTTCTACGTGAAGGGCATCGACGACAAGCTGCCTCAATAAGGCATTCTGCATGAGCTGGGGCAGCCGGGTAACCGGCTGCCCTTTTATTTTGAGAGGTTTCCGAACCTCGGGGAGAAGGCCATGGCAGAACAGGCAACCATCGTTCCCACGGACCGGGATGTCCTCATCGTCACGGACGTGCAGTACGACTTCCTACCCGGCGGTGCCCTTGCGGTTGCTGGCGGTGACGCCATCATCGAGCCGATCAACCGGCTCGCCAGGGCCTTTCGCCACGTGCTCCTGACGCAGGATTGGCACCCGCCGGGACACACCTCCTTCGCGTCAAGTCATCCGGGGCGTGAGCCGTTCGAGACCGTGGAGCTTTCCTACGGCACCCAGGTTCTGTGGCCGGACCATTGTGTCCAGGGAACGAGAGGCGCGGAATTCTCGGCGGATCTGCGGATCCCCCACGCCCAGCTCGTCATCCGCAAGGGTTACGATCCGGCCATCGACAGCTATTCGGGCTTTCTGGAAGCAGACCGGAAGACCGCCACAGGTCTTGCCGGCTACCTGAAGGAGAGGGGGTTCGAGAGGGTCTTCTGCACGGGCCTCGCGACCGATTTCTGCGTCGCCTGGACGGCGCTGGACGCACAGGCTGCCGGGTTCGATACCTATGTGATCGAGGATGCCTGTCGCGCCATCGACACCAATGGCTCGCTGGAGCGCGCCCTGCACGACCTGAAGAAGGCCGGCGTCCATCTCATCGACAGCACCCAGATCGTGGCGGCCTGACCGTCTGACCCGATCGCGGATGCCCCTCGGCCGGGCTGGCCGTGCCCGGACGCGGCCCGGCCATGCATGCGCGGGATTTGCGAAAGGACAACGAAACCCTTAAGTCATCCGGGATACGCCTTTCGCCTCCGCTCAAGGTTCCGCTACATGGCCGTCGTTCTCGACCTTCTGACCAAGGACAACCGTCCCCGCCACCCGGAAAAGGCGCACCGGCCGGACCAGCCGGTCCAGCAGCGCAAGCCGGACTGGATCCGCGTGAAGGCGCCTGGCTCGCCCAAATGGGCCGAAACCAACCGGATTGTGCGCGAGAACAAGCTCGTCACCGTCTGCGAGGAAGCCGGCTGCCCGAATATCGGCGAATGCTGGGAGAAGAAGCACGCCACCTTCATGATCATGGGCGACACCTGTACGCGGGCCTGCGCCTTCTGCAACGTGAAGACCGGCCTGCCGGAGGCGCTCGATCGCGAGGAGCCCGAAAACGTCGCGAAGGCCGTTGAGAAGCTCGGCCTTGAGCACGTGGTCATCACCTCCGTGGACCGGGACGACCTACCCGATGGCGGCGCGCAGCATTTCGCCGATGTGATCCGGGCCATCCGGGCCCGCTCTCCGAAGACCACTGTCGAGATCCTGACCCCGGATTTCCTGCGTAAGCCCGGCGCCCTCGAGGTCGTGGTCGCGGCAAAGCCCGACGTCTTCAACCACAACCTGGAGACAGTGCCGTCCAAGTATCTGAAGGTGCGGCCCGGTGCGCGCTACTTCCACTCCATCCGCCTGCTTCAGCAGGTGAAGGAGCTCGACCCGACCATCTTCACCAAGTCCGGCATCATGGTCGGCCTCGGCGAGGAGCGGAACGAGGTGCTCCAGCTCATGGACGACCTGCGCTCGGCCGACGTGGATTTCATGACCATCGGCCAATACCTCCAGCCCACGAAGAAGCATCACCCGGTCATCCGCTTCGTCACGCCGGACGAGTTCAAGGCCTACGAAACCACAGCCTATGCCAAGGGGTTCCTTCTCGTATCGGCAACGCCGCTGACGCGCTCCTCCCACCATGCGGGCGAGGACTTCGCCCGTCTCAAGGCGGCCCGATTGGGAACGCCGAAGGGGTAAGGCTCGCGCGATGCGCCGGATCCTCGTCATCGGCTCGCCGGGGGCGGGCAAGACCACGCTGGCGCGGCGCATCGCTGCGGCGCTTGGCCTGCCGCTCGTCCATCTCGACCGGGAATACTGGCGTCCTGGCTGGGTGAAGCCCGCTGATGAAGACTGGGACAGGCAGGCCGCCGACTTGGCGGACCGGCCCGCCTGGGTCATGGACGGAGAATACTTCGACAGCGCCGACCGGCTGCTCGCCCGTGCGACGGCTGTGGTCTGGCTCGACCTGCCCTCCTGGCTCTGCCTGCCGCGTGCTCTGAGGCGGCTTGCCCTCAACTACCGAAAGGAGCGGCCGGACCTGGCGGAGGGCTGCCCGGAATATTTCAACCGGGACTACGTGACCTTCATCGGGGACATCCTCTCCTATCCGTCCCGGCTCCGACCGGGGATCCTCGCCCGCCTCGATGGCCTCAGGCCGGACCAGGACCGTATCGTCCTGCGCTCTTCCCGCGAGGTGAAAACCTTCGCCGACGGTCTGCCGTCCACGATCGCAGAGGCCGCCTGACATGCCTTCGTTCCGCTCGACCCGCCCGGTGAAGCACACGCCGACACAGATGTTCGCCCTCGTCGCCGACGTCGAAAGCTATCCGGAGTTCCTGCCCCTGTGCGAAGACCTGCGCATCATGCGGCGGGCGCAGAGCGGGGAGGGGATCGAGACCCTCGTGGCCATGATGACCGTCGGCTACAAGGCGATCCGGGAGAGCTTCACGAGCCGGGTCGAGCTCGATCATCCGCGCCTGCGGATCGAGGTCGAGTATGTGGACGGGCCGTTCAAGTTTCTAGAGAATCGCTGGACCTTCCGCGAAACCCCGACCGGATCGGACGTGGAATTCTACATCAATTACGAGTTCAAGAGCTTCTCGCTCGGGCTCCTGATGGGTGCGGTCTTCGACAAAGCCTTCCGGAAATTCGCCGAGGCCTTCGAGGAGCGGGCGAACGAGATCTATCGACCGTCCTCTTTGGCCGGCGCCTGATCCTCAAGGGCCCGTTCGAGAAGACCGAGCGCGTCGGTAACGGCACACCGGCGAACCTGTCCCCGTCCACGGTCGCCATAGCGGCGCTCCAAATGAACCGTTTCCCGGTTGATCTGCGCCAGGCCGAAATGGACGAGGCCCACGGGCTTCGTGGCGCTGCCGCCGCCCGGGCCGGCAATGCCCGTGATCGCCACCGCCACCTGGGCATGGGACCGGGCCAATGCTCCTTCAGCCATCGCGCGGGCGACAGGCTCGCTGACGGCGCCATAGGTCTCGATCAGCTCCATAGGCACCCCGATGGCCTCCGCCTTCGCGGCGTTGGAATAGGTTACGAACCCGCGCTCGACCACTGCCGAGGAGCCGGCGATCTCCGTGAGCAGCCCGGCGACAAGGCCGCCCGTGCAGGATTCGGCCGTCGCGATCATCCAACCGCGCTGGGCGTAGGCTGCAATGAGCGTGGCGGCTCGGGGCACCAGGTTGTCGTTCGCATCGGTCATGGAGCCGTCTCCGGCAGGCGGATCGTGGCGGCGGCCTGGGCTGCGAGACCTTCGCCACGGCCCGTAAAACCGAGTTTCTCTGTGGTCGTGGCCTTGAGGGAGACCTGATCGATCCTGATGCCGGCGATCTCGGCAATACGCTGGCGCATGGCCTCCCGATGCGGTCCCAGGCGCGGGCGCTCGCAGAGCAGGGTAGCGTCGAGGTGGTCGAGGATGCCGCCGCGCTGCCGCACCAGCCCCGCTGCGTAGGCAAGGAAGCGGTCCGAGGAGGCACCGCGCCATTGCGGATCGCTGGGCGGGAAATGGGTGCCGATGTCTCCATCCGCCAGTGCGCCGAGAATGGCGTCCGTGAGGGCGTGGAGGATCACGTCGCCGTCCGAATGGGCCAGCACGCCCCGGTCGTGCGGAACGCGGACGCCCCCAAGCCAGACATGGTCGCCCTCCTGGAAGGCGTGGACGTCGAAACCGGTTCCGAGACGGGTCAGATAGGTCATGAATCCCTCGCTCATGCGCCTTTCGGCATCGTGGAAATCGGCATCGTGGGTCAGCTTGACGTTTCGTGGGTCGCCATCGAAGACCCGGACGGGATGTCCTGCCCACTCGACCAGAGCTCCATCGTCCGTGAAGGCATGAAGGCCCGCCGCGGCGGCCTTGCGGTGGGCCTCGAAGAGGGCTCGAAAGGAAAAAACCTGTGGGGTCTGAACCGCCCTCAGGCTTGCCCGGTCTGGTGTCGATGTAACCGTCCGGCACGGTCCGACCATCTTAATCGTGTCCGTGACCGTAATGCCTGGGACGGCCGCCGCGCCTTCTCGAGCTGCCGCAAGGGCACGGTCGATCACGGCTTCGTCGACGAAGGGGCGGGCCGCGTCGTGGACGAGGACGATTTCCGGTGGTGAGGCCTCGAGCGCCTCAAGCCCGCGCCGGACGGAAATCTGGCGTGTCTCTCCTCCTGGCACGGTCAACAGCGGAAGCTCGCCCGCCGGCCCGCTCTCCTGGATCGAGGCCTCGTAGAGGCCCTTGTCGTCCGGGTGGATGACGACGACGATCCGTCGGATGCCAGGGTGGGAGCGGAAGACCTGCAAGGTTCGGGCCAGAACCGAGCGCCCGCCCAGGCGCCGATACTGTTTGGGAAGGCCTTCGCCTGCCCGGGATCCGCGTCCGGCGGCAACGATAAGGGCGGCAACGGGCATGAATTCTCCGTGAAAGCGGCCGTCGAAGGAGCGTCGCGGTCTTACGGCAAATTCGCTCGGAGCCCAAGGCGGATCGCACGCCGCCATGCCGAGCGCGCAACTGGCTTTTCGTCAACGAGCACTTGCATCGACCCCGTTTCTGATTATTCATTGAGCACAATGAGCAGTGAACAAAATTTAGGCGAATCCCTCAGGTTCGGAGCGGTCACGGTCGACGCCCCGGCCGTGCTCGCGCCTTTATCGGGCGTGACCGATGCCGTCTTCCGGCGAATTGCCCGCCGGATGGGAGCTGGCCTTGTCGTCTCCGAGATGGTTGCGTCCGACGAGCTCGTTCAAGGCTCCGCCGAGGCCCGCCTGCGGGCCGAAGGGACGGGTATTGCGCCTCACGTGGTCCAGCTTGCCGGCTGCGAGCCGCGTTGGATGGCTGAGGCCGCCCACGTCGCCCAGGATGCCGGCGCGGACGTGATCGACATCAATATGGGCTGTCCGGCGAAGCGCGTGATCGGCGGCTACGCGGGTTCGGCCCTGATGCGCGACCTCGACCATGCCTGCCGGCTGATCGACGCGACAGTCACGGCCGCCACCGTCCCGGTCACGGTGAAGATGCGGCTCGGCTGGGACCACGCGACTCTCAATGCTCCGGAACTCGCCCGTCGTGCCCAAGAGCTTGGGGCAGTGGCCGTGACGGTCCATGGACGAACCCGGCAGCAGTTCTACAAAGGCGAGGCCGACTGGGACGCGATTGCGGCCGTCTCGGCGGCGGTGAGGATCCCGGTGATCGCCAACGGCGATATCGGCTCCCTCGACGATGCCCGCCGCTGCCTTGCGGCCTCCCGAGCCAATGCCGTGATGATCGGCCGCGCCGCGATGGGGCGGCCCTGGCTGGTTGGACAGGTCGGCGCGGCCCTCCAAGGGCGGACCATCCCCGATCCGGAGCCGGCCATACGAACAGCCGTCGCCCTTGAACACTATGAGGGACTGCTTTCCCTCTATGGCCCGGCTGTCGGCATACGCCATGCGAGAAAGCACCTTGCGGCCTATGCGGACGTTGCCATCGCGTCAGGATTTCACGTCCCGCCGGATCTGCGCCTCGCCCTTGTCACCTCGGACGAGCCGAAGCAGGTGGCCGACATCCTCGGCGCTCTCTACGCCGAACAGGTGCGGGAGGCTGCATGACGGTGAACCCGGGCCTCAACGACCTCATCATGAACGCCCTGCCGCTGCCGGTTCTAACCGTTGCCCCGGACGGGCGGATCCGGCACGCGAACGCGGCAGCGGAGGCCTTCTTCGAGATCGGCCTGCGGGTCATGCAGCGCCAAAGGCTCGCGGACATGGTTCCCTTCGGCTCTCCGGTGACAGGTCTGGTCGAGGATGTCCGGCAGCGAGGCGCGAGCGTCAGCGAGCATCGGGTCGACATCGGCAGTCCAAAGATCGGGGCTGAGCGGATCGTCGACGTCTTTGCGACGCCCCTGGGCGACGATAGCGAGGACGTGGTGGTCATGCTGCAGGAGCGCACCATCGCGGACAAGATGGACCGCCAGCTTACTCATCGCGGTGCGGCGCGCTCGCTGACCGCCCTCGGCGCCATGCTGGCGCATGAAATCAAGAACCCGCTCTCGGGCATCCGCGGCGCCGCACAGCTCCTGGAGCAATCCGCGGCCGAAGAAGACCGGCTGCTCACCCGGCTGATTTGCGACGAGACAGACCGGATCGTGAAGCTGGTCGAGCGGATGGAGCTGTTCGGCGAGGAGCGTCCGGTGGAGCGGGGGCCGATCAATGTCCACGGCGTCCTTGATCATGTGAAGCGTCTGGCCCAGTCCGGCTTCGCGCGGCACATCCGTTTCGTCGAGAACTATGACCCGTCCCTGCCGCCCGTCCTTGGCAATCGGGACCAACTGATCCAGGTCGTCCTTAACTTGGTGAAGAATGCCGCCGAGGCCATCGGCATCGATTCGAGCGACGGGGAGATCGTCCTGACGACGGCGTTCCGTACGGGTGTCAGGCTCCAGGTCCCCGGGGCACGCGAAAAGGTCAGCCTGCCGATCGAGCTGTCGATCAGCGACAACGGCCCGGGTATCCCGGCGGACCTCGCAGCCGATCTCTTCGACCCCTTCGTGACCACGAAGGCTCAGGGCAGCGGCCTCGGCCTTGCGCTGGTCGCCAAGATCGTGGGCGATCATGGCGGCATCGTCGAATGCGATCCGGCGCCACGGCGCACCACTTTCCGAATTCTCCTGCCCATGCATCGCGCCGATGACGGTCGCGAGGCCGATATGTGAGGCCCCTCATGCCCAGCGGACAGATCCTTCTCGCCGACGACGACGCAGCCATCCGGACCGTCCTGAATCAGGCGCTCTCGCGCGCCGGCTACGAGGTCCGCTCGACCAGCAACGCCGCGACGCTATGGCGATGGGTGGCGCAAGGGGAAGGCGACCTGGTGATCACCGACGTGGTCATGCCGGACGAGAACGCCTTCGATCTCCTGCCGCGCATCAAGAAGCTGCGGCCGGACCTGCCGATCATCGTCATGAGCGCGCAGAATACCTTCATGACCGCCATCAAGGCCTCGGAGCGCGGCGCCTACGAATACCTGCCGAAGCCCTTCGATCTAAAGGAACTCGTGGCTGTGGTCGGTCGGGCCCTGGCCCGCCCGCGGACCGCCCTCTCGGCTCAGCCCGTGGCGGAGGAGGGCGAGATTCCCCTGGTCGGCCGTTCCCAGGCCATGCAGGACATCTACCGCGCCCTGGCCCGGCTGATGCCCACGGACCTCACGGTGATGATCACGGGCGAATCCGGCACCGGCAAGGAACTCGTGGCCCGTGCCCTCCACGATTACGGCAAGCGGCGCCAGGGGCCCTTTGTGGCCGTGAACATGGCGGCGATCCCGCGGGAGTTGATCGAGTCCGATCTGTTCGGCCACGAGAAGGGGGCCTTTACGGGGGCGACCTCCCGCAGCACCGGACGGTTCGAGCAGGCGGAAGGCGGCACCCTGTTTCTCGACGAGATCGGCGACATGCCCATGGAGGCTCAGACCCGCCTTCTGCGGGTCCTCCAGCAGGGTGAGTACACTACGGTGGGCGGTCGGATCCCGATCAAGACCAACGTCCGGATCGTCGCGGCCACCAACAAGGACCTCCGGGTCCTGATCCAGCAGGGGCTTTTCCGGGAGGATCTGTTCTTCCGCCTCAACGTGGTGCCTCTGCGGCTGCCGCCCCTGCGCGAGCGGGTCGAGGACATTCCCGACCTGACCCGCCACTTCTTCGCTCTCGTCGAACGGGAGGGCCTGTCGCGCAAGCAGCTCGATCCAGACGCCATGGACCGGCTCAAGCGCTATCGCTGGCCGGGCAATGTGCGCGAGCTCGAGAACCTGATTCGCCGGCTTGCGGCCCTTTACCCCCAGGATACGATCACCGGGGCGATCATCGAGGCGGAACTGGATGCCCAGCCACTTCCCATGCCGCAGGCGGCCGGGAAGGTGGCTGCCCATGCCGAAGCCGCGGAGGGGCTTTCGGACGCAGTGGAGCGGCACCTTGTCGAATATTTCGCGAACTTTAAGGACACGCTGCCGCCACCCGGGCTTTATCACCGGGTCCTGCGAGAGATCGAAGGGCCGCTGATCGGGGCCGCGCTGGCGGCGACCCGGGGCAACCAGATCCGGGCGGCCGAGCTCCTCGGAGTGAATCGCAATACGCTGCGGAAGAAGGTCCGGGACCTCGATCTCCAGGTGATCCGATCCGCCGGGCGGTGAGGCCGTCGACCTCCCCCTTTCGGATGTAATAATTTGACCACAGTGTTGTGTTGGTGCATCACCCAACAGGATGGCGTGCGGTTCGATGCGCCTCATTAGCGGGGCACCAGTCTTGATACGCCAGGACAATCAGGCACAGCGACAGACGACCGACGCGGTCCAGCGCAGCCTCGGCTGGCTGGGCCCAACGGCCGTTCTGCTCGCCCTGACCTCCGCGCTTACAACGTTCCTGGTTCTGGCCGGCCTGACTCCGATTGCGCCGACCCATTACGTGGTCATCTGGGTCTTCATCCTGAACGGCGTCCTGATTCTCCTGCTTCTGGGGATCGTCGCCTGGCAGACCAAGCGCCTGATGCGCGAGCGCCGGGCCGGGGCGGCCGCCGCCGGCCTCCACGTGAGGATCGTCGGGCTTTTCAGTCTTGTGGCAGTGCTACCCGCGATCCTGGTCGCGGCCGTCGCGACCGTGACTCTGGAGAGGGGCCTCGATCCCTGGTTCACGGGTTCGATTAAGAACCTGATGATCAATACCGTCGAGATTGCGCGGTCCTATCGCGAGCTGCAATGCCGGACGCTCGCCCGCGAGACACAGCTGATGGCTGCCGACCTGAACCGGGCCAAGGTTCTCTACGATGCCGACCGTAAGGTATTCCGAGATTTCATGAATTCCCGCGCGGTCTTTCTTGGTTTCCCGCTGGTCGAACTGCTTGAGCCCGACGGAACCGTGGTCGAGAAGCTCCAGGCGAGACCCATCGAGGGAGCGCAGCCCCCGACTCCGGAGGATCTTCGCGACGCGAGCGAGGAGGCCCTGTGTCTGGGGCCACGCAGCGGCAACGTCTTCCGCTCCATCCTGAAGCTACCGGCCCATGGGGGGCGCATTCTCTACGTGGCTCGGGAAGTGGATCCCCGGGCCGTCGAGTTTCCACCGGTCGCCGAGGCCGGGGTCGCTTTCTATGAGGCCCTCGAACAGAAGAAGGTGGGCATCCAGGTGGCTTTCGCGTCGATGTTCGCACTGATCGCGCTCATCGTGCTCCTGTCGGCGATCTGGTTCGGGCTGAACTTCGCCAATAAGCTCGTCGCGCCAATCCGCCGCCTTATCCATGCGACCGATCAGGTGGCGAGCGGCAACTTCTACGTTCAGGTTCCGATCCGGCGCGGGGAGGGGGATCTCGCCCATCTCGGCGAGACCTTCAACAAGATGACTTCGGAGCTGCGCCATCAGCATGACGGGCTGACGGCGGCCAGCGAGCTGATCGACCGCCGCCGACGCTTCACCGAGGCTGTGCTGGGCGGCGTGTCGGCGGGCGTCATCAGCATCGACGCACAGGGGCGCATCACCATCGTCAATCCATCCACCGAGGCCCTCCTCTCGGCTTCCGCCGAGGAGCTGCTCGGACGTCCCCTCACGGAGGTGCTTCCGGAAGTGGCCGACCTCGTGGAGGAAATGCAGCATGGGCGCCACCGCCTCATGCAGCGGCAGATCCAGGTCACGCGCAAGGGCAAGGAGCGCACCATCGACGTGCGCGTCACGGGTGAGAACGTGCGCAGCGAGGAGCGCGAGCTTGTCGTGACCCTCGACGACATCACGGATCTGGTTTCGGCGCAGCGCACCTCCGCCTGGGCAGACGTGGCGCGCCGGATTGCCCACGAGATCAAGAACCCTCTCACGCCGATCCAGCTTTCGGCGGAGCGCATTCGCAGGAAATATGGGAAGGTCATCACCACCGACCGGGAAGTGTTCGACCAGTGCACGGCCACCATCGTGCGGCAAGTGGACGACATCAAGCGCATGGTGGACGAGTTCTCGTCCTTCGCGCGGATGCCGAAGCCGAGCATCGGCGAGGAGGATCTTGCCGAGACCATCCGCCAGGTGGTCTTCATGATGCGCATCGCGCATCCGGAAATCCAATTCTCGGACGATTTTCCGAAGGGACCCGTCGTGGCGCCGTTCGACCGGCGGCTCCTGTCGCAAGCGGCTACGAACATCGTCAAGAATGCCACGGAGGCAATCGCCGCCGTTCCCGAGGAAGAGCGCGGCCAGGGCCGCATTTCAGTAGTGCTGGACGATACCCACCCCACCTACCTGATCCTCGCGGTGACGGACAACGGTAAGGGGTTTCCGGCCGAGGGAAGGCAACGGCTCCTGGAGCCCTACATGACCACCCGTGAGGGTGGGACGGGGTTGGGTCTTCCCATCGTGGCGAAGATTCTGGAGGAACACGGCGGGGGCATGGACCTCGTCGACAACCCGCATGGACGCGGCGGGCAGGTCAGAATGTGGATACCAAAGACGAAACATGTTGCATCGGAAGAGACTTCGGTTGGTTCCGCGAAAAGCGACTTCCGGGGGGCTAGCCTATGAGTGCTGATATTCTTGTTGTTGATGACGAAGCCGATATTCGCGATCTCGTAGCCGGCATCCTCGAGGACGAGGGGCATCGGACCCGCACGGCCGGGTCCTCGGACGAAGCGCTGGCCTCCATCGAGGCGCGGCGTCCGCACCTCGTATTCCTGGACATCTGGCTTCAGGGCAGCCGCCTCGACGGTCTCCAGGTGCTGGAGATCGTCAAGCAGCATCATCCCGATCTGCCTGTCGTGATGATTTCAGGCCACGGAAACATCGAGACCGCCGTCTCGGCCATCAAGAGCGGCGCCTATGATTTTATCGAGAAGCCGTTCAAGGCCGACAGGCTCGTCCTCGTGGCAGAGCGGGCCCTGGAGGCCTCGCGCCTCAAGCGCGAGGTGCGCGACCTTCGTGCGCGCTCGGTCCAGGCAAGCCGCATCGCCGGGCGCTCGGTCGCCATCAACCAGCTGCGCCAATCCGTGGAGCGTGCTGCCCCGACCAATGCGCGCATTCTCGTCACCGGCGCGCCCGGATCCGGCAAGGAGCTGACGGCGCGGACGATTCACGGCCTCTCGACCCGTGCCAACGGCCCGTTCGTCGTCCTCTCGGCCGCGACTATCACGCCCGAGACCATGGAGGCGGAACTCTTCGGCACGGAAGGTGAAGATGGCCGCGGACGGCGAGTTGGCGCTCTCGAAGAGGCCCATGGCGGGACGCTCTATATCGACGAGATCGCCGACATGCCCCGCGAGACGCAGAGCCGTATCCTGCGCGTGCTCGTGGACCAGAATTTTCAGCGGGTTGGGGGCACCACGCGGGTCCATGTGGATGTGCGCATCATCTCCTCGTCGAGCCGGGACCTTCCCGCAGAGATCGCCGCCGGGCGGTTCAGGGAAGACCTGTTCCACCGCCTCGGCGTGGTCCCGATCCGGGTGCCGTCACTTGCCGAGCGGCGCGAGGACGTGCCGGAGTTGATCGAGTTCTTCATGGACCAGATCTCGGCCGCGACCGGCCTGCCCAAGCGCCGAATCGCCGACGACGCCATGGCGGTCCTCCAGTCGCATGACTGGCCCGGAAACGTTCGCCAGCTGCGCAACAATGTCGAGCGCCTGATGATTCTCACGTCCGGCGACCCGGAGGCGGCAGTCACGGCGGACATGCTGCCCTCGGAGATCGGGACCCTGGTTCCATCGACGCCGGGTGGGGCAGGGGGCGAGAAGCTGATGAGCCTGCCCTTGAGGGAGGCTCGCGAGATCTTCGAGCGGGAATATCTTCTTGCTCAGATTGCGCGATTCAGCGGCAATATCTCCCGGACGGCCGAATTCATCGGCATGGAGCGCTCCGCCCTCCACCGCAAGCTGAAGTCACTCGGGATTGGCGGATAGGCCACGGTCCACGGGAAATTATACCGGGATGCGAGATAAGAAGAGGAAGGCCTCTTGCTTAACCTTATGGTTCGCCCTGTAATAAGCGGGCCGGTCGACCACCGCCCCCGGGCGGACAATCATATAGTGGCGGCCCTATAGCCAAGATCGGCGGCGACGGGCTGGCGAGGCAACTTCAATGGCGGGCGATCGCACGCAGAACCTTCAGGACACCTTCCTCAACTACGTCCGGAAGAACAAAATTCCTCTCACGATCTTCCTCGTGAATGGCGTGAAGCTCCAGGGCGTAGTGACCTGGTTCGACAATTTCTGCGTTCTTCTGCGCAGGGATGGGCATTCTCAGCTGGTGTACAAACACGCCATCTCCACAATTATGCCGGGACAGCCTGTTCAACTCTTCGATCAGATCGACGAGGCCAGCGAAAAGGCATGAGGTGACGGAACCCCTCACTCCGGGTGAACAGCGTCTGGCGCAGCTCGCCGAACCTGAGAAAGAGGTTGCGGCGGGCACACGCACCCTTGTCGTCGGCCCTTATCTGACCCGGCGGCGGCGGTTTTCGGTTGGCGCCGAATCCGCCACGTCGGAAAGCAATCCCCGTCCCGTGGAGGCGCGGCTCGACGAAGCCACCGGCCTCGCGGGCGCCATCGATCTCCAGATCGTCGATTCCCTCATCGCGCCACTCTCGGCCCCCAGGCCTGCGACCTATATCGGAAGCGGCAAGGTCGAGGAATTTGCAGGGCTGATCAAGGCCGAGGGCATCGGTCTCGTGGTGATGGATTGCGCGCTCAGTCCCGTCCAGCAGCGCAATCTCGAAAAGGCCTGGGGCGCCAAGGTGATCGACCGGACGGGCCTCATTCTCGAGATCTTCGGGCGTCGCGCCCGCACGAAGGAAGGTACGCTCCAGGTCGAGTTGGCACACCTCTCCTACCAGAAGGGCCGGCTCGTCCGGTCCTGGACCCACCTGGAGCGCCAGCGCGGCGGCTTCGGCTTCCTGGGTGGCCCTGGCGAGACCCAGATCGAAGCTGACCGCCGCATGATCCAGGAGCGCATGAGCCGGATCGAGCGGGAGCTGGAGACGGTCGTAAAGACCCGTTCTCTCCATCGGGCCAGCCGGCGGCGGGTGCCTTATCCCATCGTGGCCCTCGTCGGCTACACCAATGCCGGAAAGTCGACCCTGTTCAACCGGCTCACGGAGGCCGAGGTCATGGCCGAGAACATGCTGTTCGCGACCCTCGACCCGACCTCGCGAGCCATCGACCTGCCCCACGGTGAAAAGGCGATTCTCTCCGATACGGTCGGCTTCATCTCGGACCTGCCGACCATGCTGGTCGCGGCGTTCCGGGCGACGCTTGAGGATGTGATCGAGGCGGACATCCTGCTCCATGTCCGCGATGTCTCGCATGGGGAAACCGAAGCCCAGGCGGAAGACGTCTCCCTCGTGCTCAGAGAACTGGGAATCGACCCCGACGATACGCGGCGCATAATCGAGGTCTGGAACAAGGCGGACTTACTCTCTGCCGAGGATCGTCAGCGGCTCGGGACAACCTCCCTGCGGACCCGGGAGGAGGGGAGGCCGATCCTGATCTCGGCCCTCACGGGGGAGGGTATTTCAGAGCTGCTCACGGCCATCGAGGAGCATCTCGCAGCCGGACGGTCGAGCTACGAGGTGGATGTGCCGCCGGAGGACGGGCAGGGGCTCGCCTGGCTTCACGAGAACACGGAGATTCTCGACCGGCGGACCACGGAGACCGGCCATTCGATCCTTCAGGTCAGGCTCGTGGCCGGGAAGGAGCCCCGTTTCCTGAACCGCTTCCCTCAAGCCAAAGTCTTATGACCCACCGGGAGCGCGCTCCCGGTTCTTGGCCGCCACCCACAGGGCTTCCATCTCGTCCAGACTCGCATCGTCGAGGGACCTTCCCTGCTCCTGAAGGGACGTCTCGATGGCGCTGAAGCGGCGCTCGAACTTCGCATTGGTGTGCCGCAGAGCCGTTTCCGGATCGACTCCATAATGCCGTGCGAGGTTCGCGACCGCGAAGATGAGGTCGCCGATCTCGTCTTCGATGCGATCAGGCTGGCCGGTCTCTGCGGCCTCCTTCACCTCATCCAACTCCTCATGGATCTTGTCGATCACCTGGGCGGCATCCGGCCAGTCGAAACCTACCTTCGCGGCTTTGGCCGTCAGTTTCTGAGCCCGCGTAAGGGCGGGCAGGGGAGCCGGAATGCCGCCGAGAAATCCCTTGCCGCCTTCATCGGAAGGCAAGCCCAGCCGCTCACGTTCCGCCCTCCTCTCGGCCTTTTCTTCGTGCTTGATGTCGTCCCAAAGAGCCTTGACTTCATCCGGGCTCAGGTCTCGGGCATTGCCGAACACATGAGGGTGGCGCCGTATCAGCTTGCGCGTGATAGCTTCGACCACGTCCGGGAATGCAAACGCGCCCTGCTCCTCGGCCATGCGGGCATGGAAGACCACCTGAAGCAGCAGATCGCCCAATTCCTCCTTCAGGTCGCCGAGATCCCCGCGCTCGATTGCGTCGACGACTTCATAGGCTTCCTCGAGCGTATAGGGCGTGATCGACGCGAAGGTCTGCTCCAGGTCCCAGGGGCACCCGCTCCCCGGTGTCCGCAGGGCCGCCATGATGGCGAGAAGACCGGAAATGTCCCGGGAAGGCTTCATGGGCTGATCCATCGATCACTTTTGCTTCTGAAAGGATGGCAAGCCATAGCGGCAGATCTCGGCACCGGCTAGGCCCGCGCTCGTGGCTGGTCACCGGCGCGCTCGCATGGCCAGCCGCTTGGTCAGAAGCCTGATCTGTCCGCCGCCGAGCGTAATGATGAGGATCCCACACAGGGCGAGGGCAGTGCCGATTGCCATCCGCAGGTCGAAACGATCCCCCGTGACGAGAATGCCAAGGATCACGGTCATCAACGGGTTCATGATGAGCAGCGGGGCAACGAGATTTGCCGGGTATTTCCGGATGAGGTCGTAATAGATCGTGTGGCCGAGGAGTGAGACCACCAGAGCCGAGAACAGCACCGCCATCACGAACGGCCAGCCCGCATGGACTGCCTGGGTGATCTGTCCCGTTTCGAAGCTGGCCGAGAGGATTGCCAGAGGCAGGGCCGAGGCTACGCCCACCCAGGCCTGGAACTGCAGGGGCTTCACGCCTGTGATCTGCTTCATCATCACGGCCGCCAGCGATCCCACGGAGGCGGAACCGAGGACCAGGAGCAAGCCACCGGAGATCGGAAAGCGCTCGCCCGGATGCCACATCACGATCAGTCCACCGACAAAGGTCAGGGCGATACCAATGCCCCGCTTCCATTGAATGCGCTCTCCTAGAACCGCAACTGACAGCAGCGCGGTTATCGGCAGGGCGAGTTGGCTAACGACGGCGGCACTCGACGGTGTCGCTGTCTTGATGCCGAGAAAGAACAGGGCAAAGCCGCCTCCGCCCATGAGAAAACCCACGAGAGCCATGCGCCAGCGGGGTCGTGGGACGGGCAACAGCCACGGCACCGTGACGAGAGCGACGATTCCATACCGTATCGCTGCATAGAACAGGGGCGGGATCTCCATTCCCGACACCACGATCTTGCTGACGATGGTATGCGTCGCCCAAGTCAGGCAGACCAGAAGCATCAAGGTGAAGTCGCGAAGGGTCATGGTGTTGCTTATGGTCTCGTTTCGCCATGGGGATCAACCGTCGTCGAACGACGGGCAGCTATGCTGTTGAGGTCAGTTTCGTTCCGTCATTTCGCCGCGAAGCCAGCGCTCGAGGACCGCGACGATGTAGTCCTGCTCCTGAACCGGAAGGGAATGCCCGCGCCGGATCCCGTGCCACTTCTCCAGGCAGGAGCGGCAGCAGGTGGCGGTCGCATGCTGGGCGATGAAGACCGGATGACCACGAAACGGCGTCTGCTTCCCGTCGCGCTCAGGTTTGGCCGGCGCAAGACGCTTGCCGATGAAGTCACGGGCATGGTCGAGGACGCGATCGAGCCCTTTCTCAGCGAGATAGGTTTGCTCCTTCGGACCAAGGTGAAACCGACGCCGGAAAGGCGATTTCTTCAGTTCGTCAAAGAGTTGATCAACGTTCTTCACGCGCAACTTCCTTTTCCGTTCGCCGAGACGGGTCGAGATCCTGCATGCGCGACCTATAAACGTGCAGATGAGATATCATGCCGTTCAGGGCAGGCGAGGGCGAAGCTATCTTCTCCCCCTCCTCCTTTCGATAAACTTGCCCGCCGCTGCAATTGCGTCCGACCAGATTCCCTTGCCGCCTCCACGGCCAGCCGAAGGAATGCCAGCCCCGGCAGCGCCGCTGGCTCCTCAACTGCCTCAAGTTTCCGAGCCTCATTCCGACCCCTCAGCAGCTACACAAGCCTGTCCTGAGCGTTTGCGGAAGGCAGGTTTCGTTCTGGAAGAGGTGGAAACGCCGCAAACGGAGAACGAATTGTGCCGGATCGAGGCTCCGGTCCGCCTGCTGTCGGTTCCCGTGGCGCTTCGATCCGAACGGAGCGTCACACTCAAGGAAAAGCCCATCCTGGCCTGCGAGTTTGCCGAGAGCTTCGGCCGTTGGCTCGGCGATCTGGCGGCTCCGACAGTGGCAGGAGGCCTGGGCGCGGACCTCGCTGCAGTTCGGACAGGGCCGGGGTTCGAATGCCGCAACCGCAATCGAGCAGCATCAGGCAAGCTGTCCGCCCATGCCGCAGGCCTCGCCATCGATATAGCCGGCTTCGATCTGGCGGACGGGGCGAAGCTTGGCATCAAGCCCGGTGACGACGCCACCCACACGAGTGTCGTGGCAGCCTTGCGGAAGGCCGCCTGTGGCTGGTTCACGACGATCCTCGGTCCAGGCTCCGATCCGTCGCACGCGGATCACCTGCACGTGGACATTCAAAAGCACGGCTCCAGCGACCGTTATCGAATCTGCGAGTAACCGTCAGCCAATTTCATCGCGGGCTGCATGAACGGGAGGGGAGCGCGCTTCCCCGAATATCAAATTCGCATAAGATATATTATGGAACTTAAATTGGGAGGCGGGCATAGGCAGATCGTTACCTGATCCAGGCCCTGGCCCTGAGCCATCGTTCGGCCGGTCCCGCGACTACGGTCGTCAGAACCACGATGGCCGCGCCGAGGCAGAGAGATAGCGACGGAACTTCTCCGAAGTACAGCCAGCCTGCGAAGCCTGAGAAGATGATCGACAGGTATCCTATGGGGGCCAGGAGCCGCGCCTCCTGCTTCTGGTACGCTTGGAGCCAGCAATATTGCCCCAGCTGCGCCAGGACGCCGACGAGGATGATGTTCGGTGCTTCGGTCCAGGGTATCGGTCTCCAGACAATAGCGGCCGGGATCGAGGTCAAAATGGTCAGGCCGACCGTATAGAACAGCATGAGCACCACGGTATTCTCCCCGGCAAGGCGCCTGGTCTGGACCACGGCAAGCGAGCCGAAGAAAACCGATCCGAAAGCTGCGACCAGCCCTAAATTCCATGGGATTGCATCTGGGCGCACCATGATGACGACGCCGGCGAAACCAAGCGCCGCAAGCACATAGCGGACCCGGCTGACGCTCTCACCGAGCATGAGCGCGGCCATCGCCAGCAGCACGAGGGGCCGGGTGAAACCGATTGCCGTCACCAGCGCGAGAGGAAGAGCCGCAAAGGCGGCAAAGTTGAACGTCAGGGCGATTGAATTGAACCCGATCCGTGCCAGGTGGCCGCGAATATTCGACAGGTTCGTCAGCTTGGCACGGTGACGCCAAACGAGCGGCGCGACCGAGATGAAGCCGACAAGCGAGCGTAGAAATACGAGCTGGACGGCCGGATAGGTTTCTCCCTCGGCCTTGACGATGGCCTGCATCGTCGTGACCAGGACCATATCCAGCAGAAGCCATCCTGTGCTTTTCCAGAGAGGCACAGGAGACTGAGATCGAGCGGCGTCTAGCTCAGCTGACATGCTCTTTTGAGGCGGGCTGAACCAGGTTCGCCAGGAGGCGGAATGCGCCCGGAACCAGTTTGTCCAGTTGGTGATGCAGCACGAGCGCCACGTGGGTATGGCGGCCCCGCCCGATCGGGGCCGAGAGCAGCGCGCCTTTGAGCGGATTCTCGCCCGGGTCGTTCAAGGCGATCAACTCCTCATAGGCAGGGTCATAGTCCGCAGCGAAATAAAGTCCCCTCTCCTTGTCCCAGCCATCCCAATCCGCAGCCGCGATTTGGTTGGGATATCGAAGCAGAGGATGATCCGGCTTTAGTACCGTTACCGGTGCCGCGGGGTCGGTCACGCGCCACCGAAGAGACGGCGATCCGATTTTCAGGTGGCGTGGCGGCGTATGGTCGGGATCCCAGCCGTCGGTCGGGCGGTGATAGAGAGTCACCAGATGGCCGCCCTCCTCCACGAACCGATGCAAGCGCTCCGTCGCGGCCTGAAGATCGCGCCTGAGCCCGAAGGCGAAGAGACCGATGACGATGGTCGTGAATTCCGAGAGAGAACCCGTCTTCAGCTCGGCCTCTCCGAGATCCGTCACATTGAGGCCGAGGCGGCGCATATGAGCACCGACATTGTCGCTTCCGCCTCCCACATAGCCGATGCGGGCATTGGCGGGCAAAGCCACATCGAGCGTCAGGATCTTAAGCTCCGTCGGGGCAATGAAAGGCGCCGGCCGGATATGAGGATACGACACGATCTCGACACGGCTTGCCGGTCTACCGTCAATGATCGGAACGAGCGTCGAAATCCCGGTCGGAGCCTGTGGAGGCGGCGTGACGATCCAGTTGCCTTTCTCCCCCGGTTGGACTTCCCACTCTTCCGGCGCCAGCCACCCGGTCGGACCTGCCCCAACGGCCCGAACCTGGATTCCTGTGGAGGCCTCGCCTGAACGGATGATCGCCATGGCAGGTTCGAGCGTCAGAGACTGCGCAGGACCTATCGCCAGAGGGACCTCAGGATCCATGTCGACCGTGATGGAGCGGTCCCCTGCCCTCCCCGAAACACGAAGTCCAACGGGTCCGTTGCCGCCCAAGGAATCGAAGGCCTCGGCGTAGTTGCCCGTATGGGGTGCCGAGGCTGGAATTCTGATCGCATACTGGACGTGCCCGGCCTTTTCGGTGACGACCGAGCAATCCATACCCTCTTGAAGGCGTGGCTTGACTGTGGCGTCCACAAGGCCAGGCTCATTCATATGAACGTCCAGGGTCACCTCCGCGCCCGGATGGGAAGACCCTGTGAAAACGGCTCGCACCCTGTCGGCTTTCGCTTCGAAGAGAGCCGCATCGATCTCCCGCAGCTTGCGATCCAGCCGGTGGCCGAACCGTTCGAAAGCGTGCAGGTCCAAGCCTTTCTTCGCATCCTCGATCCGCCCGGCGGCCTGAATAAGGCTCCCGCTGATCTTCCTACGGTCTGGAAAGTCCGATCTGGCAGTATCAATATGTTCCTGCGCCTCCCGCAGGGCTGCTGCCACATCCGCGGCCACGCCCAACTCGGCAAGGTCGGCCAGGGTTGCAGGAAGATGCTCCCGGATATCCTTCTCGCGTTCGGAAGAACCACTCGCCCGGAGCTTCAGGTGAAGCTCCCACCGGTCGCTCGGATCGTCGCGCCATAGCCCCATGCCTTGGGAGGCATGCGCGGCGCGAGACCACTCGCCGAGCTGCCGATACGCCAGGCCCGTCACTTCATCGCGCCCATCTGTCTCGATGCGAAGGGTGACGGGCGGTGGCGGCACCTCGTCGTCATAGGCGTAGCCTGCTCCCGACCATGCCGGAAGGTAGAATTTTGAAACGTGCCAGGGCCGAAGGCCCAACGCGCCGTGCTCCGGAAACGCCGAGGGATCAGCGGCCAGCATGAAGGCTCTCTCGGCCGCTCGTGTCATCGCGCGGTGGTGGCCATGTTGCCCCGGCACATCCAGGAAGGTCGGAATGACGATGTCGGGCCGGTACTGCCGATAGGCCCGGACAAGCCGCTCGACGATGCGCTCTTCACCCCATCGCCGGAGCGTGTCGTCCCCGTCTTTCGAGAAGCCGAAATCGTGGACTGGATCGTCCGGCCCATGACCGAGCCACGCCACATCGGCATCAATCCGTCGCGCCGCCTCCTCCATTTCGGCGGTCCTGAGCACGCCGAGGGCCCCTCCCCGCTCCGGGCCGAGAGCGTTCTGGCCGCCCTCCCCTCGTGTGGAGCACGCCACGACGATGCGCATCCCATAGGCGAACCTCAAGGCTGCGAGCAGGCCGTTGGCCTCGTCATCCGGGTGCGCTCCCGTGTTCATAACAGTCAGGACGGATGACAGACGGCTTAACGCACGATGCAGGCGGACAAGTGCCGGCTGGTGGACGGCTCGGGCAAGACGGGTGTGGTCATCCAACAAGGGAGGTTTCCTCCTGCGACAGGTCCCGCTGGGCCGCTTGGGCGGTGTCGAGACGAGGCGTCATTGCTTCCAGGATCGGCAAGGCAGCGGCACCGAGTGCAGCCGTAAGCCGCCCCGTCCGCCCGTGGATCAGGCGTGCCTCGTTCCGGTTTCGGCGGCGCGCGACCGACAGGGGCAAGGGCTGCATCGCTTGAGTTAAGTCGTCGAGAAGCCCCGGCGGAAGGGCACCACCGAGCACGACAGCTTCGGGATCGAAGAGATTTTCCAACATGGCGACCTGGGGGGCCAGATATCCGGCCGCTTCTTGAGTCCACGCCTCGATGACGGGATGCCCCTCGCGGTGAAGCTGTTCGAGGCGCACGTAATCGGGAGCCTCGACTCCCGCCTCGGACAACCTCTCGTCGAGAGCATGGACAGACGCATAGGCCTCGAGGCAACCGTGCTGGCCGCACGAGCAGAGGCGTCCGCCCTTCTCGACCAGCACGTGGCCGATTTCGCCAGCATTGCCATTCGCCCCGCGATAGGGGCGTCCATCGATCATAATGCCCAGGCCCAGCCCCTGGCCGAAATAGATCAGGCAGAAGTTCTTCAAATCTTTGGCCGCGCCGTGAAGGCGCTCGCCTACCGCTGCGGCCGTAGCGTCATTCTCGATGGTGACGGGCGCTCCCAACATGTGCCCGATTCGGGAGGCCGCGTCGAAATCGAGCCATCCCGACAGCGTCGTCGGCCCAACAGACGTCATTCCCTCGACATTGAACGGGCCTGGCATCACGACCCCGATACCAAGGAGCTGCGGCGCGGAAGGCTTGAGCTGCGCCTGCGCGGCTTCGATCTCGGCCCTGATGACCGGGAGCACAGCGTCGGGATCATTTCTCTGAAGCGGCACCGTCCGCTGTGCGCGGACGCGACCTCCAATATCCACCAGAAGCGTGGAGATGTGGTCCGCAGCAATCTCGACCCCTGCCGTCATGCCGCCATCTGGGTTGACGGCGAACTGAATCGGCGGCTGGCCGCGCCCTGCCCTTAGCCGGCCGGTTCGGATGAGCAGCCCGTCGGCAACGAGCTCCTCGACGATGTTGGAGACCGCCTGCGTGCTCAAATGGGCGTGACGCGAAATCTCCATGCGTCCCAAGGGCCCGAGCTGGCGCACAACGTCCAGCACCACACGCCGGTTATGGGACCGGTTGCGCTCCGGATTGCTTCCAATGGTCGACCGTGCTCCGGACTTGGATTTCGTCGGCATCTCCAACACCCCACTTTGCAACGATGACCCGGCGCAATGAATAACTCAAGTGGATTATCTTATTGACAGACGCTTAACTCTGGGGAAGCCTTGGGGCCGGAACGGTCCTGAAGGCCGCCATCCGTGAAAATTCGGCGCCTCGCGCCAGAATAAGGGAGAGGGATATGCGTTTTCGTCACCTGCTTGCGAGCGTCGCCATCGGCTTCGCTACACTGGCCACGACCGGCGCCAAGGCCGTCGAAATCGAGTACTGGCAGTACGTTTTCGACACCCGCGTCAAGGCGATGAACCAGCTGATCGCCAAGTTCCAGGAGGCCAATCCGGATATCAAGGTCAAGCAGACCACCTTCCCTTACGCGGACTACCAGACGAAGGTGGCCGCCGCGATCCTGGCTGGCCAGGGCCCGGACGTGGTGCAGCTCTTCTACGGATGGACCGACAACTTCATCGCCGGAAAGATGATCCGGCCTCTGCGCGCAGAGGCGTTCCCGGCGGCAGATATCGAGCGCGATTTCTTCCCGATCGTGAAGGCAATGAAGCGCGGGAACGACTATTACGGCCTTCCGACCGCCGTGCGTTCCCTGGCTCTCTTCTACAACAAGAAAGCCTTCAAGGATGCGGGTCTCGATCCCAACAACCCGCCCAAGAACCTCGACGAACTCGTCGCCGCAGCCGAGAAAACGACCAAGCGCGATGGCAGCGGCAACATCGTTTCGGCCGGCATCACCCTCGACATGGCCGGACAGGATCACCAATGGTGGCGCGAGGTGCTCGTTCGCCAGTTCGGAGGCACGCCCTACACGGATGAGGATACAAAGGTCACCTATAACGACGATGCTGGCCTGAAGGCGCTCACCTTCTATACGGACCTCCAGAAGAAGCATAAGGTCGGCCAAGTCGGCTTCATGGATGAAGGGCAGGCTGCCTTCCGCGCTGGCCTCGCGGCCATGACCATCGACGGAACCTTCCGCCTTGGCTCGTTCAACACGATTAAGGGCTTCGAGTGGGGCGTGACCGAGCTTCCGGCAAATGCCGAGGGCCTGCGCAGCAACTACGCCAGCTACTTTGCCAACGCGATCACCACGAAGGCCGAGGGCGAGAAGCTCGCTGCCGCCGAGAAGTTCCTCGCCTATGTTTCCTCGCCCGAAGCCATGAAGATCTGGTTGGAGGTTGTGGGCGAACTGCCGGCGCGCCGTGCTGCTGCTCTGACGCCTGAAAACACCGGGCACCCAATCTATGGTCCGTTCCTCAAGGGCCTGGACTATGCCCACACTACGCTGTTCAAGGACGAGGCCGCCCAGCGGCAGGTCGCCATCGACATGGTCAATCGCGTCCTGATCAATGGTGACGACCCGAAGGCGTCTCTTGCCAAGGCCGCTCAAGACGAGCAGGCGATCATCGATCGCGTCAAGCGCTAAGACAAGCCCGCGAGGATCGTACCGATGTCCGCTGTCACACATCGAGAGGCCGCCCCAGGCGGCCTCTGGTCAAGGATGAGCCTCGGCCAGAAGCAGGTGATATGGGCTTGGGGGTTCCTCGCGGTTCCGCTCGTCTTCTATGCGGTGATCCGCTTCTGGCCGACTTTCCAGGCCTTCTATCTCTCGGTCACGGACTGGAGCATCACGCGACCTGCCTCCTTCGTCGGATTGGAGAACTATAAGAGGCTGTTTGCGGATCCCCTCTTCTGGCAGGTGTTCCGCAACACCTTCATGTATCTGATCCTCGGCACGCCGATCAGCCTGCTGATTTCGTTTACGGTCGCCTATTATCTCGACCGGGTGCGGTTCATGCACTCGTTCATCCGTGCGCTGTATTTTCTGCCGTTTCTAACCACCGCGGCGGCCATGGCCTGGGTGTGGCGCTGGTTCTACCAGCCGGTTCCCATCGGCGTGATCAACGACATTCTTGCGAGCTTCGGCATACCGCAGCAGCCCTTCCTGCGCTCGACCACGCAAGCGCTGCCGGCCGTACTTGCGCCAGCGGTCTGGGCGGGCCTCGGCTTCCAGATCATCATCTTCCTCGCCGGGCTGCGGGCGATCCCCGTGACCTATTATGAGGCCGCCCGCATCGACGGCCTTTCGGAAGGTGCGATCCTGCGGAAAATCACGCTTCCGCTGCTCAAGCCAACCCTGGTCTTCCTGGTCGTGTTCTCGTCGATCGGCTTCCTGCGCATCTTCGATCAGGTCTACAATATCAACACGAACGATCCCGGCGGGCCTCTGAATTCCACGAAGCCTCTCGTGCTGATGATCTACCAGACGGCCTTCAGTTCCTACGAGATGGGATATGCGGCCGCTCAGACTGTCGTTCTTTTCCTGATCCTGCTCGTGATCTCCCTTGTCCAACTGCGCCTCATGAGAGACCGCTGATGAGTGCTGCTGCATCTTCCCATGGTCTGCCTATGTCGCGGATCCGACCCGGACGGATCATCGCCTGGACGCTCCTGTTCCTCGGCGGCGTCGTCATGGTCACGCCCCTCCTTTTCATGCTGTCGACCTCCCTCAAGGACGCTTCCCAGGTTTACGACCTGCGCGTGATCCCACAGGCGCCAACGCTCGACAATTACTTCGAAATCCTGAGCGACGGACGCTTCACGCGCTGGTTCGTCAATTCGATGATCGTAGCGGTGATCGTTACGGTTTCGAACGTCTTCTTCGACAGCTTAGTCGGTTACACGCTGGCGAAATTCCGCTTCCGGGGCAGGTACATCGTCTTCATTGCGATCCTGTCCACGCTGATGATCCCGACCGAGATGCTGGTTCTGCCCTGGTACCTCATGGCAAGCCAGTTCGGCTGGCTGGACAGCTATTGGGGCATCATGTTCCCGGGCATGATGACGGCGTTCGGCACCTTCCTGATGAAGCAGTTCTTCGAGGGAGTTCCGGACGACTTCCTGGAGGCCGCCAGGATCGACGGGCTGAACGAATTCACCATCTGGTGGAAGATCGCCATGCCGCTCGTCACCCCTGCCCTATCGGCGCTTGCGATCTTCACATTTCTCGGCAACTGGACGGCCTTTTTCTGGCCGCTCATCGTGACCACGAGCGCCGACCTCTACACCCTTCCGGTCGGCCTCTCGAGCTTCGCGGTCGAACAATCCATCCAGTGGGAAAAGATCATGACGGGCGCGAGCATCGCGACCCTCCCCACCCTCGTCATCTTTCTCCTTCTCCAGCGCTACATCGTCCGAGGCGTGATGCTGGCCGGACTTAAAGGCTGAAGCCCATGACCTCAGACACCTCTGTCTTCCCGGATCCCGTCTACAAGGACACCGTCCTTCGTCCGCTCTTTGATGGGGCGAAGAACCATCACGTCGAAGGGTTCCGGCTGATAGACCGCGCCCATCTCGTCATGCTGTACGAGACCGGCATCCTGACCATTGAACAGGCCAGCCCCATCGCCCAAGCCCTCGAGGCTATCGATCGTGAGATCGACGTTGGTTCCCTGACTTACACGGGTGAGGTCGAGGATTTTTTCTTCCTGATCGAGAAGGAACTCCGCACACGCCTAGGACCGGACCTTGCGGGACGCCTCCACACGGCACGTTCCCGCAACGACATTGATCACACCCTGTTCAAGCTCGGCCTCAAGCACCGGATCGATCCTCTTCTGGAGCGCCTGGTCCGGCTGGCCGAAACGCTAGCGTCGGTTGCAGAACGGGAAAGCGGCACGCTCATCGTGGCCTACACGCACGGTCAGCCGGCACAGCCGACTGTATTCGGCCATTACCTGTCCGCCGTTCTGGAGACTCTGCTGCGCGACATCGCTCGCCTCGAGGCCGCTCGCGACATCGTAGACCGCAGCCCCATGGGAGCGGCTGCCATCACGACAAGCGGCTTCCC
>Ga0182741_1000845_pt1 | contig 43261 bp, 44 predicted proteins | sample eDN5th37CBELigOP_FD_128874 | JGI IMG/M metagenome (GOLD analysis project Ga0182741, IMG submission 128874) | Enriched Organic Plus compost microbial communities from Emeryville, California, USA - eDNA 5th pass 37_C BE-Lig OP (version 2) (version 2) ... | reverse complement strand
GTGCTCGCCTGCCATGCCCCGAGTCTGCCCCGCCGGGCGCACCCGTCCGGCCGGGGTCAGCGGGTGGGGCGGACCTGGAGGTTGGTGACGCCGTCGACGACGTGCTCGACGATCGGCTCGGGCCGGTCGTCGAGCTCGAGGCGCAGCGCCTTGGTCATGACCGCGTGCATGTCGTAGAGCGCGGTGATGTACGTGAGCTCGAGGATCTCCTCGTCGGAGAGGTGGCGCTGCAGCACCTCGAAGAGCGCGTCGGGGACGCGGCCGCCGTCGTAGGCCAGTGCGTCGGTGTAGGCCAGGACGGCCCGCTCGACCTCGCTGAAGCAGTCGGCGGTGGACCACGACGGGATGGCGGCGATCTGCTCCTCCGTGAAGCCGAGGTCGCGCATCGCCTTGCAGTGCTGGGAGAACACGAACTGGCTGCCCCGGGCCCAGCCCACCCGGCACTGGCCGAGCTCGCGCAGCCGGGGGTCGAGCCGACGGTCGGTGCTGCGGTACAGGACGAAGCCGTCGACCGCGTGCTGGAAGACGTCGGGGACGAGGGCGAAGGTGGTCCACCAGTCGCCGGGCGTGCCGGTGGCGGTGCCCGGCTCGGCCACCGGGTCGCGGTCCGGCCCGAAGAGCAGGTCGTACATCGCCGTCACCACCGGAGCGGTGGCCTCGGCGCGGGGGACCTGGCGGAGACGGCCCATGGTGCAGCCCCTCAGGTCCGGGCCCGAGCCCGGGCCGGCTCGTGAGCGACGTCCTCCGGGGTGAACGCCCGGGTGGTGGCGGCGAGCTCGAGGAGGGTGCCGTCGGGGTCCTGGAAGTAGATCGATCGCACGAACACCCCAGGGTGCATCTCGCGGCTGACCCCCCACTCGCTGTCGTCGTGGTTGGCCACCTCGCTGCAGTCGATGCCGAGCGCGAGGAGGCGGTCCCGGTACTCCTCGAGCTTCTCCTCGGGCACCGCGAAGGCCACGTGGTTCATCGAGCCGACGGCGCTCGTGAGGTCGCCCGTGTCGGGCCGCGCCGCAGGCGCCGAGACGCCCGGCACCCCGTCAGGCGCGTCCGGGAACCAGAAGAAGGCGAGCAGGTTGCCGCCCCCGCAGTCGAAGAAGAAGTGCTGGCCCATGCCGGCCGGAAGCTCCACCGTCTTCACCAGCGGCATGCCGAGCACGCCCTGGTAGAACGCCACCGTGCGGGCCATGTCCCGGCACACCAGGGCCAGGTGGTTGATGCCCTGGAGCTCGAACGGTCGCTCCATCGCTCCTCCTCAGCTCGCCTCGCCCACGAACCCGAGCCCGCCGAGGCCCGGCCCACCGGGCTCGTAGGCCCCCTCCGGGTCAGCCCGCACGTGCTCGTCGAGGACCCTCGCGTCGTCGCCGACGAGGATGCGCCACCGGTCGGCTCGCACCCCGTCGAGGATCTCCGCCACCGCCTCGGCCGCGGAGGTGGGCGCGCTGTCGCGGAACAGGTCGCCGACCATGTCGACCATCGACCGGACCGCGTCGTCGTCCATCGAGTCGACGGGCAGCCCCCGCTGCGCCAGCTCGGCGCGGGCCTGCGCGATGCCGTCGGCGTCGAGGGCCGCGGCAGCGCCGTGCACCTTGCGGCTGTTGCTGACGATGTCGGTGCCGATGTGGCCGGGCATCACCACGGACACCTTCACGTGGGGGGCGTTGAGGCGCAGGTCCTCGAGGAGCGCCTCGGAGAAGCCCTTCACCGCGAACTTGGCCGCGCTGTAGGCGGTGTGCGGGATGCCGGGGGCGAGCATCGCCCAGAACCCGTTGACGCTGCTCGTGTTGACGAGGTGGGCCGCGTCGGCCGCGACGAGCAGCGGCATGAACACCCGCGTGCAGGCGTACACGCCGCCCCAGCAGATCGCGAAGGTCCGCTCCCACACCTCCCGGGGGTCGTTGAGGAAGCTGCCGCCGCCTCCCACCCCGGCGTTGTTGAAGAGCAGGTTGACGTGGTCGGTCTCGTGCTGGGCCAGCACCTCGTCGCGGAAGCGCTCCACGGCGGCCTCGTCGCTCACGTCGCAGACGTGGCCGGTGAGGCGCACGCCGGGCCTGGCCTCCTTCTCGGCGAGGCGGACCGTCTCGGCCATCGCCTCGCCGTCGATGTCGCAGCCGGCCACCGAGCAGCCCTCGGCGGCGAGCTGGCGGACGAGCTCGCGCCCCATGCCGCTCCCTGCACCCGTCACCACGGCCAGCCGGCCCTCGAAGCGATCCATGCGTCCCCCCGTCGGTTCGTCAGCGACTCGAACCTAACCGGCGGCGCCACCCCCTTGTGCCCCAGGCGCGGCGGTGGCCCGGCCGTGGGAGCCGGGCCACCGTCCGCCGCTCGTCCTGCGGTCAGTGGGCGACGGCGCCGGCGTCGACGTCGCCGACGGCGAAGATCCCGAGGGCCCCGATGCCCACGTTCGAGAACTTGTGGGTGACCATCAGGTAGAGGCCCTCCTCGTCGAAGGTGAACTCGACGAACCCGCCCTGGGCCGGTTGCAGGTCGAGCGCCTGGGAGCCGCCCTGGCGGCCGTCGGGCCGCAGGAGGTAGGTGCCCTCCTTGTAGACGGTGTCGAAGATCGTGCCGACGATGTGGAACGAGGAGTTCTCGCTCGGCCCGGCGTCGAGGACGAAGGCGCGGACCCGCTCCCCGACGTCGACCTGGATCGGGGCGTGCTGGTACTGGTTGGCGTACCCGTTGAACACGACGGCGTCGAAGTCGACCTCCTGCATCTTGGTGAGGTCGCCGGGCTCGCCCTCAGGGCCGAGGTAGAGCTCGGACTGCACGAAGAGGAGCTCGTGGTCCACGGGCGGCAGGTCCGGCGGGTCGATGACCACGGCGCCGAACATGCCGTTGCCGATGTGGTGGAGCGCCGGGGCGGTGCCGCAGTGGTACATCCACACGCCGGCGTGCTTGGCCTCGAACTGGTAGACGAGCGACTCGCCGGGCTGCAGCGTCCGCATCTCGTCGTCCCAGGCGACCTTGCTGGCGTGGAAGTCGAGCGAGTGGCCGATCGTGCCGTCGTTGGTGAGCGTCACGGTGAAGACGTCGCCGACCTTGCCTCGCAGGGTCGGGCCGGGGACCTGGCCGTTGAAGACCCACACCTCCTGGGTGACGCCGGGCGCCACCTCGACCACCTCCTCGGTCATCGAGAACTCGATCTGGTGCTCGGTGCCGCCGGGGGCGGGCTCGAGCCGCGGGTCGAAGGGCTGCCAGTCGGGGCCGGGGGCGGCGTTCCAGTCGATCGTCGCAGCGTCGCTCGCCGGCGCCGACGAGGCGCCGTGGCCCCCGGCAGCGGGGGCGGCGCTCGCACCGGTCGCGACGACGTCGAGGACCATGCCGGCCTCCCGGTGGCCGGGGACGGTGCACCAGGCCTCGGTCGACTGCTCGATCACGCCGAGGGACACCCGCTCGGTCTGGCCCGGGTCGAGCATCGCCGTGCCGACCTCGCCGTCGAGCTTCAGGTCGTGCTGCAGCGCGCCGGCGTTCGTGACCTCGACGATCAGCTCGGTGCCGGCGGGCACCTCCACCGAGGACGGCTCGACGTAGAGGTCGCCGAGCTCCACCTCGAGCACGATCGGCTCGCCGGGGGCGGCGGTGCTGCCTCCCCCGCCGGTGGCGTCGTCGCCGCCGGCGAGGGCCACGGCCAGGAGGGCCACGGCCATCGTCATCACGACGGCGACGCCGGGCACGACGAGCCATGCGGCTCCGGTGCGCTTCGGGGCCTCGGATCCGGTCATCGGTCGACCTCCTTGCGGTCGGGTCCTGGTCCGACGCGCTCGGCCTCGATGACCGTGCACTTCGGGGGCGTGATCCCAGGCTCTCGGAGCCGTCACGACCCCGGGCAGGGGCGATGGTCCCCATCTGGGTGGGCGAGGGGCACTACCGCACCCGGCAAGACGTGGGACGATGCAGTCATGACGCGGATCGTGGTCGGAGTCGACGGATCGGAGGGCAGCGCCGTCGCGCTGCGCTGGGCGGTGGAGGAGGGGCGCCTGCGCCAGGCCCCGGTGGTCGCCGTGATGGCCTGGGGCTACCTGGACCAGCACCACGCGGTGCAGGGCGCCGCCTTCGACCCGGAGTACGGCGAGCCGCAGGCCGAGGAGGCGCTGGCGGCCGCCGTGGAGGCGGCGGTCGGCGAGCGCGCCGCCGACGTCGAGCAGGTGGTCGTGAACGACCTCGCCCCGGCGGCGCTGCTCGCCACCGCGGAAGCCGACGACCTCCTCGTCGTCGGCGCCCGCGGCCTCGGCGGGTTCAAGGGCCTGCTCCTCGGCTCCGTGAGCCAGCGGGTGCTGGCCGAGGCCACCTGCCCGGTGGCGGTGATCCGCCCCGATCAGGTGCGCGAGGACGGCCCGGTCGTGGTCGGCGTCGACGCGTCAGCCACCGCCCGCCGTGCCCTCGACTGGGCGGCGGCGGAGGCCCGGGCCCGAGGCGCTCGGCTGCGGGTGGTGCACGCCTGGACCGCCCCGTTCGTCGGCGGCTACCCCTTCGGGGGCGCCACCTTCGACCACCGACTGGTCGAGGAGGGGGCCCGCGAGCTGCTCGACGAGGTGGTGGCGAGCGCCGACGTGAGCGGCCTCACCGTCGAGAAGGTGCTCGTCTACGGCACCGGCGGCGCGGCGCTGCTCGACGAGGGCAAGGACGCCTCGGTCCTCGTCGTGGGCTCCCGCGGGCTGACCGGCATCACCCGCTGGCTGCTCGGCTCGGTGAGCCACCAGGTCGTCCACCACGCCGAGGGCGTGGTGGTCGTCGTCCCCCACGAGTAGCCCCACCACCAGCCGGATGGCGTGACACATGTCAACGTCCGGCTCAGGGTTTCGGGACCTTCGGCCCTAGGGGGCCCCGAGGGGGCCCTCCCTACAGTGCCGGGCATGGAGACCTCGGCCCCCCCGGAACTGCCCGAACCCGCCCCTGACAGCTCCCCGGCCACACGGCGCGACGGCGCGTTCGTGATCGCCATCGGCGTGGCCCTCGTGGCCATGGTCGGCGCCGTCGTGGCCGTCGGCCTCGGCTGGCGAGCCGTCGACGAGAGCCGCTCCGGCGGAGGCGGAGGCGGCGCACCCGCCACCGCCGCGGTGTCGATGACCGAGTTCGCGATCACCCCCGCCGAGGTGGCGGCCGGCGGTCAGCTCGACGTCAAGAACGACGGCTCGGTCGTGCACAACCTCGCCGTCGAGGGCACCGACCTCATCACCTCGGACCTCGACAGCGGCGCCTCGGAGGTCCTGCCGCTCGACGGCCTGGCCCCGGGCACCTACACGGTGTACTGCCAGATCCCCGGTCACCGCGACGCCGGCATGGAGTCCACGCTCACGATCACCGAGGGCGGCGGCGGCTCGCTCGTGTCCGCCGGCGACGACAGCGGCGACGGCAGCCACTCCGGCCACGACGCCATGGACTACCAGGCGATGACCAACGCCATGCTCGACTCGATCACGGCCTTCCCGGCCGAGACCGAGGGCAAGGGCAACCAGCTGCTCGAGCCCACCGAGGTCCTCGACGACGGCACCAAGGTCTTCGACCTGACGATGGAGTTGGGCGACTGGGAGGTCGAGCCCGGCAAGGTGGTCGAGGCCTGGACCTTCAACGGCATGGTCCCCTCGCCGCTCATGAAGCTCGAGGTGGGCGACAAGGTCAAGGTCCGGGTCAAGAACGACCTGCCGATCGCCACCGACGTCCACTGGCACGGCATCCCGAACGACTTCAAGAACGACGGCGTGGCCCCGATCACCCAGAAGCTGATCGAGCCTGGTGAGACCTACACCTACGACGTCAACACCAGCCGGCCCGCCGTGGGCATGTACCACCCGCACGCCCACGGGCACTTCCTGCTCCCGAACGGCATGTTCGGTGCGGTGCTCGTCGGCGACATGCCGATCCCGCGCGGCCAGACCATCGGCTGGGAGACGGTCCCCGAGGACATCCAGATCAGCCAGGAGATCCCGATGGTCCTCAACGACTCCGGCGTGATCGGGTACTCCCTCAACGGCAAGAGCTTCCCCGCCACGGAGCCGTACTTCGCCAAGACCGGCGACTGGGTGCTCGTCCACTACTACAACGAGGGGAACCAGATCCATCCGATGCACCTGCACCGGTTCGACCAGCTGGTGATCGCGAAGGACGGGCTCCCGCTGCAGCACCCCTTCGCCGCCGACACCCTGAACGTGGCGCCCGGCGAGCGGTGGTCGGTGCTCGTGAACCTCACCGAGGCGGGCACCTGGGTCTGGCACTGCCACATCCTGAACCACGTCGAGCGTGAGTCCGGGATGTTCGGCATGGTCACCGCCTTCATCGTCGACTGACGCCGCACCGGAGCATCCCCCCTCCGAACCCGGGGGAGGTGACGCAGGGCCGGGCTCGTCCCGGCCCTGCGTCGCGCCCGGGCCGCGGTCGGCGTCGGTACGGTGCCGGCATGCCCGCGCCCGACCCCGCCGCCCCCGCCCGCCGCGGGCCTGGACGGCCGCCCGACCTCGCCAAGCGGGAGGCGATCCTCGACGCGGCCCGGGAGGTCCTCGCCGAGGTGGGCTACACCTCGATGACGATCGACGCCGTGGCCCAGCGGGCCGGCTCCAACCGCGTGCTCGTGTACCGGGTGTGGGACTCGAAGGCGGCGCTGGCCGCCGACGCGCTCTTCGGGTCGATGGGCGGCGCCTTCGACGTGCCCGACACCGGCTCGCTGGAGGAGGACCTGCGGGCGTTCATCGCCCAGCAGGTCGAGCGGATGAGCGGCCCCGCCTACCTGAAGGGCCTGCCCGGGCTCACCGTCGAGCTGCTCGACGACCCTGACCTCTACCGCTGGATGCACGTCCGGTTCGTGCAGCCCGCCGAGGACGGCTTCCGCACGATCCTCGAGCGGGCCCTCGCCCGCGGCGAGCTGACCGCGGCGACGGACCCGCGGGTGGTCACCCGCGTCGTGAGCGGCGCCACCACGAGCCTGGCCCAGACCGGCCGGTACCAGCGCGACGAGATCGTCGAGATCCTCCTCGCCACGCTCCTCGGCGGCCTCCTCGAGAAATAGGTGACACGACGTAACACAATTGGTACGTTCCCTCCATGGAGTTCGGACTCTTCATCGGGGGATGGGTCCCCGACTACCTCGACCGCCGCGACGACGCGTGGGAGCACGAGCGCCTCCTGAACGAGGTGCGCATCGCCGAGGCCGGGGACCGCTCCGGGTGGAAGTACGTCTGGGTGACCGAGCACCACTTCCTCACCGAGTACTCCCACATCTCGGCGAGCGAGATCGTGATGCCGCACATCCTCGCCCGCACCGAGCGGATCCGGGTGGCGTCGGGCATCATCAACGTCACCCCGCCGGTCAACCACCCAGCGCGCGTCGCCGAGCGGGTCGCCATGCTCGACCACCTCTCCGAGGGGCGGTTCGACTTCGGCACCGGCCGGGGGTCGTCCACCACCGAGCAGGCCGGCTTCGGGATCACCGACCCCGACCTCACCAAGGCGATGTTCGACGAGGTGATGCCGGAGTTCCGCAAGATGTGGTCCCAGGACGCCTACTCGTTCGAGGGCCGCTTCTTCTCGATGCCGGAGCGCAACGTCCTGCCCAAGCCCTACGTGAAGCCCCACCCGCCGATGTGGGTGGCCGCCGGCAACCCCGACACCTTCGAGAAGGCGGGGCGCCTCGGGCTCGGCGTCATCTGCTTCACCGGCGGCTCACCGGAGAAGATGCGCCCGCTCGTCGAGGTCTACAAGGAGGCGGTGGCGAGCGCCGACCCGGTCGGCGACTACGTGAACGACAACGTGGCCATCACCACGAGCTTCATGTGCCTCGAGGACGGCGACGCCGCCCGCCGGCACCTCACCACCTCCCGCAACGGGCGCCAGCAGAGCCTCGTGTTCAAGTACCTCGACACCTTCCCCAAGCCGCCGGGCGTCCCCGAGTGGCCCGAGGAGATTCCGGATCCCACGCTGGAGGAGGTCGAGGCCGGGTTCCGCAAGGGCGCGTCGATCGTCGGCACGCCCGACGACTGCGCCGAGGCCCTCGAGAAGTGGCGAGCGATCGGCGTCGACCAGCTGATCATGGGCCCGACCGGCAGCGCCTGGCCCTACGAGCTCGTCGAGGAGTCCGTCGAGCTGCTCGGCACCAAGGTGATCCCGCAGCTCGACCCGGACCCCGAGGCCCGCGCCGCCCGCTTCCGTCGGGAGGCCGCAGAGCGGCTCGGCCTGGCCTGAGCCGCCCGGAGCCCGGCCCCGGCCCCGACCGCGACGCGCCGATGAGGGACCTTCGCCCCTACTGAGCGCGTCACGGGCCGCGGCACGCTGGGACCCGTGGAGATCGACCGCAACGGCTTGGAGGTGCTCACGCGCGACGACTGCCTGCGCCTGCTGGCCAGCGTCTCGCTCGGCCGCATCGGGATCACCTCCGGCGCGCTGCCCACGGTGCTGCCGGTGAACTTCCGCTTGGTCGGGGACCAGATCGTGTTCCGGACGGGGGCGGGCTCGAAGCTCGACGCCGCCACGCAGAACGCGGTCGTCGCGTTCGAGGTCGACGACATCGACCCGGTGTGGCACACGGGCTGGAGCGTCGTCGTCACCGGCGTGGCCCGAGAGGTGTCCGACGAGGAGCTGGCTCGGATCGAGGTGTCGAGCATCCCGCACTGGACGCCCAACGGGGCGGACCGGATCGTCGCCATCTCCACCGAGATGATCACCGGTCGCCGGATCCCCGCCGGCGTCCGGGCCCTCCCCGCCCGCTAGCCGCTCAGACCTGCTCGCGCGGGATCCGCCAGCGCAGCTGGGTGCCGCCCTCGGGGCCCTCGGTGATCGTCATCTCGCCGCCCAGCTTGGCGGCCCGGCGCTCCATGTTGGTGAGGCCCTTGCCCCGCTTCGTGTCCGGCCCGGGGGGACCGATGCCGTCGTCGGTCACCGTGAGGCAGAGGTCGTCGTCGAGGACCACGGCCACGTCGACGTGGGAGGCCCGGGCGTGGCGGGCGACGTTGCTGAGCGCCTCGCGCAGCGTGGCCACGAGCTCGTCGGCCACCGACTCGTCGAGCGCCGTGTCGACCGGGCCGTCGATGAGGACGCGGGGCTCGAAGCCGAGCGCGTCGACCGCGTCGTGGGCGAGGTCCACGATGCGGGTGCGGGTGCCGGTGCGCGACAGCCTCGACGACTCGAGTCCGAAGATGGCGGTGCGGATGTGCTTGACGGTGAGGTCGAGGTCGTCGACCGCGGCCTCGATGCGAGCGGCGGCCGCGTCGGGGTCGGTCCGCACGAGCCGGATGCAGCCCTGCAGCGCCATGCCGGTGGCGAAGAGCCGCTGGATGACGGTGTCGTGCAGGTCCCGGGCGATCCGCTCCCGGTCCTCCATGAGCGCCATCTCCTGGAGGCGGGTGTGGAGCCGGGCGTTCTCGATGGCCACGCCGGCGGCGCCGGCCAGGGCGACGACGAGCTCCTCGTCCTCCTCGGTGAACTCCTCGCCGTTGCGCTTGTCGGTGAGGTAGAGGTTCCCGAACACCTCGCCCCGCACCAGGATCGGCACGCCGAGGAACGAGGTCATCACCGGGTGGCCGGGCGGGAAGCCGAAGCTGTCCGGGTGCAGCTGGATGTCGGGCAGCCGCAGCGGCTTGGCGTCGACGATCAGCAGGCCGAGGATGCCGTGGCCGTGGGGCAGCTCGCCGATCTCGGCCCGGCCCTCGTCGTCGATGCCGACGGTGATGAACTGCGCCAGCCAGCTGCGGGAGTCGTCCAGGACGCCGAGGGCGCCGTAGCGGGCGTCGACCAGCTCCGTGGCCGCCTGCACGATGCGGCGCAGCATCGCCGGCAGCTCGATGCCCGAGCCGATGGCCTGGACACCGTCCATCAGCTGCTGCAGGCGGGTCCGCTGCACCTCGGCGCTCATCGGAGAGATGCTAGGCGGGTCGGCCGCAGGTCGGACTCGGCGGGCCCGAACGGGGCAGACTGGGCGCATGTCCATCCGGGTGTTCCTCCTCGACGACCACGAGATCGTGCGGCGCGGCCTGCGCGAGCTGCTGGAGGCGGAGGACGACATCGTCGTGGTCGGCGAGGCCGGCACCGCCGAGGAGGCGTACGGCCGCATCCCCGCCACCTCGCCCGACGTCGCCGTGCTCGACGTCCGGCTGCCCGACGGCGACGGCGTGGAGGTGTGCCGGGAGATCCGCTCCAAGCACCCGCAGATCGCCTGCATCATGCTCACGTCGTTCTCCGACGACGAGGCGGTGTACGCGTCGATCATGGCGGGCGCCGCCGGGTACCTCCTCAAGCAGGTCCGGGGCAGCGACCTCGTCGAGGGGATCCGGCGGGTGGCCGCCGGCGAGTCGCTCCTCGACCCGCAGGTCACGACCCGGGTGCTCGAGCGGCTCCGCCGCCGCGACGAGGACGACGAGCTGGCCTCGCTCACCGACCAGGAGCGCCGGATCCTCGAGCTCATCGCCGAGGGCCTCACGAACCGCCAGATCGGCGAGCGGCTCTACCTGGCCGAGAAGACGGTCAAGAACTACGTGTCCAACATGTTCGCCAAGCTCGGGATGAAGCGCCGCACCGAGGCCGCCGCCTACGCCGCTCGGCTGGCCGAGCGCCGCGAGCGCGAGCGCCGCATCACCTGACCCCACGCTGGGGCGTCCGGCCCGGCGGGCGCTAGAACGTCAGGCAAGGACGACTCCGAGGCGACCGAGGGGGACGACGGGGATGAGCGACTTCGACCTGGTGGTGCGCGGCGGCACCGTCGTGGACGGCAGCGGCGCCCCGTCGCGCACCGCGGACGTGGCGGTGCGCGACGGCGTCGTGGTCGAGGTGGGCCGGGTCGACGGCCGGGGCCACCGCGAGATTGACGCCGACGGCCTGCTCGTCACCCCCGGGTTCGTCGACATCCACACCCACTTCGACGGGCAGGCCACCTGGGACCCGGAGCTGCGACCGTCCTCCCAGCACGGGGTCACCACGGTGGCGATGGGCAACTGCGGTGTGGGCTTCGCCCCCGCCCGACCGGACCGCCACGACTGGCTGATCAGCCTCCTCGAGGGGGTGGAGGACATCCCCGGCACCGCGCTGGCCGAGGGCCTCACCTGGGGCTGGGAGTCGTTCCCCGAGTACCTCGACGTCCTCGACCGGCTCCCTCGCACCGTGGACGTGGGCGCCCACGTGCCCCACGCCGCGCTGCGCACCTACGTGATGGGCGACCGCGGCGCCGACCACCTCGAGCACCCCACCGAGGGCGAGGTGGCCGAGATGGCGCGGCTCGTCACCGAGGCCCTGCAGGCCGGGGCCATCGGCTTCGCCACCTCCCGCACCGAGGTGCACCGCACCAGCCAGGGGGCGAACATCGGCACCCTCCAAGCCGGCGAGGCCGAGCTGCTGGCCATCGCCGACGCGCTGGCCAAGGCCGGCACCGGGGTCGTGCAGCTGATCTCCGACGCCTACCAGACCACCGACGACGACTTCGCCCGCCGCGAGCTGGACCTGCTCGAGTCGCTCGCCCGCACCTCGGGCCGGCCGCTCAGCTTCACGGTGCAGCAGGCGTACCACGCCCCCGAGCGGTGGCGCGACCTGTTCGCCGCGATCGAGCGCTGGCGGGCCGGGGGCCTCGACGTCCGAGCCCAGGTGGCGCCCCGGCCGATCGGCGTGCTCCTCGGCCTCGAGGCCACGGCCAACCCGTTCCTGTTCTGCGCCTCGTTCGCCGAGATCGCCGCCCTGCCGCTCGCCGAGCGGGTGGCCGCCCTGCGGGACCCCGAGCGCAAGCGGCGCATCCTGGCGGAGCACGCGCAGATGGTGGAGACGCTCCCCGAGGGGATCTTCCGCCAGATCGTCGACGGGTTCGACGTCGCCTTCGAGATGGCCGACCCGGTCGACTACGAGCTGGACGCGGCGAAGAGCCTCGGCGCCGAGGCCCGCCGCCGCGGCGTCGACCCGGCCGGGCTCGTCTACGACGTGCTGCTGCAGCGCGACGGCCACCAGCTGCTCTACCTGCCGCTGTTCAACTTCGCCCACGGCGACTTCGACGACATCCACGAGATGATCACGTCGCCGCTCGCGCTCTTCGGCCTCTCCGACGCCGGAGCCCACTGCGGCGCCATCAGCGACGCCAGCACCACCACCTCCTTCCTCACCGTCTGGGCCCGGGACCGGCGGGAGGACCAGCGGCTCCCGGTGGAGCAGGTCGTGCACCACCTGACCCGGCGCACCGCCGCCCACGTCGGCTGGCTGGACCGAGGGCTCCTCGCCCCCGGCCACGTCGCCGACCTCAACGTCATCGACTTCGAGGCCCTGGGGTGCGCGCCGCCGCGCATCGCCCACGACCTCCCCGCCGGCGGGCGGCGGCTCGTCCAGGACGCCTACGGCTACCGGTGGACGGTGAAGTCCGGCGTGCCGACCTTCCAGGACGGCGAGCCCACCGGCGAGCGTCCGGGCCGGCTCCTGCGCGGCCCGCAGCCGGCCCCCGCCGCCTGAGGCACCTCGACCCCGTCCCCGCCCCCGACACTGGAGGAGACGCATGACCGACTGGCGCGACCGGATCGGACGCCTGGGCGTGTGGGCGCCCACCGACGGCATGACGAGCCCGGAGGCGGTGGCCTTCGCCCGCCTGCTCGAGGAGCTCGGCTACGGCGCCCTCTGGCTGCCCGAGACGATGGGACGGGACCCCTTCGTCCACATCGCCCACCTGGCCGACCACACGACCTCGCTCGTGTTCGCCACGGGCATCGCGAACATCCACCACCGCCACCCCGGGGCGATGGTCCAGGCCGCCAACGCGCTGGCCGAGCAGACCGACGACCGCTTCGTGCTCGGCATGGGGGTGAGCCACGCGCCGATGGTGGAGGGGCTGCGCAAGCTCCGCTACGACAAGCCGCTGGCCACGATGCGCGCCTACCTCGAGGGGATGGACGCGTCGCCCTACATGGCCCGGGCCTCGGAGACCCCGGTCCCCCGCCTGCTCGCCGCGCTGGGCCCGAAGATGCTCGAGCTGGCCGCCTCCCACGCTGACGGCGCCCACCCGTACTTCACGACGCCGGCCCACACCGAGCGGGCACGAGCCGCCATCGGACCCGACAAGCTCCTCTGCGTCGAGCAGAAGGTGGTGCTGACCGACGACGCCCAGGTGGCCCGTGAGACGGCGATCGGCGTGCTCGCGGTCTACATCAGCCTGCCGAACTACCGGAACAGCTGGCTGCGGCTCGGCTTCACCGAGGAGCAGATCGACGGCCACGACCCCGCGTTCCTCGATGCGGTGGTGGCGTGGGGCGACGAGGCGACGCTGCGGGCCCGAGTGCAGGAGCACCTCGATGCCGGGGCGGACCACGTCTGCATCCAGGCCCTCACCCCCGGCGCCCCCTTCACCCCCGACCAGGAGGCCCTCCGCACCCTCGCGCCGTGACCACGTCGCCGTGCCCGCTTCAGCCGCAGCGGCTCAGGAGGGCGCCGAGGCGTCGGGTCAGTGGTTGCGGAGGGCGTCGATGAGCTGGGACTTGCTCATCGTCGAGCGGCCCTCGATGCCGACCTCGCGAGCCCGCGCCAGCAGCTCGTCCTTGGTGCGGTCCTCGTAGGCCTCGCCCCTGCCGCCGCGGCGGCCGACGGTGCTGCGCCCCTCGTTGCTCGAGGCGTTGGAGATGCGGGCGGCCTTCTCCTTGCTCATGCCCTCGTCTCGGAGGGCCTCGTACTGCTCCGGGTCCTTGACGGACGGTCCGTGCTCGCGGCCTGGCATCGCGCCTCCTCGGGTCGGGCCAGCGCCGGTCAGCGCTGGGGGTGGTAGTCGTCGCCCTCGACGTTGGCGGCCATGTCCTTCAGGGTCTCGGCCGTGCTGTCGGGCCGGGCCCGCTCGACGGTGTCGATCGGGTGGCCGTCGCGGGTGACCTCGTCGACCCGGATCGGGTGGTGCCGGTGCAGCAGCTCGCGCAGCTCGGCCCGGTCTGCAGCCACCCGCAGGGTCACGCCCTGGGCTGCGTCGGGCGGCGAGGCGGGGCGCTCGGCGCCGGAGGGCGGGCCGGCCACCATCGCGATGGCGAAGGCCATGGCCAGGCCGACGAGCCCGAAGATCGCTGCCCGCACCGGGTACGAGGACCCGACGTCGATGAGCGCCAGCAGCAGCGCCAGGGGCACGACGACGGCGACGGCGATCACCGCGGTGACGACCATGCTGCGCATCGAGCTGCCCGGGTAGATCGCCGACGCCTGCGGCACGATCCACGCTCGGGTGAGCTCGTCGTGCTGCTCGGCCCGCAGGGAGCTGACGGTGTCGTCGCGCTCGTCGAGGTGGATGGCCTCGTCGGCCACCCCGGCGTCCAGGAGGGCCGTGCGGGCGCCCTGGGCGTGGTCCCGGTCCGGGAAGACGGCGAGCAGGTGGCGGTCCTCGACGGGGATGAAGCTGGGATCGGTCACGGTGGCTCCTCTCGAGCCGACGGCCCTCGCCGGCGTCGGTGTCCGTGCCTCGTGCCCTACCCGGCGCGACCCGACGGCAACCGGCCACGGCGGGCGGGACTGGGGCGGTGCCCCCCGGGGGTAGAGGGAGCGGCGATGGGAGCGACGACGCTGCGCGAGATCGACTGCAACGGCCCCGGCATCGCCCGCAAGGGCGCGGGCCGCGGCTTCTACTACGTGGACGCGGACGGGAGCCGGGTCGAGGACGAGGAGACGCTGGCCCGCATCCGGGCGCTCGCCATCCCGCCGGCATGGACCGACGTGTGGATCTGCTCGGATCCCGTGGGCCACATCCAGGCCACCGGCACCGACGTGAAGGGCCGGCGCCAGTACCGGTACCACACGCAGTGGCAGGAGCAGCGGGCCCGGGAGAAGCACGAGCGGGTGGTGCGCTTCGCCCGGCTGCTGCCCGAGCTGCGGGCGCGCGTCGACGCCGACCTGGCCCGTGACGGCATGCCCCGCGAGCGGGTCCTCGCGTGCGCGGTGCGGCTGCTCGAGATGGGCTTCTTCCGCACCGGGGGCGAGGCGTACGCGGAGGAGAACGGCTCCTACGGCCTCGCCACCCTCCAGAAGCGCCACATCCGCATCCGGGGCGACGTGGTGCACTTCGACTACGACGCGAAGAGCGGCCAGCACCGCCGCTGCCAGACCGCGGACCCCGACGTGGTCGCGGTCCTGACCCGGCTCCGGCGCCGGCGCACCAGCGCGGAGACCGAGCTGCTCGCCTACCGGGACGAGCGCGGCCGGTGGGTCGACGTCCGCTCGGCCGACATCAACGAGTACCTGCAGGAGCACCTGGGCTCGGAGTTCACGGCCAAGGACTTCCGCACCTGGGCGGCCACGGTCCTCGCCGCGGTCGGGCTGGCCGACGTGGCCGACGCCGACTCCGAGGCGGCTCGCCGGCGGGCCGTGGTGCAGGTGGCGAGGGACGTGGCCCGGCACCTCGGCAACACCCCGGCCGTCGCCCGCTCCTCCTACATCGACCCCCGGGTGATCGACGCCTTCGAGCAGGAGGAGGTGCTCGACGACCTCGCCGACGTGGAGGAGATCGAGGAGCTCGAGGAGCAGGTGCTCGCGCTCATCGAGCGGGCCGAGCGGGCCCGACGGCGCGAGCGTCGCCGGCCGGCGAAGCGGGCGCGATCGGCCGCGGGGCGGCGGCCGGCGAGGGCGGCCTGAGGCTCAGCGGTCGAGCCGGGCGGCGAGGTCGGCTGGGTCCGTGACGACGTCGAGCCCGTCGCGCTCGGCCAGCCACCCGCGGTTGGCCCGGTGGAGGTCGTCGCCGTCGTCGTAGCGGTTGAGGGCCACGACGACCGTCAGCCCAGCGGTCCCGTCGAGCGTCGATCGGACGGCGTGGAGCGTGCCGAGCCCGGCGTCGGCCACGAGGACGACGAGGTCGGGGGCGAGGGCTCGGGCGAGGTCGACGCCGTCGGCGTCGTGGGCGAGCGGGGAGCGGGCTCCCCCAGCCGTCTCGACGAGCCCCACCTGCACGTCCGGCGGCCACGGCTGCTCGGCGAGCAGGTCGCGCAGGGCGAGCGGCGGCCGGCCCAGGCGGTCGGCGGCCATCGGCGGCGCCACCGCGAGGGGGTAGGAGCGCGGCGGCGGGCAGACCTCGTCGGGCCGCTGCCCGGTGGCGGCGGCGAGGAGCTCGGCGTCGGTGAGGGCGCCTGCGGCCCGCTCGGCGGGGTCCCAGGACTGGGTCGGCTTCCAGGCCGCCACCGAGCGGCCCCGGACCCGCAGGGCCTCGGCCACCCGGCAGGCCACCCACGTCTTGCCCACCTCGGTGCCGGTGCCGAGGACGACGACGAGGGTGGCGGGGCGGGGCGCGCTCACGGCGCCAAGCCCACCTCGGCCAGCGCCCGGGCCAGCGCGTCGACGTCGGCGCGGGTGTGGGCGGCGGAGAGGGCGACGCGCAGGCGGGAGGTGCCCGGCGGCACGGTCGGCGGCCGAATGGCCGGCACGAGGAGGCCCCGCTCGAGGAGCGCGTCGGCCGCCTTCAGGGCGGCCTCCTCGTCTCCGACGACGACCGGCAGGATCGGCGTCGGGTGGCCCGGGCGCAGCCGCTCGACGTGGCTGCGCAGACGGGCGGCCAGCTCGGCTCCCTCGTGGCTGCGGGCCACGGCGAGGGCGGCGCGCGCGGCCGCGGCGTCGACCGGGCTGAGCCCGGTGGTGAAGATGTGCGAGCGGGCCCGGTTGCGGAGCAGGTCGACGTAGCGGCGGGGCCCGGCGACGAAGCCGCCGAGCGCGCCGAGGGCCTTCGACAGCGTGCCGACCCGCAGGACCTCGACGTCGGGGCGGGCGGGGGCATCGGGGCCGAGGACGGCGTGGGCCTCGTCGAGGACGAGCAGCGCCCCGTGCTCGGCGCAGGCGGCGGCGAGGTCGTCGACCGGGGCCACGTCGCCGTCCATCGAGAACACGGCGTCGGCCACGACGAGGCGTCGCCCCGAGGCGCCGGCCAGCAGGTCCCGGACGTGGTCGACGTCGTTGTGCCGGCTGATCGCCACCCGGGCCCGCCCGAGGCGGAGCCCGTCGATGATCGAGGCGTGGTTGAGCTCGTCGGAGACCGCGGTGACGTCGGGGCCGGCGAGGGTGGCGAGCACCCCGAGGTTGGCCTGGTAGCCGGTGGGGAAGACGAGCGCCGCCTCGGCGCCCTTCCAGTCGGCCAGCGCGGCCTCGAGCTCGTCGTGCACCGGTCGGTTCCCGACGACCAGCCGGGACGCGGTGGCGCCGGTGCCCCACCGCTCGGCGGCGTCGCGGGCGGCGGCCACCACGGCGGGGTGGGCGGAGAGGCCGAGGTAGTCGTTCGACGCGAAGGTGGTGACCGTGCGGCCGTCGAGGGTGCCGGTGGGGCCCTTGGCGTCGAGGCGCCGGTGCACTCGCCAGCGGCCCTGGGCCTGCAGCGCCGCCAGCTGGTCGTCGACCCAGCCGGACCAGTCGTCGGCGGTGGCGTCGGGGCGGGGGGCGGGCACGGGGCCACGTTGACAGGGCGGCGAGCGCGGCTGCCACTCGCCGCCGCCGGTGCCGTCTGGCTTCGAGCGGGCCCGGACGTGCACGCTGGTCGGCCATGGAGATCCGACACGACTGGACGGTGGCCGAGGCCGAGGCGCTCATGGCCCGCCCGTTCCACGACCTGCTCTTCGAGGCGCACTCGGTGCACCGGCAGCGCTTCGACCCGCAGGTGGTGGAGGCCGCCATCCTCCTGTCGGTGAAGACCGGGGCCTGCCCGGAGGACTGCGGCTACTGCCCCCAGTCGGCCCACCACGACACCGGCCTCCAGCCGGAGCGGCTCATGTCGACCGAGGAGATCGTGGCCGCCGCCCGCAACGCGCAGGCCAGCGGCGCCACCCGCTTCTGCATGGGGGCGGCGTGGCGGGCGCCGAACGACCGCCAGGTCGAGCAGGTGGCGGAGGCGGTGCGGGCCGTCGCCGACCTCGGGCTCGAGACGTGCGTGACCCTCGGGATGCTCACCCCCGAGCAGTCGCAGCGCCTGGCCGAGGCCGGCCTGGACTTCTACAACCACAACCTCGACACGTCGCCGGAGTTCTACGGGGAGATCATCACGACCCGCACCTACCAGGACCGGCTCGACACGCTGGCCAACGTGCGGGCCGCCGGGGTGAAGCTCTGCTGCGGCGGGATCGTCGGGATGGGCGAGGCCCGGCGGGACCGGGCCTCCATGCTCGTGCAGCTGGCCCGCCTCGACCCGCACCCCGAGAGCGTGCCGATCAACCTGCTCGTGCAGGTGCCGGGCACGCCGCTGCACGGCACCGAGGCGCTGGACCCGCTCGAGCTCGTGCGCACGATCGCCGCCGCCCGCATCATGATGCCGGCCTCGGTGGTGCGGCTCTCCGCCGGGCGCAACGAGATGTCCGACGAGCTGCAGGCGCTGTGCCTGCACGCGGGGGCGAGCAGCATCTTCCTCGGCGACCGGCTCCTGACCACCCCCAACCCCGGCGGCGACCGCGACGCCAGCCTCCTCGAGCGCCTCGACGTCCGCCTCCAGGAGCGGCCCGTCGCCCCGAGCGAGACCCCGGTCGCCATCTGATCCCGGGTCCCCGCCGGCAGCGCGGGCCCCGACTCGCGGCCCACCGGACGATCGGCGGGGCTCAGGTCCCGCGGACCTGGGTGATCGCGGCGAGCATCGCCTCGGTGATGCGGGCCACGTCGGCGTCGGTCGCGACGTACGGGGGCATCGTGTAGAGGAGTCGGCCGAAGGGGCGGAGCCACACGCCGTGGGCGAGCAGGACGTCCTGCACCTCGCCCATCGGGAGCGGCGTCTCGGTCTCGATCACGCCGATGGCCCCGAGGACCCGCACGTCGGCCACGCCGGGCAGGTCCCGGGCCGGCTCGAGGCCCTGGCGCAGCCCGGCCTCGATGCGGGCCACCGCCTCGGCCCAGGGCTGGTCGAAGAGCAGCCGGGTGCTGGCCAGGGCGACGGCCGCGCCCAGCGGGTTCCCCATGAACGTCGGCCCGTGCATGAGCGCCCCCGACTCGGCGGCGCTCACCGCGGCGGCCACCTCGGGGGTGCAGAGCGTGGCCGCCATCGACAGGTAGCCGCCGGTCATCGCCTTGCCGACGCACATGATGTCGGGGCTGATCCCGGCGTGGTCGCAGCCCCAGAGGCGCCCGGTGCGGCCGAAGCCGGTGGCGATCTCGTCGGCGACGAGCAGCGCGCCGGTCTCGTCGCAGATGCGCCGGACGGCGGCGAGGAGGTCGGGCGAGTAGAAGCGCATGCCGCCGGCTCCCTGCACCACCGGCTCGAGCACGATGGCGGCGATCTCGTCGCGGTGCTCGCGGGCGAGCCGCTCGAGCTCGGCGGCGTGGCGCGGCTCGAAGCGCTCGCCGTAGGCCGGCTCGGGGAGCGGGGCGAACAGCTGCGGGGGCAGGACGCCCCGGAAGAGGCCGTGCATGCCGGTGACCGGGTCGCAGACCGACATCGCGCCGATCGTGTCGCCGTGGTAGCCGCCCCGGACGGTGAGGAGCCGCTGGCGCCCCGGCTGGCCGCGTCCGTGCCAGGTCTGGATCGCCATCTTGATGGCGACCTCCACCGCCACCGAGCCCGAGTCGCACAGGAAGACGTGGCCCAGCCCGGCGGGGGCGATCTCGACGAGCAGCTCGCACAGCTCGACGGCGGGGGCGTGGGTGAGGCCGCCGAACATGACGTGGCTCATCCGGTCGAGCTGGTCGCGCACGGCGGCGTCGAGCACCGGATGCCGGTACCCGTGGATGGCGGCCCACCACGACGACATGCCGTCGACCACCCGTCGCCCGTCGACGAGGTGGAGGTGCACGCCCTCGGCGGCGGCCACCGGCACCGGGTCGAGGCCGATCGGCACCGGCGCGTAGGGGTGCCAGACCACCGCCCGGTCCCGGGCCACCAGGTCGGCGGCGGTGGGCGGGGGGACCGTCATGGCCGGCAGTCTGATCCCGGCCACCGAGGCGCCGCCAACGACGGCGGGCGACGCCGCACCCGCTCAGGGAGCGGGCCCGGCCCCGCCGCGGCGCAGGACGAGGCCGAGGCGGACGGCGGCGTCGGCACCCCAGACGCAGAGCGCCGCGGCGGCGAGCGCGTCGGCCTCGAGCACGAGGGAGACGCCGGCGACGTTGGCCGCGGCCAGCGCCGACCACGACCGGGTTCGGGCGAACCCGGCGCTGAGCCGCTCGTGGCCGCCGCCGCGCAGCACGGGGAGCAGGTACGCCAGCGACCCCCACAGGATCTGCAGGTACCCGGCGACCACGAGAGCGGTGATCCAGGGCCCGGCCATCGCCACCCCGGGACCGTCGCCGCGGCCGAGCGCGAGCGCGACGACCGCCGCCGCCCACCACCCGGTCCCGGCCCAGAGCGCGACGACCCGAGGGCCCGCCCAGCGCAGGCTGCGGCGGGTGGGGCGGGGCATGGCCCACGCCGCGGCGAGGATCCCGGCCGCGTAGGCGACGAGCCCGGCGGTGGCGAGCGAGCCGGCCTCGACGAGGAGCCCCGTGACGGCGACGGCCAGCCCGAGCGCGAGCACGGCGTCGACGGCGACGAGCCGGGCCGGCGTGGCGTGGGTCGCCATGCGGGCCCGGCCCACGGTGGCGGCGAAGAACGGGAGCGTGCCGCCCACCACGAGGCCGACGAGCCCGAGCAGGTTGAGGGCGACGTGGGCGTGGCGGAGGGGCAGGGTGAGCCCGTCGAGCGCCATGTGGATCCCGACGGCGACGCCGCCGAGCCCGGCGGCGAGGGCGGCCACGTAGGCACCGACGGCCGGATCGAAGCGGCGCTCCACCCCGGCCCGGACGGTGGCGACGAGGAGCACCGCCAGCAGCACGACCCCGGCGACGTAGCCCGCACCGGCCGCGCCGACCACCCCGTCTCCCAGGTCCTGGTGGCGCCCGACGGCCACCCCGGCGGCGCCGCCCGCGACGAGCAGCCGCTGGGCCCAGACCCACCCGTCCGCGGGGGCGGGGGCCGCCGACCAGGTCACGGTGAGCATGAGCGACACGCCGCTGATGGCGAGGACCACGCCACCGGCGAGGAGCAGGTGCAGGCCCAGCCAGCGCCCCTCCCCGGCGACCGCGGCCAGCGCGGCCGCGGCGAGGAAGGCGAGCGACAGTCGAACGGTGATCCGTGTCTGCGCGTGCGAGCGGGCGACGCGGTCCGCGGCGCCCCGGGCTGTCGGCCGGGGCTCCCGGCGCCAGCGGCTGCCGGGCAGCGCGGCCTCGCCCGTCGCGCCGGTCTCGGCCCCCTCCCCCGCTGGTGCCATGCGGCGAGTCTCGCGCCGGGGGGGCGCCGCTCACACCGGGATGGACCGACCCGATGCGGCCACGACCCTCACGCCGGCAGCGGACCCGGCTCGCCCGGCCGAGGCGCCTCGGTGGCGGGCGGGGGCGGCGGCGGTGGGACGGCGGCGGCCGGGGCCGGCTCGTCGGGACCGACGTCGAGGCGGAACGGCGGGTACTCGTCGCGCATCAGGGCGACGTAGGCGACGACCCGCCAGCCCCAGCGGTGCATGCCCATCACGAGGTCGAAGATCGACGGCGGGTAGGGGCGGCCGGTGGCGAGCACGATCCCGGCGATCAGGCACAGGATCCCGATCAGCCCGCCGACGTGCCAGCCGATCCCGCCGGAGAGCACCCCGACGATCAGGTAGTGGGGGATGGCGAGCAGCCACCACTTCACCCACACCAGCCCGCGCGAGAGCTGCTCGGGGTAGTCGATGTCGAGCCGGGCCGGGTAGTCGGGCTCCTCCTCGAGCGAGAAGGGCGGGTACCGGTCGGTGCCCAGCGTGAAGGCGTAGAAGGTCACCCGCCAGGTCCACCGCATGACGCCCAGGTTGAAGCCGAAGATGCCGCGCGGGTAGCGGCCCGTGACGGCGATCGACACCCCGGCCACGATCGTCAGGAGCACGACGACCGGCCAGAGCAGCGTCAGGACGAACACGTGGGGGATGGCGAGGATCCACTTGTAGAGCCAGCTCCAGCGGCCCACCTCGTCGAGGTGCGCCGACAGGGCCACGGGCGAGCGTGGGGCTGCGTCGTCCATCGGGGACCTCCCCTCGTCGCCTCCATCGTGCGCCCCCGGCGCGGGGGAGGGCAGGGGCGAAGGTCCCGACCGCTCGGCCGCGGCCCGTCCTCGAGCGACCGGCTCGGTCAGCTGGGCTCCAGGTCGGGGCGAGCGATCGGCGGCAGCGTGGACCAGGGGAAGTCGATCCACGCCTCGGTCTTGCGCCAGGCGTAGTCGGGCTTCACCACCGAGCGCGACTTCTCGTAGAGGACCGCGGAGCGGACCTCCTCCACGGAGGGCCGGAGGAGCTCGACGACGAGCTTGAGGGTCTCGCCGGTGTCGGCCACGTCGTCGACGACGAGCACCTTCGTCTGGGCGAGGTCGACGAGGTCGAGCACCGGCGGCAGCACGACCGGGACCTCGAGCCGCTCGTCCACGTCGGTGTAGAACTCGACGTTCAGCGTGGCGATGTTCTTGAGCGGCAGCGCGTAGCCGATGGCCCCGCCGACGATCAGCCCGCCCCGGGCGATGCAGACGATCCAGTCGGGCTGGTAGCCGCTCTCCACGATCGTCGTGGTGAGCTCGCGAACGGCCTTCCCGAACTGCTCGTAGGTGAGGACCTCGCGCTCGGGGGCAGGTGAGGGCTGCACCCGGGCGAATCTAGGGGAACCGGCCGCCGGCCCGGGCGGGGCTGTGTGAACAGTCCGTTTCGAGGGCCCGATGGGCTAGCGGCGGGCGAAGGCCGGGGGCTACCTTGCCGACGCCGCGGGCGGCCCGGGGCCTCGGACCGTGGCCGTGCGCGCCCAGACCCAGCCCCCGGACAAAGGATCCCCCCGTGCGACGTCCCTCCCTGGCGCGCAGCGCTCGGCTGCTCCTCGCCCTCCTCGCCCTGTTCGCCCTCGTCGCCGCGGCCTGCGGCGACGACGACGCAGCCGACACCGGCGGCGGTGCCACCACCGATGGCGGCAGCGCCGAGGGCGAGCCGGTCAAGGCGGCGTGGGTCTACGTCGGCCCGATCAACGACGGCGGGTGGACCCAGGCCCACGACCGGGGCCGCGAGTACGTCGAGGAGCAGCTCGGCGACGCGGTGGTGACCACCTACAAGGAGAGCGTCCCCGAGGGCCCCGAGGCCGTGCAGGTCATGGAGGACCTCATCAAGGACGGCAACGAGATCATCTTCGCCACGTCCTTCGGGTTCGGCGAGGCGATCCTCGAGCTGGCCGAGAAGTACCCGGACGTGCGCTTCGAGCACGCCACGGGCGTGGAGACCCGTGACAACGTCGCCACCTACTTCGGCGCCTCCGAGGACACGATCTACCTGACCGGCATCGCCGCCGGTGCCGTCTCCGAGAGCGGCAAGATCGGCTTCGTCGCCCCGTTCCCGATCCCCGAGGTCATCCGCCACGTCAACGCCTTCCTGCTCGGCGCCCGCGAGGTGAACCCGCAGGCCACGGTGCAGGTCGTGTGGACGAACACCTGGTTCGACCCGACCACCGAGCGCCAGGCCGCGGAGAGCCTCGTCCAGGCGGGGGTGGACGTCCTCGCCTCCGGACAGGACAGCCCCGCCACGGGTGAGGTCGCCCAGGCCGCCGGCCTTCCCTTCGTCGGCTACGACTCGGACCAGAGCGAGAACTTCGCCGACGTGTGGCTGACCGCGTCGCTCTACAACTGGGGCCCGTACTACACGCAGCGCATCCAGGCCGTGATCGACGGCACCTGGGAGACCGGTGCGTACTACGGCGACATCGCCGACGGCTTCGTGAGCCTCGCCCCCTTCGGGGACCTCGTCGACGACGAGACCCGGGCGCTCATCGAGCAGCGGCAGGAGGAGCTGGCCTCCGGCGAGTTCTACGAGCTCACCGGCCCGCTCACCGACCAGGACGGCGAGCTCCGGGTCGAGGACGGGGTCCGCATGACCCTCGAGGAGATCCTCGTCATGGACTGGTTCGTCGAGGGCGTCATCGGCTCGCCCACCGGCTGAGAGGTCCGACCGCACCGGTGACCACGACCGACCGTGCGGCGGCGACCGCCGGGGGCCCTCCCCCGGCGGTCGCCGCGTCCGGCATCACGAAGCGCTTCCCCGGCGGCGTCGTCGCCAACGACGACGTGTACCTCGAGCTGCGGGGGGGTGAGGTGCACGCGCTCCTCGGCGAGAACGGCGCCGGGAAGTCGACGCTGTCCAACGTGCTCACCGGGCTCTACCGGCCCGACGCCGGCGACCTGTGGATCCACGGACGCCTGACCGAGCTCCACTCCCCCCGGGACGCCATCGACGCCGGCATCGGGATGGTCCACCAGCACTTCCGGCTGGTGCCGCCGTTCACCGTGGCCGAGAACGTCGTGCTCGGCGAGCGCGCCCCGTTCCGGCGCCGGGAGGCCGAGGCGCGCGTCCGCGAGCTCGGCGAGCGCTACCGGCTGCCCGTGGACCCCACCGCCCGCATCTGGCAGCTGTCGGTCGGCCAGCAGCAGCGCGTCGAGATCCTGAAGGCCCTCGACCGCGACGCCCGCATCCTGATCCTCGACGAGCCCACCGCGGTGCTGACCCCGCAGGAGTCCGAGGCGCTCTTCGAGGTGATGCGGGCGATGGCCGACGAGGGCCGGGCGGTGCTGTTCATCAGCCACAAGCTCGACGAGGTCCTGGCCGTGTCGGATCGGGTGACCGTGCTGCGCGACGCCCGCAACGTGGGCACCGTGCGCACGGCCGAGGTCGACACCCGTGAGCTGGCCCGCATGATGGTGGGCCGGGAGGTGGTGCTCGGCGGGGCTCGGACCCGCCGCGCCCCGACCCCCGACGCGGAGACCCGTCCCCCGGCGCTCGTGCTCGACGGGGTCAGCGCCGACGACGACCGGGGCCGACCCGCCCTGCACGACGTCACGCTTTCGGTCGCCGCCGGCGAGGTGCTCGGCGTGTGCGGTGTGGCCGGCAACGGGCAGCGGGAGCTGGCCGAGGTCGTCGGTGGCATCCGCCGGGCGACGGCGGGGACGATCACCATCGCCGGCAGTCCGCTGCGCAAGGCCGACCCGCGGGTGGCCCACGCCGCCGGGGTGGCCCACGTGCCCGAGGATCGCCTCCACACCGGCACCGCCCCGTCGCTCAGCGTGGAGGACAACCTCGCCCTCCTCGCGCACCGCCGCCCTCCGCTGTCGACCGGACCGTTCCTGCGCCGCGCCCGGATCCGGGCCCGGGCCCGGGAGCTCATGGCCCGCTTCGACGTGAAGGCGCCAGGGCCGACCACCCCGGTGCGGCTCCTGTCGGGCGGCAACGTGCAGAAGGTGCTGCTCGCCCGCGAGCTGTCGTCGGACCCGGCGCTCGTCGTCGCCGCCTCCCCCACCCGCGGCCTCGACGTCGGGGCCATCGAGTCCGTCCGGGCGACGATCCTCGCCGCCGCCGACGCCGGGGCGGGGGTGCTCCTCATCAGCGAGGACCTCGACGAGGTGCTCGACCTCGCCGACCGGGTGGCGGTCATGTACGAGGGCCGCATCGTCGGCGTCGTCGACCGCGACGACGCGGAGGTGACCGAGCTCGGGCTGCTCATGGGCGGCAGCACCACCGAGGGGGTGCCGGCGTGATGCGTCTCGAGCGCCGCGTCGAGACCCCCCGCTGGCTCGGCGTCGCGGTGCCGCTGGCGTCGTTCCTCGCGGCGCTCGTCGTCGGCGGTCTCGTGCTGACGCTGACCGGCCACGACGCGCTCGGCACCTACGAGCGGATCGTGGACCGGGCCATCACCTCCGAGGGCGCCCTCTCCGGCACGCTCGTTGCGGCCACGCCGCTGCTGTTCACCGGCCTCGCCGCCGCGGTGGCGTTCCGGGTGAACGTCTTCAACATCGGCGGGGAGGGCCAGCTCGTCGCCGGGGCGATCGCGGCGTCCGGCGTGGGGCTGTGGCTCGAGGGGCGGCCGGGGTGGCTGATCATCGTGGCGATGGTCGTCGCCGGTGCCGCGGCCGGCGCCGCCTGGGCCGCGGTCCCGGGGGCGCTGCGGGCCTTCACCGGCACCAACGAGATCATCACCTCGCTGATGCTCAACTACGTGGCCGCCAACCTGGCCACCTACCTGATCTTCGGGTCGACGTCGTTCTGGCGCAGCCTCGAGGGGTCGGGCGCCACCTTCCCCACCGGCAAGCGGCTCCCGGCCGAGGCGTCGTGGCCCTCGCTCGAGGTCGGCGACGTCGTCGTGCCGTTCGGGTTCCTCCTCGGCGTCGCCGGGGCCGTCGTCCTGCTCGTCGTGCTGCGGGCCACCCGCTTCGGGTTCGCGATGCGGGTCGTGGCCGACGCGCCGGCGGCCGCCCGCTACGCCGGCATGCGGGGACGACGGGTGGTGCTCGGCGTGATGGCCCTGTCGGGGGCAGCAGCCGGCATCGGCGGGGCCAGCAACATCGGCGACACCCGCCACATGCTCGACCCCCGGGGCCTCAACCAGGCCGGCTACGGCTACGCCGGGATCGTGGTGGCCGCCCTGGCCCGGCTGAACCCCCTGGCGGTGGTCTTCGTGTCCGTCGTCATGGGCGGGCTGGCCAACGCCGGCCGGGCGCTGCAGGGCCCCGACTTCCCCACCGGCCTCGTCGGCACCCTGCAGGGCCTGCTGCTCGTGTTCACCCTCGGCGGCGAGGTGTTCGCCCGCTACCGGGTCCGGCGGGTCGGCACCGTGCACGAGGCTCACGCCGGCGACCCGCCCCCGCCCACCGCGGAGGTGACCGCGTGAACAGCAACCTGTTCGTCGTCATCGCCGCGTCGGCCGTGTTCTACGGGACGCCCCTCTACTTCGCCGCGCTCGGCGAGCTGCTGACCGAGCGCTCGGGCGTGCTCAACCTCGGCGTCGAGGGGATGATGCTCATGGGCGCGGTGGCCGCCGCCTGGACGAGCCTCCACGCCCCCGGGCCCACCTGGGCGGTGCTCGTGCTCGCCGTGCTGGCCGGCATGGTCGCGGCTGGGGCCATGGCCCTGCTGCACGCCTTCCTCGTCGTCACGCTCCGCGTGAACCAGGTGGTGTCCGGCCTGGCCATCACGATCCTGGCCGGCGGCGCCGGCCTGTCGTCGTACCTGGCCAGCACCTGGGGGGTGGCCACCGGACCCGTCCCCCACCAGCTCGAGGCGCTCGACGTCGCCGGTCTGGGCGACCTGCCGGTCCTCGGGCCGATCGTGTTCGACCAGAACGCGCTCACCTACCTGTCGTGGGTCGCGCTGGGGGTCGCCTCCTGGTACCTCTTCCGGACCCGCCGAGGCCTCGAGCTGCGAGCGGTGGGCGAGTCCCCCGCCACCGCGGACGCCATGGGCATCGACGTCACCCGCAGCCGCTACGTCCACACGGTCCTCGGCGGGATGCTGGCCGGCGTCGGCGGTGCCTACTTCACGCTGGCCATCGTCCCGACCTGGACGGACGGCATCACCGCCGGGCGGGGCTGGATCGCCATCGCGCTCGTCATCTTCGGGTTCTGGCGGCCCGACCTCACCCTGCTCGGCGCCTACCTGTTCGGGGCGTTCTCGAGCCTCGCGCCGACGCTGCAGACCCGCGGGGTGGACGTGCCCGTCCAGCTCCTCGACTCGCTGCCGTACCTCATGACGATCGTCGTGCTCGTGGCCGTGTCCTCCGGCTGGGCCAGCCGGCGGGTGGGCGCGCCCGCGGCGCTGGGGACCGCCTACGAGCGCGAGGACCGCTGACCGGCACCGGCCACGCTGGCCCAGGCGGTGAACCCGGCGGGTCCGGGCTCGAGCGCGATCCGGTCCGCCAGCCGGTGGGCCATCCAGAGCCCGAGGCCGCCGAGGCCCCCCTCCTGGCGGGTGAGCCCGACCAGCGGGTCGGCGGGTCCGGGGCCCGCGTCGCCGACGGCGACGACCACCCGTCCCGGCTCTCGCCACAGCTCGACGGCGACCGGCGGCCGGCCGTAGCGGATGGCGTTGGTGACGAGCTCGCTCACCACGACGAGCAGGTCGTCGGTGCGGCGGGGCCCGAGCCCGGCGGCGCGGGCCACCACCCGGGCCGCGTCGCGGGCATCGGCCGGTGACGGATCGAGGAGGGCGCTGGCCGGCGGGTCGGCCTGCAGCGGATCCGGCGGCCACGGTCGGGGGTGCCGCCGAGTCATGCGCGGATCGTACCCAGGCCGCTGGCGGGCGAACCGCCGGCCCGGGCGACCGGGTCGGGCACCGGTGGCGAGCGCGTCAGCCCTCGGCGAGCGCGAGGACGGCCCGGGCCCGCTTGGCGTGCACCTCGTCGACCATCTCGCCCTCGAAGCGGATCGCCGCCCGGCCCTCAGCCACGGCCGCCTCGTAGGCGGCGAGCAGCCGGCGGGCCCGGTCGACCTCCTCGGCCGAGGGCGTGAACGCCGCCTTGGCCAGGGGCACCTGCGTGGGGTGGATGCAGAGCTTGCCCATGTAGCCGAGGGCTCGGGCCTGCGTGGCCTCGCGGCGGAACCGGGCGTCGTCCCCGAAGTCGCCGACGACCATGTCGAGGGCGGGGATGCCGGCCAGGCGGGCGGCCATCGCCACGAGCGCCCGGGGCGTGGCCACCTCGTCGTTCGAGTCGGTGCGCTCGCCGCCGAGGTCGACGATGTAGTCCTCGGCTCCGAAGTAGCAGCCGGCCATGTCGCCGGTGAGCCACTCGTGGGCGGTCAGGACCCCCCGCACCGTCTCGATGCCGGCGAGGACCGGGGCGGGGGCGGCCTTGGCCGCGGCGAGCGCCTCGGCGGTGTCGAGCATCGGGACGACCACGGCGGCCAGGCCGTCGGGGAGCGCGGCGACGTCGTCCTCGAACCACTCGCTGCCGACCGGGTTGATGCGGACCGCGGCGGCCAGGCCCGCCTCGCGCAGCGTGGCCACCGATCCGGCCAGCTCGGCGCGCGCCGCGGCCTTCTCGTCGGGCGGGACCGCGTCCTCGAGGTCGAGGATGACGAGGTCGGGCTGGGTGCGGGGGGCCTTGGCCACCAGCTCGGGCCGGTTGGCCGGCATGAACAGGGCGGCGCGCCAGCGGCTCACCTCGGTGCTCCCTTCATCAGTGCGGCTCGACGACAGCGGGCGACGAGCTCGTCGCGCTGGTTGTAGGCGCGGTGCTCGAAGGTCACGATCCCCTGCCCGGGCCGGGAGGCGGAGGGCCGGGCGGCGAGCACCTCGGTCTCGGCTCGCAGCGAGTCGCCGGGGAAGACGGGCGCCGGGAACTCGATCTCCTCGAAGCCGAGGTTGGCGACGGTGGTGCCGAGGGTCGTCTCGTACACGGACATGCCGACGAGCAGGGACAGGGTGAAGAGGCTGTTGACGATCCGGGTCCCGAACTCCGTCTCGGCGGCGAAGGACTCGTCGAGGTGCAGCGGCTGCGGGTTCATCGTCATCACCGAGAACAGCGTGTTGTCCGTCTCGGTGACGGTGCGCGTCATCGCGTGGCGGATCACGAGGCCGGGGGTGAGCTCCTCGAACCAGCGCCCGCCGGGGCGGTCGGTCATCAGCGTCTCCTGTCCGGGGTGGCGTGCCTGCGCCCGCGCCGCGCGGGCGCCCTCGGTTCTACCCGACCGGCGCCGCACCGGCGGGCGCCGGGATCGGGTCAGGCGCCGAGCGAGCGCAGGGCGTCGAGGACCCGCTCGGCCAGGTCGGCCCGGCACACGAGCAGGTCGGGGAGCCACGGGTCGGGCCGGTTGTAGCGCAGGGGCGACCCGTCGAGACGGGAGGCGTGGAGGCCGGCCGCCCGGGCCACCGCCACCGGCGCCGCGGAGTCCCACTCGTACTGACCGCCGGAGTGGGCGTAGACGTCGGCCTGCCCGGTGACGACGGCCGCCACCTTGGCCCCGGCCGAACCCATCGGCACGAGCTCCGCACCCAGCGCGGCGGCGAGGGCCGCGGCGTGCTCGGAGGGCCGGGTGCGGCTGACGAGCAGCCGGATCGGCCCGTCGTGGGCGGGTGGTGGGGGCGGCGGCTCGGCGGTGGAGAGGGTGCGGCCCTGGGCCGGCAGGGCGACGGCGCCGGCCACGAGCTCGCCGTCTGCCACGAGGGCGACGTGGACCGCCCAGTCGGTGCGGCCCTCCTCGCTGAACTCGCGGGTGCCGTCGAGCGGGTCGACGATCCAGGTGCGCCGGGCCGTCAGCCGGGCCGGATCGTCGGCCGACTCCTCCGACAGCACGGCATCGCCCGGGTGGGCCTCGGCCAGGCGGGCCAGGATCAGCTGGTTGGACCGCTCGTCCCCGGCCGCCTTGAGCTCGGCCCCGGCGAGGCCCGAGGCCCGCACCTCGAGCAGGAGCCGGCCGGCCTCGGTGGCGATGGCTGCCGCGCTGACGTGGTCCCCGGCCCCGGTCACGGGACGATGCCCATGCGGCGCAGCTGCTCGACGACCGCCTCGGCGGCGTCCTCCGGCGACACGGCGGTGGTGTCGATGTGCACCTCGGGGGCCTCGGGCGCCTCGTAGGGGGAGTCGATGCCCGTGAAGTTCGCGAGCTCGCCACGGCGGGCCTTGCGGTACAGGCCCTTCACGTCGCGCGCCTCGGCCACCTCGAGCGGCGTGTCGACGAACACCTCGCAAAACCGGCCCTCGCCGGCCAGCTCCCGCGCCATGCGGCGCTCCGCCCGGAACGGCGAGATGAACGAGACGAGCACGACGAGCCCCGCGTCGACCATGAGCCGGCTGACCTCGGCCACCCGGCGGATGTTCTCCACCCGGTCGGCCTCGGTGAAGCCGAGGTCCTTGTTGAGCCCGTGGCGGACGTTGTCGCCGTCGAGCAGGGTCGTGTGGACCCCGCTGGCGTGGAGGCGCTTCTCCACGAGGTTGGCGATCGTGGACTTCCCGGAGCCGGACAGGCCCGTGAACCACACGACGCACGGCTCGTGGCCCTTCAGCGCCGAGCGGGCCCTGGTGTCCACGTCGATGGCCTGCCAGTGGACGTTGTGGGCTCGCCGCAGGGCGAAGTTGAGGAGCCCGGCGCCGACGGTGCCGTTCGTCATCCGGTCGATGACGATGAACCCGCCCATGTCCCGGTTGGCCGTGTACGGGTCGAACGGGATCGGCCGGTCGAGGCTCAGGTTGCAGACGCCGATCTCGTTGAGCTCGAGGGTCTTGGCCGCGGTGTGCTCGAGCGTGTTGACGTTCACCCGGTACTTGGGCTGAGCGATCGTGACCCCGACGGTGCGGGTGCCGATCTTCATGAGGTAGGGGCGCCCGGGGAGCATCTGGTGCTCGTGCATCCAGACGATGTGGGCCTCGAACTGGTCGGCCACCTCGGGCGGGTCGTCGGCGGCGGCGAGGACGTCGCCCCGGCTGACGTCGATCTCGTCGGCGAGGGTGAGCGTGACGGCCTGGCCGGCGACGGCCTCGTCGAGGTCGCCGTCCGCGGTCACGATGCGAGCGACGGTGGTGGTCTGCCCGCTGGGCAGGACGCGGATGCGGTCGCCCGGTCGGACGGCGCCGCCCACCACGGTGCCGGCGAAGCCGCGGAACTCGTGGTCGGGGCGGTTGACCCACTGGACCGGCATCCGGAACGGCCCGGACGCCACCTGGTCGTCGACCTCGACCGCCTCGAGGTAGGGGACGAGGGCGGGGCCGTGGTACCAGGGGGTGTTCTCGCTGCGGTGCAGCAGGTTGTCGCCCCGCAGCGCGGAGATCGGCACGACCTCGACGTGCTCGATGCCGAGCTGCTCGGTGAAGGCCCGGTACTCGCGCTCGATCTCCTCGAACACGTGCTGGGACCAGTGCACGAGGTCGAGCTTGTTGACGGCCAGGACGACGTGGCGGATGCCGAGCAGCGACACGAGGTACGTGTGCCGCCGGGTCTGGGTGAGCACGCCCTTGCGGGCGTCGACGAGGATCACGGCCAGGTCGGCGGTGGACGCGCCGGTGACCATGTTGCGGGTGTACTGCTCGTGGCCGGGGGTGTCGGCCACGATGAACTTGCGCCGCTCGGTGGAGAAGAACCGGTAGGCGACGTCGATCGTGATGCCCTGCTCCCGCTCGGCCTCGAGGCCGTCGAGCAGGAGCGCGAAGTCGAGGTCGCCGCCCTGGGTGCCGACCCGCTTCGAGTCCGCCTCGAGGGCGGCGAGGTGGTCCTCGAACACGAGCTTCGTCTCGTAGAGGAGGCGCCCGATGAGCGTGGACTTGCCGTCGTCCACGCTCCCGCAGGTGATGAAGCGCAGGAGCGACTTGCGCTCGTGGGCGTCGAGGTAGGCCTCGATGTCGGTGGCCAGCAGCTCGTCGACGGCGTGGGCCATCAGAAGTAGCCCTCCTGCTTCTTGCGCTCCATCGAGCCGCTCGAGTCGTGGTCGATGACGCGGCCCTGGCGCTCCGAGGTGGTGGTGAGCAGCGTCTCCTGGATGACCTCGGTCAGCGTGGTCGCCTTGCTCTCCACCGCGCCGGTGAGCGGGTAGCAGCCGAGGGTGCGGAACCGCACGCTGCGCAGCTCGGGCTCCTCCCCCGGCCGGAGCGGGAACCGGTCGTCGTCGACCATGAGCAGCGTGCCGTCGCGCTCGACGACGGGCCGCTCCTCGGCCAGGTAGAGCGGCACGATCGGGATGCCCTCGCGGTGGATGTAGAGCCACACGTCGAGCTCGGTCCAGTTCGACAGCGGGAACACCCGGATCGACTCGCCCTGGCTGCGCCGGGCGTTGTAGAGCCGCCACAGCTCGGGCCGCTGCTGCTTCGGGTCCCACCGGTGCTGGGCCGACCGCACGGAGAAGACCCGCTCCTTGGCCCGGGACTTCTCCTCGTCGCGGCGGGCGCCGCCGAAGGCGCAGTCGAAGCCCCAGTGGTCGAGCGCCTGCTTGAGCCCCTCGGTCTTCCAGAGGTCCGTGTGCAGCGCGGAGCCGTGGTCGAAGGGGTTGATGCCGAGGCGCACGCACTCGGGGTTCTGCCAGACGAGGAGCTCCATCCCCGACTCCGCCGCCATGCGATCCCGCATCTCGTACATCGCCCGGAACTTCCACGTGGTGTCGACGTGCAGCAGCGGGAACGGCGGCGGGGCCGGCGCGAACGCCTTCCGGGCGAGGTGGAGCATGACCCCGCTGTCCTTGCCGACGGAGTAGAGCATCACCGGCCGCTCGGACTCGGCCACCGCCTCGCGGATGATGTGGATGCTCTCGGCCTCGAGGCGCTGGAGGTGGCTGAGGAGCCGGCGCTCGATCGCGGGGGGCGCGCTCATCGGTTCGGTAGTAGAGCCGTCGAGCTCGCTGCGGTCAACTGCAGCGAGGTCCGCGGTCGGGCCCTCCGCCGGCACCGCGACGCTGCGCTGGACTGCAGCAGGTGGACGGGCCGGGTCGACCGGGCCGCCGGCCACGATCGAGCGCAGCAGGGCGACGGCGGCGTCGACCGCCTCCTCGGGGTCGCGCGCGGTCGGGGGCTGCTCGAGGAGCGCGTCGAGCACGCCGTCCACGGCACCGGTGACGAGCCGGACGGCGGGGTCCTCAGGGTCCCGGCCGAGCTCGGCGGCGACCGCGGCGCCGACGAGGGCCCGGGCCGCCGCGCCGTCCTCCGTCTGGGTGCCCCGCAGCCCCGGGTTGGCGGCCAGCATGGCCCGGTGGCGGGCCAGGTCGTCGCCGTGGTCGGCCAGCTCCCGACGGGCCCAGGCCCCGCAGACGTCGACCACCGAGGTCCCGCGGGGCCGGGCCGCGACGAGCTCGGCGAGGCGGCGGGCGGCGTCGGTGCCGTAGGCGAGGGCGAGGTCGAGCTTGGTCGGGAAGTGCAGCGACACCGTGCGCGGCGCCACGCCGGCGACGGTGGCCACCTCGGCCACCGTCGCGGTGTCGTACCCCTGCTCGGCGAAGCGCTCCAGCGCAGCCCGGACGATCGCGACCCGGCGCTGCCGGCGGGCTTCGTCTCGGCGGGTGGTCATGGCCGACGACGCTAGCCCCGCCCACCAGCGTCGTTGCAGTCGACTGCAGCGACAGGCGCGCCACGGGCCGGCTCAGGGTCCCGGTCTCTCCCTCCGCAGGTCCCGCCAGCCCCGGCGGCCGAGGCGGACGGCGACCACGACGAGCAGGGCGGCGAAGAGCCCCTGGGAGACCCCGGGGTCGAGGCCGAGGGAGAGCTGGGACGCGGCCAGCGCCGAGCCGACGCCGGCCAGGCCGACCACGGCCGCCGGCCGCAGCGCGGTGAGCTGGCTGCGACGGTTGCGGACCGTGCCCATCACCGCCGTGGGGAGGATGACGGCGAGGGAGGTGCCCTTGGCCAGCACGTGGGGCACGCCGAAGGCGATCGTGAGGACCGGCACGATGACGATCCCGCCACCGACGCCGAGGAGCCCGGCCAGCACGCCCGAGGCCAGCCCGAGCGCGACGAGGCCGGCCGCCATGGGGAGGTCGAGGCCCGGCCGGCCCGCGCCGTCGCCGGTCTCCACGAGCATCCGCACCGCGGTGGCCACCATCGCGCCGGCGAAGAGCACCTGGAGGAGCGGTCCGCTCAGCCGCACGAGCAGGTGGGTGCCGAGCACGGCGCCGCCGAGGGCGCCGAGGGCGACGAGCGCCGCAGCGGCCCAGTCGACCTCGTCGCCGAGCGCGTAGCCGGCGACGCCCGCCAGCGAGATCGGGACGATGGCGGAGAGGCTCGTGCCGATGGCCAGCTTGTGCGGGAAGCGGGCCAGGTAGCCGAGCGCGGGGACGATGACGATGCCGCCGCCGACGCCGAAGAGCCCGGAGGTGAACCCGGCCAGCACGCCGACGAGCGCGACGCGCCGCCAGGGGACGTCGCCGGGGTCGTGCTCGTCCTCCACCGGCGTAGGTTGCCCAGCCGGGTCCTCGCCGGGCCAATCCCCGGTGGGTCAGCTGGCCCGCAGGAGGTGGCCGGGGCGGGCGGCCAGGCCGTCGGGGTCCATGGCCTCGTCGACCCGGATCGGGGTGCCGTTGACGAGCACGTGGTGGACGCCAGCTGGGGCGTCGGCGGTGAGGCGCTCGCCGTCGGCCGGGAAGTCCCGCACCCGCCGCAGGGGGCCGGGCGCGACGGTGGCCGGGTCGAGCACCACGAGGTCGGCGGCCATCCCGGGCGCGACGACGCCGCGGTCGGTCAGCCCGAACACCCTGGCCGGCTCGGCGGTGAGCTTGTGGATCGCCCGCTCGAGCGGCATGACCTGGCGGTCGCGGACCCACGGGCCGAGCAGGTCGGTGGCGAAGCACGCGTCGCACAGCTGGCTGACGTGGGCCCCCGAGTCGGCCAGGCCGAGGAGCACGCCGTCGCGGGGCAGGAGCCAGGCGATGCCCTCGGGGTCGTCGTTGGCCAGCACCGACCAGAACCGGGTGGTGAGGTCGTCCTCGAGGGAGAGGTCGAGCACGACGTCGAGGGGCGTGCACCCGCGCGCCTCGGCCAGCTCGACGACGCCGCGGCCGATGAGCTCGGGGTGGCGATCGGACTCGGCGACCGACAGCGACGCCCACTTCACCGGCAGGAGGCCACGAGCGCCCGACAGCTCCTCCCAGGCGCTCGCCCGCCACGCCGGGTCGCGGTAGGCGGCGAGGCGCTCCTCGCGGGGGCGGTCCATGAGCGCGGCGAAGGCGGGGCGGGTGTTGAACGTGAACGGGTCGGCCAGGTTGATCTGGAAGACGAGGGGCCGGCACGACACCTGCGGCCAGACGTCGACCCCCTCGGCCCGTGCGGCGTCGTGCTCGGCGACGACCTTCTCGTGGTACGGGACGCCGGCGATGGTGAGCAGCGCCGTCCAGGTGATCGGTCGCCCGAGCTCGCGCTGGAGGTCGAAGACCTGCTGGTTGCTGAACGAGCCGACCGGGAGCATGGCCAGGACGCCGGCGTCGGCCTCCCGCAGGGGGGCGGCGAGCGCTCGGACCTCGTCGAGGTCGGCGAGGCGCGACGGCACGGGCCGGCCCTGGTCGCCGTTGTGGGTGGCGGACGCGCTCGTGGCGAAGCCGATGGCGCCGGCGGCGAGGGCCTCGGCCACGACCGCGGCCATGCGGTCCAGCTCCTCGGGGGTGGCGGCCCGCTCGTAGGCGTCCTCGCCCATCACGTCGAGGCGCACCGCGGTGTGGCCGACGTAGCAGCCGTAGTTGAGCGCGGTGCCGCGGCGCTCGACGGCGCGGAGGTAGTCGGCGAAGGTGCCGATCTCGTCCCAGGGCACGCCGGCCAGGAGCGTGTCGAAGCTCATGTCCTCGACGTGCTGGAGGGTGCGGGCGAGGATCCCCACGCCGTCGGGGCGGACGGGCGAGATCGAGAACCCGCAGTTGCCCGCCACGACCGAGGTGACCCCGTGGTACGCGGACGGGGTCAGGTCGGGATCCCAGAAGACCTGGGCGTCGTAGTGGGTGTGGATGTCGATGAAGCCCGGGGCGACGACCCGGTCGGTGGCGTCCAGCTCGCGCCGGCCGCTCAGGTCCGGCTCGACCGCGGTGATCCGGCCGCCGTCCACGCCGACGTCGGCGCGCCGGCCCGGCGCCCCGGTGCCGTCGACGACGACGCCCCCCTTGATGACGATGTCGTGCACGGCCCCGACCCTAGGGCCGTGGCAGGTCGCGGGTCAGCCCGCGTGCCCGTCCGCGACGTCGGGGGCCGGCTGCACCGTCCACTCCGGCGGCACGTCGGTGCCGTCCTCCTCGTCGCGCTCGGCGTCGGCGAAGGTGGGCTGCACGATGCCCTGGGCGTGGTGGACCGGGGCGTAGATCGCGTACACCTTGAGCGGCTCGTCACCGGTGTTGATGACGTCGTGCCACATGCCGGCCGGGACCTGGATCGCCCAGTCGTCCTCGACGTCCTGCTGGAAGTCGAGCTGGTCCTCGGCCGGGCCCATCACGCAGCGGCCCTTGCCGGACTCGACGCGCAGGAACTGGTCGGTCTCGGGGTGGACCTCGAGGCCGATCGACTCGCCGACCGGGATCGACATGAGCGTGACCTGGAGGTAGCGGCCGGTCCACGCCACCCTGCGGTAGGCGTCGTTCTCCTTGGTGGCCGCCTCGATGTCGAAGGCGTTGGGCTTCGGGCCGGGATCGGTGACGGGCATGGTGGTCCTCTGCTGCTCGGATCCGGGTGGTCGCGGTGAGGGTAGTCACCCCGTCCCTGCCCCATCGGGCCGGAGACGATCCCGGGCGCGGGTCCGAACCGGGCCGCCGGGGTAGGGACGGGCCCATGCCCACCGCTCTCCTGTACGCAGAGGCCTACGGCGACCCCGACGGCGACGCCGTCCTCGCCATCCACGGCGTCAGCGGCTTCGGTGCCCGGTTCGCCCGGTTGGCCGCTCGGCTCCCCGACCGGCGGTGGCTGTGCCCCGACCTGCGGGGGCACGGCCGGTCCCCGAGCCCTGCCCCGTGGCGGACCGAGGAGCACGTCGCGGACCTGCTCGCCGTCCTCGACGACCACGGGGTGGCCCGCGCCGACGTCGTCGCCCACTCCTTCGGCGGCCACGTCGCCCTCCACCTGCTGGCCACGGCCCCCGAGCGCGTCGGGCGGCTCGCGCTCATCGACCCGGCCAGCCTCCTCGACCCCGGCCGCGTGCACGCCAGCGCGCTCGGGTACGCACGCGAGCCGGGCTGGGCGACGCGCGACGAGGCGGTCGGCGAGATCGCCGGCTGGTTCCCGACCGAGGGCTCGCTGCCGGACCTCGAGCTCGAGCTCGAGCGCAACCTCGTCGAGGACGAGGCCGGGCGGTGGCGGATGGGGTACTCGCCGGTTGTGATCGTCGCCGCCTACGGGGAGATGTGCCGGCCCCTGCCACCCCTTCCCGGGGACCACGACGTGCTGCTCCTGGAGGCCGAGCCGGGCCGGTCCTCGATCACCGAGGGGCTGCGGTCCGCGCTGGTCGACTCGTTCGGGCCCCGCCTGCGGCGCGAGGTCGTGGCGGGCGCGGGCCACGTCGTGTTCCGCACCCACCTCGACGAGACCGCCGCGGCGGTCGGACGGCTCCTCGCCGGGGTCAGCCCCGGACGAAGGTGACCCGCCAGTCGCCGCCCTCCAGCGGGTCGGCGACGTAGCGGAACCCCTGCTCGCCGAGCACGCCCTCGAGCGGGACCGGCTCGAAGGGGGCGTAGACGACGAGCACCTCCTCGGGGCCGACGCGCGCCGCAGCCGCCATGATCTCGTCGAAGGGCTCGTCGCCGGCGGCGAGCGTGGGGCGGGCGTCGACGACGTGGGCCCGGCTCGTGATGTCGACGACCCACTGCTCGGGGCCGCGCTCGACCGGCTCCCACCGGTACTGGCCGGGACGGGTGGCGTCGAGCTGGTAGCGCAGCGGCACCGGGTCGTGGTCGTTGACCAGCCGGAGCGTCTGCCCGGGGGCGAGCGCGTCGAGGCGCTCGAAGATCGTCTCGTGCCGGACCCGTGGGGGGATGGGGCGCACGTCGAGGGTCTCCATGGCTTCCTCCTGCCGCTGGTGCGGCGATCGGCCGTCGTCTATATTTCTAGTTGACACTAGAAATACTTGGAGGAGCTGTCCAGTGACCGTCCTGGATCCCCCAGCCCAGGCGCCCGCGGCGCCGCCGGCGGCGCCGCGGGCGCCGGCTGGGCCGTCGTCGGTGCCCCCGGCCTCGGTGCCGCTGTCGTTCCTCGCCGCGGCGGGGGTGGGCCTCGCCCTCTTCGGGGTCGCCGTGTGGCTCGCCGCCGACCGCCTCGTGCGAGCCCCGACCCATCCGGGCGCGGTGGCCGCGGTGCACGTGGGGATGCTCGCGTTCCTCACCACCGCGGTCCTCGGCGCGCTCCACCAGCTCGCCCCGGTGGTGGGTCGCCGCCCGCTGCGCTCGACGCTCGCCGCCCGGGCGACCGCCGTGGGCATCGTCGCCACCGCGTGGCTGCTGCCGAGCGGCTTCGCCCACGGGCCCGAGGTGCTCGTCGCGGCGGGCGGCGTGGTCGGCGCGGCCACGGTGGCGCTGGCCGCGTGGAACCTCTCCAGACCGCTCAGCGGCCGCCACGGCGGCGTGCCGCTCGTGGGGCTGCGGCTCTCCGTGCTGTTCCTCGTGGCCACCGTCGCCTTCGGCGTCGTGTACGCCCTCGACCGCCAGGCGGGCTGGTTCCCGCTCCTCCCCCACCGGGTCCTGGCCCACGCCCACCTCGGGCTCCTCGGCTGGCTCGGGCTCACCTACGTGGCCGCGGCCGAGAAGCTCTGGCCGATGTTCCTCCTCGCCCACCGGCCCCGGGCCCGGGCCGGCGCGGCTGCGGTGGCGCTGATCTCCCTCGGCGTGCCAGTGCTCACCGTGGGCCTGCTGCTCGGCGCGACCGGCCCGGGGCGGGTCGGCGGGGTGCTGGTGGGGGCCGGCCTGGCCTGCCACCTCGCGTCTCTCGTGACGGTCGTGCGGCACCGGCGCCGCCCGCTCGAGCTCCTCCACGCCTTCCTCTTCGCCTCCGCGGCGTTCCTCGTCGCGGCGGCGGTGCTCGCCGCGCTCGCCGGCGCGGCGCCAGTGAGTACGCTCGTCCGGACCCGGCTGGTCGCCGCTGAGGTGACGGCACTGGCCGCGTGGCTCGGCCTGGCCGTGATCGGCCACGTCCACAAGATCGTCCCCTTCATCGCCTACGGCGCGCTGCGGGCCCGGGGCGTGGCCACCGGACCCGGCGGCCGGCCGCTCCTGTTCGGGGACCTCTTCCACCCCGGCGCGGCACGGGCCACCTTCGGGCTCGCCACCGCCGGCTTCCTCGCGGTGCTCGGCGGGCTGCTCGCCGCCCAGGCGTCGGTCGTGGCCGCCGGCGGCGCCGCCGTCGCCCTGGCCGGGGTCGTCGTCACCACCAACCTCGCCACCGGCCCCCGGCGAGCCGCGGGCGGCGCCACCACGAGGAGCGATCCGTGAGCGATCCCCGCCCGCTCGACCCGAGCCGCCCCGTCGACCCGACCATCGAGGACTGGGCCGACGAGCAGCGCCACGAGGCCGTGCTCGCCGCGCTCGGCCAGGTGTGGGACCCCGAGCTCGGCCTCGACGTCGTCTCGCTCGGGCTCGTCTACGACGTCCGCGTCGCCGGCGACGACGTCGAGATCGACATGACCCTGACCACCCCCGGCTGCCCGGTCTCCGAGCAGCTGCCCGCCCAGGCCCAGGCCGCCGTCCAGGCCGCGCTGCCCGACGGGCGCGTCACGGTGCACGTCGTCTGGGACCCGCCGTGGACGCCCGAGCGCCTCTCCCCCCTCGCGCTCGAGCAGCTCGGCTTCACCCGCCGCTGACCGGCGGGACCTCGCCCGCCCCCGACCAGACAGGAGCACCCATGGAGACGACCACCCCCGCACCCCCGAGCCGCACCGGGGAGGAGCCCGTCTTCGTGCGCAGCGCCATCGTCGGCGCCGTCGTGGGCTTCGTGGCCACGACCCTCGGCGTCGCCGCGGTGGTCACCACCGCCGGCGGTCAGCCGATCGTCGCGTCGCTCGGGCTCGGCGCCTTCGCGGGGATCTGGAGCGGCGTCGGCTTCGGCTTCATGATGGGCGCCACGATCCCCCTCGGCCGCCACCTCGACCGGGGCTGACCCCGCGCCGCCAGCCGGGACGGGCAGCCGGACACCGCCCCGGCGCGGGCGGCCGGGGCGGTCCGGGTGGGCCGGTCAGTCCGGACGGTGTGCGGGGACGATCGCCAGCGGCGAGGAGGTCCGCGTCGCCAGCTCCACGGCCACCGAGCCGAGGATCAGCCCCTCGATGCCGGTGGCGCCGCGGGCGCCGACGACGACGAGCGACGCCTCCTTGCTGGCATCGGCGAGCACCTCGCGAGGGTCGCCGGGCACGGCGGCCGTCTCCACGTCGGGCCGGTCGCCGAGGGTCCGGGCGACGGCCTGCTCGAGGAGCTTGCGACCCAGGTCCTCGGGATCCTCCCAGGTGAAGCCGGGCAGCGCGTACTCCGGGCCGAACGGGTACTCGAAGACGTGGACCGCCCGGATCGGCCCGTCGGCCACCTCACCGGCCCAGCGCAGGGCGGCGAGGGAGGCCTCGGAGCCGTCGACGCCGACCACCACCGGGCCGGTGGCCTCGAGGTCGGCGCGCTCGGGGACGACCACGACCGGGCAGATGGCATGTGCCGCGACCGATCGGCTGACCGAGCCGAACAGGACCGACCGCACCCGCCCGGCGCCCCGGGTGCCGACCACGACGAGGTCGGCCTCGTGCTCGCGGGCTTCGGCCAGCACGGCGTGGGCACCCGAGCCCCGGCGGACCACCTGCGCGACCTCGACGTCGGTGGCCTCGGCCACCGGGGCGACGAGCTCGCGCAGCGCCTTCTTGGTGGCCCGATCCATCTCCTCGGGCGGGGGCACGGGCATCCCGAGGGGGGCCGGGAGCACGGCGAGGGCCGGGTAGTCCCACCCCATCACCGCCCGCACCGTGCCCTCGCGCGCGGCGGCGAACCCGACCGCCCAGCGCAGCGCATGGGCCGCACCCGTCGATCCGTCCACTCCGACCACGATCACTGGTGCCGACATGGCGAGGTGCTCCTTCTCCTGGGTTCCGTCCCCACCATGCCGTCGTGACCAGGCATCGGCCAGGGGCCAAGGTCCCTCGTGCCGGGCCCGGACGCAGGGTTCAGCCGCCGTCGGGGCCGATCAGCGATGCGCCGTCGGCCACGTCGCCGCGGCGCACCGCCCACACCTCGACCTGCCGAGGGGACCGGTCGCAGACGAGGGGGGCGTCCGCGGTGGGGCTGCGCACCGCGAAGCGCAGCTCGCGGCCGCCCTCGGCGACGACGACCTGCGACGTCTCGTCGCAGCGCGGGTAGGCCCCGACGACGAGGAGGTGGCGGTCCACGTCGACGCCCTCGAGCGCGGTGGTGTCGAGCTCGGGCCCGGCCCGCGCCACGAGCTCGGCCAGGTCGTCGGCGTCGTCGACGAGCGCGAGGTCCGGCAGCCGTGCCACCGCGTCGGGGTCGTGGTCGGCTTCGGACCAGGCGACCAGGAGCCGACCCACCGCTCGCTGCTCGGGGGTGGCCGGTGGACGGTCGTCGCCGCAGCCCGCGGCGAGCGCGGCGACGGCGAGGGCGAGGGCGGTGAGCGGACGCATCGGGGCTCCCTTGGACGACGGCGGGCGGGTGTCCAGTTCCCCGCTACCCGTCAGCGCCGTGGCGGGAACCGCACGTGGAGCCAGTCGGGGGCGCCGAGCCCGCCGACCGGGCCGGCATCGTCGACCTCGGGCGGGCCGAAGCGCGAGGTGAGCGCGCCGAGCGCCTCAGCCATCTCGAGGCGGGCCAGGCCGGCGCCGACGCACAGGTGCGGGCCCCACCCGAAGGTGACGTGGGCGTGGGCGTCGGCGCGGTCGATCCGCAGCTCGTCGGGCTCGTCGAAGCGCTGCGGGTCGCGGTTGGCGGTGGTGAACGACAGCAGCAGCCGGCCGCGCGGCTCGAGACGGAGGTCGTCGCGCTCGAAGGGCTCCTCGGCCCGGCGGGTCAGCCCGGGCACGATCGGCGCGAAGCGCAGGATCTCGTCGACGGCGGTGGGCAGCAGCCCGGGGTCGGCGGCCAGGCGCTCCCAGCTGTCAGGATGCTCGGCCAGGACGGCCACGGCGGCGGTGAGCTGGCGGCGGGTGGTCTCGGAGCCAGCGAACACGAACCCGGTGATCATCGCCACGACGTCGTCGTCGGAGAGGCGCTGGCCGTCCACCTCGGCCTCGACGAGGCGGGTGACGAGGTCGTCGCCGGGCTCGGCTCGGGCGACGGCGACGCGCTCCTCGGCGTAGGCCCGCAGCTCGGCGGCCGTCGCCTCCACCACGGCCACGTCCTCGGGCGTCATGCGCGTGAACGCCCGGGCGATGTCCGAGGCCCAGCGGGCCATGCGGTCGCGGTCCTCGACCGGGAGCCCGAAGAGGGTGGCGAACACCTCCGGGGGCAGCGGCTCGGCGAAGGCGGCCACGTACTCGCAGCGGCCGCCGGCCGCCTCGATCCCGTCGGTGAGGCGCTCGGCGATCGCCCGGGCCGCCGGGCGGAGCTGCTCGACCTTGCGAGGCGTGAAGGCGCTCGCCAGCACGGCCCGCAGGTGCCGGTGCTCGGCGCCGTGGCGCCCGAACAGCGGGGCGATCTGGGCCGCCGTGGCCGGCGACAGCCCGCTGGCGAGCATGTCGTCGACGAAGGAGATCGGCGAGAGCCGCCGGTCGGCCAGGACCTCCCGGTTCGCCTCCCAGCCGAGCACGACGGGGGTGGGGCGACCGTCCTGGTCGATGCGCTGCGCCCACCAGTGCCGGGCTGCGCAGCGGCGCAGCTCCGCTGGCGCGTCCTCGACCAGCGCGGCGAGGTCGACGGTCGCCGGGCCGGTGCCCGCGTGCTGGTCGGTCATCCCCGGATCTTGGCGCGCCCGGGACGTCTGCGCCCGCGGCCAGGCCCCGGCGCGCGATGTGCGCGGGGCGGGCCGGTCGGCCTAGAACGCTGGGGAGCGCTGTGCCACACGACACACCACGAGGGGGACGATGGCCAGGCCCACCGCGATGGACGAGCACTTCGTCCACCAGATCCCGCAGCTGCTCCCTGAGGTGGCGGTGCACCACGCCCACTGGCGGGAGAGCTACTTCTACGACGTCCACGACCCGTCCGGGGAGGGAGACGCCATCTTCTTCACGATGGCCACGTACCCGGCCGAGGGG